>FWPV01010410.1_pt1 | contig 15239 bp, 8 predicted proteins | sample 2228371 | NCBI WGS metagenome assembly FWPV01 (sample SAMEA103939776, study PRJEB20133) | metagenome | reverse complement strand
TATTCATTGGGCTTCCTACGTGACTGGAAGCCCATTCTAATGCGTGTACGGTACACCGCGTAATTCCAGATAGTCATTCAAAACAAAAAATCCAGAGGCCTGGTTGCGCCGCGCGCGGCGCAACTTGAATTCTAGAGCACACCCCACCCCTCCCTACGGTCGGCGAAACAGGCATCTCCACGAAGAAAGCCTCTCCTTTCCAAGGGCCGGTATCGCCCGCTACGCGGATAACTTCAGTCGGGTTAATTCGGCACCGAGTGGTGGCGAACTAACCGAATCTGGTATGAGTGTCTCCGGATTACCCCAAATTCAAGCCTTCACACGGTAAAGGCGCAGCCCATGGGCAATGCTGGCGCACATCCCAAAAAACCAGAAGCCCCCCGGCCTCTCACAAGCCAGGGGCTTTGCCGGCGGCCTCAATTGCCTACAGCAACCACCAGGTCTACGCCCACTGGTAGCTGGCCAGTAGCGAAGCCCTTCACCTTGGAATAGGTGTTTCCGTTAAAAGTAGACAACTCTCCCGAGCCGTCGGCTTTGTAGAACAGCACCCCGTGCTTGGTGTTGACCGCTTGCTCCCAGCCCGCCGCCAGCCTCCCGGCGAGATAGGTGCCGGTCTGGGTAGGGGCACCGTTGGCGGCATAGGTGACCAGGGCCCCAATCCCGTCGCTCTGGCGGTAGAACAAGACCCCGCCTGGGGTGCGCAGGATGTGGCTCCAGTTGGTGGTGTAGCCGGAGTTGGCATAGCTGAAGCTCCACTTGCAGGCCGCGTCGTAGGTGCCATAGCCACCGGTGCCGGTGGACTTGCGGTAAAAGAATGCGCCGTTGGCGTCGTTGGCCCGCAGAATGAAATTCCAGTCGGTGGAGTAGCCAGTCTGGGTCGCGGGCTTGCTGAAGTCGTAGTTGTCGCCGTAGGTGCCGCAGAGAGTGGTGCCGGTGGAGGCCTTGTAGAACACCACCCGCTCGCCGAAACTCACCAGCTGGTTCTGGCCCGCCGGCAACTCCCCGGCGGTGTAGGCCCTCAACCTGCGGAAGTTCCCCGCCCCGTCGAAGCTGCCCAGCGCTCCCGAGCCGTCGGGGTTGTAGAACAGCTCGTAGAGGTCGTAGGGCTTGCCGGTGAGGGTTACACCGGCGGGCAGATCGCCCACCGCGAAGGTCTTGATCGGGGTGTAGCTTCCGCTGGTGTCCAGCGCCCCCAGACTGCCCGAGCCGTCGGCCATGTAGAACAGTACGCCGCCCGAGAGCACCGTGGGGGCGATGCTGATGTTGGCGGTGGCCGAGAGGCCGGTGCCGGAAAGCTCGGCGGTGAGGGTGGCGCCGGTCAGCACCGTAAGGGTGGGGGGTGGGGTGTAGATCACCGAGGGGCCGGTGGCCGAACTCAGGCTGCCCGGGCCAGAAAGGCTCCAGTTGACCGTGGCCGTAGCGCCCGTCACCACCGAGTCGAAGCTGCCGCCGGGGCTGCCGGCCACGAAGGCGCGGGAGGTGGGGGTGATGCTAATCGAGAGTGGTAAGGCCACCGTTACGCTCACGTCCTTGCTCACGCTACCCAGGCTGTTGCTGGCGATGAGGGTGAAGGTCTTGGTCTCGGCTACCGCCACGCTCCTGGAGCCCTTGTCGGCGGGCGTGACCGCCCCCACGCCCTGGTTGATGGTTAGGGAACTCGCGTTGCTCACCTCCCAGGTCAGGGTGGTATGGCCGCCCCCAGCCGGCAGCGAGGCTGGGATGGCGGTAAAGCTGCCGATAACGGGTGGATGGGTCGGTTCACCGGGCTGGCAGGCGGCCAGCAGGGTGAGGCAGAGCAGGGTCAATCGCTTCATGGCTGCCTCTCTAGCCGATGTAGGTATAGCCAACGGTGATGATGACGGTTCTGGATCCGATGGGGGTTCCGGCATCGGAGAGCACGGTCAGGCGGATGGTGTAGGGCAGGGCAAAGCTCCGGCCCCCCGCCAGTTTGACCGTTAGGCTGGAGCCCCGCCCCACCTCTACCTCGGTGCCGCCCTGGGCCTGTGCTGTCCAGACCAGCCGGGTACCGGGAACTGCTGCGCCGTTGGAGTAGGTGGCGTAGCCCACCAGCGGCACGTCGACCAGGGCCTGGTTGATGGTGGGGCTCCAGTAGGCGGTGTTGGGTTTGGGCTCCACGATTACGATCTCGCCGGGGGTACGGGTGGGGTCAATCACCGTAACGGTGGCCGAGGCGGTAGCCTGGAGGCCATACTCGCTGGTGGCTACCAGACGGAGGGTGCGGGTGCCTGCTGTGGAGGGGGTCAGGGTGTAGCTGCTGTTGTTGCCCAGCAGGGTTCCACCCTCGAGCCACGAGAGCCGGGCCCGGCCATTGGGCAGGGAGTGCGGATCGAAGCCCTCGCCCCGGAAGGTGAAAGGCTCACCCTTGAGCAAGGTGATAGACGCGCTGGGAACCAGGATGCGAACGGTGGGCAGGCTGGTGGGGTCGGGGGCTAGCTTGAACGAAATCTGCTTTACGTCCTGCACCTGTCCGCCCTGGCGCAGGTTGAGCTCGAGGCGGGCTGGGGTGGGGCTGCCGATGGAGCCCGCGAGGTCGGCCAGGTTGCCGAAGTCCAGGTTGATGGGGCTGTCATCGTAGGCGGCCACACTGGTATTCAGCAGTTTTTGCGACTTCATGGCGTTGTTCACATACAGCCGGGCCTCGAGCTCAAAGTCCAGGGCCACGTTGGTCACGTTCACAACATTGAAGCCCACCTCGAGGCGGCTGCTTCGGTAAATGAGCGAACGGAACTCGGTATCCTGTACCAGATTGCTTCCGTAAGGAAAGGTGCTGAGCTGTGTGGCCTCGTCGGTGAAGTAGTAGCCGTTTGGGTAACCACCCTCCCACTCCCACCGCGAGATCCGCTCCCCCGAGGGGTTGCGGAAAGTGAGCGAGGAGGGGCTGCGGGAGAGCTCAATAGAGCCGCGCCGCTGGGTCTCGGGTTTGGGGTTGGCGTAGAAGATCAGGGTGTACAGGCCGTCCAGGCCCTCGTCGCCCGAGCAGCCCTTGGAGGGGTCTTTTTCGTCTTTCAGCTTGCAGTTTTGCTCACGGAACTGTGCCCAGGTCACCTGGTTGGGTGCGCCCCCCCAGCGGAAGTTGGAATCGTGGAGAAAGATGCCGTCGCCGGCTGCATCGGTAAGGCCAGAGATTACGAAGCCGTGCCACTGGCGGTCGGAGGAGGTCCAGACTGGCTTGGCCGGAAACAGCCCAAAAACGCCTGTGGTTGCCAGCACGATGTAGGCACTGAAGGGATTGGAGGGGATCAGATCGGCGTCCCACTGCATGGTGGAATAGGCGCTTTCGGGCACGCCGGCGGCCTTGAGGATCGAGACCGCGTTGGCCCCACTGCTGGCTGGCTGCTTGATCAGGCTGGCCAGCCCGAAGTTGCTGGCAAAACCACCGGGGAACCTGGCGTTACTGGCGATGGCAGGTAGGGGCTGGTGGTAGTTGAGCACCATGGCCAGCGAGGTGGGTACACACCAGGGGATGAAGGCCTGCCAGTAAAAGGGTACCTGCAAGGGCCGTCCGGCCACACCCTCCTTGGGTTTGGGTTTGGGTACTAGATAGGCCACGTATGAAGCCTTGCGGGTCACGCTGTAGGCCACCCTGGTCGCCAGGTTCTGGCCCGAAACCTGGCCCCCCCCCACGGGTCTGGCCGCATGTACTCGTATCTCTGGCTCATCGGGGCCGGGGGTGGGGTTTTTCTCAAGGATGACCAGGTCGCCCTCCTGGCCTGCTACGTCGGTGGGTAGCTCCAGGGTGGCGGCCTGTTGCAGGGTGGCCCCGCCCAGGTCGAAGCTCACCGTGGGGCCGGCTGGCCTCAGGGGGTTTTCGGGCGGTTCGCTGGGTTGAGCCGCAAGGCTCAGGGTGACGGTAGCGTCCTGTGAGAGGGCCCCCGGAGGGATGACCAGCCGGGCTCCGCCATTCTCTACCGTGCCGCCCTCGGCGGCCTTGATGGTACGGGTGGTGCCCCCAGCAGGTGGTGCAGAGGGGTTACAGCCGAGGAACCCAACCAGCAGCAATGCACCTGCAAACCAGTGTTTCATACATTTCCTCCCGGTACTTCTAAACGGTTTGTCCTCAGCTCGTAGCCGCAAATGCCGCAAAACCGTGTGTATGGCGAGGTGAACCTGGCGTGGCAGCGGGGACAGGCCTCGAGCAACCGTTCGCCGTCGTTGAGGCAGTAGCGCTCGCTCGAGCCCAGCGGAACCGCGCGTGCGCAGCGCGGGCAGATGCAGTAAAAAACCTCCAGTTCCTTTTCCAAGCCGGCCTCCTTTGCTTTGAGGGTGGAGAGAGTCTTTAGATAGAGCCCCAGAAGATTTGTGGAGAACTGCCTCGGGTACGCTGCATGGGTTTTACCCTGCAGCTTGTTGGCTACAAACGCTGGGGTCTGGATGAGCTGCCAACCGAGCATGGTGTTCTCTCTCGAGCCCCAGGGTGCGCCCAGGCTGGTCAGACCTGGGTCAGAAAAAGAGTCGGTTTTGCCGATAAAAAAAGAGCCGGGTTGCCGGCTCTATTCGTGTGGTTTTGCCTCAGGCGTTAGAACCGTCCGCGCCTTGCAAGAATGTGGCCCAGCGCGCGGGCAGGTGTTCGCCTACCTCGAGCATCCTCGCCCTGGCTTCCTCGTACAGCCGGTTCAGGCTCCGGTGGTTTCCTGTGCGGTGCAGGGCCTCGAGCGTGAGCCTCAGCGCCTCGAGGTCGTAGGGGTCGGCTTCGAGCAGCAGGCGCCCCAGGCGGGCCGCTTCCTTGGGGTCGGCCTCCAGCAGCGCCCCGCCCCCCGCGCGCAGGGCCAGGTGGGCCGACTCGCGCACGGTCTCGTTGAAGGAGGTGAGGCCCCCGAGGTAGGCCCCGCGCCACAGCCGGGTGTCGCCGGTGCGCAAGAACTCCTCCAGGTCGGAGCCGACCGTGGCCCCCAAGACGTAGCCGGTAGGGGTGGTGACAACCACCGAAGCCCCCCAGCGCGAGCGCACGCTGTGGATCAGCTCCTTGAGCGCAGAGGCGGCTCTCTCCTCATCCTCGCCGGGGTAAAGCGCGTCGAGGAGCTCGAGCCTGCTCACCTCGCCCCGCCCGGCGACGCGGGCCTCGAGCAAGAGCGCCAGCAGTTCCTGGCGCTTATGGCCGCGCACGGGCGCTCCGGCGAACTGCACCGATCCCAGCAACTCCAGGCGCAGGGTGGCGGGCGGGGTCTCGGGGGCGGCCTCGGCGAGCTGGGGGAAGTAGCGGCGGGCCAGGTTAGCCCCATTCATGAGGCCATGCCTCTCGAACCATTCCAGCCGCCGGCGGGCGCTCTCCACGTCGCCGCTGAGCCGGTCGAGCTCGAGGCCGATGCGTTCGGCATACACCTGCCAGTCCGAGCCCGAGGCCAGCTGATAGGCTTCTTGCAGGCAGGTGCGGGCTGTTTCGAGCTGGCCCAGCGCGGCCAGGGCCAACCCTTTGGCCGTCAGGGCCTGGTACTGCGGTTGCTTGAGCCCAAACCCCTGGGCCATCGTCAGGCATTCCTGGGCTATTTCCAAGCCCCCTGTGGCCCGCCCCAAACAGGTTTCCACTCTGGATAACTGGCACAGGGCCATGAACAGTTTGCTGCCGCCCAGTGGTCTGGCCAGGCCCACGGCGTTTTCGGCGTGCTTCAGGGCCAGGGTGTTGCCGTAGGCAGGCTGCCAGTCGAGGTAGAGGTTGCTGAGATGAACCTCGCAGGTGACTAGAAAACTCGAGGCATCGCTTTGCAGCAGAATGTCCCGACTCTCACGGAAAGCTTTCTCGGCCTCCTGGTACCGGCCCATCTCGTGCAGGATGCGGGCTTTTTTGCTCAGGGTGCTGGCGTAGTGGCGGCTGATGCCGGCCTCGGCATACAACCGCAGGGCTTCCTCGGTATCGGCCAGCATCTCGGCTTCGCGGCTGAGTTCTTCCAGCACCATGGCCCGGTTGTGCAGGGTAGAGGCGGTATAAGCCGGCTTGCCTGCCTTTCGTGCCGCTTCCACGGCCTGGTTGAAAATGGCCAGTGCGGTCTCGAGGTCGTCCCGATAAAAATGCGCCAGCCCGCACACCGTCAGCAACCTTGCCCGATCCAGCATCGAACAGGGCTGGCTCAAAGCGGTACTGGCAATAGCCTCGGCGCCGGCATGGTCGCCTTGCAGGGTTCGGGCAAAACCTACGTTGTAGGCCAGGGCCGGTTCGGGGCGCCTGTGCAGCCCGGGGTGTGCTTCCCAAAGAGCCAGTACGCCCTTGTAATCGCCCAGAGCGAATTGCAGGGCTATCCGATGCTGGACAAAGTCCGGCTGGGCTTTGGCCTCATCCGGGAAGCGCTCGAGCAGCCGCTCGACCTCGCGCGATTCGCCCAGATCGGCATGGCAGCCCGCCAGCAGGTAGAGGGCTTCCGGGTGCTTGGGCTGGTCGTCCAGCACCATTCGCAACAATCGCATGGCTTCGGGGCGGTCGGCTTTTTCCAGCATCCTGGCAGCGTTCAAAGCCAGCTCGCTGCGCTGGGGTGGGGGCGCATGGGCGGCGGCTCTGGCCAGTAAGCGCGCCGCCTGAAGCTCGTCACCCTGCTGCTGGGCAGCCTCGGCGGCGCTTTGCAGGCGGGCCAGGACTTCGTCGGTTTCCAAACCGGCCGCCTCGAGGTAGTGCGCGGCGGCCAGGGGCTGGTCGGCCAGGGCCTCGAGCGCCCTCTGGGCGTAGCTGCAACGCTCCTGCGGCTGCAAACCCCGCAGGATGACCTCCTGGTAAAGCGGGTGGGCAAACGCATCCCGGCGCAAGACACCCCGTTGCTCCAAAGTTAGCCGGGCCTCGTTCAGCGCGGATGCCGAGAGCCCTGCGACCTGGGCCCACACCCCCGGGTCGGGCTCCAGCCCCAGCAGGGCCTTGCTTTCCAGGGTCTGCCGCAGGGTTGGGGTGTGGGCGGTCTCGCGCAACCACTGCTCCAGGAGGGCTTCTACCGTGAGGGGCAGGGTACCCGCTTGGGGGAGCCGCCAGTACCACTGCCGCCCATCGCTCCACAAAAAGCCCTGTCGGGCCAGATAGCGCAGATACTCCAGGCTGAATAGCGGGTTGCCCTGCGCCCGCCCATCAATCCAGGCCAGGGCCTCTTCGGGCAGGGGGCTGCCCACTTCGGCCTCGAGCATGGCTCGAACCGCTTCGGGGGCGAGGGGTTCTACTCGACGGGCCTCGAAGGGTTCGGGAGGGGGGTTGCGGCTGGTGACCAGGAGCGCCACACCCCTGGTTCGCAAAGCAATTGCAGCCAGGGTCCGAATCCACTCGAGGCTCTGTGGGCTCGCCTCGTGGATATCTTCCAGGTGCAATACCACCGGGGCCAGCGCGGCCAGCAGGGCCCCCAGGGCCTCGGCGGTTCTTTGGCGATCCAGTGCCTCGCCTTTTTGCAGCCGGGCCAGCAAGGTTTCGGCCCAGGCCGCGAGCCGGTCGGGACGAGGGATGCGACGCGCCAGGTCATCCGGTGGCACTACCGAACGAAAGCTAAAACTACGACAGGGGGTTTCCCGCAAGAGCTGCTGAGCAGTGTGGCTCTTGCCCACCCCCGGCTCGCCCCACAGGGCCAGAGCCAGCCCAACCTGCTTCAGCACCACACGCTTGAGGCGTGGCTGCAGCGTGGCCGTTGGTTCCAGTCTGCTTTCCGTAGTCCCCAGTCTAACCATGATTTGAACCACAGCCTAGTGGAGCCCACGTTATATCGGCGTTATGTGCGGGTACAGGGGCTCGAGCCTCTCATCTCTGCACAAAAAAAGCCCTTTGCAACTGCAAAGGGCCGGTTGGATTTTAGGGTGGTTCTGGGAAGGAATGCGACCGTCTCCAGACGCCAAAGGCTCTTCCAGGCTCGCTTTTTCGCGTAGCGGCCAAACTTCAGCGAACTGCAGCAGGGTGCTGGCTAAAAACTCACCCGCACATCCTTGCTACCGCTGTCGCCGTACTCGCCCACCCGCAGTACCAGGGCCTTGACCGCCAGGCCCTTGGGCACCGAGAAGACCACCGCAAAGTTCATGGCCGCACCCGGCAGCAGGGTGAAGCCACCGCCCACATTGGCCCCGCTGGGACTGTCGTAGGCGATGGGTGGGAACGAGCGCCCATCGGCCCCGGCCAGGGCGGTGTTGCCGGGGTTGTTGATGCTCTGTGAAGGGGCCACCGTGCCCGCCTGCTTGGCGTTGCGCAGGCTGGCCGTGACCACCACCAACTCCTCCTCCGCGCTGCGCGGCTGGATCAGGTTGGCGTTTTTGTCGAACTGGGTGGTGTAGCTGTCGGTGCGCTCGACTTTCTGAATCTGTACCCGGAAGAGTCCGGTCAGAATCTGGTCGCCCACCTTGCCCTGGAAGTTCCCGGCCAGGGCGTTGGCCCCACCCGCTGCGCGAATTTCGTAGCCCCCCTGCACCCGTACCACAGTCTGGCCCAGGGCCTTGGCCACATCGGCCACCGGCACGTAGGCCGTCCCCTGCACCACGATGACCCGATTTTAGGCCACCTGCCCGTTCAGGATTAGCCGTTGGGCACTCTGGGCCAGGGCCAGAAGCCCCAGGCCCAGCCCGACTACAACCATGCTCTGCCAGAACTTCATGTGATCCTCCTATTTGAACTGCTGCACCCGCTGGATGATGGCCTGGGCCCACTTGCGGTAAGTCTCGGGGCTGTCGTCGGGGGCAATGGAGAGCAAGAAAGCATACTCACGGTAGCGGAACACCAGGTTGTAGGGTGCGCTCTGGTCGGGCCGCATCAGGCCGCCCTCGTCGCCCACTGGAAAGCCGGTCCAGCTGGGCGCTCCCTCCCGCAGCCGGGCCAGCCAGAGCTTGGCCCCCTCGGCCCTGCTCTTGAAGTACTGTAGCTGGGCAAACCCGCCGCTATTCAGGGTATGAACGCAGTAGGACATGGGCTGGGCTCCACCCACGCTCAGGGCCAGGCTCTGGGCGAAGGCATTCTGGGTGGGTTTGCCATCCTGCAAAAACCCATTGTTGTGCAGCACCGACCCCACCGAGCCCAGGGCATTGGGGGTGCCGTCGCGGTTGAAAACACCCATCAGGTAGCAGGGGTGAGGGTCTTTCTGGGCCAGGGCCAGGCCCAGGCCTAGGAGCAAAAAGGCCAGGATCTTATGCATGGATTTACCTCCGAATCCGAACTCAGGGCCCCACGCCCAACGTCAGGTTGTAGGGCAGAAGGGGGAGTCTGGCCGAGCCGTCGAACTCGGCGCTGCGAACCACTTCCAGGGCGTACTGAACGGCGGGCAGGCTTACCAAATCGAGCTGCTCGCCCGCTGGCCCGCCGCCCGGCGTGCTGGTAGGCTGGCCCTCGGCCACCTTGTTGCCGTTCAGGTCGTACAGGTTGAGATGCAGCCCCTCACCGACAAGCTCCACCTTGCGGATATCCACGTTGCGCTCGAGGATGAAGCCGTCCTTCACCCCTTTCAGGTAGCGGATACCGGGGTCGCCGGGCTCGAGCCACCACAGCTTGAGCGAGCCGAAGATAGGAATCAGCGGGGGCGGGGGGATGGCCACCGCACCCAGCCCGAGTGAGTACTGCCCAACCTCGCCCGAGCCCGCGCTGACCCTGGCGGTGTAGGTAGCGCTGCCGCCGTAGGGGAATGTAAAGCCTGGCAGACTGCTGCAATCGGGGCCGGTGGAAGCGGTGAAAATCTCGGTGTTGTTGCTGTCGAAGATGCGCAGGGTGAGGGGGATGTCGCTTGAGACGATGTTGAAGATAAAGGGTTTTGAGCTGCTGCTGGCAGCGGTAAAGCTGTAGTAGTCCACGTCGGTGCTGCTGTGCAGGTTGGCGTTGTAGCCACCCTGGCCGACCGCGCGAGGGGCGTTGATCGTCTCGTTGGGTTCGTAGGCATCGGGATTAATGGTGAGTGGTAACTGGTTGAACTGGAAGTTGTAAGGCAGCCGGGCCAGCGCCGAGAGGGTGAGCAGGGAGTTCCCCGGGGGGATATCCACGATCAGGTTGCGTCCGTTGGTACTGGCCTTATCGCTGATCAGCTGCGTGTCGCCGCAGCCCGACTCCTTAACGATGCCGTTGCCCAGCAAGAGCTTGCCCAGACCGTCGGGGTAGTTGAAGGTGACATTCACCCGGCTGTAGCCGCCGGAGTTCAACCGGTACACGTCCTTATCGCTGCCGCTGTGGATGCTCAGGTCGTAGGAGGTGCCAACCGCAGGGATGCTGGCCTGGGCCGGGGTGTTGTTGGGCTCGAGGCGATCCGGGCCCAGGAAGTTGCCCGCTGCCTGGAGTACCGCCCTGAAGGCGTTGACGTAGAAGCTCACTTTGGCATCGGGTGAGTTGTTGTAACCGGTTTGTTGCAGGATGTTCCTGACCTGGTCGGAGGTCAGGCTGGGGTTGTAGGCCCGCATCATTGCGGCGATGCCCGCGATGAAGGGGGTGGAGGCGCTGGTGCCGCCGAAGGTGGTGAGGCCCAACGGCCCGTTGGTATCCCCACGATATACGGCATGGATGTTGGTGGGTGCCCAGATGTCCACAAAGGAGCCGTAGTTGGAATAGGAGATGGCGGTGTTGCTGTTGTTGGCCAGCGCGCCCACGCAGATCACCCCGTCCAGCACACAGGGGGCCCACTCGTCGTTCTGTCCGTCGTTGCCGGCGGCGGCTACCAGCACCAGTCCAGCAGCACGGGCGTCCTCGAAGGCGTTATAGAAGCCGGTAACTTCGAAGCCAATTTTGCAGAAAAGGTTATTGCCGCACATGGTGAAGCTCATCGAGACCACGTCCGCGCCCCAGCCGATGGCTGCGCGCACTGCGTGCTTGACCTGGTAGAGGTCGGCGCTGGTCTTGAACAGGATCGGGTCGGCCACCTGCCCGCCGGTACCAGCGGCTCCGGTGCTGTTGTTGATGGCCGAGAGGGCCACGCTGGCCGCTCCGGTGCCGTGCCAGGGGCAGGCGGTGCCTCCGCAGCTCCAGGGGTTGGGGCCGCCGGCGTTGTAGTCGCCGTCTGCGAAGTCGTACTGGAGGGGGGTGGTGGGGAAATCGGCGGTCAGACTGTTGCCCGAGTTGTCCAGCCAGAAGCCTCCGTCGATGATGGCGATCCTGGGCCGCCTGGGGATACCCCGTGCCGCCACGAACTGCCAGGCCCGCACCACGTTGGCCTTGCTGCCGGTGTCGCCGAACTCGGCCCAGGTGAAGGCATCATCGCTGCTGCCGTCGAAGCTTTCTTTGGTCTTGAGCAATACCGTATCCCCCGGAGCGTCGCCCTGACCCACGAAGTTGGCCGTAGCGCCTTTTCCATTCGCCAGCTCGTGGGTGATGAGAGCCAGGATGCGCACGCCCGCATCGCTGGAGAACTTGAAATCGCCACCCAGGCCGGCCTTGCCCGCATCGGTTTTGAAGTTGGCGGGGTCGAACTTGCTGGGGTCTACCTTGACCAAATACTCCGTAGGCTGGGCGTATTTGGGGTCTAGGGTAATGCCTGAGCCGGGCGAAGGTGCGGGCACAGCGTTGTTAGAAAGCACTAGCCCGCCGTAGCGTTTCAGGAAATCTTGGAGATCGGCGTCGCTCTTGGGCGAATACAGCACTTCGTTGATCACGAAGGTACTCTTGTTGCCCCTGGCATCCACCGCTGCTGCCAAGGGGCGCGGCCCCTGGGGGCCGTCGGGGATGGCGCTGGGAGTGGGTTGTACAGAGGGGTCAAGGTCGTAGCTGAAGGTATTACCAGGCGTGGGAGCACGTCCACAGGCCGCCAGCCAGACCAGAAGAAAAATCCAGACCAAGTATTTCATCCAAGCCCCTTTGCAATCAGCGCAGCCCCCGGCGGGCCGGCTCGAGCTGGCCCTCGAGCCAGGCCACCAGCTCAAGGGGGCTTTCGAACTCCAGCACTTTCTCGTCCTGGCAGACCTGGGCGTGCCAGGGCTGGGCCTGATGGGGGAGCCAGATGGTAAGCCGGTATTCTTGTTTAGGTATGTCGTCTTCATCCACACCTCACCTCCTTACGCCGGGCAGGGTAGCAGGGGAAGCGTGGCAACAGCGTGGCAAGCGGTTGGGTTATGCAAAAAGATGCTCAGCCGTACCAGAGGCGGCCTTGTGAGCACCCGAAGGGTGCGAAGTAATCCAGCGTAGAGGGGTTCACGGAACGAACTCGGCCATCGCCCCACGGCCCTTTGAATCCGGTATAAGGTTGGTATTACAGCAGGTATGTTTTCAGTAAGCGGGCCTTGAGGTCGGGGTAAGCCTCCAGGCTCGAGGCCAGGGTCTGCAGGTTCTGCTGGGCAAGGTGTGTTTGGAAGGAAGCCTGCTCGGTGGCCCCTGCCGCCTGAAGGGCCTGGATGACCGCCCGGTGAAGCGATAGTTTTTCCAGGGGTGGGATTTCCGGCGATGCCAAAAGGGCCAGGCCCTTTTGCCAGGTCTGGTGGGGGTCGCTAAAGCCAGCTTTAGAGGTGGTTCGCTTTAATCTGGCCTGGGCCTCGAGCCGAACACGCCACAGTTGAGACTCGGTAGTGGGGTCGGCGGCGTGCAGGTTTTGCAGGGCCTTGAGGGCCCTGGTGGGCCGGCCCAACTTCAGCCAGGCCAGCCCCTCCACCCAGGCCATCCGCTCCTGGTTCAGAAACTGGGTCCCTCGGGGCTCGAGGCGCAGTTGCTCGAGGCGCTGCAGGGCTTGCCTGGGCCGCCCCCGCGAGACCTCGCAGCGGGCCAGGTGGGTTTCGGCCCAGGGCAGGCGGCTCCACAGCCCTTTTTCGCGGATGGAAGCGACGGCGGCCTCGAGCAATACCTGGGCCTCCTCGCAGGCTCCCAGCCAGTGCAGGTCGTCGGCCAGCACCACCTGGTAGAAGAGTTCGTCGGAGCGGTGGCCGCTCTGCTGGCTGAGGGCCAAAGCCTGCGATACCGCCTGGTAGGCCGCCCCCAGGTCGCCGCGGTACCAGTGCACCAGGCTCAGGTTGTTGAGGAACTTGGCCTCCATCTCGGGGTTCCGTGGCTCCCGCGCAATCTGCAGGCCCTCTTCCAGAGGGCGCAGGGCCGCCTCAAAGTTGTTACGCTGGTAGTGAATGGCAAACAGGTTGAGCAAAGCATAGCGCAGCGAGGAAATTTCCCCGATGGCTCGAGCCTCCTCGATGGCCTGTTCGGCCAGCCGCACTGCCTCGGCGTAGCGCCCCTGGGCAGCGGTAAAGGTAGCGGCGTTTTGCAGGGCGTTGTTCTGCCCGACCCGGTCGCCCAGGGCCAGGGCGGTGGTGCGCTCGGCTTCCGTGTAGTCCAGGGCGGCCCCCAGATCGCCGCGCTGATAGGCATAGATGCTCAGCCAGTCGTAGATCTCGACGGCCAGGCTGCCCGGGTGCTGCGCCAGGGCTTGCTGCAGGCGGCTCTCGGCGGCTACGAGGTCGCCCATCGCTGCGGTGGCCCGGCCCCCCAGGTACAGGGCGCGTGCGGACAGGGTGGGGCTAGACGGCCCAAACTGATGCCAGACGGCATCGGCTTGCTCGAGGGCTTTCGCATACCGACTGGAGAGCAAGTCCAGCTCGGCCTGACCCAGCCCAACCTCGGCCTGCAGGGCGGAATCGGCCAGTTGCAGTGCCAGCCGGTGCATGGCTGCGAGCTCCTGGGACCAGGGGCCGCGCTCATCCAGGGCTTTCCAGAGCCGGGCTCGTGCCGCATGCACTGCAAAAGCCGTGGTTCCTTCGGCTCCGTTTTGCAGGGCTCGCTGGTACTGCTCCAAAGCCTCGGTGTGGGCATAGACCCGCGCGGCAGCTTCGGCGGCCCGGATGCGCCAGGGGATGGCGGCCTGGGGCTGGCCGCCCTGCTCGAGGTGTGCGGCGATGCGGGCCGGGGAGGCCCGTCCGGTGGTGGGGCTCAGCCGCTCGAGGTTGGCAGCCAGCTTGCGGTGCAGAAGCCGCAGGCGCTCCGGGCTCAGCCCTTCGGCCACGCTGCGACGCACCAGGTCGTGGTGGAAGCGGTAGCCGGTCTCGGCGGGCTCGAGCAGCCCGGCTTGCAGGGCTTCTTCCAGGGCCTCCAGGCTCTCCCACTCGGCCAGCGCGGTGGCCCCGGCCAGCTCCTCCAGACCGAAGCCCTCCTCGGCCAGGCTGGCAGCCTCCAGCAGGCGCTGGGGCGCTGCACCCAGGCGGACTACCCGCTGCCGTACCACCTCGCGCACCGTGGCCGGGATGGGCAGCTCGCGGTAGTCCTGGGTCTCCTGGTCGTAGGGGGTGGCCCAGCCGTCCGGCTCGAGGCGCAGCTCGCCCGCCTCGAACAAAGCCTTCAGGGTCTCGAGGGCGAACAGGGGGTTGCCTCCGGTGGCGCGGTAGAGCCGCCGGGTGAAGCGGGGGGCACTGTGGCCCGAAAGGGTGCGGATCAGCCTGTGCAGGGCCAGCTCGTCCAGCGGGTCCAGTTCGATCCGCACGGCCTGCCGGTGCTGCACCAGCTCTTGAAGGTAGCGCTCGTAGGCAGGGGGCATCTCGCTCTTGCGGTAGGCCACCAGGGTGCGGGGCTCTTGCAGGCTGCGGGCGATGTACCCCCCCATTTCGAAGCTGGCCGGGTCGTAGAGGTGCAGGTCGTCAATCACCAGGCTGGCCACCGGCGGCTCGACGCGCCGGGTAATCTCGATCAGGGCCTGTACCAGCCGGTGCCAGGCCTCCCTCGAGGCCATGGGCGGGGGAGGCTCGCCCAGGTCGGGCAGCAGACGCGCCACCTCGCGCTGCACCCAGTCCGGCCAGCGCTCCGGGGGGCTGTACCGCCGCATCGCCTGGGCCAGCCGGGCCATGACCGAAAAGGGCACCTGGGCATCGCCGGGCTGCCCCTGCCCCCAGGCAAAAAGGCCCTTGGCTCGGGCAAACTCACGCAAAAGCCGGGTCTTGCCCACCCCCGCCTCGCCGCATAGCACCACCATCTGGCCCTGCTCCCAGGCCTTTTCCATCTGAGCCCACTCGGCCTCGCGCCCGACCAGGGGGGGATCGAGAGCAGCCCTGGGAAGCGCCGTGGGGAAGGGTGTGGGTTTTTCGGAACTAGCCAGCTGGGCCCGCCGAATCTGCTGGGCCAGCTCGAGCGTCTCGGGCAGCGGCTCCAGGTGCAGCTCGTGCCGCAGCAATTCCCGCAGCCGCTCGAAGCGCTCGAGGGCTGCTTCCCGCTCGCCCAGCAGGGCGTGCAGGCGCATGGCCTCGCGGTGGTGGAGCTCTTGTAGCTCGTCTTGCCGCAGCAGTTGCAGCCGCAGGGCCAGGGCCCCCCGCAGGTCGTGGGCGGCCTCGAGCTGCCGTGCTACGCTTTCGTAGTTCAGGTCGGCGCTTTTCCAGTCCAGGGTGCCGGGCAGGGCTTGCAGGGCCTGGGA
>FWPV01010403.1_pt1 | contig 15250 bp, 13 predicted proteins | sample 2228371 | NCBI WGS metagenome assembly FWPV01 (sample SAMEA103939776, study PRJEB20133) | metagenome | reverse complement strand
CCAGCGCCTCCATGAACCCGGCGCGCTCGTTCGGTCCCGCCGTCGCTTCCGGGCTCTGGGCCCACCACTGGGTCTACTGGGTCGGCCCCACCGCCGGGGCCGTCGCCGCTGCCCTCGCCTACGAGCTGCTGCGCCCCGGTGCGCCGCCCCCGTCCCCGCAGGAAAGGAGCTAGGAGCCATGGCCGCAGGGTACTCACCCACCGAGGAGCGCGAACTCCGCGAACGGATCCGCCGCGAGGCCGACCCCCTCGCCAGCGAGTTCGCCGGCATCTTTAGCCGGGAGACGATCGAACGGTACCTCGATGAGTCGTTCGACCGCCTCGCGCCGCGGGCGAACGTCGTCGATTTCATCCCCGTCCTGGTCTACCGCTACGCCCGCGAGCGGCTCCGCGCCCTCGCCCGCGCCGAAGGGCTGGCCCCCGCCGAGCGGCCGGAGGTCCTCTTCGTCTGCGTCCACAACGCCGGCCGCTCCCAGATCGCCGCGGCTCTCACCACCCGCCTCAGTGGGGGCGGCGTCGGCGTCCTCTCCGCAGGGTCCGACCCGGCCTCCGAGATCAACCCGGTGGTCGTCGAGGTGCTGCGCGAGCGAGGCATCGACCTCTCCGAGGAGTTCCCGAAACCCCTTGCCGATGAGCTCGTCCGTGGCGCCGATGCCGTCATCACCATGGGCTGCGGCGATGCCTGCCCCATCTACCCGGGCAAGCGCTACCTCGATTGGGACGTGCCGGACCCGGCCGGCCAGCCTCGCGAGGTGGTCGAGGCGATCGTCGCCGACATCGAGGGGCGCGTGCGCGGCCTCCTCGCCGAGCTTGGCGTCCCGGTGGTCGGGGAGCGGTAGCCGCCTACCACTCCTTGCCGATGCCGCCTCGGCCGCCGAAGAAGCCGGACGGCCAGTTGCGGCCCGTGATCATCGCCCGGTCCACGTCCTCCTTCGTCGCGATGCCGGCATCGACGATCGCCTTCGCTTCCCGGTACGCCGCCGCGAACACGCGGTTGAGGATGAAGCCGTAGGTGCCAGGGGTATCCTTCACCATCGAGACCTCCTTTCCCGCCGCCTCCGCCAGGCGCCGGGCCGTCTCGATCACCTCCGGCGTGTTCTCCGGCGTCCACACCACCTCGCACATCCGCATCACGCTCACCGGGTTCGAAAAGTGCATCCCCAGGAAGCGCTCCTTTCGGGCCGGCGAGACATCCCGCGCCACCTCCTGGATGCAGAACCCGCTCGTGTTGGAGGCGAAGATCGCTTCCGGCTTCACCACGCCGTCCAGCTCGGCGAACACCGCCTGCTTCAGGTCCAGCTTCTCCGGGATCGCCTCAATCACGATGTCGCAGGCGGCCAGCCCGGCCAGGTCTGTCGTGTAGCGCACTCGCTGCATCGCCGCCAGCGCGTCGTCGAAGCCGAGCTTGCCGCGTTCCACAGCCCGCTTCAGCCCCCACTTGCCATCCTCGATGGCGTGGCGCGTCTTTTCGATCGCTTCCTCGCTGATGTCGCGCACGACCACCTCGTAGCCGGCCGTCGCGAACACCTGCGCGATGCCACCACCCATCACCCCGCCGCCCAGGCAGCCAATCAGTCGCACATCCTCGAACCGCATACCATCTCCTTGCTCCCGGCACCCTGCCGGCGTTTCGTGCCCCGCAAGGTACACCGCCAGCGGCCCGTGCAGAAGGCGCGCAGCTGCCGTCCGGGTTACCCTGTGGGGCGTGGAGGAGCTGCCGCCCCGGCTGGCCGCCCGCGCCGTCATCATCGATGACACCGGGCGCACCCTGCTCTTCCGCATCCACGCCCCCGGCGACCCGTCCCGCGTCTTCTGGATCACCCCCGGCGGCGGCCTCGAACCCGGCGAGACGGAACTCGAGGCCCTCCGCCGCGAGCTCCTGGAGGAGACGGGCCTCCGTGCCGCCGAGATCGGCCCCTGCCTCTGGATCCGCGACCAGACCTTCCCCTGGGGGGGCCGCCTCATCCGCCAGCGCGAGGCCTACTACCTCGTGCGCTGCGCCGCCTTCGCCGTCGACACCTCCCGCCACCTGGCGGACGAGCGCGACTTCCTCCAGCGGCACCGCTGGTTCACCCTCGCGGAGCTCCGCGCCTGGCCCGAGCGACTCGTGCCCGCCAACTTCGCCGAGCTCTTCGAGGCCGTTGCCCGCGGTGTCCTGCCCGCCGAGCCACTCCACATCGGCCGTTGAACCGCCCCGCATGCGACAATGCGCGCGATGAACCTCCTCGTCACCGCCGATGGCTCCGAGCGCTCGCTCTGCATCCTCCCCCATGCCGCACGCCTCGCCAGCGCGCTCGGCGCCCGGGTTCACCTCGCCCGCGTCCTGGACCCCCGCGCCGATGCCGCGGGCGTCGTGGCCGAACGGCTCGCCCAGGCCGTCGCGTCCGTCCGTACGGCGTGGGAGGCCGACCTCCGCGCCGCACTCGAGCGCGCCGGCGTCGATGGGGATGTCCACGTCATCGAGCGGCGCTGGGGCGAGGACGTGCCCCGGGCCATCCACCGCGCCGCCGATGAGCTGGGCGCCGCCCTTGTCGCCATCCACACACGCGGCGCCGGCGCCATCCGCCACGCCGTGTTTGGCAGCGTCGCCATGGGCGTGGTGGCCACCGCCGACCTCCCCGTCATGACGCTCTCCGGCTGCCCGCCAGTGCCCACCGGGCCCGGCCCCTACCACCTGCTCGTCACCACCGATGGCTCGCCCGATTCGCGCAGCGTGCTCCCCGGCATCGCCCCGCTGCTCCTGCCCGGCCGGGTGCGGGTGACCCTGCTGGAGGTGGCCGTGCTGCGCGCCCAGGAGACGGAGGCCGAGGCGAAGGCCCGCGCGCTCCCCGGCCTCGAGGCCCTCCGCTCGCGCATCCCGGCCGGGGTCGAGGTCGCGTACCACATTCCCGTTGTGCCCCCCGGGGCCGGCATCGATACCGCCATCATCGACGCCGCGCGCGAGCTCGCCGCCGATGCCGTCGCCAGCGCCACGCACGGCCACAGCGCGCGCCGTCACCTCGTCGCCGGCAGCACCGCGCTCGGCGTCGTGCGCCTCGCCCCCGTGCCCGTCATCCTCGTGAAGAGCGCTCCCATCGAATGAGCGGCGCCCCGTTCACCAGGGGCGCTTCCAGCGGTTCCAGTCGAACGGTTCGATGCCCTCGTCCGTGATCTGCCAGATGGTCGCCTCGGCCCTCCCGCCGCTGATCTCGAGGAAGCCGATCGTGCCGTACTGCGTCTCCAGGTTGTGCGGGTAGGTGGGCGACCCCGGGTTGACGCAGAGGATGCCGTTGATGGTGTTGATCGCCTCGACGTGCGTATCGCCGTAGACGAGCACATCGAGCTCCGTGGTGCCGAAGTACCGCTTCAGGGCCCGCTCCAGCGTCAGGTGCGGCGGGTACTCCGGGATCGGCACATCGTGCACCAGCCCGACCTTCAGCCCCTCCAGCTCAAGCAGCCACGCCTCCCGCAGGCGCGGGTGATCCGGCTGGATGGGCCGGCCGCCCGAACCATCCTCGCCGTTGCCGCGCGCCGCCCACGTCGGTGCGATGTCGTGCAACTGGTCGATGACGACAAGGTCGTGGATATCCCCGGCGTGGAGGATGCAGTCCACCCCGCGGAAGGCATCGAACACCTGCGGCCACAGCTCGTAACGCGCCTCGGGGATGTGCGTATCCGAAATCAGGCCAACCCGCATGGCCGAACTGTAGCAGCCGCCGGTCGCAGCTTCAGCCGCCCTCCCGGTGCATGTGCTCGGGCAGCAACAGGCGGAAGGTGCTGCCCCGCCCCGGCGTGCTCTCGGCTGAAAGCCACCCCCCGTGCGCCCGCGCGATGGCCAGCGCCGTCGGCAGGCCGAGCCCCGACCCGCTCCCGACCGGCTTCGTCGTAAAGAACGGGTCGAAGATCCGCTCCAGGATCTCCGGCGGGATGCCGCTGCCCGTATCGCGCACGGCGATGACGTGGTAGCGGCCGCGCGGCAGCTCGGGCGGCGCCCACCGCCGGCGCGTTCCCAGCTCCGTCAGCGAGCGCGTCACGGTGATCGTCCCGCCGCCCGGCATCGCGTCGCGGGCATTGACGAAGAGGTTGATGAGCACCTGTTCGAGCGCCGTGGCCGAGCCGAGCACCTGCCCCGGCTCCCGCGAGCGCCGCACCACCAGGCGCACCTGGGGCTCCACCATCGGGCGCGCGAGGGCTGCCGCCTCGGCGATGAGCCGGTCCAGGTCCACCACCTCCTGGCGCTCCACATCCGGGCGGCCGAAGGTGAGCAGCCGGCGCACCAGCCCGGCTCCGCGCTCGGCCGCGTGGGTCGCATCGTCGATCAGCTCCTGCACCTCTGGCGTGCCCGGCACCGCCTGCCGCAACAGGTAGAGGTTGCCGAGCACGGCCGTCAGCAGGTTGTTGAAGTCGTGCGCGATGCCGCCCGCCAGCACGCCGAGGCTTTCCAGCTTCTGCGCCTGCCGCACCTGCAGCTCCAGCCGGCTGCGGTCCATCTCCGCCTCCTTTTGGCGGGTCACGTTCAGAAAGCTGCCGGCGGCCCGCGCCGGCGCGCCGCGGCTGTCTCGCTCCACGATCCGGCCGCGCGTCAGGATCCAGCGCCACTCGCCGCCGCTCACCCGGTACCGGTGCTCCGCCTCGATCGATTCCGCCCGCCCCTCCGCGTGGGCCCGGAACGCCTCCTGCAGGGCGTCGCGGTCGTCCGGGTGCACTCGCTCCAGCCACGCCGGGAGGCGGGGGTCCGGTGGGGCGAGCTGCTCGGCGTCGCCGGCGAAGGCGGTAAGCGTCCCGCCCGGGATGTCCCATTCCCACAGGGCGATCTCCGAGCGCTCGAGTGCCGTCTCCAGCCGCCGTTCAACCTCCAGGCGCCGCTGCTCCGCCCGGTGCGCCTCGATGATCGTCGCGCAGGTGGTGGTCAGCGGCCGCAGGAACTCCACCACCCCCGGCGGGTAGCCGCCCGGGCGGTTGGCGAGCCCCACCATTCCGACCAGCGCTCCCCGGCTCGCAATCGGCACGCCCAGGTAGGTACGCAGCTCCGGGTGCCCGGCCGGCACACCGCCCGCGCGCGGGTCGTGGGCGACGTCGTTCGCGATAACCGGCTCGCCCGTGCGCAGCGTGTGCCCGAACAGCGTGGAGAGGTTCTCGACGACGAGCTCCCCGGCACCCTGCTCCCGGGCGAACGCCTCGGCCTCGGGCGTCGCCGGGTAGGCAATCGCCCGCACCAGCAGGGCGCGGCGCCCATCGCGTCCCTCCTGCACTTCACCGATGAACCCCGATTCGCTCTCCGTCAGCTCGATGAGCAGGTCGAGCAGCGCGCGGAACACCCGCTCCGGCTCGCCCTCGCCGATGAACCCCGATTCGCTCTCCGTCAGCTCGATGAGCAGGTCGAGCAGCGCGCGGAACACCCGCTCCGGCTCGCCCTCGCGGATGAAGTCGGCCTGCGCCTGGCTCAGGGCCGCCAGCAGCCGGTTCGTCCGCTCCAGCTCGGCCGTCATCCGCAGCCGCTCGGTGATGTCCCGGGCGATCCCGCCGATGGCGACCACGCTGCCCGCCTCGTCCCGCACCGGGAAGAGCGACAGCTCGATGTCGAAGACGGAGCCATCCCGGCGGCGGCGCTTCGTCTGGAGCTGCACCGCCTCGCCGCGGCGTACCCGCTCGGTCAGCTCGGCCACCTCCGCCTCGAGCCCGGGGGGCGCCAGGGTATCGGCGGTGCGCCCGACCATCTCCGCCGCGGCGTAGCCGTAAAGCGCCTCCGCGCCCCGGTTCCAGCTCAGGATGCGCCCGTCGAGATCCCGGCTCACGATCGCATCCCCGGCCGACTCCACGATCGCCGCCAGTCGCCGGTGCTCACGCTCCCGTCGCAGCCGCTCGCTGATGTCGCGGAAGATGAAGCGCACGCCGACTGGCACGCCGCGGGCATCGAGGATGTACGACCCCTGCGCCTCGATCGGCAGCGCGCTGCCATCCTTGCGGATGGCCGTGAAGCGGCTCACCCGCTGGCCCGGCTGGCGCTCGTAGGGCAGCCCCTTCCGCACCTCCGCGGCGAAGTCCTGCTCGCCCAGTTCGAGGGCGCGGCGCCAGCTCTCCGCATCGAGCAGCTGCGGCCCGTAGATGCCGGCCAGCACATCCTCCACGGTGTACCCGAGGATCGTTTCGGCGAGGCGGTTCAGGTAGGTCACCCGCGCCGAGGGGAGCTCCAGCTCGATCAGCGCATCGGGCAGGTGGTAGCGGAACTGCTCGTACTCGGCCGAGAGCGCCAGGTAGCGCTCCGCGAAGTCTCCAGGTAGCGCCAGGGGCGGGTTCGTCACCTGTACCTGCCCGGGCTCAGCGGTCCCCCTCCCGCCGGCGCCGAGCCCCGGGGCGCGCGGCTCCCTAAGGGTAGCGCCGGGCCAGCACCCCCCGCACTCAGGGTTCTCCCGCAATCCCGGCACGGTGCCCCGTTCGACACGCCCGCCGCACCGGCCGGACAATCGACCCGATGGACGCGACCCGGGATGTGACCCATGACGCGCTGCGCGAGGCCTTCCGCGCCCGCGGCCGCCAGCTCTGGCTCGTGGGCGGCGCCCTGCGCGACCGCCTCCTCGGCATCGACTCCAAGGATATCGACTACGCGACCGACGCCCTCCCCGACGAGATTGAGGCGATCGTCCGCGGCCTCGGGGGCCGGGTCTCCGCCGTCGGCAAGCGGTTTGGCACCATCGGCGCTCTTGTCGAGGGCGAGTGGGTCGAAATCACCACCTTCCGCGGCGAAAGCTACGCCGATGGCAGCCGCTGGCCCGAGGTGACCTTCGGCCGCACCATCGAGGAGGACCTCGCCCGGCGCGACTTCACCATCACCGCCTTTGCCGAAAACGCCCACACCGGCGAGTGGCTCGACCTCTTCGGCGGCCTGGCCGACCTCCGGGCGGGCATCATCCGCGCCGTCGGCGAACCGGCCGCCCGCTTCCGCGAGGATCCGCTCCGCATCCTCCGCGGCGTCCGCTTCGTGAGCCAGCTCGGCTTCCGCCTCGACCCGGCCACGGCCAGCGGCATGCGCGCCACGGCCCATCTCATCACCACCCTCTCCCAGGAGCGCATCACCGGCGAACTCGACCGCCTGCTCCAGGGTAAGGCGCCCGCTGCCGGCCTCGAGGCGCTGCGCGAGGTCGGCGCCCTGCCCTTCGCCCTCCCCGAGCTGGCGGGCATGCCGGGCTGCGAGCAGAACCGCTTCCACCGCTTCGACGTCTGGGGGCACAGCCTCGCCACGGTGGAGGCGATCGCCGTCACCCCGGAAACGCTCCGCCTGCGCCGCTGGGCGGCGCTCCTGCACGACCTGGGCAAGCCCGCCGTCCGCCACCGCAAGCCGAACGGCGAGTGGGGCTTCTACCGGCACGACGTGGTCGGCGCCGAGCTCGCAGAGGCCCTGCTCGAACGGCTCCGCTTCGGCCGCCACGAGGCGCGCATCGTGGTTCTCCTGGTCCGCCGCCACATGGACCGGCCCGATCCGGCCGATGCCCGCGCCGTGCGCCGCTTCATGAACCGCCTCGCCGGCCACTGGGCCGACCTCCTCGCCCTCAAGCGGGCCGATAACGCCAGCCACACCTACGACGACACCGCCTACCACGATGCCCTGGAGGCCGCCTGCCGCCGGGCGCAGCTCGAGGAGGCCGAGGCCATTCGCGCCGAGAGCCCCCTCGATGGCGCCGAACTCATGCGCCTGTTCGATCGGCCGCCGGGCCCGTGGGTCGGCGTCATCAAGCGGCAGCTCGGCGCCATGGTGCTCGATGGTGAGCTCGCCCCCGACGACAAGGCCGCCGCGGCACGCATCGCCGCCCGCCTCCTCGGCCGGGAGCCGCCCGGGCAGGGCCACGACGCCGGCACGGTGTGCTAGCCTCAGCGGCGGTGAACGCCGCAGCCCTCCGCCAGCTCGCCCGCGAGGTGGCCCCGCCGGCCACCGGCCGCGAACACATCCTGGTCCTTGGAGCGGGCATGGCCGGCCTGGTGGCCGCTTGGGAGCTCCGCCGCCGCGGCTTCCGCGTCACCATCCTCGAGGCCCAGGCGCGCGTCGGCGGCCGCATCCAAACCCTGCGCGAACCGTTCTCCGAAGGGCTGTACGGCGAGGCCGGCGCCATGCGCATCCCCCGCGCTCACGACCTCGTCCTCCACTACGTCGAGCGCTTCGGCCTGCCCACCATCCCGTTCCAGATGGAGAACCCCCACACCTACGTCGCCTTCGGGGGCGAGCGCATCCGCCGCGCCGAGTTCGACACCGCCCGCCACGCCGGCGAATTCGAGCTCCAGCCCGGCGAGACCGACCTCCCCATCGGCACCCGCTGGGAGCGGGAGATCGCACCGCTCCTCGCCACCATCGATGCCCACGGCGACCTCGGCTGGGAGGAGGTGGCCAGCGCCTACGACCAGTACTCCCTCGCCGAATTCCTCGAATCGCGTGGCTGGTCGCAGGGCGCCATCGAACTGTGGGGCCTCCTCACCCACATGGAACCGTTCATGAACAGCGCCTTCCTCGAGGTGCTGCGCGAGGAAGCCGGCCGCTGGTTCACCGATGTCGTCACCATCCCCGGCGGCATGGATCGCCTGCCCGCCGCCTTCCTCGGCGAACTGCGCGATGCCATCCGCTACGGCATGCGAGTCATCGCCATCGAGCAACACCCCGGCGGCGTCCGCGTCCGCTGCCGTACGGTCGCCGCCGAGCACACCTTCGAGGGCGACCGCGCCATCATCACCATCCCGTTCTCCCTCCTCCGCCACATCGAGATCGCCCCGGCCCTCTCCCGCGGCAAGCAGCGCGCCATCCGCACCCTGGCCTACGACGCGGCGACGAAGATCTTCTTCCAGTGCCGGCGCCGCTTCTGGGAGGAGGACGAGGGGATCACCGGCGGCGGCTCCGTGACCGACCTCCCCGTGCGCACCATCTACTACCCGGCGCTGCCTCCGGGCCCTGCCCCCGGTGGCCGCGGCATCCTCCTGGCCAGCTACACCTGGGCCGAAGATGCCCGCCGCTGGGGCACCCTCGCGCCCGAAGAGCGCCTCGCCCAGGCGCTCGAAAACGTCGAGGCCATCCACCCCGCGGTCCGGCAGGAGTTCGAGCTCGGCGCCAGCAAGGTGTGGCACCAGGATGAGTTCGCCGGCGGCGCCTATGCCCTCTTCGAACCGGGCCAGCAGACCCACCTCTACCGCCACATCATCGCGCCCGAGGGGCGCCTCCACATCGCCGGCGAACACGCATCGCTCGCCCACGGCTGGATCCAGGGCGCCGTCGAGTCCGGCCTCCGCTGCGTTGCCGATATCCTGGAGCGGGCCGCACGCTAGCCCGCCCCGCCCGGGCGCCCGCCCTCCGAGCGGGCCCGCTCGTACGCGCCCAGCGCCGAAAGGAGCAGGTCCTCCAGCCGCGCGCGCGTCCACTGGCCGTTCCGCCGCTCCGGCCCGGCGGCCACCGTGGGGCCCAGCGGCCCGCCCGTGCTCATCGTCACTGCCACGTGCCAGCGGGCACCACCCATGCGCCGCCGCTCCACCAGCGCGAAGGTGAGCACGTACTCCCGCGCGATGCTCACCGTGAACGCGGTGAGGGCCGCATCATCCAGCGGCAGCGCGCTCACCTCCACCGCCAGGCCCGGCCCGTAGACCGCGCGGATATCGGCCGCCGCGGCCATCGCCCAGCCGTGGAGGGTGCGCAGGAGCGCCGCCTGGGAGGCGCGGTCGTGGGCGCCGGCAATCCCGCGCAGCGCCCGCCGCTCGGCCCACGCATCGCGCAGCTGCTCCACCCGCCGCCGGAACGGCTCCAGGCTCAGCGCGGGCATCGCGACGCCCCTCCCCCACCCCGGTGCAGCCGGCCAGTTGCCACCATCGTGCCGATTCTGGCCCGCCCCCGTTTCGGCCGATTTGCGTGGACGTTACGGGCAGATTTCCCGCCCCGGGCAGCACGGAGGCCGGGCACCCCGGGCACCCGGCCTTCGCGTGTGGTTGCCTCCACCAGCGCGGTCGGCTCAGACGGCCGCCGACCCCCGCTCGTTGGTGCGGACGCGGATCACGTCCAGCACGTCCGAAACGAAGATCTTGCCGTCGCCGATCTCCCCGGTGCGGGCGTTCTCCACAATCGCGGTGACCACCTTCTGCAGGTCCTGGTCGTTCACGACGAGGAGGATCCACACCTTCGAGAGGTACTCCACCTTGTACTCGCGGCCGCGCCACTGCTCGGTAATGCCGCGTTGCTTGCCGTGCCCCTTCACCTCGGCGACCGTGATGCCGCCGTACCCGAGCTCCTCGAGGGCCTCGCGCACGAAGGGGAGGCGGGAGGGTCGGATGATCGCATCGATGCGCTTCATGTCCTCGCAATCCTTCCTGGGCTGGCGTGGGGCCGGGGTCGCCGGCCCCACCGGTAGTCTATGCCGCCACTAGGCCCCCGGGCTGAAGACGCCCGGGCCCGTGGGGCCGAAGTCCGGGTACGAATCGAGCCCGTGCTCCAGCAGGTCGAGCCCCTTCTCCTCCTCCTCGGGCGGCACCCGCAGGCCGATCGTCACCTTGATACCGAAGAAGAGGATGAACGCTGTAACGACCACCCACGCGATAATCGACGCCGCGCCGATGAGCTGCATCACCAGCTGCTCCGCGCCGCCGCCAAGCAGCAGGCCGTACTTGCCTGGCTCCGCGTAGCCCGCCTGCTCGATCCCCGCCTCCGTCGAGAACAGCCCGACGGCGATCACCCCCCAGAGGCCGGCCGCACCGTGCACCGGGAATGCGCCCACCGGGTCGTCGATCCGGACCTGGTCGATGAGCAGCACCGCGCCGTACATCACCGCCGAGCCGATGGCGCCGATGACCACCGCCGCCCACGGGTCGACCGTGGCGCAGGGCGCCGTGATGGCCACGAGGCCCGCCAGGATGCCGTTGATGAGCAGGCCCGGGTCGTAGCGCGTGGTCAGGACCTTCGAGTAGAGCACGGCTGCCACGCCGCCGGCCGCTGCCGAGAGGGTGGTGTTCACCGCCACCTTGGCCGCCAGCTCGGCGCCGCCGCCGGTGAGCGCCAGCGTCGACCCCGGGTTGAAGCCGTACCAGCCAAACCAGAGGATGAACATCCCCAGCGTCGCGATGCTGATGTTGTGGCCCGGGATGGCGTTAATCCGCCCGCCGGGGCCGTACTTGCCGAGGCGCGGGCCCAGGAGCGCGGCACCCACCAGGCCGGCCCAGCCGCCCACCATGTGCACCACGCCCGAGCCGGCGAAGTCGATGTAGCCGTTCGCCATCAGCAGGTCGGCCGGGTCCTCCTTGAAGGCCGTCATCCAGCCGTTCACATCCCACGCCCAGTGCACCACCACCGGGTAGATGAAGCCGGTGATGACAACCGTGTAGACGAGGTAGGCGCTGAACTTCAGCCGCTCCGCGAGCGACCCCGCCACAATCGTGGCTGCCGCCGCGGCAAAGGCAAACTGGAAGAACCAGCCCGCAAAGCCCGCCGTATCGTTGAAGAAGAAGTCGCCCATGCCGATGAAGCCGTTCGACGACTCCGAGGTGCCGTAGGCGATGCCATAGCCCACGGCCCAGAAGAGCAGGCCGCCCACGCAGGCGTCGATCATGTTCTTCATCAGGATGTTCGCCGTGTTCTTCGAGCGGACGAAGCCGCCGGTGAGCATGGCGAAACCGGCCTGCATGAAGAACACGAGGAACCCGGCCACCAGCAGCCAGGTCGTATCGAGCGCCGCGACGAGGTCGGCGACCGTCTCCTCGGTCGTTGGCTCCTGCGCCGCGGCCGCCGAAAAGACGGCCATCGCCAGGACCGCGCCGCCCAGCACGCCGAGCGGACGGTGCAATCTGCGCAACCAGGTGCGCCTCTCCATGGTGCTGTTCCCCCGTTGGTACTTCCCGGCGCCCCACGGCGCCGGCAGCGTGCCGGGCGGGCACTCCCGGGGCCCCTCGGGGAACCCGCGCCGGATGCCCGAAACGGTAGGAACGGCCCGTTTCCCGCCCATTTCGAGCGAGTTTCCAACCTGTTTCCGGACCATGACGTTCAGATTTCGTCGCCCGGTCGGCTGGCTGCCCGGCCAGCATTGGTGCGATATTTCACAATCTCGACACGTGTGGTACGCTGCTCCGGGTTTGCCCCAATTCACTGCAGGAATCGCCCCGGCCCGCACCCCCGCACGAGGACCGGCAACGCGCAGGAGGCAAAGAACGCCGCGTGAACATCGTCGTCTGTGTCAAGCAAATCCCCGATCCCGAGACCCCCGCAGCGTCCTTCAAGGTCGATGAAGCGGCCAAGAAGGTCATCCCCGCCCAGGGCATCGCGCCGGTCGTCAACCCGTACGACCCCCAGGCCACCGAAGCAGCCCTGCGCCTGAAGGAGGCCGCCGGCGCCGGCAAGGTCACCGTCATCAGCCTCGGGCCCGATTCCGCCCGCGATGCCATCAAGCACGCGCTCGCCATGGGCGCCGATGAGGGCGTCCTCATCACCGGCCCCGAGTTCGAGGACATCGATAACTTCCAGACCGCGAAGGCCCTCGCCGCCGCCATCCAGAAGCTCGGCGGCGCCGACCTCGTCCTCACCGGCCGCGCCGCCGCCGACTGGGACATGGGCGTCGTCCCGCTCGGCATCGCCCAGTAGCTCGGCGTCCCCTGCGTCACCGTCGCCAAGGCGATCGAAAAGAACGGCAACAGCCTGAAGATCGAGCGCGTCCTCGATGACGGCTTCCAGACGGTCGAAGCGCCGCTGCCGGCCGTCGTCTCCGTCTCCAACGAGTTCGGCGAACCGCGCTACCCGCAGCTCCGCCAGATCATGCTCGCCGCCAAGAAGACGGTGCAGGTGTGGGGCGCCGGCGACCTCGGCATCGCCGGGGAGCTCGGCAAGGAGAACCGCCTCCTCGTCCTCGATGCCCTCTACGTCCCCAAGGTCGAGAGCAACGTCGAAATCATCGAGGGCGATACCCCCGAAGAGAAGGCCCGCAACCTCGCCCAGAAGCTCCGGGCCGCCAAGCTGATCTAACGGAGGAGCACGCACCATGGCAGGAATCCTGGTCATTGCAGAAGCCAACGAGGGGGCCCTCGCCCCCATCTCGGGCGAGCTCCTCGGCGCAGCCCGCAAGCTCGCCGGCGAAGGCGCCGGCAGCGTCACCGCCTTCGTCGCCGGCAGCGAAGCGCTCGGCAGGGAGCTCATCGCCCTCGGCGCCGATGCCGCCATCGTCGATACCAACCCCGCCCTCGAAGGCGCCCTCGCCGAGGTCTACCTGCCGGCCGTCCAGGCTGCACTGCAGCAGTCCGGCGCCGATATCGTCCTCATGGGCCAGACGGTGCTCGGCCGCGACCTCGGCCCCATGCTCGCCTTTGCCCTCAACACCGCCGTCTCCATGGAAACGGTCGACCTGAAGTACGACGGCAAGCTGCGCGCCACCCGCGCCTGCTACGGCGGCAACGCCCGCGCCGAGGTCTCCTTCCGCAACGCACCGGCCATCGCCACCGTCAAGGCGAAGTCGTTCGATGCCCTTGAGCCCGATGCCAGCCGCAGCGGCTCCGTCACCACCATCGATGTCGCCGGCGAGGCTCGCGTCAAGGTCCTCGGCGTCACCAAGGCCGAAAGCACCGGCATCCGCCTCGAGGATGCGCCCGTCGTCGTCTCCGGCGGCCGCGGCCTGGGCGACCCCTCCGGCTTCAAGATGCTCGAAGAGCTCGCCGCCCTCCTGAAGGGTGCCACCGGCGCCAGCCGTGCCGCCTGCGACCTCGGCTGGTATCCCCCCAGCCAGCAGGTCGGCCTCACCGGCAAGGTGGTCTCCCCCAACCTCTACATCGCCGTGGCCATCTCCGGCGCCAGCCAGCACATGGCGGGCATGGCCGGCTCCAAGAACATCGTCGCCATCAACAAGGACCCGGACGCCAACATGGTGAAGGCGGCCAAGTACGCCATCATCGATGACTACCGCAAGGTCGTCCCGGCCCTCATCGAGGAGATCAAGAAGCTCGGCTAGGGCCCGCGCCCGCAGCCGCGAAGCACACCGCCGGCGGGCGGGGGATCCGCTCCCCCGCCCGTTTCCGTCCCCGCGGGAACGCGCGCTGTCCCGCGCATGTACCATAAGAACACCACGGCAGCACCCACGCCGGCACCCGCGCGGCCTCGCCCCCGGGCCGTGGACCGGCCCCGACCCCATCCCGGCTCCCAAGGAGGAAGTGGCGTGAGCACCCCTGCACCCAGCGACGATGCCCGGCCGGCCCGCGTTGCCCACCAGATCTACGACGCGGAGGGCAGGCCCACCCGCGACAGGCCGTGGATCTTCCGCACCTACGCCGGCCACTCCAGCGCCGCCGCCTCCAACGCCCTCTACCGCGCCAACCTTGCCGCCGGGCAGACGGGCCTCTCGATCGCCTTCGACCTGCCCACCCAGACCGGCTACTCCTCCGACCACCCCCTCGCCCTGCCCGAGGTGGGCAAGGTCGGTGTCCCCATCAACACCATCGAAGATATGCACCAGCTGCTCGGTGGCATCCCCCTCGAGCAGATGAACACCTCGATGACCATCAACGGCACGGCGATGTGGCTCCTCGCCCTCTACATCGCCGTCGCGCGCGAACGCGGCGAGGACGTCCGCAAGCTCCAGGGCACCACCCAGAACGACATCATCAAGGAGTACCTGGCCCGCGGTACCTACATCTTCCCGCCCGATGCCAGCCTCCGACTCATCGCTGAGACGTACGAGTACTGCCTCGATAACCTCCCGAAGTGGAACGCCTCCAACATCTGCAGCTACCACCTGCAGGAGGCTGGCGCCACCCCCGTCCAGGAGCTCGCCTTCGCCCTCGCCAACGCCATCGGCGTCCTCGATACCATCCGCGACCGCGGCCGCGTGCCCGCCGACCGCTTCCCCGAGGTCGTTGGCCGCATCTCCTTCTTCGTCAACTCCGGCATCCGCTTCATCGAAGAGATGTGCAAGATGCGCGCCTTCGTGGAGCTTTGGGACGAAATCACCCTCGAGCGGTACGGTGTCACCGACCCGAAGCACCGCCTCTTCCGCTACGGCGTCCAGGTCAACTCCCTCGGCCTCACCGAGCAGCAGCCCGAAAACAACGCCTGGCGCATCCTCATCGAAGCGCTCGGCGTCACCCTCTCCCGCAAGGCGCGCTGCCGCGCCCTCCAGCTCCCGGCCTGGAACGAGGCGCTCTCCCTGCCCCGCCCGTGGGACCAGCAGTGGTCCCTCCGCCTCCAGCAGATCCTCGCCTACGAGACCGACCTCCTCGAGTACCCCGATATCTTCGACGGCTCCACCGTCATCCAGTCCAAGGTCGATGAGCTCAAGCGCCAG
>FWPV01010402.1_pt1 | contig 15251 bp, 10 predicted proteins | sample 2228371 | NCBI WGS metagenome assembly FWPV01 (sample SAMEA103939776, study PRJEB20133) | metagenome | reverse complement strand
TGGTGGCAATTATTTTTTCTTTATTTAGTTTTTCTTGGGCAGATGAAAATGGTGTTAATATTTTCAAAGATCGAGATCAGGATGGGTTAACAGATCAAGAAGAACTAGCTATCGGAACCGATCCGGATAATCCTGATACAGATGGGGATGGATATTCGGATGGAGTTGAAATAAAAGGAGGATTTGATCCTTTAATTCCAGCTCCTAATGATAGAGTAGGCTTATTAACAAAATCATCAACAGAGACTTTGAACAATCAAACCAACGATTCTTCTCAACAAGACAATCAAATCAATGAAACTAACGATCAAGCCAATCAAATAACTAATAATCAAGAAGAAACCAATCTCACAGAGGAGTTTTTAAGTAAAATCTCTTCTCAAAAAAAAGACTCCTTAAATGAGGAAAAAGGTGATCAAATTGATTCTCTTTCAGAAGATGAGATTCAAGCTTTAGTGGAGAAAACTTTAAACGATTTTAACTTAAATAAAGAAATAGAAATCATTCCAGAAGAAGAACTTAAGTTTTTACCAAAACCGAAAGGATCAGAAGAAGAAATAAAAAAAGAAACTAAAAAACAAATAGAAGAATATTTAGCAGCAATTAGTTTTATTGCGGTAACTAATTCTCCTATTTTAATTCAAGAAGAAAGTGAAATAAAAACAAAGATGACTTCTTTTTTTAATCAAATGGTTATTAATATTCAATCAGGTAATGTAGAAAAGCTGACAGAGTTAAAGAAACTTGGTTGGAAAACTTTTGAAGAAATTAAAAAAATAGAAGCACCTTTTGCTCTTAAAAAATATCATCAAATGGGACTTTCTATTTTTAAATATTTTCTTGATCAAGAAGAAGATATCGCTCTAAAACAAAATGATCCTTTATCCTTGGCTTTACTTTTGGGTAAAATTCAAGGAGCTCTTAATGAAATAGATAACATGGAAGCATCTTTTCGTTCTGTTTTAGAAGAATATGAAATAGATTCATTTCTTATTCCAGCAGGAGGGGGAAAACTTTTAAATGATTTAAAAGACTAAGATCTAAAAGGTTAGAACTAAAAATAATCAATCCAAAAAAATTTTCAGAAATCAAAAACTAAAAAATGAATAATCAAAAAACAAAAAAACTTAAAAAAATATTTTTTTGGAAACTAATTTTGGGAATAGCTTTATTGATAAATGTTTCTTTGCCTCTTTCTGCTCAAGCATTTTGGGAAGGAGATGCTATTATAGCTGAACTTATGCATGAAACTTGGAGAACGGCTTATGATCTTATAAGAGAAACTCTTCTTTCTCAATTAAAAATGGGAGCCAGTCGGATTATTCGTCAAAGAATAGAACAACTCTTATTAGGAACCTCTAGTCGATCGTTGGTAATTACTGATTATGAAGATTTTATTTATCGCAGTGTTCAACGACAAGCAGCTGTCTTAACGAGAGACTTTTTTAGAAAAATTAATGAAGGAATTTCTTCTGAAGTTCGAGCTCATTTAAGAAGTACCGAGCGAGCGATTCTAACAGAACTTTTTCCTCCAACACCACAAGTTACCATTGATAGATATGTTAAAGGTGGAACAAAAAATGTTTTTGATCATACTAAAGGAGGAGGAATGTTGGCTTTTTTGGCAGCAGTGGAAAATCCTTTTAACAATTCTTTTGGAGCCTATATTGAAACAAAAAATATGATAGGAAATTACATTTCATCTAATCAGGAGATTCAAAAGACTAAAGCGATTGCTGGAGAAGGTTTTGACACAGTTTCTAAAAACGATCGAATAGTTCCAGGAAGTTTAGTTTCAAAATTAGTGGCAAAAGCAGAATCAATGCCCATTGAAATTATTAGCAATGCTAGTTCTTGGCCAGAAGTAATTACTTCAACAGCAACTGCAGCTCTTCAAGCCGTTCTTAAAACAGGCATAATGGTAGTAAGTCGTCGAATTGACGATGAAATCAGACAAGTGGAACGACAATTTCAAGATGGATTGAAAAAAGTTACTGATGATATTTACAAGAAGGGATTTAATTAAAATTGATATTATTCAATCTAATTTATAAGAGATAAAAATAAAAATAAATTGAAATGTTTTTTAAAAAGTCAAAAATAAAAAAAATTTTAATAATTTCTCTTTTTGTTTTTTTGGGAACATTTTTTTTAGAAACAGATAATGTTTGGGGGGGAGCTGATGATGATAATTGGTCAACATCCGATCCCGTTGCTAGCTCTATTAGTCTTGGTGTGAATAATGGAAAAGAAGATGGAGCTGGTGGCGTAGCTGGTTTGTTTTTAGGTGCAATAGCCACACTTATGTATGGAATTTTTTATTTTACTTCTCTTTTTTTGGGCTTGGCAATTTGGCTTTTGGGTGTGATGACTTCTCATGAAGTCTATGAAAAAGTGCTTTTTTCTCCAACAGCAATTTATGCTGTTAACATTGGTTGGCAATTAGTGCGAGATTTTCTTAATCTTTTCTTTATTTTGATTCTTATTTTTATTGCTATTAGCACTACTTTGGGAGTAGGCCGTTTTAGTGATAAGAGAGTTGTTTTTAGAGTTATTTTAGCTGCTCTTCTTGTTAATTTTTCCAAACCGATTGCACTCTTCATTTTTGATATTTCCAATTTGGCAATGAATTTTTTTATTAACAATATTGCCAGCGCTAAGATTAATATGGCAGAAGTTTTAGCTCATAAGTCAAAAATATCCAATCTTTTTACCATGGATATGAATAATCAAACAGCTTATATTGTTGGCATATCTTTTGCAATTATTTTTATTTTTATTCTAGCCTTAATTCTTTTTATTTTGGCTGCTTCTTTGGTTTTTCGAATGATAGCGATTTGGGTTTTGATTATTCTTTCTCCAATTGCTTTCTTTGGTTTGGCGCTTCCGGGAACTGTGATTAGTGGTGCTACTCAAAATTGGCTTAGAAAGGTTACTAATTGGGCTTTTTTCGGTCCGCTATTACTTTTCTTTCTTTGGTTATCATTGGTTATAATTGGAGTGATTAATGAAGCAGTGGTAATAAATGGTAGTACTTTAAATTTTGAAATTACTGGTGGAACCAATGAAGGAGTAGAAGGAACAGCTCAAAATATAATTTCAACTATTTTGGGAATAATCATCCCTTATTTGGTGTCAATTTATTTTCTTTTTTATGGTTATGATTTATCTCGTCAAATGTCTCAAAATGCCGGGAAATCAGTTGGTAATCTTATGGCAAAAGGAGAAGCTTTTACTAAACAATGGGCACGAAAAGCAGCTTTTGCAACTGGAGTGGCGGCAACAGGTGGAGTAGGTTATTATGCAGGAAAAGCAGCAGCAGAACGTGCAGCTGATTATGCTTCAGTTAAAAAACAAAAATGGTCTGAAGGAGAAGGAGCTTTTGGTTTTATTGGAAAGAGGGTTTCAAAGAAAGCTCGAGATGAGGCTCGTGAAAAAAGAAAGGCAAAATGGAGCGGAGTAGAAGATAGTTATTATCGTCCTAAAGCTATTGAACAACTTAGAAAATATGAAACAGAAGGAGTGGATGAAGAAAAAATTATGGAAACTATTCAAGGAAGTGACCCCATTAAAGCAAGGGCGATGGCTTTGTATGCTGCTAAATACGGCAAATTAGATAATATTACAAAATATGAAACAGCACTACGTTCATTGGGTAATGATAAGGCTCTAGTAAGTAAGTTTATTGGAGATGTAAAAAGAAGAAATATGTATGTTCTTATTCAAAGTGATGTCGAAAGAGCGCGACAGGAAAATCCCAATTTAACTCAGGATCAAATCCAACAAATTTATGAAGAAAGATTAAAAGGATTGAAGTTTTCTGATTTTAATAGTCAAGATAGTAATCTTCATCGAGATCCTAATTTTAGGGAATTTGTTCAAAGACATTGGAAAAATCCAAGTGTTTTACGTGATCAAGCTGTTCGAAATCTTAATGGTGAAAAACTTTCAATTTGGGAGGAAGAAGGATATTTTAATCAAACAAGTCAACGAGATTTTTTTGATAAAAATTCATCAAATGAAAGTCGTCAAGGTCAAACAGATAAGCAAGATTTTTATAGAGAAAATCCAGAAAAAGATCAAGAAAAAAAGCACAATTCTTCTAACAAAGATCAATCAAGTGAAAATCAAAAACAAACAAGTGATACAAGTGATAAAAGTTCTTCCGAAGAAAATCCGAATAAAAGTTAAGAAAATTGAAACAAAAAAAGAAAAACATTTCAATAAAAAAGATTTTTTCTTAGAAGGTTTTATTGAAAAGATTGGAATCTCAAAAGAAATGATAGAAAGATTGTTTTTAAATTTTAATTGGCAATTTATAATGATATGTTTAAAAATCTAAAAAATTAGCTTATTGTGTTAATAGCATTATAGAAAAAGTGGTTTTGTTAATTTAATTTAATAAGAAGAAAGAATAAAAAGCCGAGGCAATCTTGACCAAGGATATTTTTTCTTTAAGATTATATTATATCAAAGATTTAATTTTAAAAAAAATTAAATGATAATTTATAAGAAAATTTAGCAAAAAAAAACAGAGATTAAATAAGAAATTCTTATGGTTTTCAATTAAAATTAATCAAAAATAAAATCTTTAAAATGGCTAAGAAAATATTCCCTCAAAGTCAATATAGTCCCCTTTTTGCAAGTGTTAGTTGGGATTTTAATAACGAAGACGATAAGGCACGTCAGGAGTGGTTTTGGCAGTTTTCTACTTTTCCTGTTTGGATTAAATTAGGAATGGTTGATCTTGAAGTAGAAGGAGAAATAAGAAGAGCATCCATTCGAATTTTTGGTGATGAAGATCCTCAAAGAGCAGGCGAAATTTCCAGAATTATTAGGGACATTTTTAGGGGTAAAATTTTAAAAGATGAAATTTTGGAGCGACTTATTAGAAAAACTAATCTTTCAAAAAAAGAGGCACAAAAAGCTGAAGAAGAAATTTTAAGAATAATAGAACTAATTAGAAAAATTGGAAAAGAAAAAGAATTAAAAATTTTTGACAAGATGCCTATAATTATGGCTTTAAAAAAATATGAGGACCTTGGTAAACAACTAGTTTCTTCAGAACCGCTTAATCTTAAAGACTATAGTTATCCAGTTTTTCCTAGTGTTAAAAATTGGCTAGAGGATTATATTCAAAAAACAGGGGCTCATTCTCATTCTGCTATTGAAAGAAGTGATTATCTTTTTAATTCGGAAAATGGCAAAAAATTAGATAATTATGATCGCCAAAAAGTTTCTCTTATTTTAGAGTCTTATGATAAAGATAAAGATTTACTTATTGATAAAGATGAACAAAGAATAATTTTTGATTTTTCATTAGAGGATCCTTTAGCAGATAGAAAAGATCAAAATTATGATTTTGATCAATTTGAAAAAACAGAGCTAAAGTTGAAAGATAATAGCAACAATACTAAAGAAGATGATAATAAGGATGTTGATATTGAAAGATTAGAAAGAAAGAAATCATCAGAAAAAAACTTTGAAATTAGCAAACAATTAGATTGGGAGAAAGAAAATTTTTTAAACTCAAAATCAAAACCAGAAAATTATTTTTTTTCAAACCTAGTTTCAAGGCCAGCTTTTTATAAGGAAAAGAGAGAAATTTTCCAAAAAAATGATTCAGAGGGAGAATTAAAAAATCAAAAAAATTCTTCTGAAGACAATAAAGATTTTTTACAAGAAGACAATCAGCCAATTAATCTTAAGGGAATTGATCAACAGCGAACCCTAAAAAAAACTAAAAATGTTTTGAATTTGAAAGAAATTTTTGACAAAAAAAGGAAAGATAGTTTCGAATTGGCTCAATAATAATAGAAAAATCTCTTAAAAAGTTGAACAAAAAATGAAGTTCAATGTCCCTCAATTTATTGATATTGAAGATAAAATTGCTTTTCAATTAACAGCAAAACAATTAGGTTGGTTTGCTCTTGGCGGAGTAATTTTATTCTTTATTTGGAAGTTTTTTGAACAAGAAGTATTCTTGGTTTGGTTTATTTTGATTCCTTTAATTTGTGCTGCTTTTGCTTTTTATCGTCCTTATGGAATTTCTTTAGTTACATTTATTTTCTATGGAATTATGTTTTTATTTTTCCCCAAAAGGATGATTTGGAAAAAAGTGGAAATAAGAATGATAGAAAAAAAGAATCGTTCTAAAAAGAAAAATCCTTCTTTGCAAGGAGTTAGAAGAAAGGATTTATCTCAAATTGAAGAATTAGCTAAAAGTCTTGATAATACTTTAAATTTTAAGTGAAATGGGATTATTTAGAAACAAAAAAAAAGCAACTTATCAATCTTCTGCCAATTCTTCTGATGGGAGAATTGGGATGCAAGAAAATCTGGATATAGCAGAAATCAAAGATGGAGTAGTTGTTTTAAAAGATGGATCATTAAAATCAATTCTAGCTGTTTCTTCAATAAATTTTGATCTCAAGTCTGATGTTGAACAGGAAGCTATTATTTATGGTTATCAAAGATTTTTGAATACTTTGGATTTTCCAATCCAAATTGTGATTAGTTCTCGTCGTTATGATGTTAAGCCTTATTTAAAAACCTTAGAAGAGAGAAGAAAGATAGAGCAAAATTCCCTTTTAAAAAATCAAATTACTGATTATATAAATTTTATTGATGAGTTGGTTCATGTTTCTGATATTATGTCCAAAAAATTTTACATTGTGGTTCCATTTTATCCGATTGAAGCTCAAAGGCAAAGCTTTTTAGAAAGATTAAGCGCTACATTTAATCCAGAAAGAGTTATTTTTGAAGAACGAGAAAAATTTGAAACTTATAAAAGTCAGTTATTTCAGAGAGTAGAAGAAGTAAGAGTTTCTTTAATGAGCACAGGAGTTCGAGTAGTTCCTCTGAATACCCAAGAATTAATTGAACTTTTTTATAATTTTTACAATTCATCAGAATTTGAATATGTTTCAATTTTATCAACAGATGAATTATTAACTTCTTAAAATTATTTTCAAGAGGAATGAAATTTACTCTAGAATTTTTGACAAATAAAAAAAAAGAAGACGCTGCTTTAATTAAAAAAAACGAGTTGTTGAAAGAAAATTTTGATGAAAATGTTTCTTTTTCTCAAAAAGATTTAGTAGATCAAGAATCAATTTATAAAGACAATCTATCAAAAGTTTTGGATTTAATTGCTCCTTCTGCATTGGAAGTTTCTAGTTCATATTTACAAATAGGAGAAGTTTTTTGTCGAACAATTTTTGTTGCCGCTTATCCCAAAGCACTTAATATTGGTTGGTTGAATTATGTCATTGGAATTGATTTTCCTATTGATATTTCAATGTTTATTCATCCTTATGACACCAATAAAGTTCTCAAACAACTTAGAAAACAAGCTACTCGCATTCAATCTCAAATGAATATTGAGGCTGAAAAGGGTTTAGTGCGTGATCCAGTTCTTGAAATGGCCTATCATAATGTAGAATCACTTCGAGATCAGCTTCAACAAGGAATAGAAAAATTCTTTAAGTTTGGTCTTTATTTTACTGTTTATGCTTCAGATTTAGATGAATTGGACAAAAGAACTTCTCTTTTAGATACTATACTTAATTCTCGTTCTGTTTATACAAAAAAGGCAATTTTTCGAATGAAAGAAGGTTTTGTTTCTTCTTTGCCTTTAGGTAAAGACGCTTTGAATGATTTAACCGCTTTAAATACCTCTCCTTTATCTTCCACTTTTCCTTTTATTTCAGCTGATGTTACTTCTAATCAAGGAGTAATGTATGGAATTAATAGCCATAATAGTTCATTAGTTCTTTTTGATCGATTTTCAATGGAGAATGCCAATATGGTAATTTTTGCTAAATCGGGGGCTGGAAAAAGCTATGCTGTAAAACTGGAAATTTTAAGATCGCTGATGTTGGGAACGGAAGCTATTATAATTGATCCTGAAGATGAATATCGCTATTTGGCTGAAGCAACAGGGGGAAGTTATATTAAAATTTCTCTTAATTCTCCCCATCGAATTAATCCTTTTGATCTTCCTAAAGAAAAAGACAAAACTATCGACCAGCTCCTACGTTCTAATATCTCAGCTTTATTAGGTTTACTCAAAATTATGTTGGGGGCAATTACACCAGAAGAAGATTCTATTTTGGAACAAGCTATTCGAGAAACCTATGCCATTAGAGATATCACACCAGAAACTCCCACAGAAGAACTTGATAAAAGAACCATGCCACTTCTTTCTGATCTTCATCAAATACTAAAAAACATGGAAGGAGCGGAAGATTTGGCAGTACGATTGGAAAAATACACTAATGGGATTTTTTCAGGAATTTTGAATGATTTTAGTAATATTTCTCTCGATAGTAAATTTATTGTTTTTAATATCAGAGATCTAGAAGATGAATTAAGACCAATTGCAATGTATCTTATTTTATATTTTATTTGGAACGAAGTGCGAAGTAATGTTAAAAAAAGATTAATTGTAATTGACGAGGCTTGGGTGATGATGAAATATGAAGAAGCAGCTCAATTTGTTTTTTCGGTTGCTAAAAGAATTAGAAAATATTATGGAGGATTAACCACTATTACTCAAGATATTTCTGATTTTATGGCTTCCAAATATGGCAAACCAATTATTTCTAATTCTTCTATTCAATTTTTAATGAGACAATCTCAATCTTCTATCGATGTAATAGCCGACACTTTCTATTTGACTGACAGAGAAAAATATATTCTTTTGGAATGCAATGTGGGAGAAGGAATTTTTTTTGCAGGGCTAAAAAGAGCTTTAATAAGAGTAATTGCTTCTTACAATGAAGACAAAATTATAACCACAAATCCAGCCCAAAGATTGGAATTAGAAAAAGAAAAAGAGGAGTTTTTTCAGGAAGATCTATAAAAAATTTTAAAAATTTTGTAATTTAAATAGTTAGATTTTTTTGAAAATGTTGGAAGAACTGAAAAATAAAATAGCTTTAGAAGAAGAAAGATGGAAAGACAGATTAGCAAATGAAAAAAAACAAATAGAAAATGTGAGGCAACGTTTACTAGAAAAGCAATCTTTTAAAAAAAATACCAAAAATATTACTGATGCTTCTTTTGCTGCTGCTTCCGCTTTTACTGAAGTAAGTTTAAGTGATTATCAATTCTGGGTAGTAATTTTTTCTATTTTAGCTGATGTCTTTACTCTTTTTCCAATTATTGGAAACTTGATGGCAGTTATTTTTGCAATTTTGTTTTGGATTATTTATTTTTTTAATGGTCATTTTAAACAAGATCGTTGGGCCGCTAAAATGGGAATAAAAATAATAGCTGACTTGCTTGAAATTTTTGGACTTGGAATAAACTTTTTACCCTTTTTTACTGCATCAGCTTTGATGAACTATTGGATCACTCTCACTGAAAGAAAAATGGAAAAAGAAGAAAAGGGAAGTTAGTTTGAAGTTAGATTTTTCAGTTACAATTATATAAGAAAGCAAATAAAATTAATTGTAATTATTACAATTTAAAAATAAGAAAAATGACAAACTTTAAAAAAAGAAAAACTATTTTTTGGTTGGTACTTTTGGCTGAAATAGGAGCTGTTTTATTTTTTATAAGTTATTTTATTTTAGATATAAAAAAAATTGGAATTTGGGAATGGGTGTTGTTTTCAGGAGGTTTTTTTGGTTTACTTCCTTTTCTGACGGAAAAATTTATTTTTAAATGTGATTGGAGAAAAAATATTTTTGGTGAAAAGTTTTTTAAAAATAAAATTATTCTACCCTTTATTTTAATAGTTCTTAGTGGAGGAATTTCTTGGGTATTTCTTTATTTTCTTGATAATAAAAATTTGCTCAAAGAATTTTCTTTCATAAAAGCATCTAGTTGGATTTTGGGGACGATTTTTTTAGTAGTTTTTTTAGATCTTTTTATTTTGCCTATTATAATTTTTTTTCGAGAGATTTTCTTTCGAGGTTGGGTGTTTTTCAGAACAAAAGAAATGTTTGGTCCTCTTATTGCTGTTTTTTTTCAAGCAGTAGCTTATTTGATATACGAAATCATTCTTAATTGGGGCAAAGGAAGTTTTTCTTTTGGTGTATTTGTTTTTTGTTGGGGAATTTTTTTGGGGATATTAACTTTGTTTTTTAAAACTCCTTGGGTGTCTTTTTTTGTCTATTGGGGTTATCAGATGGCAGTGGATAGTTTTTTCTTATACAAAATTTCAAAAATGATTTAAAATGAATAATAAGAGCAAAGAAATTCTTTCGAACTATAATAATTTTTTAAGATTCTAAGATAAAAAACAAAATGAAACAAAAAACAATTATTCCTTCTAAATCAAAAAAATTTTTTTACAAAATTTGCTTAATTATTCTTGGTGTTATTTTGGTTTTCAATTCTTCTATAAATTTGGCACTGGCTGGTTGTGAATTTGAAGCATCTGCCGATGATGGAGATTTCTTTTTTTCTATTGATATAAATGAAGTAATGGATTGTGTTGAGGCAAGATATGGTTATGATCAAGATATTTTAAGAAGAACAAAAAGAAAAGAATCCATTCCACAAGTTGAAATATTTTTTGATAAAACTGAACCCAAAGATGGAGAAAAAGTAACTGCTACAGCGGTTCCTAGGAGTTTTAGAAATAATAATGAAAATCTCTATTATGTTTGGTATATTATTCATACTGATGAGAATGGTAATCCCAAGAATACCATAAATGAAGGAATGATTGAAGCAATGGGAATTGTTGCTCGAGGAGCTTTTAATTGGCAATATTTCTATCCTGGAAAGACAAAAAGTGAAGTCTATGCAGGAGATGGAAATGATCTTGACGGGGATGGTTTTGAGGCGCCATTAGGAGGAATTGATGGAACAGGAGCAAAAGAAGGAACTGGAGTGGGTGATTTTGAAGATGAACATCTCTCCACTTCTTCTTCTGGCGGTGGTGGAGGTGATTCTTATTCTGGAACCTATTCTGGTTACGCTGGAAAAGGAGTAGTTAGTGACGAAGCTATTACTCGTTGTTATCGTCATAATTTTGGTTATAAATATTCCCAAAAAGATACTCCTAAGGATTTCTCAAGTGATTATTTTTCCGGAAGGGATTTGATTGTAGAATGCAAACATAAATTTCCTAGTGTTCCAAAATACAAAATTGGTGATGGAAGTTTTACCAATGCTGAAGAAAGTTTTTGGGAAACCGATCCAAATAATCCCGATACAGACGGGGATGGTGTTGAAGATGAAGCTGATTTAGCTGGAGTTAACCAACAACAATTTACTTGGAATTATCGAGAAGGAGATCTTATAGGAGTAGTAGTGGAAGGGACATCTATGGTTGCTATTAATGATGATAAAAATAGTGGTTATTATAAAATTATGTGGGCATCACCTGGAATTTGTTCTTATGAAGACAGAGATTTTGTAAGTGGCAATGAATGTTATTGGTGTATGGAAGGACAGAGTAACTGTCCAGAATCAATTTGGAAAACGAGTGAATTTTCTGATTATGGTTTTAATTTTTTAGCAGCTGTTCCAATTAATCAAAAATCCAGTAAACCTCTTGAAGTAGTTCTTAATTTTAAACCTCAAAATCCTCAATTTGATGAAGAAAGACCAGAATATTCTGATCTTATTACGGTGACTGCTTCATTAAATAACGAAGGAGTGGATGAAGATTTTGTTTATTATAAATGGTACTTAGAAATTTGTGATTCAGAACTTAAAAATTGCAGTTCTTTTGATTTGAATAAAATTAAACTAGAAACTTTTTTAGAAGGAATGGGAGTGAAAGAAATAAAATTTATTCCCTTAGATAATAGTTTATTTAGTAATCCCAAAACATATTTGAAAGCGACAGTCACAGCTCGTCGTCACAAGAATGATAAAATTGGAATTGCTGATGTTATTATCCCAGTATTTCAAAATAATCTTAATATAAAACTTTTTCGAGTAATAAAGGATGGTGATTTTTGGAAAAAGGGAGAAGAAATTTGTAATGATGGCAACTATAGAAGAGTTTGTCCTGTTTATCCTTTTCAAATATTGGCAGCAGAAATTGAAACTACGGATAATTCAGAATTTAATTCAGAAGAAGATGATTCAATTGCTTGGCAATTAAATCAAACACCTATTCCTTCTCCAATGAAAGGAATTTTTTCAGGACTTGCTTTTGGAGGAGAAGCACAAGGAACTTTTGAAGAATTAGTTTATTTTCCCATTGTCTATGGTGAAAATTCATTTATTTCTCTTTCAGCTACTGCTCAAAATAATAAAGGCAAAAATGATTTAATTTCTGAAAGAATTTTGTCAGTTAGAAATCCTTTGGCGGTTATTAGCCAAGAAAATGCTGAAGGAAAAGAAATAACTAATTCTGGAGAGAAAAATGTTTTTGAAATTGAATATGACGAAACTGTTCATCTTCGAGCCAAACCAGTTCCTAATTATCTTGATTTTTCCGATGAAGAGGATGGAATCGAAGTAGAGTGGTATATAAATGGAAAATTAGTAGATTTAGTTTTTGCAGCTGAAAATCCTGATTTAGAAATTTCAACCACGAAAAATTCTCTCAGTTTTAAAAATAAAGCTGCTTTTGGAAATGGTTATAATATCCAAGCTCGAGTGATTAAAAATTTTTCAATTGATGAAGAAATAGCTTTGAATGAAGCTTGGAACATTTATAGTAACAAGCTTGTTTCTGATACTATTATCAACACTAAAACAAAATATAATGAATCTATTATTGCAAAAGAAAGAGGAGTAAAATATTTTTGGGCTTCAACTATTAAAAATGCTCCTCAATATTTGATATTTGCTATTCGAATTGCTATTTTTATTGTTTTGATCTGGGTAATTCTCTTTGGAGTATTTTATGCTTTAGAAACATCTGATTGGACTGAGAAAAGAAAAATTTGAATTAATTGAAAATATTTTGAAGATATTGATTTGAATAACTAAAGAATAACAAGAAAAGTAACAGAAAAAATAAAAATTTTAAATTAAGATGAAAAAAATTTTTTTTACTTCTTTGTCTTTATTTTTGGTTTCTTTGGGTCTCTTTTTATTTTCAAAGTTTGGCCATTTTTTTAACAAATCTCAGGTTGATTTGGTGATCGAAAACAATAATTCTCAATTAGAATATAATCAATCAAAAAAAGAAAAAAAGAGAGATCAAGAGATAAAATTCTTAGAAATTGCTTCAAAAGGAGTAGCAGGAGCAGCTCTCTATGGCAGTAGCTCCCAAATTATTTTTTATCAGAATCAAAATTTTCTTATTTCTGATTTTAACGGAGAATCAAAAAGTTCATTAGCTTCTTATCCTTTTTTAAGTGTGGAGGAAATTGTTTGGGAAAAAGAAGGAAAAAAGGCTTTAGTAAAAAGTCAAGGGCGTTATTATTATTTCAACATTGAAGAAAATAAGGCAATACAATTAAAAGATGGAATTGATTTAGTTCGTTGGAATATGGAAGGAGATAAGATTATTTATAAATATTTTGATGCTCAAATTAAAAGAAGATCTTTGGATATTGCCAATCCAGATGGAAGTGATTGGAAAAGTTTCGTAAAAGATTTTCCTTATCCCAAAATAAATTTTCAAATAAAACCTCAAAGTAAAGGGCTGATTTATTATCCAAATCCTAGCGCTAAATTAAAAAGTGAATGTTTTTTTGTTTTATTGGATGGAAGTCAACATAAGAAGATTTTTGATGATAAATATGGAGCTGATTTTCTTTTCTCTCCTAATGGCAAGAAAATTCTTGTTTCGTCAGCTTCTTCTCAGGAGGGAAACAAAATGGTGTTAGGGGTTGCCAATGAAAATGGAGGAGAATATCGGGGTTTTCGTTTTGCTACTTCAGTAAAAAAATGTGTTTGGTCAAAAGATAGCCGTTTTGTTTTTTGTGCAATAATGGGAGGTTTGCCTTCTTATGCAATATTGCCAGATGAATGGGAAGAAGGCAAATACAAATCAGAAGATTTTTTTTGGAAAATAGATACTGAGACAGGAAAGATGGAAAGATTACTAGAGAAAGAAGAAATTTCTAAAACAGTAGATGCAGTTAATTTGTTTTTGGATAAATCAGAACAATATTTATTTTTTATTGATCGAATTAGTGGTGGTTTGTTTCGAATAGCGATTAATTAGTAATTAAAAAGTAATAAAATTTAATTAACCAATTTTTTAAGATTGGTTTTTAATTTTTTGAAATGGAATTTGAAAAAGAAGAGTTAAAACCAAGAGCTAAACTGGAAAAGGTAAAAAACCAAAACAATAAAAAATGATCATTGCTCCAAAAGGTAACGTCTACTAGACCATGAATTAAAAAATAACTCCAAAAACTTCCCAAAAAAATTGCCAAGATGTAATTTAAATTATTATTTTTTAAAGCAGCTGTTATTGTTTTAATTAAAGAGAAAAGAATAAGCAAAATTCCAATTAACCCAAAAAGACCTCCTTCAGTGAAAATTTGTAAAATAAAATTATGACAATGAGGAACAGCCCACTGAGGAAAAGGAGCAAAAAATTTTTGATTTTCCAAATAGGCAGATTGAAAGTTTTTTGGACCAATTCCAAAAAGCCAATGAGAGGTAATGATTTTGGAATCAACTTGATAGATAACTAATCTTGAAAAATTAGAACCTACAGAAAATGAAGTTTGTTTTTGAGCAAAATTTAAAAAAAAGGGACTAATCAAAAAAAAAGAAAAAACCACTGAAAAGAAAAATAAGTTTTGAACACTCTCTAAAAGACATTTTTTTGTTTTTTGATAAAAAATTACATTTACCAAAAAGAAAGTTGAAGCTATAAAAATTGCTAACCAACTTCCCAAAGAACGAGTTCCAGCGAGAGATATGAAATGAAAAAATAAAAACAATAATATTGTCTTTAAAAAAAAGTTTTTTGAAATAGAAAAATTTAAAGGAAGATTTTTTTGGTTAAGATAATACCAAAAAATAAAAAATCCGACTAAAATTCCAATTGCTAAAATGGTAGCTAGAAGGTTAGGAGATTCAAAAAAAAGGGATAATCTTTTATCAAAAGTTGTTTTTTTAATAAACCAAAAAATGGTTCCCAAAATTGCTAAAAAAGAAGAGTAGCTAAAAAAAGAAAGGAGAATTTTTTCAAAAATTAAAGAAAAATTTTTACCGAAATAAATCCAAAACAAAAAGAAAAAAACAAGAGGTAAAACCAAAAAGCTTTTAATGAAACCCAAGCCATCCCAAAAAGAAGAATATTTTTCAAAGTTGGTCCAAAAAGAAAGTAGAAAACCATTTGACAGAAAAATTAAACCCAAAATAAA
>FWPV01010400.1_pt1 | contig 15253 bp, 6 predicted proteins | sample 2228371 | NCBI WGS metagenome assembly FWPV01 (sample SAMEA103939776, study PRJEB20133) | metagenome | reverse complement strand
TTGTCAAGAAAAAAAACAAAGAAATTTGCAGTTTTCAATTTACGATTTACATTTTAAAGACTAAAAATACACATTAAATGTTTTAATACAATAATTAAAAAATTAATGCATTTTCGTCTTATTTTTAAATGTTTTTTGCGAGATGCTTGCCGCGACAAACACAGCAATCAGTAAAAATATAATTTCAAATGCACCAAACATTTTATAAAAATTATTAAGAAATATGTTTACTGCATATTCGAAAAAAATTTTCAATGTTTCTTCCCCTGTTTCCTTTTTAATGGAATGAAAATAAATTATATATGTCCCGATTAAAATACCTGCAATGCTTGTTAAAGCAGCTATTGTTTGCGTGATAACACCTTTTTTTTCCACCGGTAAAAAGCAATACACCACCGCCGCATAAAAATCCTATCAGGATAGCTATTACTGAATAAATTTTATTTGTCCATACTGCGAGATACCCCCATACAAGGCCACCTGAAACAGCGCCGGCAAGCCCGCCCCCCAAAGCAGGCAGCATGTGTGATGCCTCAAAGGTTTCTGTTTCTTCCACCTGTTTTATATATGTTTCCACATCACTGATATATTTTACTGCATCTTTCCTTTCAAACTCGCTTTCTTCAAGTTTTGTCGTGATGTCATTTCTTGGCGTGCCTTTTTTTATTTTTGACGCTACATAATTTAACAACTGCTCTGCTGCCTGTTTCTTCTCCTCTTCTGTTGGTACTTTGGTATCAGGCGCCTGGTTTTGCTGGTCTTGCTGTTCATTTGCCATAATAATCCTCCTTGTTTATTTAATTAAGTATATTTTGAAACAACAAAGTTGTCAATGGAAGAATATAAAGAATGTTCAAAAATAGTTCATAAAACGTTCTCAAGTAATTCCAAAATAGTAAATATCTTTGAACTCTTTTTGAACATCTTTACGAACTATCTTCGAACTCCTTTTGAACTCTTTTCGAACGCTTTACGAACTATTTTCGGAACTATCTTGAACTATCTAACTATCTTTGAACATCCTTAACAAACCTTCTTGCTTTAAACAAAACATTATTGTATTATTATCTGGTTTTAGAAAGGAGTTTTTATGAGAAAAATTTTTTTACTGACAATTTTAACAGTTGTTTTTATTAATTTTATATACGCAGAGAGTTCTTATATTTTAGCCCTTGAAAAAGAAATTTTAAAACTGGTTAATCAAAAAAGAAAAGAGCATAATTTAAAGCCATTAAAAATTGACGGAAAATTAAATGTGATTGCAAAAAAGCATAGCCAGGATATGGTAAAAAGAAATTATACTTCACATTATACGCCTGATGGCGCAAGCCCCAATGACAGGGCAAAAAAAGCAGGGTTTAATATAAAAAAGAAAGAAAAAAACGGGTATAGAATAGGCATAGGAGAAAATATTTATGAAACCCAGGCAATGGCAGAAGAAAATGGGAAAATAAGGTATTTTCTTGAAAAAGCATCTGTTGTCGCAAAAAAAGCAGTTGATTCGTGGATGAAAAGCGAAGGACACAGGAAAAATATGCTGTCTGCTGATTATAAGATTACAGGTATTGGAGTTGCGGTATCAAAGGATAAAAAAATCAAAATAACACAGGTGTTTTTTTAATAATTATCAATTAAAAATACCTTGTTCTATTTTCGATTTCCGATTTTCCATTGAGACGGGGATGGAACCCCGTCTCTACGGTTCATAAAACTGGATCCCCGATTATTCGGGGATGACATTACTGGATTCCGTGTCAAGCACGGAATGACACAATTGAAAATTATTAATTTTTAATTAACAATTGTTAATAATATACCACTACACCCTTGCTTTCAAGATATGAGATTTCCGATGCAGCATTATTTAGTGGATTGCCTTCTAAATAAATATAATCGCCCGCACCCAATCCTCCAGAATCACAATTAGTAACAAGTGCGGTTATATAATCAATTTTATTATTTGTAAGGTCAAGATTTTTTAATTTCAGCAGATTAGCAAGCTGTCCAATATCAGAAATATTATTATTTTTTAAAAAAAGGTCTTCTAATTTTGTAAGGTTTGAAAGCGCAGAAATACTGGATATATTATTATTATCCAGAACTAAATTTATTAAATCAGTAAGACTTGCTAAGGCACTTATATCACTTATATTATTAAATCCGAGGCCGAGATATGCAAGTTTTTTTAATCCGGATAAAACACTGATATCACTTATATTATTTCCAGAAAGATAAAGTTCTGTTAAATTTTTAAAATACTGCAATCCCTGTAAATTTGTTATATTCATATCATTGAGATTCAAAACGGTCACTGCTTCACAATCACTTTTACAAATAAATCCTGTTGGTATATTTAGTTCTGCTCGTATAGCAGCTTCAAGATTGACATCCGGGAAAGTAACTTTTTCATCACAGGTTGGCACAGGGTCAGTAGGAACAACCTTTGAACAGGTATAAATTAAAAAAATACTTAATATCAAAAATATCGTAAAAATCATTTTTCTCATATCCAACCACCTCCCGAAATATTTAATACACTATTATGATAGCAGAATATTTTAATAAATCAATTATTTTATATCTTCAAATCTTCAAATTTCAAATCTTCAAATCTTAAAATCTTAAAAAAATCTTTTATGAACATCCTTAAAGAACATCATTTGCGAACATCTATAGCGAACATTTTTAATCACTTACGAATAAAAGTCCTCTTCCCTTATTATCCTTTTTTCCTTATCTTCATCTATATGCAAACGAATTCGTTTTTTATCTTTTTCTTTCTTTTCTACCTTTGTTTCCTGTTCTTTTAATTCCAACTGTTCTTCTTCAATTACTTTTTCAAAAACATTAACTACTTTTGAATCAAATTGTGTTCCGGCATTATTTTTTATCTCTTTCAATGCAAATTCAATACTTAATGCATCCCTGTAAGGTCTTTTTGATGTAATTGTAGAAAAAGCATCTACCACGCTGATTATTCGTGCACCTAACGGTATTTCATCTCCGCGAAGTCCTAATGGATAACCCTGTCCATTTACCCATTCATGATGAGATAAAATTAAAGGAACAAGCTTTTTTAAAGAATTTATTTTTGAAACAATATTTGCACCTAATTGCGGATGCATTTTTATAATACTATATTCTTCCCTGGTTAATTTTCCTGGTTTGTTTATGATATTCTCACTTATTCCAATTTTTCCTATATCATGTAAAAGTGCAGCATATTTTATTGTTTCCACATCTTCTGATGGCAATCCCATTTTTTCTGCTATTTTTGTCGCATATTTCATAACTGTAGATGAATGCCCATGAGTATAATGATCTTTTGCATCAACTGCAGCTGCCAGTGAATGTATTGTATTTATATAATCCTTTTTAATATTGGCATATAAACGACTGTTCTCAATTAATGCGCCAATGTGGTTGGATAAGATTGTTAAAAAATAAAGGTCTTCACGTGAAAATAAATCATTTTCTTTTGTTAGTGAAATAATACCTACAATTTTTCCTTTGCTTGGAATTGGAGATATTATAACCGAATCTTTCATAAATAATCCATCTGAATCAGGATTATAAAATCTTATTGTTTTAATATCTTTTATAAATAAACTCTTATTATTTTTAAAAACCCACCCAGCTATTGAATCAGTTGGAATTCTGTTATCTAATAATCTTGTTTTATAACCATACTGGGAACGAATCTTTAGTTCGTTACTTTCCGTTAAAAGCATCACAACACCGCTTGCATTTACAAATATCTTTTTAATACTTTCTGTCAATGCTTTTGTTATCAATTCTTCTATATCAAAAGAAGTCTCTATTGCCATAGTAACATCCATAAGTTTTTCAAGACCTGTTGCTTTAATTTGCATCTGTTCAAATAATATCCTGTTAAATAAAAGGATTCCTATCTGCTCCCTTAATATATCTATCAATTCAATGTCATTTTTTGTGTAAATATACGGATGTTTATTAAATACTATTAATAATTCTGCAACCTCATCACCAGCAAGTATCGGAGCAATTATACAGGAACCAAATTTCAAGTTATCCCTTAAATAAGATTCTTTAAGTTTCGTCACGTCATCTGATAGATATATTTTTTTATTTATCAAAACATTATAAAACTCCGACTCCGCTATTATTTCAACGGTATCACCTTCTTTAACATTAGTATCAACATTTGCTTTTTTACAACTCTCAACTATAATAGTTCTCTTATTTGGAGATACCCCCATTATGATACCGCCATTACCTTTCATTAAAGGAAATGTTGTTGATAATATCATTGATAGCAGTTCTTTTCTATCCTTAACTTCATTTGCCATCCTGTATATCTCGTGAGTTGCAAGCAATGCAATATTTTTCTTAATAAGCATAAGGTTGGTTTTTTCAAGATTTTCAGTAGCCCTGCTTACCTTTTCTTCAAGTGCAATATTAACCCTTTTTATTTCATTGTAGAGTTTTTCCTTTTCTTCTGTTAATTCCTTAAATTCCGCCTGTGTTTTTAACATTTCATTTGCAATTGAAAACCCGAGCATACCAATTGCAATTAAAAACATTATCCTGATGATAAACTCAAATAAATAAGGTGATACAAGCATGCCCTTACTGAAAATAATATAAACAATGAGATAATTAAAAAATATGAATATTGTTAAAAAGAATTTATTTTTGTTTGATATATTGTCAAAACACGAATCTATCAAAATAAAATAATAAATTAGATATAATGGGCTTTTTATTCCGCCAGAAAATGAAATGGCAAGGGTTACAATAACAATATCAACATAAGCGGATACGGAAAACATTTCAAATATATATTCATTTCTTTTGCTTATCCATATCAAATAAAAAAGGTTTATTATTGCAGTTATTATGAAAAGAAAAATAATCGGAAGATAATTTGCGTTTTTACTTAAATAAACATACAAAACAGTAAGAGGGAATGCTATTAATAAGATTATCCATCTTAAATTTATATCTGACTGCATTCCTTTTTTTATCTCTTCAGTTGTTTTTCCTGTAACAACGATTTTACCAAAAGCCATTATAACTCCAGTTTAAAAAATCTTCAAATCTTCGCATCTTCACATTTTTAGATTTTTGTCTTTAAATCCGACGTTCTCCAAATCTAGATTTCTAAAAATTGTTTCACCTGTCACTTGCCACATGACACCTGGCATTTAACGTTGCCTTTTTAAATTTTTAATACTGGATTCCTGCTTACGCAGGAATAACAACTTAGTCATTTATCTAATCTCAAATCAATAAAAATGTTCTAACTCATTTCTAATTTTGTTCAAAAATAGTTCAAAAGTAGAACAAAAGATTTTTGCGATTTTCAATTTTCACTTTACGATTTATTTTTAAAACCGAAAGTCGGAAAATGTAAATCGTAAATATCTTTTTTTTAAATCTCAAATTAATAGTATTCTTCCGTTTCTATACGTTCAGAAGCAGGCTCGGAGTATTCACTTTCAATGCCGTCCTTGCTTATTGCAGTGACAACAAACGTATATGTTATTTTTGCCTTGAGACCGGCAAGCGTTGCTTTTGTTTCTCTCAATATCGTCTTGTTTAACCTCTTATAACGTGTATCCCCGGGCTTTTTATAATAAAGATTATAACCAATTACAAAATCTTCCTTACTCTCATTCCATGACACAACTATGGAAGTATCTTCAACCTTTGCCATAATACCTGTAACAACAGATGGTTTCTTTGCTACATATTTTTGAGGTGTTGCAGAAACAACTTCTGAATAAACACTTTCAAGTTTTCTGTTATTTACGGCAGTCACAACAAAATTATAAGTAATATCATTATTTAATATTGCTTTAAATTTTGTTTCTTCCATTATTGGCTCTTTATTTAATTTCTGGTATTCCCTGCCTGATGCTTCTTTATAATAAATATTATATCCTATTATATTGGCTTCCGGATTTGGTGCCCATCCAATGGAAACTATCTTATCGCCTGCAACAGCAGTAACTTTTTCCGGTGGCCTTGGAGCTCCTATTTTAGGCCTTGGCACAGAAGGTCCCATATCAAGAGTTGCCGATATCCTGTGCGTTGCGCCAAGTTCAGAATGCGGGACAAAAGCATAGTCAAGTGAGCCAAAATCAAATTTAAAACCGCCTCCGGCTGTAAATGTCTCGTCTTCCCTGCCTAATTTATATCCGAACCGAGCCCTTAAAACATATATACTTATTTCACCACCTAAATTAAAGAACCATTTTGAGTAATCAGGATTCGTCAGATCAACAGGTTTTGCAATGTCAATTGCAGCAAGTAAACCAAGTTCTTTTGTAAATTTAAAATCACTGCTTGCACCAACGCGGACATTAAATGGGGAAGGATCTTCATTTATTGCGGTTCCAATATCCTGCAATGTTATCCCGAGTTTTATATTTTCAGTGATGTTGCCTATTATTCCTAAATCAATACCAAAAGATACAGGAAGAGTTTCATCAAGCACCTTCCTTGAAATGATGTATAAATTTCCACCTACTGAAATATTGCCAATGGTAAAATCACTTGTATATAAATTACCAAGTATTTTTGCTGCACTTATGGAAACAGCTAAATCATAGGACATTGATGTCTCACCAAGCACAGCTCCAAAAGGTGTAGTTGCAGTTGAATCAAACGGCGGCACCCAGAACAGATTTGCGGAAATCCCTAAATTTAAGGTATTATCAAGAGGGAAAACAAGAGAAAAATAATCATAACCGGTATTTGCAAACCATACAAGATGCATAAAAGTTACGTTCCACCTGTCAACTGCTGTTATGCCTGCCGGGTTCCAGTAAATACCATTGGAATCATCAGCAATACCTACGTATGTCTCACCCATTGCAGAAGGTCTGGCGCCAACACCTATCTTTAAAAAATCGGCATTTGACGTGCCTGCACCAAGCCCGTAACAGGTTAGATAAATCGCAACTGTGAATAATACTGTTAAAAATACACCTTTTGCTTTGTTCATCTTTTCACCCTGTATCAGCTTTCAATTTTCATTTTTTTAAATCGAAAATTGTAAATTTATTTTTTTATTACCGCAACTGTCCTTATTTCAGAGAAATTGCCAGCTGTAAGTTTTATATAATAAATACCCGTTGTTACGAGTTTTCCATCGTCTGCCCTGCCATCCCATGCAAATAACTGCGTATATGTAATTCCGCTTGAAATCAATTCTGTGTGTTTCATCGTCCTTACGCGCTGTCCTGCGACATTAAATATCATGACTGTAGCGCCATTCGGACAATCTTCTGCAACACTGAATATAATACTCACACTTTCTCCTGCAAGCGGATTAAAGTTATTCTTATCAAGAGCAAATATATTTCCAGCGCCCGGTGTTGCAAATCCAGGCTGTATTGAAACAACATTTGAAGTCACGGATGTATTTGATGTCGGAGTAGTGCCGGAATAAACATCAAAGTAATCCCACCATGCACTTATATTAAACGCAACATCTCCTGATGTGGTTGCACTGAATGTCCATGTAAATGCTACCACTCCATCCTGCGGGACATTTATTGCAGATAAAGGTTGCGGACCTGTGACAGCAAGAACGCCTCCAGCGCCGGATGCAGCAGGTGTTACTGAATTCGGCTGTGAATATGACTGTCCTGATATCTTAATACCTGGCATAAAATTCAAAGCAGCTGTCTGTCCTATGTTCGTGGCTGTCATAATAACGGTTATTTCCTGTCCAAGAGATACTATAGAAGGTAATGCTGATAATGACACTGCAAATCTCGCGCCAGAAGGTCTTATTACCATATCAATATCATCAGATGCTGATAATACCATTGATGTGCCTTCTGTCATTCCATTTGCATAGATACTAAAATTAACTGTTCCGGGATTGCTACCAACATTATATACCCATGTGAACGTTGCATTGCCACCATAAGCAAGGATTCTATCCTGATATGCTGGATTGGGCCCGCTCACAAGAGTAACAAGATCAGGTGGTGCAGGCGGACTTTGAGTTATAAATGGCACCGCAACTGGTGTAACTGCTCTTGCATCTGCTATACCATAATTACTTACAGTTAATATCAAATAAACTGTTGAATTAAGTGGAACAGGGTCGTCTATTGCAATGTATGATAACGAGCATACAAGATTAGCAGAAGGAGGTGTTATAGTTATTGTCCGGCTGCTATCATTTGAAATAACCGGATTACCTGATATTGCATCTGTACCTGCTGCTCTGCCTGTAAATGTGATTTCACCTACAGCAGTTGCAGAATAGGTCCATGTGAAAGAACCAACTGAATTCCCCGGTATATTAATCGGTTCATAAGTAGTAATTCCACCGGGTGTGGATGAATTAATCAGTAAAAGTGAAGCACCTGTTCCGTTATTTGAATAAGTAAGATACGGTGATGCAGATACATTAATTGCTGTTGAATCTCCTGTATTGGATACAGTTAAAATAACAGTTACAACCTGCGTCCTGGACATTGTTGCAGGTGGTATTGTTGTTAAATATGAAGTTAATGTTGCTGGTGTCTGTATACGAACAGTATTTGAAGTCAATAATCCTGTTTGAACTGGATTACCTGAATGTTCATCATAACCTGTTGCAGATGCAGTAAAAGAGAATGTCCCAGAACCAGCTGTATCAAATACCCACTCATAAATTACATTTGAAGCGCCTGTAATTGTAAATGGACCTGCAGGATGTATTGTTGGACCGCTTACCTGTGTAACACTTCCGGTACCTGTAACATCATAGCCCCATGTCAATAAAGTATTGACACAATCAGCAACAGCACCTGCGCCGTTTGTGATACTCAAAGTCACTGTAATACGGCTTCCTGCATTCACTACAGTAGGCAGTGACCATAATGACGAAGATAGTGATGCAGGTGCTTCAACAGCAACAGTTTCTGATAACATCGGCGTTGTCAGAATAACACCTATTCCTGTATCCCTGCCATAAGCAAGCATACTGAAATTAGTTGTGCCAACGCCTGTTGCAACGAATAGCCACTGGAATGTGACTGAATTATTGGTCGGTATTGTAACAGGCCATGGATATGCAGGTGGATCAATAATAACAGGTCCTGATATCTGGTTCCAGTTTGCAGTGCCTAAGCGGCTGACTGCTGTGGGAGACACATTATATGCTATTGCGGGTGCCACTCCATTATTTGTGACAGTTAAATGTAATGTCACTGTTTGATTCATACTTACACTTGTAGGATAAACATTAATTGATGCAATCAATGAAGCAGAAGGATTTATAGTAACAGTTGCGCCTGTTTCTGTGCTGGAAAGGACCTGTAGAGTATTTGAATCCTGACCAATTGCATAAGAACTGAATGAAATCTCTCCTGCACCGGAAGCCCTGTAAATCCATGTAAAATTATGGACAGATCCTCCTGATATTGTCACATTTGATGGCGATGGTGAAGATATGAGCATTGCTGTTGCACCCATTTCATTTATTGCAAGAGCAACAGGACTTACATTAATTGCATCTGAACCACCTGTGCCTGACGTGTTAGTAACAGCGAGTATAACTGCAAAATCAACTCCATTATAAGTTGATATCGGAACTATTCTTAATAGTGACGATAATGCAGCTGGTTCAACAACCACGCAATTGCCTGTTGTTCTGGTATTTGAAGTAATTGTAAGTCCTGAATTAACGTCTGTGCCCTGCACATATCCCTGCAAATTAGATGTGCCAAGCCCCATTGCCTGATATACCCACGTGAATGTTGCTGCAGAGCCACCCGCTAAATCAACAGGTGTCGGGAAAGAAACAGGCATAATTACGCTGCTACCTAAATCATAAAGCGGGTCTGGTTGCGGGTATGCGCCTGTAACCGCACCCTGTCCGTTATTTGTTACTGTCATTGTAACTGTCAACAACTGTCCACGGGATACTCTTGCTGGTATTGTGAAACTTGAAATAACAAGCTGCGCAGGTGTCTGTATGTCTATTGTATTTGAACCTGAAAGCGGCGAATTATACAATATTCCAGAGTTAATATCATAACCTCTTGCCCAGCCACTCCATGATACCCATCCGCCTGCTGATGCCTGGACAACCCATGTAAAATACGCGCTTGCACCCGGTGCAATGTCCGCGTATTCCGGGACTGGCATCGGGTTATTTGGCGTTGTATCGCCTGTTCCACTCTTAAATAACTGCGTTGGACGCACATCTAATGCGGTTGATAAACCATTATTTGTAACTGACATTACTATTGTGATATTCTGTCCGACATTTACGGTTGCCGGATATGCAATAAGTTCAGATACAAGGTCAGGTGGCGCTAAAATATTTATATCTTTTATTACTTCTATTGACTGCACAGGCAGAGCTGTAACCTGGTCGGTTCCAATTGCCTTTGTACTGAAAGAAATAACTCCGGTTGTAGAATCAATTACAAATACCCACTGGAACAAGGCAGATGCGCCAACAGGCAATGAAACTGGAGCTACAGATGAAGACACTGTATTACTCAAATAATCTCCGACACCAGGCATGTTCCAGCATAATGTATCGGGCCTGACGTTTATAGCATTATTTGTTCCGGTATTTGTAACTGACAACTGCACTGTAATTGTCATGTTATAGCCGGCATTAACAGGTGGGGTTGATAATAATTCAGCAGTTAATATTGCCTGCATCGGCACTATCTGTATCTGACGCACTGGAGATGAACCGGAATAAATCATTGTGCTTGTATTGTAATCAATACCAGTTGCAGAGCCGCTGAAATTTACAATTCCTGTTGCATCTGCAGAATAAGTCCATGTAAATGTAACACTATCCCCTCCTGCCAGCACAGGAACAGCAGAAGGTGAAGAAAGTTGTGTTATGAGTGATGAATTATCATTTAATAATTCCGGGACTATTGTTGTTGCAACGCCTTCTCCCATGTTGGATACGGTCATCATCACAGTGAAATTCTGAGATACAGTCACAACAGGCGGATAAACCGTGAACGCAGTTATAGAAAGAGATGCCGGCTGCTGAACAACTATATATTTACGTGAAGTCCATGGGGTTGATTGTATAAGACCGCTATTTGCATCTGATGCCGTTGCATATCCGGAGAAGTATATCGTGCCTGAACCGGTTGGCGTAAATAACCACTGGAACATCTCTGATGACCCACCTGCTACAGGGACTAAAACAGGGTCAGGAGATGCCTGATCAGCCCACGCAGAACCACCTTCTCTGCTTACTGTGAGTATCAGCGCAGATATATTAGCGGTTGCGCCACCGGTGTTTGTCACAACCATAGTAACAGTCATCATCTGTCCACTGTTTGCATAAGCAGGCACGTAAATATCAGCTGAAATATTCATTGCACTCTGTATCTCTACTATCTGCGTTAGTTGCGGAACTGTTGATTTCATTCCATCCACATCATAATAATTTGCATAAGCGCTAAAAACAACTGAGCCGGCTGAAGTTGCATTATAAATCCATGTGAAATAGTATGAGCCGCCATTTATAAGTTGCGGTTGCGCTGTCGGGCTCACGTTCAATGTCACTGCACCACCCAAAGGTATGACATTGACATAAGATGTAATATTATGCGGTGCTTCTGTAGGTGCTGTGCCTGTATTGGTAACAGTCAAGACAACTGTAATATTCTGACCTGTTGAAACGACTAATTGTGATACTGAAACTTCTGCTGATAAATAAGCAGAATCAACTATCTGAATATTATTAGATGTATCTATTGTTGATGTTAATTCAACTCCCGTGTTGTTATCCCAGCCATGTGCATTACCCTGGAAATTAAGAACTCCTGGAGCAACACTTCTGTAAATCCACGCAAAGTAAGAATCTGCCCCGCCTGATATTGCAGTATATGAAACAGGAACAGGTCCTGTAATCAGGTTAGCAAGTGCCGGGTTATTAAGCGTAAGCGCTGACGGTGTCACAACAACTGCTGCTGCTTCACCTGTATTTGTAACTGCCATATAAACCGTAATATCCTGTCCTGTCTTAACTGTTGCAGGTAATCCTGGTATAGCCCAGATATTTACAGCAAGAGATGCAGGATCCTGTATTGAAACTGTGTTTGAACGTGTATATACAGATGAAACCCTCAGTCCTGAGTTTTCATCGTAGCCGGATGCATTGCCGCTTAAAGTCACGACACCGCGTGCTGTTGCAGAGAATGTCCATGTAAATTCACGCACTGCACCGCCCGGTATGTCCTGAGAAACAGGCACAGGACCTACAGGTGGTATCATTCCACCGGTTGAGTCAAGTGTTATATATAAAGTAGATGGCTGGACATTTAGTGCATCAGCAAGTCCTGTATTTTCAACAATCATTCTTACAGTTACCTCCTGCCCTACATTTAATGTTGTCCCATCAATTACAATTGAAGAAGTAAGCACTGCAGGAGATTCTATGGTTATTGAATTTGATGTATCTGTTACACTGTAATATATAGCACCTGTTCTTTCGTCATATCCTGCTGCTCTCCCATAGAAAGCTAAATTTCCAGAACCACCTAAGTTATATACAAAGGTAAATGTTGAGCCAGAACCTACAGGTATGGAAGCTGTTGCTGGAACAGGACCACTTACAAGCGTTGCAGTTGCGGTTCCTATACGTGTGAGTGGCATTTCAGGTGACACATTTACTGCATTAGTTGCTCCTGTATTTGATACCGTCATTAAAAGAGTTATCTGCTGACCTGCAGAATACGTAGAAGGCGGAGTTATAATAATCATTTCATTATAAGTTAATGCAGGCGGTCCAAATACAGTTATGCTGTTGCTTATTCCATCTGATATATGTGTTGAAACCTGTCCTGAACTTCTTGCAAGTCCTGTTATAATGTCCGTTCCTGTTGTCGTAGAGGTTCTGAATCTCCATGTGAAATTCTGTATGGCGCCCGGTGCTATGTCAGCAAAAGAAGGCGAAGGTCCAGAAATTAAAGTAGAGCCAAGCACAGGCACAATCGCATCAGGTGTTGTAGATGGAGCATTTACAATACCGGTATTTGAAACTGACATAATAACAGTGTATTCCTGATTAATTGAAAGTGCTCGCGGCATTGCAGTTATCCAGTTTGCAAGGACAGGTGTTGTTGGCTGTATGAGTACCATATTGCTTGCGGCAGTTGTCGTTACACCTGCACTGCTATTTGCGTCAACACCTGTTGCACTGCCACTGAAAATCAAACTACCCAATCCTTCTGATGAATAAGTCCATGTAAATCTTGCTGATGAGCCGCCTGTAATTGTAACACTTACAGGAGACGGTGAAGTTATTAAAGTAGCATAAGGAGCAGAAGAACCTGAAAGCGTGAGTGCAAGAGCATCGGGTCCTACGTTTACTGCCGTTGCCTGTCCTGTATTTGTAACCGTCATAATTACAGTTATTGTCCAGCCAGCGCCAACAACTGCAGGTTGCGCTGAAATAGACGATGTTAAATTAGCAGGTGTCTGTATCAGGTAATTATTATACGTTGCTATAGCTGTCTTTGTAATCTTTGTATTAAAATCATAAGCCCTGACTTCACCTGTAAAATTAGTCGCGCCTGCTAAAGTTGCGGTAAATGTCCATGTAAAGTGTGCAGACGAACCTCCTGCAATATCAACTGTTGCAGGCCAGATGCCTGCCCATGTTGCATTTCCTGTTCCTGTTGGTACAACAGTTACGCCATAAGCTGCTTCTGCAATTGCACCACCATTATTTGTAACTGCCATTATTACTGTTATAACCTGACCAACCGATACCTGGGATGGCTGCATTATTATGCCTGCGATTAAATTGGTTGCTACCTGGACTGTTGCAGTATTAGACCATGATGCATCTGCAGAAATACTTCTCATACGAACTGAATCATAACCAGTAGCATTATTGCTAAACCACAATGTCCCTTCGGATGTTGCAGTATAAATCCACGTAAATGTCTGCGTTGAGTTAGGTGGTAATGTTGCAACTGATGTCGGGTCAGGTCCTGCAATGTATGAAATATTTGCTGTGCCGTATTTATATAATGTTCCCGGTGTTACATTGTCTGCTATACCTGTGCCTGTGCTGCTTACTGTCATTAACACAGTAAATGACTGGTTAACACTTAATTGTGCAGGCTGGACTGTGAATGAAACAATATTAATGGATGCTGCATTTTCTATAAATACAGAATCTGAAACTGTTTCAGGTGTTATTGTAACAAGCATGCCATTTACTGCGTTTACCCCTGATGCAGATCCGGTAAATGTCACATTGCCTGAAGAAAGTGCCTGATAGACCCATGTAAATCTTGCAGATGAGCCACCTGATAGAGTTGCAATGTTTGCAGGTATTGGTCCGGATATATGAGTTACATTTGACGCACCATCTATCTGAAGTGTCGCAGGCACTACATTATCTGCTGCTATTGTTCCTGTGTTCGTAACTGACATAATAAGGGTTATGAAATCGCCTGTTCCAACTGTATCACCCTGGGATATTGCCATGCTTATATTAAGTTGCGCAGGCGTATTAATGGTTAAGAGATTGCTATCACTTAAAGGACTTGTAACTGTCTGCAATGAATACTGGTCAGTGCCACTTGCATTACCGCGGAAAGTAACTGTGCCTGTGCCTGCTGCCATGTATGTAAACGTAAATGTCCTGCTCTCACCACCCGGAATATTTTGTGCAGATGGCGTAGAAACAGGGATTGCTCCGCCTGTTCCTATTTGCTGTAATGATGATGCCTGGACGTTATTTGCAGTAGCACTGCCTGTATTTGTTACTACCATATAAACGGTAAATGTGTCATTTATGTTCATAACAGACGGGCATGATATTGATGAAACAAGCGTTGCAGGAGCAACTACATCTATATAATTGCTGGATGTTGCAGTTGATGTTACTGTTACCTTGCTGTATTGCGCATAACCCTGAACAAAACTATTAACTGCAATAGAACCTGCCCCTGTTGTATTATAAATCCATGTAAAGTTCTTTGTTTCAGAAATTCCTATTGTTTGTGTGGTTGGTATTGGACCTGACACTAATGAATATTGTCCTGTGCCAAGACGAATTAATGTATCCGAACGGACGCTTTCTGCTATACTGCCACCATTATTCAATACTGACATTACTATTGTAATATCCTGGCCAATGCTCACTGTTAAAGGAGTTATGTTTATTGTCTGACTAAGAGACGGCTTTGTTAATGCCTGAATACTATTCAAACCATTCGGCAGATCTTTGCTCGTCCATGTTACTTCTGCACATACTGCCCTT
>FWPV01010399.1_pt1 | contig 15253 bp, 1 predicted proteins | sample 2228371 | NCBI WGS metagenome assembly FWPV01 (sample SAMEA103939776, study PRJEB20133) | metagenome | reverse complement strand
AGTCGCGCGAGGCCCTGGCGATGGAATCCAACTCGTCGGAGTAGCCGGGCCGAATTACGCCGCCGTTGGCCAGCGTTGCGGGCGCGTCCTCAGCGATGGCGGCCTCTATCAGGCTCGCCTCGGCCTCGCAGGGGTCTAGCCGCCCGCGCAATTCGGCCAGCGGATGGCCGTCTCCCACTTTGGCCAGCACCTCATCCAGCGCCGTTGCGATGTCGGGCACCCGCCGCAGTGCCCGTGCCAGGCCCAGCAGGTCGCGCGGCGTGGCGATCCCCTGGGCCAGGCGGTTGGTCAGCCGCTCCAGGTCCCCTACCCCGCCCAGCAAGTCGCGGATCTTCATGCGCTGGGGCGTGGCATTGTACAGTGCCTCCACCGCATCCAGCCGCCGTTCCATGGCCGCCTTCTCCAGCAGGGGCTGCAAAAGCCATTGCCGCAACAGTCGCCCACCCATGGACGTCCGCGTCAGGTCCAACACGCCCAAGAGCGAGCCTTTCACCGCGCCGGTGCGGATGGTCGCCACCAGTTCCAAGTTATGGCGCGTGGAAGCATCCAGCGTCATGAAGTGCGACGTGCTGTACGTGCTCAGGGAATCCAAGTGCGCCAGCGCCGCCTCTTGGGTCTCCCGCAGGTATTGGACAATAGCACCCGCCGCACGGATGGCCTGCGGCAGGCCCTCGCACCCGAACCCTGCCAGTGTGCTCACCCCAAAATGCCGAAGCAGGGCCTCGCGCGCCGTCTCCACGTCAAAGCGCCAGGCGTCCCATTCGGTAAGATGGGCCTCGGATCCCTGAAGCAAGGCCCGCTCCCGCCCATCTTGGGCCGCCGGAACCAAGCATTCTGCGGGCTGGATGCGGGCCAGTTCCTGCAGCACGTCCCGTTCCGCATCGTCGCCTGCAAACTGTGTCGTGGCAAACTCTCCCGTTGTGATGTCCACATACGCCAATCCGGCGCGGCGATCGTCCACCACAACCGCCGCCAGGAAGTTGTTGCGCCGCTCGTCCAGCAGCGAGGGCTCCACCACCGTCCCCGGCGTTACCACGCGCACCACCTCGCGCGCTACCAGGCCCTTGCTCTCCTTGGGATCGCTCACCTGCTCTACGATGGCTACCTTGTGGCCCGCCGCAATCAGTTTCGCCAGGTAGCCGTCCACGGCATGGTAGGGAACGCCCGCCAGGGGCACGCGCTGGTCCTTGCCCACAGGCCGCGAGGTTAGCACGATATCGCAGACCTGGGCCACAATTTTGGCGTCCTCGTCAAAAGTCTCGTAGAAGTCGCCGAGGCGGAAGAAGACAATGGTGTTCGGGAATCGCTTCTTGATGGCCAGATACTGCCGCCGAACCGGTGTGGACATGACCGCTCCAATATGCGATGATAGCCCAATTCTAACGGCCCGAGGGGAACCCGTCAAACCCGATGCGCGGCCGGGCCAGGTATCCTGCATCTCCGGGCCCGGAGATGCGTGCTCACGATGCCAAAACAAAAGCCGCCGATGCCATGCGCAGGCAACGGCGGCAGTCGTGCCCGATATGTGAGCCACGTATTCGTCTGTGGGCGCCCGGTCCAGGGCCATCAGGCCGCGAGGCCCGTTACCCAGAAGCGGTGCGGGCCTTTCTCGCGCCAAACAACAACGCTACGAGCACCCCGGCCAAGACGACGCCTAGGAGACCCGATCCGGTCTTCGGGATCGCCCGGGTCGGCGTGGCAACCGGCGTGGCAGTAGGTTGAGGCGCCGGAGGTTGCGTTGGTTGAGGCGGCGGCTGGGTAGGCTGTGGTGCAATCGTCGGCGCGGTCGTGGGTGTGGCCGTCGGCGGGACGGGCGTTGCCGTGGCCGTCGGAGGCACGGGCGTAGCGGTCGCCGTCGGCGGGGCAGGGGTCGCCGTCGGTGCCTCGGGCGTGAACGTCGGCGTAGACGTGAACCCCAGCACCGGCGCGGCTTCCGCGGACGGGCCCTCGGGAACAAGCCCCGCCGCGAAAAGCCCCGCAACTACCAGTAGCCCCGTCAGGGCCAGTCTCTTCCAGTTCGTCGTAGACATCTTCTTCCTCCCTAAAGGCACTACCCTGGAACGTATCGTTTGCCCTCCAGGGCGGGTTTCGCGCCCCCGCCCCGGCGGCATCTACCGCACAAACAGAGCAGGGTCGCCGAACAGCACGAACGTGTCCACCAGATCGGTGTACGCCGCACTATATGCACGAACCGTGCCAACCGCGACGGCAGGCCCCAATTGCCGCATGCCGTCGGCGAAAATGGTCTCGTAGAATCCCTGCTGCATGATGTCGTGGCCGGTCGCCATCCCCCAGCCGGTGGAAGACCAACTGGCCACCGTCCCACCTCCCACGCGGCGAATCAACTGCTCGGCGAGGCACTCGGCGGAGGGCGACGCCTGCGGCAGGTGGAACTGTCCGGTCTGACATGTCATTTCCAATAGTACCGGCAAGCGCGTCCCGTTGGTCAGGCTCGGCACATCATCCACATGGAGCAGTCGGTCGGCCACCCATTGGTGTTCCGATGCGTGCCCCATGAAATTCCAGAACAGCGCACCCTGATTGAACTCGGCGAACAGGGCCGTCCTTGCCGCCCCCATGCTGGCATAGATCCACGGCGCACTGCCAAAGCCCGGGCCGTAATACACGCGGGTTCGGGTGTAGCCGGGCGCCGCAGTCCCCAGCCACTCGTACAGGTGATCCGAGGCTTGAATAAAGTTGTTATAGTCGGACGCATCGGGTTTGTCCGACACCAGGATGATCTCCCTGTCCCACGCACCTGCGCCCGGTGCGGTGGGATACGCCAGAATCTTGTCCACCATCGTTTTGGCCTGGTCGACGTTGGCCGCGGGGAGTCGCCCAATGTACATATCCGGCAGGATGTCATCGCCGTGAACGGCCGCGTAGCGGTTGTCGGTGGCCGTCTCGCCCATGGTCTTGTCCACCATCGCCAGGAACGGCGGCACCATCTGTTGCCCGCCGTAGCCCTTGTAATTCAGGAAGTCGTAACTCCCATCGCCCAGCAGGAGCACATAGGACGGCCTCATGCTCCACTGGTCGTAGGCATACTGGAGGAACGCCCGGATGGCGGCGGGGTCGGCCTGACCGTAGTTGAACTCATCGTAGATGTCCTGCACGTACACCACCAGCGGCTGGAGGCCCTGGTCCTGATGGTAAGCCGCGAGACGATTGGCCTGCGCCGCCAGGGATGGGTCGGTGATAATGAGGTAATCTGCGCCGATGGCAGGCGATCGCCAGTTCGTAACGGGATCGGCGGCAATGGATACGGGCCGCCTGATGGCAGCCGACGTGCCGAGCCAGTACCGGCGCGCCGTCGCTTGGTTATCCTGAAAGGCCACGCCGTAGGTACCCGCCGCGGATTGCGCGAATACATCCTGTCGCCCTCCGACAGCGGACGCCCCGGCCTGCGCGGTCGCCGCGCCGCCGCGCTTCCACACCGACGGCAGCCGCACCCAACTGACGGGCTCCGTAGGAATGCCGGTGATCTGCACCGCGTTGCGCGCATCCGAAACGTCGTACACAGAGACATCGCCCACGGCAAAGCCGGTGATCCAGTACCGTGCCGGCCCGGTCTGACCGGTGAACATGAGTTCCTTGCCGTCGGCCGTTACATTCCGCGCGCTGTACTCCACGCTGAAAAAGTCCAGCAAGACGAAGTCAGGCGTCGCGCCGCGGTCTTTGCTGGAAAGCGTCAGCGTGTTCGCCCCCAGCCGTAGCGCCGTCGTCGGCACGAGGAAAGACAGCGTCCGGTATTCCGGCCCCGCCCACGTTCGGCTCCCCAGCGACACGCCGTTGAACGCGAAATTCAGTTCGTGGAGATTGGCGTCGTAGCCCTGGAGCCCCACGCGGAGCACGGCGTTTGCCACGCCGGCGGGCGGCTCGGTTAGCATGAGCGTGTACGAGCGCGGCGTGTAGGGCGACACGTCCAGCCACCGCAGGTCATCCCAAAACCAGTGGTCTCCCTTCGGCGATGCATAAAGGCTCTCGTACAGCAACGACTGCTCGGCCACGGCCGTAACCGTGTGAGTCGGCACGTAGTCGGTCGCAGGATTCACCGCGCCGCTCCGGGTCTGCATTCGCTTGCCGTCGGAAGCACCGAAACTCAGCCAATACGTGCCCGTATTCGTGTATCGGCTGTAAGGCACAACCGCGTAAAACAGGATGCGGTCGGTCGGGCCGAAGACATGATCCTCCTCGCCCACAACCTGGATGGCGACCTCTTGGCCCATGTAGCACATCGTGAGGCGCGCCGGGTCTACGGAGGCCACCGGAAAGCCTGCTCCCACTAGGTCGGCGTAAGTGATCTCATGCAGCCCCTCAGCGCTGACGATGACCTTGTACTGCGGGCCGATGCCGCAGATGGGGCCGGCCTGCGCCGCAACAGTGGACGGCTCGCGGGAGCGCCACGCCTTTGCCTGCTCATAGTTGAGGACCGTCGCGCGAAGCACCGGCTCAAAGTAACCGTCCTGCTCGCCGTCGCACGCCGCCAGGTCCGCGCCCGACAGCGCCACGCGCAGCCGTATGCGCTGATACCATTCCAGGCTTCCAGTCGTCGGGTTGTAGCGCACCGGATGCACGCGCAGGGACAGAAAACGCTGGTCGCGCAGGTAGCCGCTGCCCGAGACCTCCACAACGTCAGCGGGATAGAAGGCCGCCGCGCCGTAGATGCGCTCGTCGGGTGTGTGGGTTTCCTCGTAACGCACGGCCCCGTCGCGCTCGTCGAGACGCAGCGTCTGCACCGTGGGGCCAGGCAGCAGACGATACGGCCCCTCCAGCAAGATGCGGTCGGTGCTCTCCAACTGCACCTGCCACGTGGCCTTCGGCGGGATTCCCAGCGTGATGCCGTGCACCGGCAGTTCGGGCGCGCCCGCTTCCGAAGACACGGCCCAGCCTGCCACGCGCACCTGATGCCACGTCTCGCCCTGGACTTCCACTTCCTGCACGGATGGGCGGGGTGTGAGGATTTCCAGCACGATGGCATCGGCGTCGCCCGACACAACGCGCACGACCGGTTTCTGCTCGCTTCCCCAGAAGCGTTCGGGGTGCGCGCTCTGCGCCGGTACCGCACCCAGCAGCAGGAGGATCGCGATTATGCACCCCAGTGCCAATTTCCGATTCATAAGTCTCTCCCTACCAGGGGCCGCGATGCGTCCCGATTCCAGATGAACCACGGGGGCGGACAGGGTCTGCCCGCCGCCCCCTGAGAATCCCTCCTTGATGCGCTAGCGCCACACGGACGGCAAGCGCATGGTGTACTTCCTGACCTCGTCGGGGATGTAGGTGTACATCCCGATGGAGCGGAGCATACGCGCCTGCACGTTGCCGTACAGGTCTATATCCTCCAGCCAGTAGTAGTACGTGTTGCCCGGCTCCACGCCGGTGTCGGTAAACGTGTACGTCGCGCCGCCCGCCAGTCCGCGCCCCTGGCCCGGAATCAGTTCCGCATTCAACCGCACTGCGTCCTCAAAGTTGTCGGTAGTGTTACGGTAGATGTTGAACCCACGGTTGTTGATTTCCGTGGCCGTGCGCCACTCCAGCACTACCGAAGGCCCGACACGCCGCAGTGCGAAGTACTCCAGCGTGATGCCCGTCGGCGGCGCCACGGTTACCGCGACCGGCGCACCGCCCGTAGTCGCGGGCAGTTCCGCCGACCGCACGCCGTACTGGCTGTTCAGGATGACTGTGCCGACCGGCGTATCCGGCCGGACGCGCACCGAGAACACGGCATAGCCGGTAACGCCCGGAGCCATGCTCGCCACGTTCCAGCGCACCTCGGTAGCCGTGTGCGAGTGCCCGCCCGAATGCCATTCGGTGTTCGCCGGAATGCGGTCGGTGATGACCACCGACGTGGCATAGGCGTTGCCCGTGTTGGTGAAGACGATGGTGTAGGTCAGGATGTCGCCCGCCCGCACCGTGGCCGGAGCCAACTTGGACACGCTGAACGCAGGCGCGCTCTGGACCGTCGTGGACGCCGTGGCGCTGGCCGTAACGCCCTGCGCGTCCGCGATGCTCACGCGGTTCACCAGCACCGTGCCGTTGGGCAGCGGCGCGTTCACGCGCACGATCACGGTTACGCTCCCGCTCGCAGGCGGCGTCAGGTTGCCCAGGCTCCAGGCAATCTGGTTGCCGCTCTGGATGCCGCCATTGCTGATGCTATGCACCGTTACCTGCGCGGGCAGCGTGTCGGTGAGCACCACGCCGTTGGCCGGCTCGTTGCCCATCACCTGATACTGGATCGTGTAGGTCAGCAGGCCGCCCGCCTGCACCGGATCAGGCGTGTCCACCTTCAGCAGGCCCAGCGTGTGGCTGCTCTGCACCAGGTCGGTGATGCTGGCCTGCACCGGCGCCGGCAGGCCGCCGTCCATGGCCTCCGCCGTGTTCACGATGGGCGTGTTGTTGGGGAGCGGAGCCGCCACGCGCACCCGATACCGCGCGGTTACGCTCCCGCCCAGCGGGATGGAGACGTTGCTCGCCAAGGTCGGAGGCGTGAATCCAGGCGTGCCCGCGCCAGGCGGATCCAGCACGATGCTGCCCGGGACGAAGGTCGTGTTCGCGGGAACCGTGTCGGAGATCGTCAGGCCGCTGATGGGGCCGTCGCCGATGTTCTGCACGGTAACCGAGTACTGAATCTCGGCCCCTGGCTGCACGAACCCACCCGCCGACGACTGCTTGACCACGCGCACATTGATCTGCTGACGCAGTGTATTGCTGGCGCTGGCCGTGTTGTTGCCGTAATTCCGCTCGGCGGTGCTCGTGCCGATGGCCGCCACGTTGGTCAACGTCCGCTCCGTCTCACCGGTCGGGTCGACCGTCGCCGTGAACACCAGCGTGCCCATCGCGCCCGATGGCAGCGTGCCCACCGACCAGATGAGATCCTGACCCACCTGCGACGGACCTACCACGCCGGGCTCCGCGTGCACGACGCCGCCGAACGTCAGGCCCGACGGCAGGGTGTCGGTGATGCGCACGTTGAGCGCCGCCGCCGGCCCCGCGTTCATGTAAGCAATGGTGTACGTAACTACATCGCCTGACTTGACCGTCGCAGGCTCCACCGTCTTGGCGATGCTCACGTCGGTGTTCTCCACCAGCGTGGACGCCGAGGCCGTCGCGCCCTTCCCCTGGTCGTCTAGCGCGCTGGCCCAGTTGAGAATGCTCGTCCCGTTGGGCACCGACAGGTCCACCCGCACGGTGAGCGTTACCACCGCCGGCTCGCCCGGGTTCACCGAGGCCAGCGTCCAGCGCACCATGCCGGGCTGACCCACCGGCGGGGACTCTATGGAAGTGCCTCCACTGGCCGAATGGAACGTCGTTCCGGCGGGGATGCCGTCGGAGATGATGACGTTGGTCGCGGGCTCGTTACCCGTAACCTCCACCGTCAGCGTGTAGGTCAGCAACTCGCCCGCCTGCACCGGGTCCACCAGGTCCAACTTGGACAGCGCCAGGGTATGGTCGCTGGTTACCAGCGTGGTGTCGGTAGCCGAAGCGCTCCGCCCATCCTGATCGCGGAAGTAGGCGGTGTTGGCGATGGCCGTGCCGCGCGGCAGCGGCGTGTTCACCCGCACCGTGAACGTAACCTCGCCGGTAACCGGCGCGGGCAGCGTGCCCAGGTTCCACACCAGGACATCGCCCACCGGCGTAACGCCGCCGCTCGCATCCACGAACGTCGTGTTGGCGGGTACCCGGTCGGTGATGACCGCCATGGGCGCGGGCTCATCGCCGATGACCTCGTACTGGATGACGTAGGTCAGCAGGTCGCCAGCCGCCACAGGCTTCGGCGAGCCGGTCTTCGTCAACGCCAGGATGTGATCGCTGGACACCACGTCCGTAACCGTCGCGGTAATCGGGTCGGGAATCCGATCCGCCGTAACTGCAGCGGTGTTGGTAATGACCGTACCGTTGGGCAGCGGCGTATTCACGCGCACCAGGTAACTCACCGTTACCGTCCCGCCTGCGGGCACCGTCATGCCCGTGATGATGGTAGGCGGGGTGCCCGGCGTGCCGCCCGCCGAAGGCGGGTTCACCGTTACGCTGCCAAACCACGTTACTTCCGCCGGCATGGTGTCGCTGATAGCCACGTTGTGCGCGGCGTCGTTGCCCGTGTTGGTGATCGTTACCGTGTAGCGCAGCATGTCCCTGGGCAGCAGACTGCCGCCGTCCATGTCCTCCGACGCCTTGCTGACGCTCAGGATGGGGCCGCTCACGACGGTATCGCATGTCGCGTCGTCCTTCTCCGCCGTGCGCGGGTCATCGGTGGGCACGGTGGACTCGTTGGTGCCGTTGCCATCGCCGTCATAGTACACGATGCCCTGGTTGCAGATCTGCGTCATGTGCGCCAGCGGCGAATCCAGCCGCACCTGGAACGTGATGGCCGTCGCCTGGCCGGGGTTCAGCGTCCCGTCCCACCGCAGTTGTGTATTGGTGGGGTTCAGGGTTACCGAGCCGACGGTCGCGCTCGCCGTGCCGATGATGTAGGTCGTGTTGGCCGGGATGTTATCCAGGAACTCCGGATCCACAGTGTTCACCAGCGGCGCGTTGCCGATGTTGTGCAGCATGATGGTGTACACCAGCACGTCGCCCGGCTCCAGGAATCCGCCATTCTGATCAACGGAGATCTTCGTCGCCTGCAGCAGTGGCGCGTGGCCCACGCGATCCTCGGTGGGGTTGTCCGGCCCAGGCACGCGCGGATCGTCGGTTACCTTGGGCGTGTCGTTCTCATCCACCAAGCCATCGCCATTGCTGTCGTAGAACACCCAACCCTGGTTGGAGATGATGGTGTTGTTCGGCGTGCCCTCGTCAACGGTAACCGAGAACCGTATGGTTACCGAGCCGCCCGCAGGCAGCGCGCCGTCCCACTGGAACGTCGTGCCGTCCACGAACAGCGCCGTGCCGCTGGTGGCCGACAGCGAGCCGGGCACGTAGTGCGTGTGCGCGGGCAGTTCGTCCAGGAACTCATGCGCCGGCGAGTCGGGCTGGTTCATGTTGCCCGTGTTGGTGATGCCGATGGTGTAGCGGAGCGTGTCGCCGGGCTCCAACAGGCCGCCGTTCAAGTCCTCGGAAATCTTGGTGGCGACGATGGTAACGTGGCTCGCAACGGTATCCTCAGTCGTATTGCTGTCTACCGTGGACTCGTTGGAGCCGTCGCCGTTGGCGTCGTAGTACGACGTGGCGCGGTTCGCAATCACGGTGCCATTGGCCAGGCCGTTGTTCACCTGCACGTCAAACGTAACGTCCACCGGCGTGCCCACATTCACCGCGCCGTTCCACTCCACGCGGTTGGCGCCCGCGTTGTAGATGACCACGCCGCTGGTGGCCGTGGCCGAGCCGGGCACGTAGGTCGTGTTGGCCGGGATGACGTCCACCAGTTCGTTGCCCGGGTTGTCCGCCTGATTCTGGTTGCCCACGTTCTCCAGCGTGAGCCGGTAACGCAGCACGTCGCCGGGCTCTAGGTCGCCGCCGTTCACATCCTGCGACGACTTGGTAACCTGGAGCACCGTCGTGCTGCTGACGCGGCTGTTGAACGTGGATGACACGGCGGTGGGCCACTCGGTGCACCGCACCCAGCCGGTGTTCGGCAACATGGTGCCGTTGGGCAGTGGGCTGGCCACGCGGCCGGTCAACTGCACCACCAGGCTCGCGCCTGGCGGAATCGTCGCGCCGCTCACCAGGCTGCCCGGCGAGCCACCCGCCTGCGCCTCGTCGTAGATCTCCACGTTATCCACGTACATGGTGTCCGCCGCACCCAGCGTCGTGCCGGCGCGGAAGCGGATGCGCGTGGCCGTGGACTTGTACGCGCTCAGGTCCACCACGATGGTGCTGTAGGACGCCTCGTCCAGCGGCCCAAACCAGGTCTGGGCCACCTGCCACGCGGAGCCGTTGTACACGTCCAGGTAGAACGCCTTGCCGGCTTCCAGGCCGAGAATGCGGCGGTCAAACCGCACCCTCGGGTTGTAGAAGTAACTGATGTCCGCTTGCCGCCAGATGGCGCGGTTCGCGTTCTGCACCATCAGGCGCAGGCTGCCCGCATCCCAGACCATGCCCACACTGCCAGAGGTCGGCAAGCCGTCGTCGTTCTGCTCAATCCAGTTGCTGGACCAGTTGACCGTGCCGTCATTCTCCGTGTAACTATAGATGGAGAAGGTGTCGGCGTAAGTCGCACCGAGCCGCCACGTGGACGATCCGGGCACGTAGGTGATCTGCGGCGGCAGGGTATCCGACACCACCACGCCGGTCGCGGTGAGCGTGCCCGAGTTGGTAACGGCGATGGTGTAGGTAACGAGCCCGCCTGCATCCACCGGCTGCGGCGTGCCGCCCTTGCCGATAAGGAGCGTGGGCGAATGCACCGTGTCGGTGATGGTATCGGTGAACGGGCCGGGCGCTTGCAGACTGCTGACACTGGCCGTGTTCACGATGTCGGTCCCGTCCATGACGGGACGCATCACCCGCACTTCGTAGGTTACCGTTACGGCCTCACCGCCGCGCACGGTCATGCCCGTCGCCACATTCGGCGGCGTGCCCGGGATACCGCCCGCGGACACCGGCGTAATGCTCACGTTGCCCACCCACTCGGTGTACGCAGGCAGTTCATCGGTCAGGTTCACGTTCGTGGCATCGGCGTTGCCCGCGTTGCGGATGACAATCTGGTACCGCAGCACGTCATACGGCGCGAGCAGGCCGCCGTTTACATCCTGCGAGGTCTTGTCCACCTGGATGTCCGGCGCGGAGTGCACGGTGTTCGTCGTGGTAGCGACAATGGGCGTCGGGAAGTGCTGGCTGGTTACCGACGCGCTGTTGACCAGCGTCGTGCCGTTGGGCAGCGGGCTGTTCACCTGCACCTGGAACACCGCACGCAGCGTGGTGCGCGGCTGGAGCGTGAGGCCCGTGGCCAGGACAGGCGGAGCGCCACCGGGCACGCCCGCGTCGTAAATCATCACGTTGTCCACATACAGGTGATCATCCACGCTGTTGGACGGGCCGCTGCGGAAGCGGATGCGCGCACCGCTCACGATGAACGGCGACAGGTCAAACGTCTCGGTGTAGTATGTGGTGTCGTCGGCAGGCCCGGTCCACGTCTGCAGCGGCGTCCACGCCACGCCGTTCCACACTTCCACTCGGAAGTAGTCGCTGGCCCCATCCAGACTCACCAACTTGCGGTCAAACCGCAGCGTGGGCTTCAGGAACGGCGTCAGGTCGGCCTGCCGCCAAGCGTACTTGCTCGCGCCGCTGACATGCAGTCGCCTGCTGAGCGATTCGCTGAGGATGCCCACATCACCGGCCAGCGGGCCGCCGTCTCCTGCCGGCTCCACCCAGTTGCTGGCCCAGTTGTGGGTGCCCGTGTTGCCGCTGTAGGTCATGCTCTCAAAGTCGTCGGCGTAGGTGGTCGTAACCGCCAGGACGGCGGAGCCGGGCACGTAGGCCACCTGCGCGGGCAGTGTGTCTGCCAGCGACACGTTGCCGGTCGGATAGCCGCCCGTGTTGGACACGAGGATGGTGTAGGTCAGCACCGCGCCCGCCTCTACCGGATTCGGCTCGCCGCGCTTGGAAATCTGGAGCACCGGCGCGTAAGCGGTATCGGTGAGCACGGCGGTGCGCCAGGTCGGGTCTTCGGTGCACCGCACCTGCACGTGGTTGACGATGGGCGTACCGTCCACCACGCCCGCGTTGACCTGCACATTGTACGTGAGCGTTACCGACTGCTGCGCCGCGACGGTCATGCCCGACACAATCAGCGGCGGAGCGCCGATGACGCCGCCGGCCGAGGGCGGGTTGATGGTAACCGCATCCTGCCAAGTTGTGAAGGCAGGCACGGTATCGCTCACCACCACGCCGGTCGCGTTGGCTTTGCCATCGTTGCGGATGACCACCTGGTACTGCAGGACGTCGCCCGGCCCCAGCGGCGCACCGTTCAGGTCGTCGGAGGTCTTCGTAACCACCAGCACCGGCCCGCTGGTAACCGTCCGCACCGTCGGGTCGTTGATGGCTGGCGTGGATGGATCATCGGTGGGCGCGAGCGACTCGTTGCTCCCGTTGCCGTCGGCATCGTAGGCCAGCATGCCCTGGTTGCTGATGACGGTTCCGTTGGGCAGGGGCAGGGCCAGCAACACGTTCAGACGGAAGGTAACCGACGTGCCGGCGTTGACGTTCAGGTTGGTGATCCGCAGTTCGGGCGACGTGGCGGCCAGCACAGCGCCCGCCGGCAGGTTCTCCACCGACAGGTAACTGGTGTTGGCCGGGATGGTGTCGGTGAACACCATGCCCACGGCATTCATGTTGCCCGAGTTGGTGATGGTGATGTCGTAGGCGAGCACGTCGCCGGGCTCCAGCGGCGCGCCGTTGAGATCCAGCGCCGCCTTGGTGATCTCAATCCGCGGCGCGCTGGTAACCGTGTCGGTGATAGGCCCGGCCAGCGCCACCGCCTCATTGGTCGTCCCGTCGCCGTCGGCGTCGTAGAAGGCGCGGCCCGTGTTCACGATGGGCGTCCCGTTGGTGAGCGGGCTGTCCACCTGAACCGCGAACTTCACGGTTACGGGCACGCCAACAGGCAGGTTGCCGTTCCACGCGATGCGGTTGTAGGTGCTGTTGTAACTGACCGTGCCTGTGGAGCGCCACGCCGATCCTGAGATGTACGTTGTGTTGGCGGGGATGTCGTCCAGGAACTCGGCACCGGGCTTGTCCACCTGGTCCATGTCCCCCACGTTGGTAAAGACCACCGTGTACGAGATCACGTCGCCCGGGAGCAACGGTGCGCCATTGACGTCCAGCGACGTCTTGTGCGCCACCACGAACGGCGCGCTGGTAACGATGTCAATCACCGGACTAGAGCGCGTCGCATCGTTCGTGTTGTTGCCGTCGCTGTCATAGGACAGCACCGCCAGGTTGTAGATAGGCGTGCCGTTCACCAGGAGCGGGTTCGTCCGCACCGAGAAGGACACGGTTACCGGCGACCCCACGCTGACGGCTCCGTTCCACTCTATGCGGTTCAGACCGGCGTTGTACGCGCCCGTGCCCGAGGTGAAGAACAGGCTGCCGGGTACGAAGGTCGTGTTGGTCGGGATGGCATCCACCAACTCGTGGCCGGCGTTGTCCCGTTGGTTCATCGTTCCCACGTTGTTGAGCACGATGGTGTAGTTCAGCACCTCGTTGGGCCGCAGTGGGTAGCCGCTGGGGTCAAACGAGGTCTTGGTAACCTGCACATTCGGCGCGCTGGACACGGTGGACACCAGTTGCGCCAAGACCGGCGTCGGCGTCTGCTGGCTGCTGGCGCCCGCGCGGTTAGTGATGGTGGAGCCGTTGTCCAGCGGGCTGGCGACATTGCCCTGGAAGGAGACGTTCATCGCCATACCCGGCCCGATGGACAGCGTATCCGTGAGCACCGGCGGCGCGTTGCCCGGCACGCCGGTGTCGTAGATGACGACGTTGTCCACGTACAGGTAGTCATCGGCCGAGTTGGCCGCCCCACTGCCAAACCGCAGGCGGAAGGTGCCTGCCTTGTACACACCCAGGTTGATGGCCTCACGGGTGTACGAAGCCTCATCCGCCGGCCCGTTCCAGGTGCGCACCGTCGTCCACGTGCTCCCGTCGTACAGTTCCAACGTGAACGTATCGCCGGCCTCCATGCCCACCAGTTTGCGGTCAAACTCCAGCACCGGGTAGAACATACTGCGGATGTCGGCCTGGCGGCGGATGGTCATGTTCGTTCCGCTCACGCGCAGGCGCAGACTGCCGCTCTCGGAGACCACGATGATGTCGCCCGACCCAGGCCCACCGTCGGCAGGCGACTCGGTCCAGGCACCCGTCCAGGACTGGGTGCCGGTGTTGCCCGTGTAGCCGCCGGAGCCGAAGTCATCGGCGAAGACGAAGGCGCTGGCGATGGTGGTGGAGCCCGGGATGTACGTAACTTCAGGGGGCAGTGTGTCCGTTACCATCACATTCGTGGCGGTTGTGGTGCCTGTGTTGCGCACTGTGATGATGTACGTTACCACCCCGCCGGCCACGATGGGCGATGGATCCGCCGCCTTGCTGATGCTCAGCGCGGCCGTGTGCACCGTGTCCGTCACGGTGGTGGTCAGCGACGCCGGGATGTTCGGACTGCTGATTGTCGCCGTGTTGGTGATGACGGTGCCCTCGGCCAGCGGCGCGTTCACCTGCACGTCATACGTAACCGTCGCCGTCGTGCCGCCCGGCACCGACAGGCCAGTGAGCACATTGGGCGGCGAGCCGATGGTGCCGCCCGGCGGCGTAACGGTTACGTTGCCCACCCAGGTGGTGTTCGCCGGTAGCGGGTCTACGATGCTCGTGTTCGTGGCGATGCCCGAACCGGTCGCCGTTAGCGCAACTTGGTACCGCAGGATGTCGCCCGGCGTTACGTCGCCGCCGTTCAGGTCAATGCTCGTCTTGGTTGCGGCCAGGCTCACGCTGGAGTCCACGATGCTCGTGGCCGTCGTGTACTGCGGAGTCGGCAGTTCGTAGCAGGAGACACCCGCCTCGTTGACGATCGCCAAGCCATTGGTGAGTGGCGAGGTTGCCGTAACGTTGAACGTAACGGTGATCGCCTGGCCCGAATTCAGCGTGAACCCCGATAGCAGGTTCGGCGGCGGGTTGATAGGCGTGCCCGCGTCATACACCCGCACGTTGTCTATGTACAGGTAGTCGTTCGCGGCGTTCGCGCTGCTGACCCAGAAGCGGATGCGCAGGTCGCTGCTCTTGTATCCCGTTATGTCGGCCCACCGGGTTACATAGGCCCCTTCATCCAGCGGGCCGGCCCAGGTGTACACCGTCTGCCACGTAGAGCCGTCGTACACCTGGAAGCGGAACTCATCGCCGGACTCCAGGCTCACCGCCTTGGCGTCAAACTCCACACGCGGCGCGGTGAACGTGAGGATATCGCCCACGTTGCGCCGCATCGTCATGGTGTTCGTCAGGTCGCCCTGCAGGCGGAGCCTGCGGCTGCCCGTCTCGCTCACCAGCCGTATAGACCCGGATGAGGACGAGCCATCGTCGCCCGACTCCACCCAGTCACTGGCGAAGTTGGTATTGCCCGTGTTGCCGGTGTAGGTGTTGGACTCAAAGTCGTCGGCGTACACCGTGGGCACCTTCAGGCCCGCGCTGCCCGGCACATAGGTAACATAGGGCGGCAAATTGTCCACGAGGCCCATGTCATTGGCCGCCACAGGGCCCGTATTGGTAACGTAAATCGTATAGGTCATGAGCGAGCCCGGCGTTACCGTCATGGGCACGCTCACCTTGCTGATGTCAA
>FWPV01010398.1_pt1 | contig 15254 bp, 17 predicted proteins | sample 2228371 | NCBI WGS metagenome assembly FWPV01 (sample SAMEA103939776, study PRJEB20133) | metagenome | reverse complement strand
ATTTTAGCATAATTTGAAGGGTTTTTAAAAATAATTCTTTAAAGGATATTTATTGTTCAAAATCTTCTATTTCTTCTTCCTCTTCAAAATCCTCAAATTCATCATCTTCTATATCTTCATCAAAATCTTCAAAGTCCTCATCCCAATCTTCTTCTAAATCTTCATCCAAATCATCTTCGGAGTTTTTATCTTTAATATAGTACTTGTACATCTCCATTTTTTTCCTCCTAATCTTTATTTTTTATTCTGCTTTATCAATGTTTTTTTCAATATACTCTTTAATATATAATTCTGCACCTGTGGAAAGATCAAAAAAAGCACAACCAAAGCCATCTTTTTCCTGCCTCACTACATAAGCAAGAGAAGAAACCACCTTTTCTTCATGGTCTAAGGGAATTGAAAAGGATATTTCTATAAGAGATCCCAAAAAGGGCTTATAATCACTTTTTATATAAACACCTGTTAAAGATAAATTTTGTATTTCTCCCGTAAATTGAGAACTATTTTCTTTTATCTTTACAGGCGCAATAAAGGGAACCCTTGGAAATTTTCTTATTTTTAGTTCAATATGAGATTGTATTATGTTTAAGAATGTCTCTTCATCTATGGGTTTTCTATAAAAGGAATCACATCCAGCAATTTTGCATTTTTCTTCCACATTATCTAAGCTTGTAATTATGACTATTGGTATATCTTTTGTTTGGCCATCACTTTTTAATATTCTTGTTGCTTCAATTCCATTCATTTCTGGCATTTCTACATCAAGCATAATAATATCGGGGATTTCTGTTTTTGCCACTTTTATTGCTTCAAGGCCAGTAGTTGCTGTATAAATTTTACATTCTGCTCTTTTTAAGAAGGACTTTTCAAGATCTAAAAAGTTTTTCATATCATCTACAAGCAAAATCTTGTGCATAACTTCCCCCTAAATTTTTTTAGTAATATTTTAAGCAGTAGATTAAATTTTTTAAACATCATAAAAAAACTTATCATAAAATTTATTCCCTTGTCAAATCCATTTAATTTTTGAACTTTTTACACACCTAAATTTGTAAAAAAGCTTTAAAAATTTTTAAAAAAAGTACTTTTTTTATTATTATACCAAGAAATATAACCAAAATGGGGGATATTACCTCCATCTCCAAACCCCTGGTCTTTTAGGTCTTGAAGTTGTTTCTTCTGTTGAGAAAACAACTTCTCTCTTTTTCTCATAATCCAAGCCCTTTAAGATATCAAAAGACCTTTCAGCTGCCTTAATTATTTCAGGTTTCAAACCTTCTTTTGCAATTTCTTCAACCCACTTTTTTCTTCCTTCAATTAATTCCTTTAAGTAAAAATTTATTTGTTCTTCTGAATAATAATTTCTTAAATTATATTCTGTTAAAGGTTTGCCTTCCACAGCAGAGATTCCTTTTGTTCCAAGGATTGTAGTTTCATAAGTGTTTGTTCCCCTTAAGTCACCCCTTTGGATTGCTGCCATAAGTTCAATGGGAACTCTGGAAACTTTTCTTTTTAATATTTTTTTTATTTTCCCACCTTCTTCTACTGTTTCCAATATTTCACCAATTCCACCTGTATTATAAAGCATAAATCTTACTTTCCCAGGGTAATTATTTACTAAATGCATTACAATTTCATAAAATTTGTTAACCTTTCTTGCTCTTGAGCCAATTATAAAATCATCGGTTCCCACAATTCTTACTGACTCTCCTGCTTTTGCAGGATTAGTTGCAAAAGAATGGGTGGATTCTCCAAAAAGATATGCCAATACTCCTTGTTCAGGTGTAAGTTCTTGGGAAAAGGGCATTATTGTATTTCTTCTTGTAATGAATGCAAATATTAGCCCATCCATCTCCTCTAAGGGGGGTAAATTAATTGATGAAGAGTAAATGGGAATAAATTTTCCTTCCCTTTTTACTTTTAATTTATCTCTAAAAATTATTGCTCTTCCATTGGCACATAGCTCTTCATCTTGAAAATCAATTTCTCCATCAGAAGTTATCATTACATTTTCCAGTAGAGCTGTTTTATCAATTAGGGCATAATACATTGCTTCTTGTTGCTCTGGAATTATATCTGTTTTAACATAAAAGCCCTTTTCTGTTCCTAAGGCACTTCCATCTTTCCTTAAAAAGACAATATCATCTTGTGCTACTTCAACCTTTTCTCCCCTCTTATTATCTAAACCAAGTTGATGACAAGACCAAGTGGATTTTCCTGTGGCTGTCATTCCAAATAAAAATACACCATATTTTTTTATCTTTTCTGTTTTTGCATCCCTTACATATACAATTTTTGTTCCAGCATGAAGTCCCAGCATCCCCTCTTCATCAGCACACCACATAGCTTGTCTTAAGAAGCCCTTTTTATCTTCTCCCATATAATCTGTTCCTAAGGCAATATTTAAATTATATTCTGGAAAAGTTAAGATTTGTTGTCTCATTTGGTGTTCTTCTGGTATGTGAATCATTATAAATTCTGGTCCTGGTCTTGATGAAATATCAAAAAGGGTATTTCCCCACATATATCCAATTCTATAATTTTTAGGATCTGAACAACAGACATATAAATTACAAATAGGATTAAAATAGGGATTATCTCCCATCTGTCTTCTTATTAAATAAAAGGGGAGGGTTTTCATATAATGTAAAACTTTTTTTAACTCTTCTGGGGCTTTTTCTATTAAATTTAATTGAAAACTATCGGGATTTGGCAATCTTATCCTTTCACTTCCTAAATAAACAGTTTTATTTGCCAAGCGGTTTGAAACAAAGGATCTCCATCCAAAAGAGCCATACTTTGTCTTTGTTCCAAACTCTTCAGCTCTGGGTTTTAACCAAGAAAGAGTAACCTCTTTTATATTTTTTCCTTTAAGTAAAGGTAACAAATTATCATAAAATTCTTTATAACACTTTTCATCATAAGACATACCTACTCCTATTTGATTATCCCTTTTATAATTTTTATGGTTTCTTCTAAGGATTGTTTTTTAGAATTTATGAGGTAGACCTCAGAACATTTAAAAAGTTTTCTGAAAAAATTTCTTTCCATTTCCTGCCTTTCTATATCTTCCAAAAATATATAAGGATTGTAATAAATTTGAGGTTTTTCTCCTTCTGTTCCTGGAGTGGTCTCCAAATATTTTATTGCTTCTTCTCCATCCATTTTTCTTGATGACTGAGAAAGGGGATCCTTTGTTAAAATTAATGTATATCTCACATCAATCCTTTTGCAATGTTTTTTCATACCTCCAATCCAATAGGGATCTAAAAAGCAATGGGAATCCTTTGATGCTTTGTAACAATATGGAGAACCCTTATCTAACCTACAATTATCTTCAAGTAAGCACTTATCATTTTCACAATATTCCTTTTTCATTGTAACATTTTCACATTTTGAAAAATCAAAGAGTTTTGGTAAAACCTCTGGATAAAGTTCAGCGTTTTCAGTAGGCATAAAAACTTTTCTTTCTGGGAGGTCAGCAGCAGCAATTCCTCCACCATATCTTATAAAAACAAAATCAATGGAGTGAAACATTGTGTTTTTTTCTTTTAGCAAAGAATAAAAAATTTCACCTTTTTTGGTTCCCTTTGGTCCTAAGATTAAGACCCCCATTCCATCAATATCGAGGGAAAAAGCTCTAACCCCGTGAACATTAAAAATCTTTCCCATTAAATCATTTGTCAAAGATAAGGCAAGCTTCCTTAAGGCACTATACCTATCACAATTAAAAATTAAACCCGTCTTTGTCTCTTGATGGTAAAAGGTGTAAGGTTCCCTCCCCGTTATTCCATCTACTGCATAAATTATCCCATGGGGTTCAATATTTTCTTCCAATTGAGCTGGGTACCAATTTTCAACCCACCCCTCATAAAGATGTCTTAAATTTGTTCTAAGTTGAATTACAACTCCATTTATATTTGCATTCCATTCAAAATAATTTTCTGGCTTTAAGGTAGACAATGCTTCAGCAACAAGGGCTTCCCTTCTTTCTTTTGGAATTTGAACTTCTATTGGAGGATCTTTCTTTTCCCTTGTAAAAGTATTTTGCAATTTTACTTTTTTGACTTTCTTAGGTGTCTTTAAAGAATTTATTGCTTCCTTAATCCTTTCCAAACCCTTTTCAAGATTTTCCATAGAAGTTGCATAGGAAATTCTTATACATTTGTCATTTCCAAAGGCAGCACCAGGAACAATTGCCACTTTTGCTTCTTTTAAAAGATAGTATGCCATTCCATAAGAATTTCTTATAACCATTCCCTTGGCTTCTTTTCCAAAATATGCTTCCACATTTGGAAATACATAAAAAGCCCCCTTTGGTTTAGCACAAGAGATATTTTCTATTTGTTGCAGTTTTTGAAGGACATAGTTTCTCCTCCTTTGAAATTCTTGAACCATCTTATTTACTTCATATTGGGGTGCTTTTAATGCCTCTTGTGCTGCTTTTTGAGAAATGGAAGTGGGGTTTGAAGTTGCATGGCTTTGGATTTTAGCCATTGCATCTATTATTCCTTTATCTGCACAAGCAAAACCAATTCTCCAACCCGTCATTGAGTATGCCTTTGAAACTCCATTAATTAAAATTGTCTTCTTTTTTATTTTTTCAGAAAAGGAAGGTAAACTATAAAATTTAAAATCATCATATATCAATTTTGAATATATTTCATCAGAGATTATAAAAATATCTTCTTTTTCCAAAACAGAAATCAATTCTTCAATATTTTCCTTAGTATAAGCAGCCCCTGTAGGATTTGAAGGGTTATTTAAAATAATTGCCTTTGTTGAGGGGGTTATAGCACCCCTTAATTGCCCTGCTTTTATGCAAAAATTATTTTCTTCTAAGGCATCTAAGAAGACAGGTTTTCCTTCAGCCAAAGAAACCATTTCGGGATAAGAGACCCAGTAGGGGGAAGGTATTATTACTTCATCTCCTTTATCAATTAGAGCCATAATTGCATTGTATAAGCTATGTTTTGCTCCACAAGAGATAAGAATTTCATCAATTTTATATTCTAATCCATAGTCCTCTTTTAACCTTTCAATTATAGCTTTTTTTAATTCCAAAATTCCTTCTGAAGCAGTATACCTTGTAAAGTTTTCTTCAATTGCTTTTATACCTGCTTCTTTTATGTGTTTAGGAGTTGGGAAATCGGGTTCACCAACAGATAAATCTATAACATCTATCCCTTCACTCCTCATCTGTTTAGCTTTTTCTGATATTTTTAATGTTTGGGAAATTCCTATTCTTCTTGCTCTTTCAGAAATCACAATTTCTCCGTTTTACTTATTTAATTTTTCTTTAATTGCTTTTTTAATATCTATTCCAGTTAATGCTTCTACAACTTCAGGTACTTGACTCATAATCTCTGTGACAGATTTTGTAACTTTTCCTGTTCCAGAGACATCAGATCCAACAATTACAATTTTTTCAATTCTTGAAAGGGGTTCTGCAATTTGTTTTGCCAGTTCTGGAAGTATATTTAAGACCATTTCTTGGATTGCTGCTTGATTGAAATTTTCATATGCCTTTGCTTTTAATGCTAATGCTTCTGCTTGTGCTTTTCCAATCTTATAAATTTTTTCTGCTTCTGCTTCTGCATTTAATTTTGCCTCTTCAACCCTTGCTTTTGCTTCTTCTAATATCCTTAAACTTTCTGCTTCTGCTTCTTTTATTGTTTGAATCTTTTTTGCTTCTACTGGTTTTATTAAGTTTGATTCCAATTCTTTTTCTTTTCTTATTATTTCCAATTCTTCTAAGGCAATGGCATTATTCTTTTCAATTAATCTTACAGCATGTTCTTCTTTTTTTAATGTTTGAGCAATTTTGTATCTTTCAAGTTCATAAGCAGAATCAGCACGAGCTTTCTTTTGGTTTACTTCTACTTGGGATTCTGCTTTCTTTGCTTCATTTTGCCACATAGCCCCTGCAATTTCTGCTTCTGCTTTTAATCTTGCAATTTCTGCTTCTTTTCTGGCTTGAGATGCTTGAATTGCTGCATCCCTATCTGCTTCTGCTTGAGCAACAGCTGCATCCCTTTTTACAAGGGCAATTTTTGGTCTTGAAAGGGCATCCAAATAACCTTGAGTATCACTTATATCCTTTAATGCAAAGGAAATCATTATTAAGCCCAATCTATCAAAATCATCCTTTACTGCCTTTTCCACTGATTCTGCAAAGCCCATTCTGTTTTTATAAATTTCCTCCACTGTCATTGTCCCAATAATTGCTCTCACTTGTCCCTCTAAAATTGTTTCAGAGACTTTTTTTATTCCATCACTTTTGGAACCTAAGAATTGCTCAATTGCTAGGGTTAAATAATAATCTTCTGTGTTAATCCTTATTTGTGCTGATGCTTCAGCAATTATGGGAACGCCTTCTCCTGTCAATACTTCTGGGGTTTTAATATCTATTGTAATAACTTCTAAGGGTAAGGTCTCTGCTTGTTCTGTAAAAGGATTGATAAAAGCTCCTCCTCCTACTCTAAATCTATATCCAATTTGTTTTGAGGTCCCATCAGGTGCTTTGACTGTATATTTTTTTTTGGATGAAATAACTAAGACCTCATTTGGGGAAACCTTTTTATACTGTTTTAAGTAAAAAACAATAGCACTTAAAACAAGAATAATACCTAAGATGATTAAAATAGGTAAAAGCATTTTTCCTCCTTTTTTAATGGTTTAATATATCTTAAAATTTTTTAAATGTCAAGGGTCTTGACAAATAGTTATAAATATGTTAAATTATTATTTCCCTTTAAATGTATCCCTGGAGGATACCTCTTAAGGGGAAATATTTTAATTTAAAAGGAAAGGAGTAAGATGCCTACTATTAATCAGTTAGTAAGGTATGGAAGGAAACCTGTCAAGAAGAAAAGCTCTTCGCCGGCACTACAATCGTGCCCTCAAAAGAAGGGTGTGTGCACAAGGGTATTTACTACAACCCCTAAGAAGCCAAACTCTGCTTTAAGAAAGGTTGCCCGTGTTCGTTTGAGTAATAAAATTGAAGTTACTGCTTATATTCCTGGAGAAGGGCATCAACTTCAAGAGCATAGTTTGGTTTTGGTTAGAGGGGGAAGGGTAAAAGACCTTCCGGGTGTAAGGTATCACATAATAAGAGGTACCTTTGATGACCAGGGTGTTGCAAATAGAAAGCAAGGTCGTTCCAAATATGGAACAAAGAGACCAAAACAGTAGGAGATTCTTATGCCAAGGAGAAGATTAGTAACAGAAAGAGAAATACCTCCTGACCCTGTTTATGGTTCTGTACTTGTTAGTAAGTTTATTAATTGTATAATGAAGGAAGGCAAAAAGAGTAAAGCAGAAGAAATTTTTTATGGAGCCCTTAAGATTATAGGGGAAAAAACAGGTCAGGATCCTTTAAAAATTTTTAAACAAGCAGTTGAAAATTGTAAACCAATTCAAGAAGTTCGTTCCAGAAGAGTTGGTGGTGCCACATATCAAGTGCCTATGGAAGTAAATCCAAAGAGAAAATTATCTTTATCAATTAGATGGATTTTAGAGGCAGCAAGAAAAAGGGGAGGTAAAGGGATGATGGAAAAATTAGCTTATGAACTTATGGATGTTGCTGATAATAATCCAAAGAGTGCTGCTATAAAAAAGAGGGAAGACACCCATAAGATGGCAGAAGCAAATAAGGCATTTGCACACTTTAGATGGTAAATTATGAATAATATTCCCCTTTCCCGAATAAGAAATATTGGAATTATGGCACATATTGATGCAGGGAAAACTACCACTACAGAAAGAGCCCTTTATTATTCGGGACTTATACATAAAATAGGGGAAGTAGATGAAGGCACTGCTACTATGGACTTTTTACCTCAAGAACAAGAAAGGGGAATTACAATTTCTTCAGCAGTTACAACTTTTTTTTGGGAAGACCATCAAATAAATTTAATTGATACTCCAGGCCATGTGGATTTTACTGTAGAAGTTGAAAGATCTTTAAGGGTATTGGATGGTGCAATTGCAATTTATTGTGCTGTTGGTGGAGTTGAACCCCAATCTGAGACAGTTTGGATGCAAGCAGAAAGATATAAAGTTCCAAGAATTGCTTTCGTAAACAAAATGGATAGAGTGGGAGCTGACTTTTTTAAAACCATTGAAGAGATGAAAACAAAATTGGGAGCAAATCCCCTTATTCTCCAATTACCTTTAGGTTTTGAAAGTGATTTTAGAGGTGTTATTGATCTTATAAATTTTAAAGCCATAGAATTTGACGAGGAAAGCCAAGGTGCTAAATTAATTGAAAAGGAAATTCCAGAAAATCTTAAGGAAGAGGCAACAAAGTGGAAACAAAAGCTTTTGGAAGGTGTAGCTGAATTGGATGAAAAACTCTTAGAAAAATATCTTTCAGGTAAAGAATTGGAAATTAAAGAGATAAATGAAGTAATAAGAAGGGAAACAATAAACTGCCATATTACACCCGTTTTATGTGGAGCTGCTTTAAAAAATAAAGGGATACAACCCCTTTTGGATGCAGTTGTTAATTATTTGCCAAGTCCAAAGGATATACCACCAGTGAAAGGAATAAATCCTGAAAATGGGGAAGAGGTAATTAGGGAAAGTTCCCAAAAGGAACCTTTTACTGCTTTACTATTTAAAGTTGTTTATGACCCCTATGTGGGATACCTTTCTTATGTAAGGGTTTATTCAGGGAAATTGAAGCAAAATGATTCAGTTATAAACTCTCATACAAGAAAAAAGGAAAAAGTTTTAAATATTTTAAGGATTTATGCCAAAAAAAGGGAAGAGATAAAGGAGGTCTCTGCTGGGGATATTTGTGGTTTTGTCGGTTTGAAAAGTGCTCTCACTGGTGCAACTTTATATGAACCAGGTAAACCAATTTTACTTGAATCAATGCAATTTCCAGAACCTGTAATTTCTGTTGCCATTGAGCCAAAATCAAAAGCAGACCAAGAAAGGTTGGAAAATATATTAAAAGATTTAATTTTGGAAGATCCTACTTTTAAAATCCATACAGATCCGGAGACAGCCCAAACAATTCTTTCAGGTATGGGTGAATTGCATATAGAAATTTTAATAGAAAGGTTGAAGAGAGATTTTAATTTAAATGTTAACATAAGTAATCCTATGGTTTCCTTAAGGGAAACAATAACAGCTGTAGGAGAAGGAGAAGGAAAATATATAAAACAAGCACAGGGGAAAAATCAATATGGACATGTAGTTTTAAGAATTGAACCAGCAGAGGAAAAGGACTTAGAAATCTTATGGAATATATCAGAAGAGCAAATTCCTTCAAAATTTAAGTTTGCTGTTGAATCAGGGATAAGGGAAGCAATGGAAACTGGTATATTAATTGGTTCTCCTGTTAAAAAAGTTAAAGTAGAAGTAATTGGTGGTTCCTATAATGAAGAGGACTCCACTGAAATGGCTTATAAAGCTGCATCTTTTATGGCTTTTAAGGAAGCTATGAAGGGAGCAAAGCCAATAATACTTGAGCCCTTAATGAATGTAAAGATAACGGTACCTGAGGAGTTTGTGGGAAATGTTGTTCAAAATTTAAATGGAAAGAGGGCTCAAATTTTGCAAGTTCAATTGAAGGAAAAAGTCCAAGTGATTTCTGCTCATGTTCCCTTAGCAAATATGTTAAAGTATGCAACGGAATTAAGGTCTTTAACACAAGGTAGAGGGACTTATTCTATGGAATTTTTTGAATTTTCTCCTGTTCCTGAAGAGGTTTCTCATCAAATGATTTTTAAAAAAGAAACTTTTAGGAGGTTATATGGCAAAGCAAAAGTTTGAAAGGACGAAGCCCCATGTTAATGTAGGGACGATAGGGCATATAGATCATGGGAAGACGATGCTCACGACAGCGATAACAAAGGTAATGAGTTTAAAGGGGTTAGCGCAGTATAAGAGTTATGAAGATGTAGCGAAGGCATCTATAGCCCATGGGAGGAGGAATGAGATGAAGATATTGACGATAGCGACATCCCATGTAGAGTATGAGACGGCAAGGAGGCATTATGCACATGTAGATTGTCCAGGGCATGCAGATTATATAAAGAACATGATAACAGGGGCAGCGCAAATGGATGGGGCAATACTTGTGGTATCAGCAGAAGATGGACCTATGCCCCAGACGAAGGAGCACATACTATTAGCCAGGCAGGTAGAGGTACCGTACATAGTGGTATTTTTAAACAAAGTAGACAAGGTAGAGGATCCTGACATATTAGTATTAGTAGAGATGGAGGTGAGGGATTTATTAAAGAAGTATGATTTTCCAGGGGATGATGTACCGGTGATAAAGGGGAGTGCATTAAAGGCGGCACAAGTAAAGAGTGCCGATGAGCCAGATGCCAAGTGCATATTAGAGTTAATGGATGCCTTAGACACGTATGTACCTGAGCCTGTAAGGGATATAGACAAGCCCTTTTTGATGCCTATAGAAGATGTATTTAGCATATCAGGGAGGGGGACTGTAGTGACTGGGAGGGTAGAGAGGGGAATAGTGAAGGTAGGGGATGAAGTAGAGATAGTAGGGTTTAGGCAGACGATAAAGAGGGTAGTGACGGGGGTAGAGATGTTTAGGAAGATGTTAGATCAAGGGCAGGCAGGGGACAACATAGGTATACTATTAAGGGGGACGGACAAGAAGGAAGTGGAGAGGGGACAAGTGGTAGCAGCGCCAGGGAGCATAACGCCACACAAGAGGTTTAAGGCAGAGGTATACATATTGACGAAGGAAGAAGGGGGGAGGCACACAGCAATAAGGAATGGATACAGGCCACAATTTTATTTTAGGACGACAGATGTAACGGGGACTGTGATATTACCAGAAGACAAGATGGTACTACCAGGGGACAATTTAAACATAGAAGTGAGTTTGATAACGGAGATAGCAATGGAGAAGGGATTAAGGTTTGCCATAAGGGAAGGTGGAAGGACTGTAGGTGCAGGAACAATAACAGATATTTTGGAATAGGAATTTTATATGCAAAGCACAAAAATTAGAATAAGATTAAAAAGTTTTGACCACCGTCTTTTAGACCAATCAGCAATGGAAATTGTAGATACTGCTAAAAGAACAGGTGCAAAGGTTTCAGGTCCCATTCCCCTTCCCACAGAAATTTCTCGTTATACTGTAAATAGAGACCAAAATATTGATAAAAAATCCAGAGAACAATTTGAAATAAGGGTTCACAAGAGGTTATTAGATATCCTTGAACCCACAAGCCAGACCTTGGATGCTCTTATGAAGATGGAGCTACCAGCAGGAGTTCATGTAGATATAAAAACTCCATAAATTTAAGAGAGGTTAAAAATGAAAGGGATTATAGGAAAAAAAATTGGAATGACACACATTTACAGGGATGATGTTTTTACACCTGTAACCGTTGTAAAAGCAGGTCCCTGTGTTGTTGTGCAAAAAAAATTAAAGGAAAAGGATGGTTATAACTCCATTCAAATAGGTCTTATTGAACCAATAAAAGAATGGAGGTTATCAAAACCCTTTTTAAAACATATAGAAAAAGCAAATTCTCCTGTCAAGAAATTAATGGAAGTAAGGTGTGAAGATGCACCAGATAAAGAAGTGGGAGAAAAAATTTACTGCACCATATTCCAAGAAAAAGAAAAGGTAAATGTAACAGGAATATCAAAGGGAAAGGGCTTTCAAGGAGTGGTTTTCAGACACCATTTTAAAGGTGGTCCTGCTTCCCATGGTTCAATGTTTCATAGAGCTCCTGGTTCCATTGGTTCTTCATCTTTTCCTTCAAGGGTAAGAAAGGGTATGAAGATGGCTGGTAAAATGGGTTTTGAAAAGGTTACTATAAAAAACTTAGAAATTGTAAAAATAGATAAGAAAAATAATTTGCTTTATTTGAAAGGCGCAATCCCTGGAGCAAAAGGTGGTTATATTTTAATTAGGGAAAGTGGGAGGAAATAATGGTAGAGTTACAAGTAAAAAATTGGCAAAACGAAGTAGTAGAAAAAATTGCCCTTCCAGAAGAAATTTTTTCAAAGCCCTTAAATAAGCATCTTTTATGGCATTATGTAAGGGTTTATCTTGCACACCAAAGACAAGGAAATGCTTCAACTAAAACAAGGGCAGAGGTTTCTGGCTCAGGGAGGAAACTTTGGAGGCAAAAGGGAACAGGAAGGGCAAGGATTGGAAGTATAAGGTCTCCCTTATGGAGGCATGGGGGGACAGTCCATGGTCCCAAGCCAAGGAAATATGATTATAAAATAAATGAAAAGGAAAAAAGGGAGGCATTAAAAATTGCTTTAAGTGAAAAGGTTAGGAATAATTCTTTAATTATATTGGACTCAATGGCAGTTGAAGCACCAAAGACAAAGGAATTGGTTCAAAAATTAAAAAGTTTACAATTAGAAAAAAGTGTTTTACTGGTAGATTTAAGTAAAAATAAAGAGATAAAATTGGCCTCAAGAAACCTCCAAAAGATAGATTGTTTATATATAGATTCAATCAATGCTTATGAAGTTTTGGCACATAAAAATTTAGTAATTTCAAAGGATGCAATTATAAAGTTAAAGGAGATTTTTGGTTATGAATCCCCAAAAAGTGATAATTAGACCCATCCAAACAGAAAAGTCCACTGCAATTAAAAACTTAAAAAATATAGTTGCTTTTGTTGTGGACAAGGATGCAAACAAAGTGGAAGTTAAAAAAGCTGTGGAAAAATTATTTGGAGTAAAGGTGGAAGAAGTAAAAATTTTAAATATGAAGAAAAAGCCAAAGGCATATGGTAGGTATAGGGGTTATAGGTCTGGATACAAAAAGGCCTATGTGAGATTGAAAGAAGGTGAAAAAACCATTGAATTTTTTGAAGGAGTATAATTATGGCGCTTAAAAGATATAAACCAATAACCCCAGGAAGAAGATTTTTTGATACAGAAGATTGGAGTGATATAACTACAAAAGAGCCCTATAAACCATTAACTGAAGGTAAAAAGTCAACGGGTGGTAGGAACAATTATGGAGAGATAACCTCTTGGTGGAGGGGTGGAGGGCATAAGAAGTTATATAGAATAATAGATTTTAAAAGAGACAAGAGGGATATAGAAGCAAAGGTAGAACATATAGAATATGATCCAAACCGTTCAGCAAGGATTGCAAGGTTGCTATATATTGATGGGGAAAGAAGGTATATAATTGCTCCAGATAATTTAAAAGTTGGTGATAAAGTTATTGCAGGGGAAAAGGGAGAAATTTCACCTGGAAATAATTTTCCTTTAAAAAATATACCCCTTGGAACCTTTGTCCACAATATTGAATTAAAGCCAGGCAAAGGGGGCCAAATGGCAAGAGCAGCAGGTGCCCAAGCACAGCTTTTGGCAAAAGAAGGAAAATATGCCCACTTGAGATTACCCTCTGGTGAAATTAGGATGGTTTTATTAGAATGTAGGGCAACCATTGGACAAGTATCTAATTTAGACCATGAAAATAAATCCCTAGGAAAAGCAGGGAGATCTCGTTGGTTGGGAAGAAGACCCCATAACAGAGGCGTTTCAATGAACCCCGTTGATCATCCCTTGGGTGGTGGAGAAGGAAAGACTTCTGGAGGAAGACATCCTTGTAGTCCTTGGGGTTGGCCTACCAAAGGTTATAAGACGAGAAAGGTTAAGAAGCCTTCTTCAAAATATATAGTAAAGAGGAGGAAATAAGTTATGCCTCGTTCTGTAAAAAAGGGTCCCTTTGTGGATAAACATTTATTAAGAAAAGTTATAGAATTGAATGAAAAGAAAGAAAAAAAAGCAATAAATACTACCTCAAGGAGATCAACTATTGTTCCTGAAATGATTGGGCTTGTTATAAATGTTCATAATGGGCGTAAGTTTATACCTGTCAAAATTACAGAAAATATGGTAGGACATAAATTAGGAGAATTTGTTTTGACACGGATATTTAAAGGACATGGTGGAAAGAAGGCAGAAAAAGGAGCTGAACTAAAATAAGGAGGATTTATGGAAGTTAAAGCACTTTTAAGATTTTATAGATATTCCCCCAAAAAGATGAAACCAATTGTAGATTTGATAAAGGGAAAGCAAGTAGAAAAAGCAGAAAATATATTAAAATTTGTAAATAAAAGAGGAGCCAAGGCAGTCCTAAAACTGTTACAATCAGCTATTGCAAATGCCCAAAATAATCACGATATTAGAGATATTGAAAAATTATATATTAAAAGGATAAATTTAGGTCCAGGACCTTCCTATAGGAGGGGCAGACCAGCTCCAATGGGAAGGTTTCATTTATACAAACACCGCACTTTGCATTTGCAATTAGTGCTTGAAAACAAAGAAAGTTAAAGGAGGTCAAATGGGTCAAAAGACACATCCATATGGTTTTAGAATAGGGTATAACAGGACATGGAAGTTTAGACAATTTTTTGAAGGAAGGGAATACTTAGAAAACATCCATGAAAATTTGAAAATTCAAAAGTATATAAAAGACACGATGGAATCCGATGCCCAAATTTCAGATATTGAAATAGAAAGGACTGGAAATAAGATAAGGGTTGATATATCCACAGCAAAGCCAGGTATAATAATTGGTAAAAAAGGAGAAAAGGTAGATAAATTAAGAGAAACACTTCAAAAAATGACGGGCAAGCCCGTTTATATAAATATAATTGAAATAGAAAGACCTGAATTGGATGCTCAGCTTGTAAGTGAATCCATAGCAAATAAATTAGAAAGAAGGATTGCCTTTAGAAGAGCTGTAAAGAGAGCAATTGAATCAGCTTTAAGGTTTGGAGCCCTTGGTATAAAGGTTAGGGTTTCGGGAAGGATTGGAGGAGCAGAAATTGCAAAATCTGTTTGGTACCAAGAAGGGAGATTGCCTCTTCAAACCTTAAGAGCTTCAATTGACTATGGTTTTGCAGAAAGTTATACAACTTATGGTGTAATTGGAGTAAAGGTTTGGATTTATAAGGGAGATCAATATAAGGAAAAATTTAGGAAAATCTAAGGAGTAAGCTATGTTAATGCCAAAAAAAGTAAAGTATAGAAAACAACAAAAAGGAAGGATCAGGGGAATTGCCACAAGGGGAAATAAAGTTTCTTTTGGTGAATATGGTTTACAAGCATTAGAAAGGGGAAGAATATCTGCAAGGCAAATTGAAGCAGGAAGAATTGCAATAATAAGGCATATAAAGAAGGGTGGGAAAATGTGGATTAGAATATTTCCCGACAAACCAATTACAAAAAAACCCCAAGAGACAAGGATGGGAAAAGGAAAAGGTAAT
>FWPV01010397.1_pt1 | contig 15256 bp, 14 predicted proteins | sample 2228371 | NCBI WGS metagenome assembly FWPV01 (sample SAMEA103939776, study PRJEB20133) | metagenome | reverse complement strand
CAGCGAAGCTGGAGAGGGGCAGGGGGTGAGGACGAACCAGCGCATCCCAACGCCAGAACGCCCGTCGTCGCCCATATGTTCTGTCCGCCCATGAACGCTGCCCCGGGTGGCTGCGCTGCCCGAGGCGCCCCCGTGACATCCCATTGCTCCGCTGCGCGTCGTCCTGGCAATGCTACCCACGGACGGCGGGATCGTTGTATGCGTGTGCGCCATGCACGCTACGACGTCACACCCTGCACAAACGCACAAAGATCCCTCTTGAGGAACGCTCTGCGATAGCCTATACTGCAATAGAATCCCTGCATGACATTGTGAGGAACGGCCAGCGGATACGCGCCTGCTGGCCGCCGGTTTTCAGTCTCCGGAAGGAGGTGCTTCCATGACGCAGACCGTGGTAGGTATCTTCGAGCAGGCTGCGGATGCGGAGCGCGCGGTTGCCGACCTGATCGCCGCCGGGATCGCGCGCGAGAAGATCAGCCTGGTCACCCCCCAGCAGCAGCAGGAGCATGTGCACATCCCCGGAACCAATGTCGAGCACGTGGAGGACATGGCCATCGGCGCCGTGGGGGGCGGACTCCTTGGCGGGATGCTGGGGGCGCTGGTGGGTATGGTGGCCATCGCCATTCCCGGCATCGGCCCGGTCATCGCCGCTGGCCCCCTCGCAGCCGCGCTGGGCGGCGCCGGAGCGACGATGGTGCTGGGCGCGGGGGCCGGCGCAGTGGGTGGCGGGATCCTCGGGGCGCTCACCTGGGCGGGCATTACCCATGAAGAGGCGGTAGTCTACGAGGACCTCATCCGCCGCGGGAGCACCCTGGTGATGGTCCGCGCCGACGGCGCTGAGCGCGAGCGCGCAACGGCGATCCTCCACCGCGACGGCGCTGCCGACGCCAGCACCCTGGAGGCGGAGTGGCGGCACAAGGGCCTGGCATGAGCGAAAGTGTTATGGCATCGCAGTGGATCAACTCCACAACTCTACAGCTCTACAAAGCCCTCTGTGTGGGGCTGTGAAGATGAAACGGACAATACGTACGTGTTCACTCCCGGGGTAAGGCGTCACCCCGGGTGCGCGGGCGTCCCGCCCGCCATGGCCTGGATGCCGGCAAGATGCCCGCGCACTCAGGAGAAGTGTGAACACGTACGGACAATACAACCGGCTTGTAGAACTGGAGAGCCGAACGCCAGAGGCTCAGGCGGGTTGGAACGACGGTTCAGCCTGTTGCGCTGCCGTGTGTTTCGGGCGCCAGCACGTCGCGCAGGCCATCGCCGAGCAGGTTGAAGCCGGTGACGCTCAGGGTGAAGGCCAACCCGGGGAAGAAGGCCAGCCACCAGGCCGTGTCGAGGTAGTCGCGCCCGGTTGCCAGCAGGGCGCCCCATTCGGGGAGGGGGGGTTGTGCGCCCAGCCCGATGAAGCTCAACCCTCCCGCAGCCAGGAGCATGGCGCCCATTCGCAATGTGATGAGGACGATCAACGGCGACGCCAGGTTGGGCAGGATGTGGCGCCAGAGGATGCGCGTGTGGCCGATCCCCAGCGCCCGGGCGGCTTCCACATAGAGCGCGTGACGGGCCGAGATCGTTCCGCTGCGGGCCACGCGGTAGAATGAAGGCATGCCGACCACTCCCAGGGCGATCACGGTTGTATCCAGCGAAGGACCCAGGCGCGCCACCAGCACAATGGCGAGCAGCAGTCCGGGAAAAGCCAGCCAGATGTCCATCACGCGAGAGAGGATCTGATCGCCCCACCCCCGATGATAACCCGCCAGCAGCCCCAGCCAGATCCCCGGCGCCGCTGCTAAGAGTACCGACAGCAGCGAGATGTACAGCGCGATCCGCGCGCCATAGAGTACGCGGCTGTACAGATCGCGCCCGAAGGCATCGGTGCCGAAGGGGTGCGCGAAGCTCGGCGGCTGTAACCGCAGCGCGGCCTGGATCTGGTCAGGTGGGTAAGGGGCTATGAGCGGTGCGAGCATACCGGCCACCACAAGCATCCCCACCAGTGCAGCGCCAACCAGCATGTTGGGTCGCACGCTGAACCGGCGCCTGCGTCGAGCCGCGCCGGGCGCAGCAGCAGGCTCGCCCCGGCGACGTTTCAGCGCCCGACCAGCGGGCTGCTCGAGGTTGAGTGCCATAGTGGTCAGATTGCCTCGTGCCCGACTCGGGGATCGAGCCAGGCATGGATCAGGTCAACGGCCAGGTTCAGTACCTGGTAGATCACCGCGATCAGCAACACCGCGCCAACAACGACGGGAACATCGCGGTCAAAGATGGCCTGTACGACCAGTCGTCCCAGGCCAGGCCAGGCGAAGATGGTTTCGATAATGAACGCGCCGCCCAGGATATGGCCGAGGTACAGACCAAGGATGGTGATCACGGGTAAGATGGCATTGCGGAAGATATGATCGCGCCATACCAGCAACGGCCCGAGGCCCTTGGCGCGTGCGGTGCGCACGAAGTCGGCGCTGCGCACATCAAGCAGGCAACTCCGCACGAGCCGGGAGAGCAAGGCGATCGCCGGCAGCGCCAGGGTCACCGCGGGCAGTACCAGGTGCGCCGGGCTGCCAGCGCCGAACACCGGCAACCAGCCCAGCCTGAGCGCAAACAGTTGGATCAGCAACAACGCCACCCAGAACGAGGGCAACGACTCGCCCAGCGTTGCCGCAGCCATCACGGCCAGATCCAGATACCCCCCTGCACGCACTGCCGCAAGTGTTCCGACGAGCAACCCTGCCGCCAGTGCCATCCCCAGCGCTGCCAGCGCCAGCCTGAGCGTGGCCCCGAACCGTTCGGTGAGCAAGGCTGCCACCGGACGACCTGAGACGACCGATGCGCCCAGGTCGCCACGGAACATCACCCCCTCAATGAACCGCGCGTAACGCACGAGTAGGGGCTGGTCGAGGCCCAGTTTCTGGCGCACGGCGGCCAGTTGTTCCTGCGAGGCCAGGTCGCCTGCCAGCGTCTGCGCTGCATCGCCGGGCACCACATCGAGCAGGGCAAAGACGATCAGGCTAACGGCGAGCAGCATCAGTACTGCCCCACCAATCCGCCTGAGCACATAACCAGCCATACGCGCCTCAGATATGGTTCAGAGCCGGCTGTGGGCTTGATCCTCGCTCCACGGCGCCCCACAGCCAGTTCGTAGCTCTGTCAAGGTGTGGGGGGGTGAAGGCCGTCTGATGAACGAGCGTGCGCTCGTTGTCTCACAGCTTCACCCCTCCCCGGCTCCGTGCCTCCACCGATCCGGTCTCCAGAGTAGTTGAGGCGGGGAGCGAAGGAGTTGGAGGATCAAGCCAGCTTGAACCGTGTGTTACTGGGTAAGCACTTGAGCCTCATTGAGCAAAATACGCCCCATAGAGGCCAGATGATAGTTCTGAACCCGCTTGTTGATCGCCAGGACATCTACAGGAACATAGAGCGGTTGCCAGGGCGCATCAGCCATAATCAACTTCTGGGCTTCGACGTAGTAACTGGCGCGGGTGGCTTCGTTCAGCTCACGTGCCGCCTGGTCCAGCAACTCGTCAACCCGGGGGTTGCTGTAGCCGAAGCGGTTGGAACTGCCGATGCGGCTGGAGTGCAGATTGACGTTCAACACATCGGCGTCGTTGCGATCGTAGCGCCATAGCAACAGGTCGTACTGGCCCTCGGTAGCTGCCCTGGCCGCGGTAGGCGTATCATACTGCTGGATGGTTAGGTTGACCCCGATGGCCTTCAACTGGCTCTGCAACAGTGTCGCAACATCTTCATTCGGGGCGCGGGCGAAGGTAAGCAGGGTCAGGTTCAACGGCTGGCCATTGCGCGTAAGGGTGCCATCGGCGCCGGGGGCAAAGCCGGCCTCGGTCAACAGCGCGCTGGCCCGGGCCGGATCATAGCCCAGTTCGTACTGTTGCAGGCCGGGATCAAAGCCAGGCAAGGTGGGCGCCATCGGCGCGAAAGCCACCTGTCCGGTGCCGCCGAGGGCTACCGCGAGGATCTCTTCCTTATTGACCGCGTGGGAAAGCGCCTGGCGCACCTCCACCTCATCGAGGGGCGTTTTCGCGCAATTGAAGCCCAGGTAGATGAGGCTATTGAGACGGGTTTCGATCAGCTCGACTGATGGATCCGCCTTCAGCTTCTCAATATGGTTCGGCGAATTCACGAAGATCAGATCGACTTCACCCGCCTGTAACGCCGCCAGTTGCGTACTGGCGTCGGGGATCACCTTGAAAACCACCCGGTCGAGGTAGGGCGCGCCAGGGTTGGTAACCGGCGCTGGCGACCAGCGATAGTCAGGATTGCGCTCCAGCACAACCTCGGTTCCTTGTTGCCAGGCAGCGACCTTGAACGGCCCGCTCCCCACGGGTTGCTGGCCGAACGCATCGCCGGCGGCCTCAACCGCCGCAGGGCTGACGATACCGGCATAGGGCGTTGCCAGAGTGCTGAAAAAGACCGCCGAGGGCTCGGTGAAGGTGAAGCGCACGGTGTAATCGTCAAGGGCCTCCACATCGGTCATACTGGCCAGGCCCTCGCCGGCTGAGGTCTTCGCCTCCTTGAAGCGCTTGAACGTGAACACCACGGCCTCGGCGTTGAGGGGCGCGCCATCGTGGAAGGTCACATCGTCGCGCAGGGTGAAGGTAACACTCTTGCCGTCGGGGGCAATCTCCCAGCCCGTGGCCAGGTACGGCTGATAGGAGTTGTCCATATCGCGGAACACCAGGGTGTCAAAGATGTAGGGAAGGATGACGTTCTGACCCGAGCCAGGGGCGGCATGGGGGTCGAGACTGGTCGGTTCGGCGGTGATGGCGCGGGTGACGGTGCCGCCGAGCACCGGTGTCGGCGCTGGCGCCACGGTTGGCGCTGCCGGGGCCGCGGTCGGCGCAACCGACGCAGCCTCCGTCGGAGCAGGCGGCGCTGCGGTTGGCGCCACAGAGGGAGCCTGGGCCGCCGGGCCACATCCCGCAACGGCAACGAGCAGCAGCAGGGCAAGCACGAACATGGTACGCATCCTGGAACCTCCGTCGGCTGTGGGTAGTACAGAGTCCGTTGTACCTTATAATCATCAATGCTAGCATGAGAAGCAATATCTGCAAATGCTGTGCATGATAACGCCGAACGGCTTTGAGGCATCAGAATGCGGAAGAGCAGGTTTGCTTCCCCTGCCTGGTTATGGATTCTTAACCCGGATATGCTGGCTTTTCGCCCGTGAAGTGCCGGGCGATCGCCGCGGCGAAGCCGTCGAAAGAGCTGAAATCGTTGGCGATCACAGCAGGGGGCACCCCCACCCGACGGGCATGCGCGGCGGTGTAGGGTCCAAAACAGCAGATCGCGCAGCGGTCGTAGTCCTGCGGGCCGCTGACCATTGCCAGGAAAGCGGTGATCTCGGCAGCGCTACTGAACGCAATCGCGTCTATTACTCCCTGGCGAACCAGCGCTAGCTCAAGGGTGTAGCGCGCCCCATCAAGCGCCCGTGTCCGATACGCCGGCACGCGGGTTACCTGCATCCCAAGGCGTTGCAGGTCGGCAACGAAGGTAGGAATAACATCAGGTTCAGGTACCCCTTCCACAACCGGTGCGGGAACGAGGATGGCGGCAGCGCTCCCGGCGGCGAGTGTCGCGAGGCCGCTGACAATGCCGTGTGGACTGGGCTCCCGGGGTAGCAGATCCACGCGCAGACCGTATTCAGCGAGGCGTTCAGCATCTTTGCCAATCGCGGCGAGGCGTGAGGCGTTTAGCGCTGTGGGTGGCAGCCCGAGCTGCTCGCACCGGTACAACAGCGCCTCGATGCCGTTGCGACTGGTGAAGGCGATCCAGTCGAAGGTTGCGCACTGGCGCAGGCAAGCATCGAGTGCCGTGTAATCGTCGAGCAGCGTGGTCTCGATGGTAGGCATGAGGAGGGGTAGACCGCCCTGATCCAGTATGGCAGCGGCAAAGCGTGGCGCGTAGGTGCGCGGGGCGGTGATGAGCACTCGCCTGCCGAAGAGCGGCAACGCTTCAGACGGGCGGAGCATCGCGTGCGCAGGAGTTGACATCGGAGTCCTGGAATGGCTTAGACCATTTTAGATTTTAGATTTTGGATTGTGGATTGCCACGCTGGGCAGCACAACGCCTGAAACCGACTCAAGTAATGCGGCATCATCAAGGGTAAGAGGGCGTAGAGGCGCAGCGCCGCTGCGCCTCTACGCCCAAACCCTCCCACAGGCAGGGGGATGGGGAAACCCGGGTCCCCCATGGCCCAACCGCTGGTGGGAGCGGGTGGCGCCCCCACAGGGAGGGGTGCGGTTCGACAGGCTCACCGCAGGTGGGGAAACCCGGTTTCCCCGCATGTTCACCTCAGATGGCAGAAAATGCCCTTCACGGACCATTTAGCTCCCGCTTGAGGAGTTTTCTGACCCCTGCGCCAGGGCGCTGAGGACGGCGGCGCGCCCGATCATGCCCACCAGGCGCCCCTCCGAATCTACCACCGGCAGGCGCTTGATTTTATAGGTCATCATCAGGCGAATGGCCTCGCTAATCGGCGTGGCGGGGGTCACCGTAAAGACCGGGCTGCTCATCACATCGGCGGCGGTGCGGCCCTGCGCTGCCACTTCCAGCCCCTCGGGGCGCTCACCGCCGGCGAACCAGGCCGCCAGGCGCTGTATCGCCCCGGGCTGCACGCGCCGCCCCGCCCGCCGCAGAACATCGCCGTCGGTGATAATGCCTACCACGCGCCGGTCTTCGTCAATGACCACAACTCGCCGCTTCTCCGTCTCCAGGAGCCGGTCGAGGGTTTCCGTGAGGGGTGTGTCGCGATAGACAGTCGGCACGTCGGTGATGGTCAACTCGCCGACGGTTGCCGGGGCGCCCTGGGGTAGCTTCAGCGGCTGCTCGGGACGCTGACGCACCCCCTCGGCCACGGTTTTGAGCAGGTCGAGGCGGCTGACCATCCCTATCAGGCGTCCGCTGGCATCCACCACCGGCAGCCGCTTGAGATTGTGGTCGTTCATCACCGCGGCGGCCTGGGCCAGGGAGACGTTTTCAGGAAGGGTGACCGGGTTCGGCGTCATCAGGTCGGCGGCGCGCTGCGGTTTGGCCGCAAGTGAGGCTACGCGCTCGCTACGCGCTTCGATGGGTAGCAACTGCTTGAGGCGCAACGGCAGGGTTGTCGCCCCCCGGCTCAACAGATCGCCATCGGTGATGATGCCCACCACGCGCTGCCCGGCATCCACCACCGGCACGGACCGCAGGGCCCGGTCGATCAGCAGTCTGACGATCTCCGAGGCGGGAGTATCGAGTTGTACCCGTGCCACATCGCGGCTCATCACATCGGCGACGGTGAGGTGCCGGGGAAATGGCCCCGCAGGGCGATGGCTGACCTGCACAACCGTGACCGGGGTGATGGTGATCATCCCCTCACTCACCAGTTCGCGCAGGGTGGGCAGAACCCGGGCCACCCGTTCGGCGCGGTCAACGAAGGTGATGATCAGGGGCAGATGGCTGGGCAGTTCCACCGCGATGTCGGTGTGCACCACGCCGTGGATACCGTAGCCGCCCACCCCGCGCAGGATCGTCGCTCCGGGGCAGCCAGCCTCGCGGAGCGTGTCGAGAATGCGGAGCGAGAGCGCGCGGCCACGCAACCGATCGCTCTCATCAATGTAGATCCAGACCTGCTGGCAAGTTTCCTGCTGCATAGAGGTCTCCTTCCGCGCCGTCGCGGATCACGGGCCGAGCAGCCGCGCCAGGCCCGCCCCGAGGAACACCGCTGCCAGTCCTACAATCATACTGCCGCCGATGTACAGACCCGCGCCGAGCCAGTCGCCGCGGGTGAACAGGGTGAAGCTCTCGTAGCCAAAGGTCGAGAAGGTCGTAAAACCGCCGAGCAGGCCGGTCACCAGGAACAGGCGCAACGGCTCGCTGAGGGAGAGGCGGGTGGCGGCAAGGGTCAACAGGATGCCAATGGCCAGACAGCCCAGGATGTTCACCAGAAAGGTGCCGTAGGGCCAGGTAGCGCCGAGGCGCTGCACGGCCCAGGTGGAGAGGCCGTAGCGCAGGTTGGCGCCGATGGCGGCGCCAAGCGCAATTGCGACCACGTTGAACATGCGGAGCCTCTTTGCAGGGCGCGGACACAGTCAACCCACGTGCCGGGGTCATTCGCTATGCTGTATTGTACCGCAGAAGCGGGGAAACGGGGTTTGCCCGCGCCGCGACCGGCAAGCGCAGCGTGGTATCATAGGGCAATGCGACCTTCAACCACATCTGTCACTTGACACCTCGTTGACAACCAGGGAGTGGGTGTTAGCAATGCGACCTTCAACCACACCTGTCACGGCGGCGGGCGCGGAACTGCGGCAGCGCGCCCTGAGTTTTGTGCTGCTGATGGGGCTGGTCAGCCTGCTGGCCGATATGGTCTACGAGGGTGGGCGCAGCATCAGCGGTCCCTACCTGGCGTTTCTGGGCGCTAGCGGCACGATTGTGGGCCTGGTGGCCGGCGCGGGCGAGTTGATCGCCCATGGCCTGCGGCTGGTCTTCGGCTACCTCAGCGATCGAACCCGGCGCTACTGGGCTTTCACCATTGCTGGCTATGCCACCACGGCGCTGGCGGTGCCGGCGCTGGCCCTGGTAGGGAGCTGGCAGGCGGCGGTGGTGTTGCTGACCCTGGAGCGTATGAGCAAGGCGCTCCGAAGCCCGGCGAAGGACACGTTGCTCTCCTACGCCACGCGCTCAATCGGCCATGGCAAGGGCTTCGGGCTGCACGAGGCCCTCGACCAGATCGGCGCCATCGCTGCCCCGCTTACGCTGGCTGCTGTGCTGGCCTGGCGCGGCGATTACCGCCTCGCCTTCGCCCTGCTGCTGATCCCGGGAGCGTTGACGATCGCGGCGCTGCTGGTGGCGCGGGCGCGCTTTCCGCAGCCTGCCGACCTGGCCGGCGCAACGCCGCCCCTGACCTCGCGCGGCTTTGGGAGCGATTTCTGGTGGTACCTGGCGGCGGTCGGGCTGATCGCCGCTGGATTCGCCGATTTCCCCCTGATCGCCTTTCACCTCGAACGCGCTGCGGTGGTTTCCTCCGCCTGGATCCCGGCGCTCTACGCAATGGCGATGGCGGTGGACGCGGGAGCGGCGCTGCTTTTCGGCGCGTTGTTCGACAGGATCGGCTACGCGGCGCTGCTCCTGGCGGGGGCGCTCGCGCTGGCCTTCGCGCCGCTGGTGTTCCTCGGCGGGCCGGTGCTGGTGGCCCTGGGTATGGCCCTCTGGGGCGTGGGCCTTGGCGCGCAGGAGTCGATCCTGCGTGCCGCCGTGGCTCGACTCGCCCCGGTGGAGCGGCGCGGTACGGCCTTTGGTCTGTTCAACACCGTCTATGGCGTAGCCTGGTTCGCCGGCAGCGCGGCGCTGGGCTTGCTCTACGACCTGGCGCTGCCGGCGCTGATCGCCCTGTCGGTGGGCCTGCAGGCCCTGGCGCTGCTGGTGCTGGTCGGCTTGGCGCGACGGGGCGCGGCGGGCCGCTGAGGCTGCCCCACTGCGCCGCGATGCCGGCCGGGCAACGCGCCGGGTGTCGTGGCGCTGCCCGTCGAGCACGGAGCGAGTGAGGCTTTGCAGCGCAGCGGGTGGCGCTGGATGCATGCCCGCGGCGGATGCTGGTACAATAAGCCGTGCGTCCGGCCCCCGGCAGGGAGGGCGCGGCATCCTGAGGTGAACATAGGCCGTGTACGGGAGGGTTTGGGAGGGCGCAGCCCTCCCAGAAACAAGCCCCCAGCGGGGAGAGTTTGGGAGGGCGCAGCCCTCCCAGGAAAAACCCATGTTCATCCTGTCGTTGTGCGGCGCAGCCGCATAGGTGAACACAGGCCGTGTCCGGGAGGGCTTGGAAGGGTGAAGCCCTTCAAAGGGTTTTTACCTGTTCCGGAATGGGCTTCCTGGGACGTGGGGGGGAAATGGGTCAACGAATGGGAAACGAATAAACGAATGCGCAAGGGGTGCCTGACTCTGAGGTCAACATCGCCCGCCCGCGGGAGGGTTTGGGAGGGCTGCGCCCTCCCAAGACTAGTTATTTTCATTCCGGCGTTGTGCGCCATGCGCATGACCGTCTAACGTGAACATAGCCCGTTCGCGGGAGGGTTTGGGAGGGCTGCGCCCTCCCAGGAAAAATCTATGTTCATCTTGTCGTTGTGCGGCGTAGCCGCATGGATGACTGAGGTGAACATACGGGGAGCCCGGGTTTCCCCAGGCCCCTCCTCGAGGGCAGGAAACAACCTGTTTGCATCCTGGCAGGGTGCGGCGCAGCCGTATGGAGGAGCTGCCGATTGCCCCGCGCTCTCTGTGTGATAACCGGTGGGGAACAATAGACGATACTTGTGAGGAGGCGACCAATGACGGACAATCGCCGCAGCCGGATGATCACCGAAGGTCCTCAGCGCTCGCCCAACCGGGCAATGCTGCGCGCAGTGGGCTTTAGCGATGAGGACTTTCGCAAGCCCATCGTCGGGGTAGCCAATGCCCACAGTACGCTGACGCCGTGCAACGCCGGGCTGGGCGCCCTGGCCGCGCGGGCCGAAGCCGCGATCCACGCCGCCGGAGCGATGCCCCAGGTCTTCGGCACGATCACTGTCAGCGACGGCATCTCGATGGGCACCGAGGGTATGAAATACTCCCTGGTCAGCCGGGAGGTGATCGCCGATTCGATTGAGACGGTGGTCAATGCCCAGCGGATGGACGGCATTCTGGCCGTCGGCGGTTGTGATAAGAATATGCCGGGGGCGCTGATTGCCATGGCCCGGCTGGATATTCCCAGCATCTTTGTCTATGGCGGCACGATCAAGCCCGGTCATTACAAGGGCCGTGATCTGACCATCGTGAGCGCGTTCGAGGCGGTTGGCGAATTCAGCGCTGGCCGGATCGATGAGCACGAATTGCTGGAGATTGAGCGCCACGCCTGCCCCGGCGCTGGCTCCTGCGGCGGGATGTACACTGCCAATACCATGTCCTCGGCCATCGAGGCCATGGGTCTCAGTTTGCCCGGCTCCTCGACCATGGCTGCCGAGGACCCGGAGAAGGCCGAGAGCGCCGCCCGTTCCGGCGAGGTGCTGGTCGAGGCGATTCGCGCCAATCGTACCGCGCGCCAGATCCTCACCCGCAAGGCCTTCGAGAACGCCATTACCGTGGTGATGGCTCTGGGCGGCTCAACCAATGCCGTCCTGCACCTGCTGGCCATCGCCTATGCCGCCGAGGTGCCGCTCACGATTGACGACTTCGAGACCATCCGCGCGCGGGTGCCGGTGCTCTGCGATCTGAAGCCCTCCGGGCGCTACGTGGCCACCGATCTGCACCAGGTGGGCGGGGTGCCGCAGGTGATGAAGATGCTGCTCAACGCTGGCTTGCTCCACGGCGACGCGCTGACGATCACTGGGCAGACTGTCGCCGAGACCCTCGCCGGCGTGCCCGACGCGCCGCCGGAGGGCCAGGAGGTGATCCGGCCCTTCGAGGCGCCGATCTATCCGCAGGGCCACCTCGCCATTCTGCGCGGCAATCTGGCCGAAGAGGGCTGCGTGGCCAAGATCACCGGGATCAAGCAACGCCACATTACCGGCCCGGCGCGGGTCTTCGATACGGAAGAATCCTGCCTGGAGGCGATCCTGGCCGGCAAGATCGTCGCCGGCGACGTGGTGGTGATCCGCTACGAGGGTCCCAGGGGCGGCCCGGGTATGCGCGAGATGCTTGCGCCGACAGCGGCGATTATCGGGGCGGGTCTGGGTGATCGTGTGGGTCTGATCACCGATGGGCGCTTCTCCGGCGGCACCTACGGCCTGGTTGTCGGCCACGTCGCCCCGGAGGCCGCGGTGGGCGGCACGATCGCCCTGGTTGAGGAGGGTGACAGTATCACCATTGACGCCGATGCCCGCCTGCTCCAGCTCAACGTCTCCGCGGAAGAACTGGCCCGCCGCCGGGCAGCCTGGACGCCGCCCGCTCCGCGCTACACCCGCGGCGTGCTGGCCAAGTATGCGCGCCTGGTCTCTTCGGCAAGCCTTGGCGCGGTGACCGATCTGCCGGAAGCCTGGTAGCTGGCCGCGGGCGTGGAGGTGTGTGGAGATGTGAAGGTGTGGAGATAATAGCGACACCTCTCCAGCTCTACACCTCCACACCTCCACACTCCCCACGGCCCTGATCTGACACGGGGAGGACTCCGTGGGTGTTGATGTCTCGCAAATTGGCCTGGGCCTGCTGCTCAGCACGGCCATTGGCGGGCTGGCCTACTGGCGCCAGTCGCTCACCATGGGGGGCTGGGCCGGCGCCATTCTGACCGGCACGGCCACACTGGGTTTTGGCGGCTGGGCCTGGGGTCTGGCGTTGATCGCGTTTTTCATTAGCAGCAGCGCGCTGTCGCACTACAAAGAGCGTATCAAGGAGCAGCGCGCGGCGGAGAAGTTCGCCAAGGGCGGCCGGCGCGACCTGGCCCAGGCCCTGGCGAATGGCGGGGTGGGAGCGTTACTGGCGCTGCTCTACGCCCTGCTCGGCGGGCCGCCGATTCTACTGGCCCTCTTCATCGGCGTGATGGCGACCGTCACGGCCGACACCTGGGCGACAGAACTGGGTGTGCTCAGCCCGCATCGCCCGCGGCTGATCACCACCGGGAAGCCGGTCGAGCCGGGCACCTCGGGCGGGATCTCTGTTCTGGGCACAACGGCCTCGGCCCTCGGCGGGCTGCTAATTGGCGCAGTGATGGTGTTGAGCTTCGGGATCGGTCAGACGCTCGCTGCCCAGCCGGTGGTATGGCAGTGGTGGATCCTGCCCGCTGCGGTGCTGGGCGGTCTGGGCGGTTCGCTGGCCGATAGTCTGATGGGCGCGACGGTGCAGGCGATCTACCGCTACCCGAACGGTAAGGAGACTGAAAAGGCGGTTGGCAAGGACGGTACGCCTAACACCTTCGTGCGTGGCTGGCGCTGGATGAACAATGATATGGTCAACCTGCTGAGTTCGCTGGTTGGTGGGCTGATTGCGGTGCTGGTGTTCCTGGCGCTGGCCTGAGATCTTTGTTGGCGATCACCCAGGCGGCGAAGCGGTCACCGACCACGGCATGGGCGGGAAAGCCGCAGGCTCTGATCATCTGAACGATCTCTGCCGGGGCGTAAAAGGTGCTGTCCATCAGCATCAAGCGTTCAGCCAGGGCTACGAGCTTCACCACTCCAAGGCGAATATCCGGCTCTTCGATGACCAGCCGGCCGCCGGGGCGCAATACGCGCAGCAACTCGCCGATAGCCGCCGCGGGCCTGGTGAAGTGATGCAGCGCATCAACAACCACGACCCGGTCGAAGGTTGCGTCAGGGAACGGCAGGCGGGTGACATCGCCGGCCAGGGTCGCCAGGCCCCTGGCCCGCGCCCGCCGCAACATCGGCAACGAGCGGTCCAGCAGCACTACCTCGCCGCCCAGGTCGCGCAGATGGACCGCCACCCGTCCGGTGCCCCCGCCTGCATCGAGTACACGCCCCCCGGGGGGCACAGCCAGCGCCTCCCGCAGCCGGTCGAGGTCGGGTGGCCCGATGATCCGGTCGTAGAGTGGCGCGATCAGGTCGAAATGATCGATCATTTCTCTTCCTTACATACGGTCGCAAGCCTGCAATCGCGCTGGGGTTTGTCAACCAGGTTGTGATGGATAGTTTTTTGCGGGGAGGGCTTCGCCCTTCCACGCCCCCTCCCGCCACGTTCATCACAAGTATCGTGGCAGACCACTAGCGCCCGCCGCCCAATCGTCCTCGCGAAAACCGGAAGAGCAGCGCGTCCCAGGTGTTGCCGAGCAGGTTCCCGATCCAGATCATACACAGGGCGCGCTCGATGGCGCGGGCCTGCTCCTCGCCGTAAATTGTCGCCAACCGCGCCTGGAGTTCCGGCGACGCCTGGCCGCCCGCTTCAGCCCACTGGCGGGCGTAGAGCAGCGCCGGGATCTCGGCTGCGGGCGCCGTGGCGGCATCGCCCTCGAGCAGGTGGCTAATCTCCCGGGGCGCCAGGCCGCTGAGCTGGGCGACGTAGCCGTGGAACGCGGCACAGTAGCGGCAGCGGTTCACAGCGGTGACGGTGAGCATCAGGCGCTCGCGGAGCGCCGGGCTGATCGAACCGGGGCCACGCAGCCCCGCCAGACGGCGCAGATCGCTCCAGAGCGCGGCGATACTGCGGTAGTAACGTTTGCGGAACGGTCCTGGACGCGCGGTTGAGAACATGATCCGGGTCTCCTGGCTCGTTGGTCCGTGAGGTAGCGTTACCTCCACATAGGCTGAAGCGCGCGCTCACGCGTGCAATCCTGGCAAAAAGACGGTCGGGCTGGGCACCAGTAAGGGGCTGTGGCTCTTAAAGGCCTCGGCGTAGGCGACCCCGAAGAGGCGGCCCAGATAGGCATCTTCGGCTTCGTAGAGCGTTAACAGACGGTCGCCCTCTTCCACGCGAAAGATCGAGCCATACTCGGCCAGGGCCGCGCGCTTGCGCTCGTAGGTGTCGCTCACGTCCACAGCAAAGGCAAAGTCGCGGCCCCAGGGCGGCTCCATTTTACAGTGAGGAAAGAAGAGCCGCTCGACGTTCCAGGGCTCCGTGTCGGCCAGCAGTTCGCCCCCGGGCACCCGTTCCCAGTGATCCAGGCGAGCGTAGAATACCGCGGCGCTGAGGAGCGAGCCTGCGGCGGCGTGATCGGGGTGCACGCAGGCATCGGTGGTGCCAAAGACGATCTGGGGCCGGTGGAGACGGATCAGTCGCGCCACCTGCATCCGCAGAGGGATGGTATCGCTCAGGAGCCGATCCTGCCCGTTGAGAAACACGCGCTCAGCTCCGAGGATGGCCGCCGCGCGCCGGGCCTGGGCCGCGCGCTCTCCCGGTACGGCAAAGTCACTCGGCTCGCCGTCGCAGAGATCGACCAGGAGCACACGCAGCCCTTCCTCCACCAGGCGCGCAATCGTTCCGCCCATCTGCACCTCGGCATCGTCGGGATGGGCAGAGATGACCAGCGCATCGTGTGACATCGTCGTCCTCTTTTTTCGTTGTGACCGCATATAGCCTGTCTCATTATACTGATGCGGCAGATTTGTGCAGTGTTACAGGCTGACGGAAGCGCCGGATTCGCGCTTCCGGTGTGATCGGCTATACTGAGGTGAACATACGGGGAAACCGGGTTTCCCCATCCCCCTCCCTGTGGGGGGTGCCAGTCGCTCCCAACAGCGGTTGGGAAATGGGTAAACCAGGTTTCCCCATACCCCTGCCTGTGGGGGCGCCAGCCGCTCCCACCAGCAGTTGGGAAATGGGGAAACCGGGTTTCCCCATGCCCCTCCCGGTGGGGAAGATC
>FWPV01010092.1_pt1 | contig 15256 bp, 15 predicted proteins | sample 2228371 | NCBI WGS metagenome assembly FWPV01 (sample SAMEA103939776, study PRJEB20133) | metagenome | reverse complement strand
CGAGGGACCCAATGAGCAGGGTGATCCAGGTGATGGGCATGTACTTCCACAGCCCCCCCATGTTGCGGATGTCCTGGTCGTGGTGCATGCCGATGATGACGGAACCGGCGGCCAGGAACAGCAGGGCCTTGAAGAAGGCGTGGGTCATGAGGTGGAAGATGGCCACCGAGTAAGCCGACACCCCCAGGGCCACGGTCATATAGCCCAGCTGCGACAGGGTGGAATAGGCCACCACGCGCTTGATGTCGTTTTGCACCATGCCTAGGAAGCCCATGAAGAGCGCGGTGATGGCGCCGATGACCAGCACAAAGGACAGGGCCGTGTCCGTGAGCTCATACAGCGGCGACAGGCGGGCCACCATGAAGATGCCGGCGGTGACCATGGTGGCGGCGTGGATCAGGGCCGAGATGGGGGTGGGGCCCTCCATGGAATCGGGCAGCCACACGTGTAGCGGCACCTGGGCGCTCTTGCCCATGGCGCCGATGAACAGCAGGATGCAGATCACCGTCATGAGCTCCCAGGGGTGGCCCTGGATCAGGGTGAGGGTCTCCTGGGCGAGGTGCGGCGCCCGCTGGAAGACCTCGGCATAGTCCAGGGTGCCGAAATGGGCCCAGATCAGGCCGATGCCCAGCAGAAAGCCCAAGTCGCCCACGCGGTTGACCAGGAAGGCCTTGAGGTTGGCGTAGATGGCCGACTCGCGCGTGTACCAGAAGCCGATGAGGAGATAGGACACTAGCCCCACCGCCTCCCAGCCGAAGAACAGCTGCAAGAAGTTGTTGCTCATGACGAGCATGAGCATGGAGAAGGTAAACAGCGCGATGTAGCTGAAGAAGCGGATGAAGCCCGGATCGTCGGCCATGTAGCCGATGGTGTAGATGTGTACGCACAGCGACACAAAGCTCACCACCAGCATCATCAAGGCGGTGAGCGGGTCGATGAGGAAGCCCACCTCCAGGCGCAGGCTACCCGCGGTGAGCCAGGTGTAAACCGGGCCGTTGAAGGTGTTGCCGGCCAGCACGTCCTGGAAGATGACGAAGGAGGCGAGGAAGGCGACGGCTACGCCGGCGATGGTGACCGCGGCCGCGCCCGCACGGCCCACCATCCTGCCGAACAGGCCGGCGATGACCGCACCGGCGAGTGGCGCCAGGGGCACGATGAGGTAGAGCGTCTTCATGTCCATGGCCGTCATCCCTTGAGACTGTCGAGGTCGACGACGTTGATGGTGCGCCGGGCGCGGAACAGCACCACCAGGATGGCCAGGCCGATGGCCGACTCGGCCGCCGCCACGGTGAGGATGAAGAACACGAAGACCTGCCCCGCCGTGTCGTTGAGGAAATGGGAGAAGGCGATGAAGTTGATGTTGACCGCCAGCAACATCAGCTCGATGGCCATGAGCAGGACGATGACGTTCTTGCGGTTGAGGAAGATGCCCAACACGCTGATGGCGAACAGCACCGAGCCCAGGATGAGGAAATGGTTCAGGCCGATCATGCCTCGTCCTCCGCGCTCCCGGATGCAGGCCGCTGGGGCTTGAGATGGACCAGGCGCACCCGGTCCTCACGCCTGACCTTGACCTGCCGCGCCGGGTCCATCCACTTGAGCCCCTGGCGACGGCGCAGGGTCAGGGCGATGGCGGCGACGATGGCCACCAGCAGGATCACCGCCGCGATCTCGAAGGGATAGACGTAATCGGTGTAGAGCAGCCGCCCCAGCTCTTTGGTGTTGCTGTAATCGGCAGGTTTGGGCGCAGGCGCGGTCAGCCCGAAGCGCTCCCTCCCCAGCACCATGATCATCTCCACTACCAAGAGCCCGGCCACCAGCACGGCAAAGGGCAGGTAATCCCAGAATCCCTGGCGCAGCTGCTCCAGATTGATGTCCAGCATCATCACCACGAACAAAAACAGCACCATGACCGCCCCCACGTACACCAGCACCAAGGTGATGGCCAGGAACTCGGCCTCTAGCAGCAGCCACAGCCCCGCGGCGGTGAAAAAGGCCAGCACCAAGGCCAGGGCCGCGTGCACCGGGTTGCGGGCGGTGATCACCCGGATGCCGGCGGCGAGCAGGATGGCGGCGAAGAAATAGAAGACGACGGCGGTGAATTCCATTGTTGAGCGGGTTGATCGTTGTCTGATCGGTGGGGTCGGGCGCTATCGGTAGCGGGCATCCTCCGCCTTGGCGCGGGCGATCTCGGCCTCGTACTTGTCCCCCACGGCCAGCAGCATCTCCTTGGTGTAATACAGGTCGCCGCGCTTTTCACCGTGGTAGTCGATGACGTGGGTCTCGACGATGGCGTCCACCGGACAGGCCTCCTCGCAGAAGCCGCAGAAGATGCACTTAGTCAGATCGATGTCGTAGCGGGTGGTGCGGCGGGTGCCGTCGGCGCGCTGCTCCGACTCGATATAGATGGCCAGGGCCGGGCAGACCGCCTCGCACAGTTTGCAGGCGATGCAGCGCTCCTCGCCGTTGGGGTAGCGGCGCTGGGCATGCAGGCCCCGGAAGCGCGGGCTCATGGGGGTGCGCTCCTCGGGGAACTGCACGGTGATCTTGCGGGCGAAGAGGTAGCGGCCGGTCAGGGACATGCCCCGGAGCAATTCGGTGAGCAGGAAGGTGTCGAAGAACTGCCTGATGCGGCTGAGCATTTCGACCTCCTCAATGGAACAGGTAGCCGTAGGGCGTCTGCATGGCCACGCCCACCACCAGGATCCACACCAGGGTCACCGGGATGAACACCTTCCAGCCCAGGCGCATGATCTGGTCGTAGCGGTAGCGCGGGAAGGTGGCGCGGAACCAGAGGAAGAGCAGCAGGATGAAGCTTACCTTGAGGGCCAGCCAGAAGAAGCCGTCGGGCAAGGACGGGATAGGTGACAGCCAGCCGCCCAGGAACATGATGCTCACCAGGGTGGACACCAGGATCATGTTGGCATATTCGGCTAGAAAGAAGACGGCGAAGGCCATGCCCGAGTATTCCACGTGGAAACCGGCCACGATCTCGGATTCGCCCTCGGCCACGTCGAAGGGGGCGCGGTTGGTCTCGGCCACGCCGGCGATGAGATAGACCAGGAACAGGGGGAAGAGCGGCAGCCAATACCACTGCCAGAAGCCGCCCTGCTGGGCCTGGACGATCTCGACCAGGTTGAGGCTCTGGGCGCTCATGAGCACCCCCACCAGGGCGAAGCCCATGGCGATCTCGTAGGAGACGATCTGGGCGGCGGAGCGCAGGCTGCCCAAGAAGGCGTATTTGGAGTTGGACGCCCAGCCGGCGACGATCACGCCATAGACCCCCATGGAGGTGATGGCCATGACATAGAGCAGACCAGCGTCGATGTTGGCTAGCACGAGCTCGTCGGTGAAGGGGATCACCGCCCAGGCCGCCATAGCGGGGGCGATGGCCAGCACCGGCGCAAACAGGAACAACCCCTTGTTGGCGCCACTGGGGATGACGATCTCCTTGGTCAGGAGCTTCAGGGCATCGGCGATGGGTTGGCCGAGGCCCCACAGCTTGAAACCAAAAAATCCCACCCGGTTGGGGCCCATGCGCACCTGCATCCAGCCGATGACCTTGCGCTCCACATAGGTGAGGTAAGCCACGGCCATGAGCAGGGGCAGGACGATGGCCACGATCTTGGCCAGGGTCCACACCGGCGTCCAGGCCGAGCCCAGGAGCTGTTGCAGGCCGTCCATCACATCTTCTCCAGGCTGATGGTGCCGAAGCGCGGGCCCAGGCGGGCGGTCATGGGGTGGACGGCCGCTACCCGCACCACGTCCTCGGGCAGGCGATCGTCCTGGAGCAGCCTAAGCACCGTCTCGGCCGGTCCCTGGCGCACCTTGACCGGCCGGTTCACCGTAAGCCCCAGCGCACGGATACGACGGCCGTGCATCCAGCAGGCGGCGGCCGCCTCCCCATCGAAGGTCGCCTGCAGGGCCGGTGCACGCCGCACGATGGGATCGAGCTGGTAGATGGGGGTCTCCGCCAAGCGCTCCAGGCCGCCTGGCTCGGGCGGATAGGCGATGGCCACGGGGCCGATGCCGTTGTTAAGACGCGCCAGGATACCCGCCTCGCCCTCGGGCAGGGCCTCCCGGCGCACCTCCTCCATACTTTCGTGGGCAAAGCCCGGCAGCCCTAACTGCTGGCCCAGCACCCTGAGCACCTTCCAGGCGGGGCGCGCCTCGCCCAGGGGCGGCACCGCCGGCTCGAAGGTCTGCAGACGCCCTTCCATGTTGACGTAGCTGCCCCCCGTTTCAGTAAAGGGGGCGATGGGCAGGAGCAAGTGGGCGTAATCCCTGGCCCGGTCCTGGAACGGCGTGAGGGCCACCACCAGCTCGGAGGCCTGCAGGGCCTGGCGGGCCTCAAGGGGATCGAAGGCCTCCAGATCGGGCTCTGCACCCAGGATGACGTAGGCCTTGCGGGGCTCGGCCAGCATGGCGCGCGCATCGAGCCCGCCGGCGCCGGGCACGCAGCCTGTCAACCAGGCCCCCACCCCATTGGCCGACGGCACCAGCACGCCCAAAGTGGCGCCCGACGCCCGGGCGATGGCCTGGGCCAAGGCATGCAGGCTGGCGGCCTGCGGGTGTTGCTGGGCATAGGCGCCCAGGAAGACGGCCTTGCGCGCCCCTCCGAGCAGGCTTTGGGCGATGGCCTGGGCCTCCGGCGTGACCGTGACCTCGGGTATGGCGAGATCGCTCAGGTCGCAGCCGGCCTGCGCCAGGGCCTTGGCCACCTGGGCCAGGGCCTGGGTGAGGCCTGAGGGTCTGGCGATGAGCCGGTGGGCCACCCGGCACAGCAGATCGTCGTCGACCGCATGCACCACAGAGAGCGCCGCCCCGGCCTTGACCGCCTTGCGCAGCCGCTGGGCGAGCAGGGGCTGTTCCTTGCGCACAGTGGAGCCGATGAGCAGCACGCGATCCAGCGCTTCCACCTCGGCGATGGCCATGCCCAGCCAGGGCACGCCTGCGGCAGGCGCGAAATCGGCCCGGTCCAAGCGATGGTCGATATGTTCGCAGCCTAGGGCGCGCGCTAGTTTCTGGAAGAGGTGGAGCTCCTCCAGGGTCTGGTGCGGCGAGGCCAGAAAGCCCACGGCCCCGGGGCCATGGGTGTCGATCAGCACCTTGAGGGCCCCGGCCGCCTGGGCGAGGGCCTTGCCCCAGTCCACCTCCAGCCAGCGGTCTCCATCTCGCACCATGGGGCGGGCAAGACGCGCCTCCGAGTTGAGGGCCTGGTAGGAATAGCGGTCCCGGTCGGCAAGCCAACATTCGTTGACCGCCTCGTTCTCCCGCGGCAGCACCCGATAGACACGCTTGTTTTTGACGTGCACCTCCAAGTTGGCCCCCAGGCCGTCATGGGGGCTCACCGAGGGGCGGCGGGCGAGTTCCCAGGGGCGGGCGGTGAAGCGGAAGGGCTTGGAGGTGAGCGCCCCCACCGGACACAGGTCGATGACGTTGCCGGACAGCTCGGAGGTCACCTGGCGCTCCAGGAAGGGCATCACCTCCGTGTGCTCGCCGCGGCCCGGCATGCCCAATTCCATCAGGCCGGCGATCTCCTGCCCGAAGCGCACACAGCGGCCGCAATGGATGCAGCGGGTCATGTCGGTGGCGATGAGGGGGCCCAGCTCCTTGTCGCGCACCACCCGCTTGGGTTCGGCATAGCGGGAGTGGCTGCCGCCATAGCCCACGGCCAGGTCCTGCAGTTGGCATTCGCCCCCCTGGTCGCAGATGGGGCAGTCCAGGGGATGGTTGATGAGCAGCAGCTCCATCACCCCCTTTTGGGCCTTGACGGCCTTTTCGGAATGGGTGTGCACCACCATGCCGTCGGTGACTGGGGTGGCGCAGGCCGGCAGCGGCTTGGGCGCCTTTTCCACCTCCACCAGGCACATGCGGCAGTTAGCTGCGATGGACAGCTTCTTGTGATAGCAAAAATGGGGGATGAAGATGCCCAGCTCGCGCGCGGCATCCATCACGGTCGCCCCCTGGGCGACCTCCACCTGCCGGCCGTCGATGGTCAATTGGGGCATGTCACACCATGCATTTCTTGTGCTCGATGTGGTACTCGAACTCACTGCGGAAGTGCCGGATGAAGCTCTGCACGGGCCCCACGGCGGCATCCCCCAGGGCGCAGATGGTGCGCCCAGCGATGTTGTCACCCACGCTCATGAGCAGCTCCAGGTCCTCGGGCCGCCCTTTGCCGTGCTCGATGCGGTGCACGACGCGATACATCCAGCCGGTGCCCTCCCGGCATGGGGTGCACTGACCGCAGGATTCCTCGTAATAGAAGTAGGCGAGCCGCTCCAGGGCGCGCACCATGCACACCGTCTCGTCCATGACGATCACCGCGCCGGAACCCAGCATGGAGCCTGCGCGGGCGAGGCTGTCGAAGTCCATAGTGAGGTCCATCATCACCTCGCCGGGTAGCACCGGCGCGGAGGAGCCGCCGGGGATCACGGCCTTAAGCCGGTGCCCATGGCGCACCCCGCCGGCCATCTCCAGCAATTCTGCAAAGGGGGTGCCCAGCGGCACCTCGTAGTTGCCGGGCCGGTTGACGTGGCCGGAGACTGAGAAGATCTTGGTGCCGCCGTTGTTGGGTTTGCCCAGCTCCAGGAAGGCCTGGCCGCCGAAGCGCAGGATCCAGGGGATGGAGGCCAGGGTCTCGGTGTTGTTGATGGTGGTGGGCTTGCCGTAGAGGCCATAGCTCGCGGGAAAGGGGGGTTTGAAGCGGGGCTGCCCCTTCTTGCCCTCCAGGGACTCCAGCAGGGCCGTCTCCTCGCCGCAGATGTAGGCGCCGTAGCCGTGATGGGCATGGATGTCGAAGTCCCAGCCGCTGCCCAGGATGTCCTTGCCAAGGAAGCCGGCGCGCCGGGCCTCCCCCAGGGCCTGCTCGAAGCGCTCGTAGCAGTCCCAGATCTCGCCATGGATGTAGTTGTAGCCGGCGGTGGCCCCCAGGGTGTAGCCGGCGATCACCATGCCCTCGATGAGCTGATGGGGGTTGTAGCGCAGGATGTCCCGGTCCTTGAAGGTGCCGGGCTCGCCCTCGTCGCTGTTGCAGACGATGTATTTGTCGCCGGGGAAGTTGCGCGGCATGAAGCTCCACTTGAGCCCCGTGGGGAACCCCGCGCCGCCGCGGCCGCGCAGGGCGGAGCGTTTGATCTCGGCGATGATGTCCTCGGGCGGGGTGTGCTCGGCGAGGATCTTCTTCAGGACCTCGTAGCCGCCATGGGCCACATAGGTCTCCAGCGAACCGGGGTTGGGCAGATCGAAGGTCCAGGTACAGACCTTGGTGTCCTTGCCGGCGTGCCTCATTTCATGCCGTCCAGCAGCTCGTCCACCCGCTCCGGGGTGAGCCGGGTGTGCATGATGTGGTTATTGTGCAGGCATAAGGGCCCGTCGCCACAGGCCCCCATGCATTCGCCCTCCTTGAGGGTGAAGCGGCCGTCTGCGCTGGTCTCGCCGAACTCGATCCCAAGGCGCCTCTTCAGATGTTCGGCGATCTCCCCCGCCCCCTGGAGCAGACAGGGCAAGTTGGTGCACAGGGTGATCTTGTGCCGGCCCACGGGCTTAAGGTCGTACATGTTGTAGAAGGTAGCCACCTCGTACACGGCGATGGGGGGCATGCCCAGGTACTCGGCCACGAACTCGATGGTCTCGGGGGCGAGCCAGCCCTTTTCCACCTGGGCGATGCGTAGCGCACTCATCACCGCCGACTGCCGCTCGCCTGGCGGGTATTTGGCGATCTCCCGGTCGATCTGGGCGAGGGCTTCGCTGGATAGATGGCTCATCGGTCGATGTCCCCGAAAACGATGTCTATGGTGCCGATCACCGCTACCACGTCGGCGATCATGTGGCCGCGCACCAGCTCGTCCAAGGCGGCCAGATGGGTGAATCCGGCCGGCCGGATCTTGAGCCGGTAGGGCTTGTTGGCCCCGTCCGAGATGAGGTAGATGCCGAACTCCCCCTTGGGATGCTCCACGGCGGCATAGGCCTCGCCCTCCGGCACGTGCATGCCCTCGGTGAAGAGCTTGAAGTGGTGGATGAGCTCCTCCATGTTGCTCTTCATGGCCTCCCGCCGGGGCGGGGCCACCTTGTGATTGTCCACCATCACCGGGCCGGGGTTCTTCCTGAGCCAGTCCACGCACTGTTTGATGATGCGGTTGGACTGGCGCATCTCCTCGATGCGCACCAGATAGCGGTCGTAGCAGTCGCCGTTCTTGCCCACCGGGATCTCGAAGTCGAGCTGGTCATAGACCTCGTAGGGCTGGTGCCGGCGCAGGTCCCACACCACGCCGGAGCCGCGCAACATGGGACCGGTGAAGCCCAATGCCTTGGCCCGCTCGGGCGAGACGACGCCCACGCCCACCGTGCGCTGTTTCCAGATGCGGTTGTCGGTGAGCAGGGTCTCGTACTCGTCCACGCAGGCCGGGAAGCGGTTGGTGAAGTCCTCGATGAAGTCCAGCAGGCTGCCCTGCCGGTTCTCGTTGAGCTTTTTGAGCTCCGCCTCGCTGCGGTAGGGGCTCGGCTTGTATTGGGGCATGCGTTCGGGCAGGTCCCGATAGACCCCGCCGGGGCGGTAGTAGGCGGCGTGCATGCGCGCGCCCGACACCGCCTCGTACATGTCCATGATGTCCTCCCGCTCGCGGAAGGTGTAGAGGAAGATGGTCATGGCCCCGATGTCCAGCCCGTGGCTGCCTAACCACAGCAAGTGGTTGAGCAGCCGCGTGAGCTCGTCGAACATGACCCGGATGTACTGGGCGCGGATGGGCGGCGTGATGCCCAGCAGCTTTTCGATGGCCATGACGTAGGCATGCTCGTTGCACATCATGGACACGTAGTCCAGCCGGTCCATGTAGGGCACCGACTGGAGGAAGGTCTTGTGCTCGGCCAGCTTCTCGGTGGCCCGGTGCAGCAGCCCGACGTGCGGGTCGGCCCGCTCGATCACCTCGCCATCCAGCTCCAGCACCAGGCGCAGCACGCCGTGCGCGGCCGGATGCTGCGGCCCAAAGTTGAGCGTGTAATTGCGTATTTCAGCCATGCTCAGATGGCCTCTGTCGAAGGCAAGGCATAGACGAACCCAGGACGCAGCTCAGCTTCAGCGCAGGCGAACCTTTGCGCAGCAATGTCATGGCACAGACCCGCGCACCGGGGGACCGCCTTCAAGTCCCCTCCCCCTGGAGGGGGGAGGGTCGGGGTGGGGGTGAACTCAGCCATGCCCCACGTCCCCGTAATGCTCCTCGCGCACGATGCGGGGGACGACCTCCCGGGGTTCGATGCTCACCGGCTGGTAGATGACGCGCTTGAGTTCCGGGTCGTAGCGCATCTCCACATGACCGGACAGGGGGAAGTCCTTGCGGAAGGGGTGACCGATGAAGCCGTAGTCGGTGAGCAGCCGCCGCAGGTCCGGGTGGCCCTCGAAGACGATGCCGAACAGATCAAAGGCCTCCCGCTCGAACCAGTTGGCCGCCGGCCAGATCTCCACCAGGGAGGCCAGCACGGGAAAGTCGTTGTCGGCACAGAAGGTGCGCAGCCGCAGGCGGTGGTTGCGGACCACGGAGTTCAGGTGCAGCACCACGGCGAAGCGCCGGCCCTGCCATGCCCCGTCTTTGTAAGCGGAATAGTCCACACCGCAAAGATCGATGAGCATGTCGAAGGCCAGCTGCGGTTCATCCCGGAGCCGGCGGCAGACCTCCAGCCAGTCCTCAGGGCGCACCTCCACGGTGACCTCACCCAGCGCGATCTTGGCGGTCAGGATCTTGTCGCCCAAGGTCTCCTCGAGGCGCGCGCGCAGGGCTTCCGGAGTCAACGGCATGTCTCGTGTCCTCAGCGGGCGATGGTGTTGGTGCGGCGGATCTTCTTCTGCAGCTGGATGAGGCCGTAGAGCAGCGCCTCGGCGGTGGGCGGACAGCCCGGCACATAGACATCCACAGGCACGATACGGTCGCAGCCCCGCACCACCGAGTAGGAATAGTGATAGTAGCCGCCACCGTTGGCGCAGGAACCCATGGACACCACCCAGCGGGGTTCGGCCATTTGGTCATAGACCTTGCGCAGGGCCGGCGCCATCTTGTTGGTCAAGGTGCCGGCCACGATCATGAGGTCCGACTGCCTGGGGCTGGGGCGGAAGACGATGCCGAAGCGGTCCAGGTCGTAACGTGAAGCGCCGGCATGCATCATCTCCACGGCGCAGCAGGCGAGCCCAAAGGTCATGGGCCAGAGCGACCCGGTCTTGGCCCAGTTGATGACCGAATCCACCGTAGTGGTGACGAAGCCCTTCTCCAGGATGCCCTCGATGCTCACCGCCGCCTCCGCATCAAGCCCTCATTCCCATTCCAGGGCGCCCTTCATCCACTCGTAGACGAAGCCCACCACCAGGATGGCCAGGAAGATCACCATGGCCCAGAACCCGAAGGCGCCGATCTCCTCCAGCACCACCGCCCAGGGAAAGAGGAAGGCGATCTCCAGGTCGAACAGGATGAACAGGATGGCCACCAGGTAATAGCGCACATCGAACTTCATGCGCGCGTCCTCGAAGGCCTCGAAGCCGCATTCGTAGGGGGAGAGCTTCTCGCTGTCCGGCCGGTTGGGGGAGAGGACCCACCCCAGGGCCATGGGGCCGATCCCTACGGCCAATCCCACCAGGATGAACAAGAGGATCGGGAAGTAGTTCTCCAGCATGCGCGTTCTCGGTCACCCTGCGGGATGTGCGAGGATCGAGTCTATTCGCCCCCAACCCCCATGTCAAGCCGCCGGAGAACAAAAAACCCATTGTTTTCAATGGGTTATTAAACAGACCCGGCGGGTCATAAGGAAATTTGATGGAATGCGGTGGTGCCGACGGCGAGACTCGAACTCGCACGCGTTTCCGCACTGCCCCCTCAAGACAGCGTGTCTACCAATTCCACCACGTCGGCATGTGGCCCCGGCACGCGCGCCGGGACCCTCGATTCACCTGGGGATCTCCACCGGCCGCTGCGGCTGCCCCTGCGCCGGCGCCGCGGGCGCCCCCGGCGACGATTGGGTGGGAATAGGCAAAGGCTTGGCGGCCTCTGCCTTCTGACCCGAATAATAGGTCAGCCCGAGGCTGGTGAGGAAAAACAAAGTGGCCAGCACCGCTGTGGTGCGCGACAGGAAGTTGGCCGAGCCGGTGGCCCCGAACAGGCTGCCGGAGGCGCCGCTGCCGAAGGCCGCCCCCATATCTGCACCCTTGCCGTGCTGGAGCAACACCAGGGCGATGATCCCACCCGCCACCAGCAGATGCACAATCCAGATGAGCAGCTCCATGACCGGTCCTCACGCGGCCCGGCAGATGGCCAGGAATTCGTCGGCGTTGAGGGAGGCACCGCCGATGAGCCCGCCGTCGATGTCGGGCTGGGCGAACAGTTCTGCGGCATTGCCGGCCTTGACGCTGCCCCCGTATAGGATGCGCAGGTGCTCCGCCACCTCTGCGTCCAGGGCGCGCACCCTGGCACGGATGAAGGCATGCACGGCCTGGGCCTGGTCTGGGGTGGCCGTCCTGCCGGTGCCGATGGCCCACACGGGCTCGTAGGCGATCACAGCATTGGCCAGGGAGATGACCCCGGATTTGTCCAATACCGCCTGCAGCTGCCTGGCCACCACCGTCTCGGTGACGCCGGCCTCTCGCTCTTCCAGGGTCTCGCCCAGGCACAGGATGGGGGTGAGACCTGCGTTCAGGGCGGCGGCGTATTTCTCCGCCACCACCGCGTCGGTCTCCCCGTAAAGGGAGCGGCGCTCCGAATGCCCGACGATGACGTAGCGGCACTCGAAGTCGTTGAGCATGAGGGCGGAGACCTCGCCAGTGTAGGCGCCCTTGGCATGCTGGCTCAGATTCTGCGCACCCCAGGCCACCTTGGAGCCCGCCAGCCTAGCCTTGGCCTGGGCCAGATAGGGGAAGGGCACGCACACGGCCACTTCTGCCCTCACCTCGCCGATCCCGGAGAGGATGCCGCTCAGCAGGGCATCGTTGTCCACCAGGTTGCCGTGCATCTTCCAGTTGCCGGCAACGAGCTTGCGACGCATGTTCGACTTACCGTGCAAAAAAACCAATGATCTAATCGACCGGCCCCACGCCTTCGGTGACATCGATGCTCATCCCGGCAACGTACCATCCGCATGCAGGGTCTAGGCCTACGCGGGGCCTCGGCTGCTCGGAACGGCCAGCTTGCGTGCAACTTCTCGGCAATGGATCGAGCACAAGCCTGCGACCGTCTCGCGCAATTTGTCTCGATCATGAGTGTCAAGCCATCCCGCGTCCTAAGGAATCGCTGAAGAACTCCCTCTCCCCCGCAAGCGGGGGCGAGGGTTGCCGATGCCGCTCTTGCCGAGCAGCACGAGCCCCTCTCCCCCGCAAGCGGGGGCGAGGGGATTGCTGGAAAATCTGGGTTGAAGGCAGATCCGGACCATGACCGCGGCCCGGCCTTGGACGTGCCGGCAGGCCCGGCTCAGTCCTCCTGCGCGTCGAAGTATTTGGCGAAGCGGCGCTCGGTGAGATGTCGATCCAGGCGCCAGTCGGCCAACAACGCCATGGCCAGCTCATAGGCCCTGGGCCTCAGATCGTAGAGCTTGGTGAGCACGAAGGGCTGGCCCGTCTCCAGGGCCTCGCACAGCTCCCTCAGGATGAGCGCCCCCTCGTCGTCCTTGTTCTTGCGCACGTATTTCGCCACGGACTTGACCGCATTTGCCATGGAGGCCTCCTCGTCGATGCGTGGGCTCGAGGGCCGCACCCGAGGAGCTATGATAGCGGAACGGCCCGGGTCGGGGATTACGTAAGTATTACAGAGCGATGACAGCCCCCCACCTCGCCGGCGGGGGCCGGGCACGCCATGGGCGGGGTTAGCCGAAACGGCCCGTGATGTAATCCTCGGTTTGTTTGTTTTTGGGCTTGACGAACAATTCGTCCGTGGGGCCGAATTCGATGAGCTCGCCCAGGTACATGAAGGCGGTGTAATCGGACACGCGGGCCGCCTGCTGCATGTTGTGGGTGACGATGACGATGGTGTAGTTCGCCTTGAGCTCATCGATGAGCTCTTCCAGCTTGGCTGTGGAGATGGGGTCCAGGGCGGAGGCCGGCTCGTCCAGGAGTAGCACCTCAGGCTCCAAGGCCACGGCGCGGGCAATCACCAGGCGTTGCTGCTGGCCGCCGGACAGGCTCATGCCGCTGTCCTGGAGCCGGTCCTTGACCTCGTCCCAGAGGGCCGCGCCGCGCAAGGCCTTTTCCACCGCCTCGTCCAGCACTCGCCTGTCCTTGACCCCCATGATGCGCAGCCCGTAGGCCACGTTCTCGTAGATGGATTTGGGGAAAGGATTGGGTTTCTGGAACACCATGCCCACCCGGCGACGCAGCAGTGCCACGTTCACGTCCGGGTCGTAGATGTTCTTTCCTTCCAGGAGGATCTTGCCCTCAACCCGGCAGATGTCCACTAGATCGTTCATGCGGTTGAAACAGCGCAGCAAAGTGGACTTGCCGCAGCCGGACGGGCCGATGAAGGCGGTCACCCGCTTTTTGGGGATCTTCATGTTGATGTTCTTCAGGGCCTGGGCGCTGCCGTAATAGAGGTTGAGGTTCTGCACCTCGATGGCCACCTCGCCGGTAGGGGCCATGGGGGTACGGCCCAGGTCGCCGAGGTTCATGGCATGGGTTCTGGGGGAATCGCTCATGGTCGGGTCCTAAGGTCGTTCTTGTCACACGCCTTCCAGGCCGCGCATCTTCTCGCGCAGCCGGTTGCGCAGGGCGATCGCGGCGAGGTTGAGCACCACGATGATGATCACCAGCAACAGCGACGTGGCATACACCAGCGGGCGGGCCGCCTCCACGTTGGGGCTCTGGAAGCCCACGTCGTAGATGTGGAAGCCCAGGTGCATGAATTTGCGCTCCAGGTGAAGGAAGGGGAAGTTGCCGTCCACCGGCAGGCTGGGCGCCAGTTTCACCACCCCCACCAGCATCAGCGGCGCCACCTCACCGGCGGCGCGGGCCACGGCCAGGATTAGACCCGTCATCATGGCCGGACTGGCCATGGGCAGGACGATGCGCCAGAGGGTCTCGGCCTTGGTGGCCCCCAGGGCGAGGCTGCCCTCACGCACGCTCATGGGCACGCGCGACAATCCCTCCTCGGTGGCGACGATCACCACCGGCAGGGTGAGGATGGCCAGGGTCAGGGAGGCCCAGAGGAGACCGGGGCTGCCGAAGGTGGGCGCCGGCAGGGCCTCCGGATAGAACAGCTCGTCGATGGAGCCGCCCAGCACATAGACGAAGAAACCCAGACCGAACACCCCATAGACGATGGAAGGCACCCCCGCTAGGTTGTTCACCGAGATGCGAATTACGCGGATGAGGGGCCCCTGCTTGGCGTATTCCCGCATATACACGGCGGCCATGATGCCCAGGGGGGTGACCATCACCGACATGAGCAGCACCATCATCACGGTGCCGAAGATGGCCGGGAAGATGCCCCCCTCGGTGTTGGCCTCCCGTGGATCGTCGGTAATGAACTCCCAGAACTTGGCCAGGTAAAACCCCACCTTCTGGGGAAGGCTCATGGCGTTGGGCATGTACACGTCGGCGATCTTGGCGAAGGGGATCTCCACCACCTGCCCATCGCCTGTCTTCACCAGGAGACTGTCGCGCTCCAGGTCTTGGCGCACCTTGTCCAGCCGCTGCTGCAGGACCTGATAGTCCGCCTGCAGGGCCTGCCGCTGCCTGGCGAACTGCGCCTTGTCCGCCTCCGTAAGCCTTCCCTTCAACTCCAGTTTGCGCTCGCGCAGCCGCAGTCGCTCCAGCTGGTAGTTGATCTTGCCGATGTCCACCTTTTCCAGGCGCAGCGCCGCCCGGAATAGAGCATTGGATCGCTCGAGACGCTTGACGGTCTCCGCCCAGGCCGCCTCCCCTTCGGCGACCACCTGACCGGCCTGCTTGACTGCCTGCAGGTGGCCGTAGAAGTTACCCCACTCCCGCCGCTCGATGGTGACCACGTCTTTCGGGTAGGTGAACTCGCCCAATAGCGGGGCGGGGTACCATTTGAAATCCACGCCCGTGAGGTCCTTGTTGCCCAGCTTGATGAGGTAGCGGTAAACGAAGGCATCCTGGGTGGCGATGTCATAGCCCTGCTCCCGCAGGCGCACCGTGGCCACTTCTTCACGCTCCCGGACCTCGCCGATGAGGCGCACCTTGCTGCCATCTCGGTCCTGAAACCAGACCTCCGCCACCGGCCTGGGCCACCAGTGGATGAGACCGCGCGCCGCGGTCATCCAGACCACG
>FWPV01009626.1_pt1 | contig 15262 bp, 17 predicted proteins | sample 2228371 | NCBI WGS metagenome assembly FWPV01 (sample SAMEA103939776, study PRJEB20133) | metagenome | reverse complement strand
GTGGCCATGTATCTGTGCCCCCTGGGCTTCCAGTACTGGGCCCAGTTCATGGCCCTGCTGGCCGCCACGGGCATCGTCTATGGCGTCTTCGTGGGGCTGGCCCAGACCGACTTGAAATACGTCATCGGCTACTCCTCGGTCTCCCATATGGGCATCGTCAGCCTGGGGCTGGCCACCGGCACGGTGGACGGCCTCAACGGCGCGGTCTTCCAGATGTTCGCCCACGGCGTCATGACCGCCCTCTTCTTCTCCGCGGTGGGCTACATCTATGACCGCACCCATACCCGGGATATCCACGAGCTGGGCGGCTTCTCCCGCATCATGCCGGTGGCCTCCGCCTTCTTCATCACCGCGGCCCTCTGCGGTGCCGGCGTCCCCGGCATGGCCAGCTTCTGGGCCGAGCTCTTGGTGATGGTGGCCGCGGTCAAGGTCTTCCCCATCCGGGGTCTGCTCTCCATCGCCGCCCTGGTGGTGGGGGCCCTCTTCGCCCTGCGGGTGGTGCAGACCACCTTCTTTAATGAACCCAACCCCAAGTTCACCCACTTTGAGGATGTGAGCCCCTTCCTGGGACTGCCTCGCATGATCCTTATCGGCTTTTTGGTGTTCTTCGGGCTCTTTCCCCAGTTCATGGTGAGCCTGATTAAGACCTCCATCGTACCGTTTATCCAGGGATTGTAACCATGACTATCCTGCCTTTCGGAGTGGAACTCTACTATCTGGGCATGGCCCTGGTGCTGTTCTTCCTGACCCTCAGGCGGCGCCCGAAAGCTGCGGCGGACCACCGCCTGGCGCTGATCCTTTCCGCCGTGGGCCTGGTGGTGGCCTCGCTTTGCCTCGGCCAGAAAGGAGAGCTCTTCTTCCAGGCCTACCGGGTGGACCTCTTCAGCCAGGTCTTCAAGTTCGCCCTGGCCCTGGGGCTCTTCCTGGTGCTGGCCATTTCCGGGAACCTCCCCAACATCGAGGAGCGCAACCACGCCGAGTTCTACCTCTTCCTTACCACCTGCACCATCGGCATGATGATGCTGGTCAGCTCCGTGGAGCTCCTCACCATCTACGTGGCCCTGGAGCTCTCCTCCTACTCCCTGTATATTTTGGTGCCGCTCCGGCGGGGCGACGACATCGACGTGGAAGCCGGCATCAAGTATCTCTTCATCGGCGCGGTGTCCAGCTGCTTCATGCTCTTCGGGCTGAGCTACCTGTTCGGAGCCACCCACTCCACCTATCTTTCGGAAATCATGGCCCGCATGCCGGAGCTGGTGGCCAGCCCCATCGGGGTGGTGGGACTGCTGCTGACCATGGCCGGTTTCTTCTTTAAGCTCAGCATCTTCCCCTTCCACTTCTGGGCCCCGGACGTCTATCAGGGCGGCGCCCACCAGGTGGTCACCTTCATCGCCACCGCCTCCAAGGCCGCGGCGGTGGCCCTGCTCATCCGCCTGGCCATCCTGGGCACCCAGTACGGTTATAACTTCACCCAAGCCCTGGTCTTTCTCTCCATCATCTCCATGACCCTGGGCAACCTGGTGGCCATCATCCAGAAGGACTTCAAGCGCATGCTGGCCTACTCCAGCATCGCCCACGCCGGCTATGTGCTCATCGGCGTGCTCACCCTGCAGGAGGCGGGCTTCGTCAGCTCCATCTATTACGCCCTGGCCTACCTGGTGATGAACTTCACCGTCTTCATGGTGCTCACCGTGGTGGCCGCGGATGGCCGGGACCTGAAGATCGCCGAGCTGGCCGGCCTCTACCACCGCAGCCCCCTGCTCTCCATGAGCCTGATTCTGGGCATCTTCGCCCTGGCCGGGGTGCCACCTTCCATCGGCTTCACCGGCAAGCTGTTTCTCTTTACCAGCGCCATGAATCAGGGTTACTTCTGGCTGGTGCTCATCGGCGCGGTGAACGGCACCCTGTCCCTCTACTTCTACCTCAGAGTGGTGTACGCCGCCTACTTCGTGGACGCCAAACTCCCCCCCATCCGCTTGTCAGCGCCCATGCGCCTGCTGAACTACGCCCTCTGCGCCATCATCCTCTACTTCGGGGTGGCCCCCAACAGCATCGTGGAGCTGGCCCGGGCTGCGGTGCGAGCCATGCTGTAACCCCTCCCATGGGCGAGCTAGACAAAAGCCCTTCCCCGGCAGGAAGGGCTTTTGTTTTCGGGCTCCGGGGGGCCAGGGACTAAGTCCGTGCTGCTTTCTTTGCGGCAGGGCCTGGCCAGGCGGAGCCTGAGGCGCGTCCTTTCCAGGTTTTTCCACTCAGGATAAGGGATTGAGGGAAGAGGTTGGGGGGAGGGGGCCGGGGTTGGCGACTCCTGTCCCCCTCCCCCAGGCGACGCCGCCCATCGCCAGGCCGGCGGTGCGCATCAGGGTGGGGTCCAGGTCCAGGGCCCGGAGCCAGCGGTACACGGTGCGGGTGCAGACCTGCAGCCGGCGGGCCAGGGCCGAAACGTTGCCCCCCGTTTCCCGCAGGAGCTCCTCCAGCTCCTCCCGGACGGGGCGCCGGGGTGGCGGAGCCACCGAGGTCAGGTTGGCAGGGCGGACCGGCTGGGAAGGGGTAAAGCTGAGATCGCCTGCCTGGATGGTGTTCCCCTGGCAGAAAACCACGGTCCGGGTGATAAGGTTTTTTAACTCCCGCACGTTGCCCGGCCAATGGTGCTCCAGGAGGCGGCGCTCCGCCGCGGCCGACAGCTTCAGCTCCGGCCGGCCATACCGGCGGCCCTCCTCCTGCAGAAAGAACCGGGCCAGATGGAGCGCGTCGTCGCCCCGCTCCCGCAGGGGCGGCAGGTGCAGCACCAGGACCGCCAGCCGGTCATAGACATCCTGGCGGAAGCGGCCTTGGGCGATGAGCCGGGGCAGGTCCTGGTTGGTGGCAGCCAGGATGCGCACATCCACGCTGAGGGGCCGGTCGCCGCCCAGCGGTTCGATCTCCCCCTGCTCCAGGGCCCGGAGCAGCCGGGGCTGGACGGCCAGGGGCAGGTCCCCGATTTCATCCAGGAAGAGCGTCCCCTGATGGGCCAGGCGGAAGCGGCCGGGGCGGCTGCCGGCGGCGCCGGTGAAGGCCCCCTGGACGTGGCCGAAAAGCTCACTGGTGGCCAACTCCGCCGACAGGGTGGCGCAGTTAAGCCGGCTCAAGGGGTGGCGGCGGCGGGGGCTTAAGGCCCAGAGGGCCCGGGCTGCCAGCTCTTTGCCGGTGCCCGGCTCCCCCAGGACGAGGACCGGCAGGTCGGTGGCCGCCAGCGCCGGCAGGCGGGCCAAAAGATCGGCGAAACCGGGATGCCAGGTGAGGAGGCCCGGGCAACCGCCGCCGGGCTCCTTTTGGCCATCCGGGCTGCTGGCCGGCGAGGGTCCCGGCCCTGCCCCATTTCCCCCCATGGCACCTCCCTGTGCGCGCTGGTTGGCTTGCCGGCCGGCCCGGCCGTGGCTGGCCGCCGGGTCCGGCCCATGGTAAGGGCCAGGATAAAATGAAAAAATATTTTTGTCAATTATTTTTTTATTATTAAAAAAATTATTTTTATTTCCCCGCCAGCAATTCCTCGGCCAACCGCCGCACCTCCCCCAAAGGGCTGGTCAGTTGCAGGACCCGGAGCCGACCCTGAAACCCTTGCTGCTCCACCCGGCTCCGACCCTCCACCTGGCCGGCCATGGCCTTCAGCGCCTGGGTGGCCACCTCCGGGTCGGGAAAGTCGAGGAAGAGGTTCAGGGCCCCCCACTCCTCCGGCAGGCCGTATTCCTCCAGGAACTTCCGGGCCGTAGGCACAAACTTCTTGGTGCCCCGGGCCGCCTCCAACTCTTTCAGGGCCTTTTGGTATTCCGGCCGGGCCCGCTTGCCTTTGAAGAGGGCCTCAGCCTGCTGCAGGGCCAGTTTCCGGACCCACTCCGCCTGCTTCCGGGGCGGCCGCTCCCGCACCGGCGCCCTTTCCCCGGGCCGGTCCCGGCGCTGGTCGATTTCCCGCCAACTGGGGCGCTCCCGCTCGTCGTCATCCCCACGCCTGGAGCCCATGCCTCCCCCTCCTCGCCTTGCTTTCCTTGTTCAGCCATCCCGGACCGGCGGGCCCCCGTCCCCGGCCCGCGAGGCCGGCCGGGGCTGCCCCCCCACCCGCCAGGGTAGGGTTCTCCTGGGGGCGGGAAAATCCCCCTCGCTGGGGCCTTGAGCCGCCGGACGGGAGACCAGTCCCTTCCGCCCGAAAACCTCCCCCTCCTGGCGCCGCCGGGCCCCCGCTGCCGGTGTGGGCAGGGGAAAGGCGGTCAGGTTTCCTAGGGGCCGGAGCCATGGAAGCGGTTCTGGGCCACGGCCAGGCCCTCCGTCACCAGGCACTCCACCGCCTGGACCGCCCGGGTCACCAGCCCGGCCAGGAGCTCCAGCTGCCCTCCGTCCAGGGGCTGAAGCACGAAGGCTTCCGCCGGTAACCCCGCCGGCGGCCGGCCGATCCCCAGCTTCACCCGGTAGAAATCGGGGCTTCCCAGGGCGTTGGCCACCGAAAGCACCCCCTTGTGGCCGCCGGCCCCGCCGTCCATGGCCAATTTCAGGCGGCCCGCCGGCAGGTCCAGGTCGTCGTGCACCACCACCAGGGATTGGGGGGACAGGCGGAAATACCGGAGCAATTCTGCCACGGCCCGGCCGCTCAGGTTCATGTAGGTCTGGGGCTGGGCCAGCACCACGGACCGCCCCGCCGCCCTGCCCTGCCCGTAAACCGCCTCCAGTCTGTGGCGGCTCAGGGGGATGCCCCAGGCCTCTGCCAGGGCGGCCACGACCATGAACCCCAGGTTGTGGCGGGTGAAGGCGTAGCGGGGGCCGGGGTTGCCCAAGCCGGCGATGAGCCAGCTTTCGGATTCCGGTCTCGGCGCTGGGATGACCATGGGGCCTCAAACCGGGTTGGGGTGTCCGTCCCGGGCGACCCGGCAAGGGGGTCCTGGCTGTGGCTGCGGCTCCTCCCCTCCGATCCCGGGCGCCGGAGGGGGAAGGTGACCGCCAATCCCCGGGGGACGGGCCCCTGACAGCGACAGAACGACGGCAATCATGGCGATGGCAGCGGCGCAAATCCCGGAAACGGCCAGCCGGCTCTAGACGAACAGGGAGCTTACCGAATCCCGATTGTGGATGCGCCGGATGGCCTCCCCCAAAAGGGGAGCCACGGACAGCACCTTGATCTTGTCCAGCGTCTGGGCCTCCGAGTTCAGGGGAATGGTGTCGGTGACCGCCAGGGATTGCAGCAGGGAGCCTCTCAGACTGGACACCGCGTCCCGGGAGAGGACCGGGTGGGTGACGCAGGCATGCACCGCCTTGGCCCCATGTTGCATGAGCAGTTCCGAGGCCTTGATGAGGGTGGCACCGGTGGTCACCATATCGTCCAGGATGACGGCCTCCTTGCCCCAGACGTTGCCGATGAGGGTCATGGCTTTGATGACCGTGGCCTCCCGACGCTTGTCGATGATGGCCAGGCTGGCATTCAGCCGCTTGGCAAAGGCCCGGGCCCGCTCCACCCCGCCGGCATCAGGGGAAACCATGACCAGGTCGCCCCCCAGGTTCTCCCGGAGGTATTGCAGGGTCACGGGCGCAGCGTAGAGGTGATCCACCGGAATGTTGAAGAACCCCTGAATCTGGCCGGTGTGCAGGTCCATGGTGATCATCCGGTGGGCGCCGGCGGTGTGGATGAGGTTGGCCACCAGCTTGGCGGAGATGGGCACACGGGGGGCGGTCTTGCGGTCCTGGCGGGCGTAGGCGTAGTAGGGCACCACCGCCGTGATGCTCTGGGCCGAGGCCCGGCGCAGGGCGTCCATCATGATGAGCAGTTCCATCAGGTGCTCGTTGCAGGGAATGCAAGTGGGCTGGATGACGAATACGTCCCGCCCCCGGACATTTTCCCGGAATTCCACCGAGATCTCGCCGTCCGAGAAGCGGCCCACCGCCGCATCCCCCAGGGGCACCCCCAGATACTGGCAAATCTTTTCGGCCAGGGGCCGGTTGGCATTGCCGGAAAAGATCTTCAGATCATCCATAGCTGGTCCTCCCAGCCGCACGGTGGCTCCTGGGCGGTGAGGCCCCGGGCCACCGCCAGCCAGCCGGGAAAGGCGGGTCTCAGGGCCGCGGCCGCCGCCCGGGCCGCCTCCTGCTCAAAAAACAGGCCGAAGAGGGTGGGCCCGCTGCCGGACATCCCTCCGGCCACGGCCCCCAGGCCCTTGAGGGCGGCCAGAGGCTCTCTCAGGGCCGGATAGCGCCTCAGCGTCACGGTCTCCAGGTCGTTGGCCACCCAGCTTTCCGGGTGCGCTCCGTCCCAGGCCTCCCGCCAGGGTGCGCCCACCTCCTTGAGCTCTTCCAGATTGAGACTATCATACACCCACCGGGTGGAAATGGCCAGGCCGGGATTGTACAGCACGTACCAATAGGCCGGCAGCTTCAGGGGCGTGAGCTCGGTGCCGGTGCCCCGGCCCACCTTGGGTCCCGGGGTCAGGAAAAAGGGGACGTCGGCCCCCAGGGCGCTTCCCAAGCGGTGCAAGGTTGCCTCATCCAGGGGCTGCCCCAGGAGGGCGTTCAGGGCCAACAGAGTGGCGGCCGCGTCGCTGGAGCCGCCCCCCAGGCCCGCGGCCACCGGCACCCGTTTTTGCAGGCGCAGGCGCACCCCGGGGGGTACCCCGAGCTCCGCAAAGAACCGTTCCGCCGCCCGCCATACCAGATTTCCGGGCCCTGGGGGCAGATCGGCCCGGTCGCAGCTCAGGGAAAGCCCCGGGGCGCCGAGCTCCACCTCCAGGACATCCGCCAGGCTCAGGGGCTGCATGACGGTCACCAGCTCGTGGTAACCGTCCGCCCGCCGACCGGCCACCTTGAGGTAGAGATTCACCTTGGCGGGACAGAGCCGCCGCGCCCGCCCGCTCAGCCGGCCACCTTGACGTAGCGCATCCTCAGGTCGTAGAGGAGGTGCTCAAAGAGCCGCTCCTCTTCTTCCAGAAGATTGCCCCGGGTCTTCTCCCGCAACAGGCCCAGCAGGTCAATGGTCTGCTTGGCCAGGGGGAGGTTCTTGGCGGTCTGCCCGGTGGTGGGGTCGGGCATTTCCCCCAGGTAAATAAAAGCCGAGGAACTCAACGAGATGATGAAGGAGGAGAAGGTGATCTCCGGCAGGGGGGCCTCCGGGGCCGCCTGGGAGGCCGGGGCCTCGGCCTTCCGGCGGGCGGCGGCCTCCGCCTCCCGAACCTTGGCCTTCTCCTCCTCGCTCAGGTGCAGATAGCGTTTGTCGCTGACCGTATAGCCCTTGTCTTCGGGTTCGTCCATGCCGCGGCTGCCTCGTCCACAGGATTCTGGCCGGCCTTACAGCTCCAACTGGATGGCCATGGCCACGTGCTCCAGGTCCCGCACCGCCTGGAGACACTCCGGCGTCACCGGGGTGTCGGTGGTGAGCAGAATGACGTTCTGGCCCCGCTCCTTTTCCTGACCCACGGTCATGCGGGCGATGTTGATGTTGTGACGGCCGATGGTGGTGCCGATGGCACCGATGACCCCGGGGCGGTCGGTGTTGTAGATGAAGAGCATGTGGCCTTCGGGGATGGCCTCCAGGCGGAACTTGTTGATCTGCACCAGCCGGGGCTCGTACTTGCCGAAGATGGTGCCGGCCACCACGTTCTCTTCCATGCCGGCCCGCACGGTCAGCCGGATGAGGTTGGTAAAGTCCTCCCCGGAGGCGATCTTCTCCTCGCTCACCGTTATCCCCCGGGACTCGGCCATGGAGGGCGCGTTGACGTAGTTCACTTCGTCGTGCACCACCGGAAAGAGCAGGCCCTTGAGGATGGAGTGGGTCAAAGGCTTGGTGTCCAGCTTGGCCACTTCGCCGATATAGGAGATGGTGAGGCTGGAAATGGCCCCTTCGGTGATCTGCGCCTGAAAGGCTCCCAGGGCCTCGGCCAGGGTGAGGTAGGGCTTGAGCTGCACCATGGCCTCCCGGCTCACCGAGGGGGCGTTCACCGCGTTCCTGATGGTCCCATAGAGCAGGTATTCCAGGATCTGTTCGCAGATGGCCACGCTGACGTTGGCCTGGGCTTCCTCGGTGGAGGCCCCCAGGTGAGGAGTGCAGATGACGTTGGGAAAGTCCTTCAGGGGATAATCCGCCGGAATCGGCTCGGTCTCGAAGACGTCCAGGGCGGCGCCGGCCACCTTGCCTTCCTTCAGGGCCTCCAGCAAGGCCTCTTCGTCAATGAGGCCGCCCCGGGCGCAGTTGATGATGCGCACCCCGGGCTTCATCTTGTGGAAGGCCTGCTTGTTCAGGAGCTTGGCGGTGTCCTTGGTCTTGGGGGTGTGCAGGGTGATGAAGTCCGACCGGGCATAAAGCTCGTCCAGGTTCACCACCTCCACCCCCAAAGAGGCCCCCACCTCCTTGCTGATGAAGGGGTCGTAGGCCACCACCCGCATCTTCAGGCCCAGGGCCCGTTCGGCCACGGTCCGCCCGATCCGCCCCAGCCCGATGATGCCCAGGGTCTTGTTAAAGATTTCGGTGCCCTGGAACTTTTTCTTTTCCCATTTGCCTTCCCGCATGGAGGCCGCGGCCTGGGGAATGTTCCTCGCCAGGGCCAGCATCATGGAAATGGCGTGCTCGGCAGTGGTGATGGTGTTGCCGCCGGGGGTGTTCATTACCACGATGCCCCGCTTGCTGGCGTAGGGGATGTCCACGTTGTCCAGGCCGGTGCCGGCCCGGCCCACCACCTTGAGACGGGTGGCCACGTCGATGACGTCGGCGGTCACCTTGGTGGCGCTGCGGATGGCCAGGGCGTCGGCGTCCTTGATGGCCTCCTTGAGTTCCGCGGGGCTCATCCCGGTTTTGACCACCACCTCGATATTGGGGTTGCGCTCCAGAATCGCAATGCCGTTTTTATGCAGGTTGTCGCTGATCAGGACCTTCATCGCTTAGGCCTCCTTGCCCAGAATTTCTTGGGCCGCCTTGACGCCGACGCCCAGCTCCACCCGAAAGCCCAGGTCATTCAGCACGATCTCCAGCGCCCCGATGGTGCCGAGGAGGTCCTGTTCGTCGATATAGCCCATGTGGGCGATGCGAAAGATTTTCCCCTTGGCCTGAGCCTGGCCGCCGGCAATCCAGATGCCTTTTTCCCGCATCTTGGCCACCACCTTCTGGCCGTCCACCCCGGCCGGGGCCTGCACCGCGGTGAGCACGTCCGAGGGGTACTCCTTGGCAAAGAGCTCCATGCCCATGGCCTGAACCGCGGCCCGGCAGGCCCGGGCCATCTTGGCGTTGCGGGCGAAGATCTTGTCCAGGCCCTGCTCCCGGATCCAGCCCAGCACCTGCATGAGCCCCATGGTGAGGGTCACCGCCGAGGTGTAAGCCGTCTGATTCTTGCCCTGGCTCTTGAGCTGCTTGGCAAAATCAAAGTAGAACTTGGGGCAGGTGGAGGTCTTGACCATCTCCCAGGCTTTGGGGGACAGGGCCGCAAAGGCCAGGCCCGGCGGCAGCATCATGGCCTTCTGGGAGCCGGCCACCACGATGTCCAGGCCCCATTCGTCCATCGGCAAGGGATACCCCCCCAGGGCGCTGATGGCATCCACCACCAGGATGGTGTTGGGGAAGTTTTTCACCACCTGGGCCAATTCCTGGACCGGATGGGCCACCGCGGTGGAGGTCTCGTTGGCCTGGACGAACACCGCCTTGATGGCCGGGTTGGCCCGGAGCCGGGCCTCCACTTCCCCGGGTTTCACCGCGTAGCCCCACTCCACCGGAATGCGGTCCACCTTGACGCCGTACACCTGGCAGAGCTCGCCCCAGCGCTCCCCAAACTTGCCGCCGTCCACCACCAGGGCGGTGTCCCCGGGGGACAGGGTGTTGGCCACCGAGCCCTCCATGGCGCCGGTGCCGGTGGCGGCGAACATCAGCACTTCCTGCTGGGTCTGAAACAGGTATTTCAAGTCTTCCCGCACCTTGGCCAGGACGTCCATGAAGGCCGGCGCCCGGTGGTGGATGATGGGTTGGGCCATAGCCAGTTGGGTTTCCGGAGCCACCGGGGTGGGCCCCGGGGTCATGAGCAACCTTTTCATCACGCTTCCCTTACCTTTTAGTTCGAGGATTTTTCAGAAATTTTTTAGTCTTTAAAATTAGTTAATTTATTGAGTTTCTCTTGTGGTGTCAAGCACAAGAGGGAAAAATCTGAGGCGGGCGGACCCCCGGCAGCGTTTTTCCCAAGACTGGGTCGCCCCATGAAAAAAGGCGGACACTCAGGTCCGCCTGTTCCCTTCGGTTTTCCCCGGCCCCCGGGGCCGGTGCTTTATCTGGTGGGATACTGGACTTCGAAGACCCGCTTGGCCACCACGAAGGTCCCTTGGTAGTAGGGCTGGCGCAGGTCGGTGATGGTCACGCCGCTCCTGGGATTGGAGGCGTGAATCATCTTGCCCTCCCCCAGATAGATGCCGGCATGCCCCACCGAACGGCCGCCCCGCCGGAAAAACAGCAGGTCGCCGGGCATGAGCTTGGAAAAGTCCATGGTGCGGGCCACCACCTTGCCCACCTGGGCCTGCTCAAAGCTGGAGCGGGGCAGGTCAATCTTGAAGCCCTCGTAGATGTACTGCACGAAGCCGGAGCAGTCCGTGGCCGAACTGGTGGCCAGGCTGGCCCCCCGGCTGTAGCGGGCCCCGGTGTAGGTCTTGGCCCGGCTCATGATGAGCTCCTGGAAGTTCCAGGGCTCGAATTTATAATACCCCTGGCCGGCGGTGGGAGTGGCCTTCTGCTCCAGCCGTGAAGTGGGCCGGACGGCCGGGCTCAGGTCCTTTTTGGGGGTAAGGGGCTCCAGCATGAACTTGCCGTCCCGCTGGGGAATGACCCGCATCAGAGGCTTGCTCTCCGCCACCGGCGTGCTGCTGCGGGGCGTGGGCGCCAAGCTGGCGGCGGTGGGTTCGAAGTCCTCGTCAGCTCGGGAGATCCGCTTCTTGCGGGAGTACGTGGCGGATTTCTTCGACTTTTTGCTGATCTTGGAACTGCTTCCCTTGCTGACTGAGGCGCTTTTTTTCTTGGCGGGAGCTTTGGTCGGCACTGCTTGTGCCAAAGAGGGGGTGAGAATCAGGGCCAGGCTCAAAAATCCGAGTAAGAGCCGATTCGCCATCCGAAGCCTCCTTGGTTAAGGGTTATCTCCGATGGGGCGGGTAGCACCCACCGCCCCGGATCCCTAGGCCGGTTGGCCCAGGGATCTCCCCAACTGCGGTCCCGGTCGCTCTTTGACTGTTATTGCCTATGCTTGGTCAGGTGCAGGCGGATGAGGTATCAGGTATAGGCTGATTGCGATTTGGGGCAGGTTAATACACTACCATCTGGATGTCAACCCTTTTTTCCATGTTTTTAAGAAAATTGACCCAGAGCTGAGCACCGCCAAAAGCCCCCAAAAAAATAAGGGAGGAGCCGCCCTACCGCGTCTGCTCCTCCCGGAAGCGGCCCGGGGCCGCCACTAAAGCCGGCTTCAGCCGCCGGCCGCCTTCTTCTTTTTCTTGCCTTTGGGGAGCTCCTCCGGACGTCCCACCAGCTCCAGGAGGACCACCGGGGCGCCGTCTCCCCGGCGCACCCCCAGGGGCACGAGGCGGGTATAGCCGCCGGGCCGCCCCTGGTAGCGCTCTTTGAGCTCGCCGAAGAGCTTGACGAAGGCCTTTTTGGAGCGGATGACCCGGAGGGACTGGCGCTTGGCATGCAGGTCGTCCCGTTTGGCCAGGGTGATGATCTTCTCGGCCCACTGCCGGGCTTCCTTGGCCTTGCAGGTAGTGGTCTGCACCCGCTCGTGCTCCAGGAGCGAGGTGATGAGGTTGCGGAGCATGGCCAGGCGGTGCTCGGTGGTGCGCGCCAGCCGCCGGCCTGCTTTTAAGTGTCTCATGGGCTCTCTTCCCTCCTCTCGGGCACCTGATCCGGGGGCACGAAATTCTCCAGCTTCATGCCCAGACCCAAGCCCATCTCCTGGAGAATCTCTTTGATCTCATTCAAGGACTTGCGCCCGAAATTCTTGGTCTTGAGCATCTCCTGTTCGCTTTTCTGCACCAGTTCGCCGATATAGCGGATATTGGCGTTCCGCAGGCAGTTGGCGGCCCGCACCGACAACTCCAGTTCCTGGACGTGCCGGTAGAGGTTCTCGTTCAGGAGGGGCATCTCCTCGGAGGGCCGCTCTTCCAGGCGCTCCGGCTCCTCCTCGAAGTTGATGAACAGGGTGAGCTGCTCTTTTAAAATCTTGGCGGCGTAGGCGAGGGCATTTTCCGGGGTCACGCTGCCGTCGGTCCACACCTCCAGGGTGAGTTTGTCGTAGTCGGTGCGCTGGCCCACCCGGGCCTGGGTCACCACGTAGTTGACCTTGCGGATGGGCGAAAAGCTGGCATCCAAAGGGATGAAGCCGATGGGCTGATTTTCATCCTTGTTGGCCTCGGCCGGCACATAGCCCTTACCGCTTTTGGCCGTCATCTCCATGATCAGCTGGCCATCCGGGGACAAGGTGGCGAGGTGCAGGTCTTTGTTGAGGACCTGCACGGTGCCGTCGGTCTTGATGTCCCCGGCGGTGACCCGACCCTCGCCCCTGGCCTCCAGCCGCAGGGTCTTGGTGCCTTCCGACAGAAATTTCAGCCGCACCTGTTTCAGGTTCAGGAGGATCTCGGTGACGTCCTCCAACACTCCGGGAATGGCCGAAAACTCATGGTGCACCTCCCGGATGGAGACCCCGGTGATGGCGGCGCCCCGCAAGGAGGACAGGAGCACCCGGCGCAAGGCGTTGCCCAGGGTAGTGCCAAAACCCCGTTCCAGCGGCTCACAGGAAAATTTCCCGTAGGTGCTGGTGTGCGTCTCGCTGTCCACTTCCAGGCGCTTGGGTTTAATGAGCTCGGTCCAATTTTTCTGAATCATGGTCCCTCGAGGTCAAACTCCTAAAGGTCGAGGATGAAGCGCAGCAACAGCGGCCGCCGGCGCCCCGACGGCGGGAGGCCGGCCGCCGTTGGCTACTTGGAGTAGAGCTCGACGATGAGGTGCTCCTGGATCGGCATGGTAATGTCTTCCCGGGTCGGCATCAGGCTCACCCGGCCCTTGGCCGCCTCCTTGTCCAGCTCCAGCCAGGCGGGGCAGCCCCGCCGGGCCACCGCCTCCAGGGCGTCCCGGATGGCCGGGGCGTTCTTGCTCTTTTCCGTCACCTGTATGACGTCCCCCACCTTCACCAGAAAGGATGGTAGGTTCACCTTCTGGCCGTTGACCAGGATGTGATTGTGGCGCACCAGCTGCCGGGCCTGGGCCCGGGAGTTGGCAAAGCCCAGGCGATAGACGACGTTGTCGAGACGACGCTCCAGCAGGGTCAGGAGGTTGGTGCCGGTGACCCCTTTCATCCGCTCGGCCTGCTCGAAATAGCCCCGGAACTGCTTCTCCAGGACACCGTAAATGCGTTTGACCCGCTGCTTTTCCCGGAGCTGCAGGCCGTAATCGGAGATCTTGGCCCGCCCTTGGCCATGCTGGCCGGGAGGGAAATTGCGGCGGCGGATGGCGCACTTATCGGTGTAACACCGGTCGCCTTTCAGATAGAGTTCCATGCGTTCCCGGCGGCAAAGGCGGCAACTGGGTCCGGTATATCGTGCCAACGTCGTTCTCCTCTTTCCTTAGACTCGGCGGCGCTTGGGCGGGCGGCACCCGTTGTGGGGGATGGGGCTGACGTCCCGGATGAGGTTCACCTGCAGACCGGCGGCCTGCAGGGCCCGCAGGGCCGCTTCCCGGCCGGAACCCGGCCCCTTGACGAAGACGTCCACGCTGCGCATGCCGTGCTCCATGGCCTTTTTGGCGGCGTCGGTGGCCGCCAGCTGGGCCGCAAAGGGCGTGCCTTTGCGGGAGCCCTTGAAGCCCTGGACCCCGGCCGAGGACCAGGACACGACATTGCCCGCCGGGTCGGTGATGGTCACCAGGGTGTTGTTGAAACTGGCCTTGATGTGGGCCATGCCCACCGGGATGTTCTTGCGCTCCTTCTTTTTCCTGGGGCCTGAGGGTCGCTTGGCCATAACCCTTCCTTATCCTTTCTTCCGTTTGCCCACCACGCTGCGGCGGGGGCCCTTGCGGGTCCGGGCGTTGGTGTGGGTGCGTTGGCCCCGCACCGGCAAGCCCCGGCGGTGCCGCAAACCCCGGTAACAGCCCAGGTCCATGAGGCGCTTGATGTTCATGGAGACTTCCCGCCGCAGGTCCCCCTCCACCTTGCAGGTGGCGTCGATGGCCTGGCGGATGGCGGTGATCTGGGCGTCGCTCAACTCGCTGGTCTTGGTGCCGCCGTCCACCCCCGCTTCCTTAAGCACCCGGGCCGCGGTGGTGCGGCCGATGCCGTAGATATAGGTGAGGGCGATCTCGATGCGCTTGTTCCGGGGCAAGTCGATTCCGGCTATTCTGGCCAACTTCTGTCCTCCGTCCTAACCCTGGCGCTGCTTGTGTTTGGGATTCTCACAAATCACCCGCACCACGCCCTTGCGTTTGATGATCTTGCATTTGGCGCAGATGCGCTTCACTGAGGGTTTCACTTTCATGGTAGTACCCGTTTTCCGTTTCTGCCGGCCGGCCCGTGCCCCGCTTGCCCAGGCGTCCAGGGGAAATCGCCACCCTATTTCACCCGGTAAACGATGCGCCCCCGGCTCAGGTCATAGGGGGACAGCTCCACGATAACTTTGTCCCCCGGGAGGATCTTGATGTAGTGCATCCGCATCTTCCCGGAGATGTGCGCCAGCACGCGATGGCCATTGGCCAGCTCCACCCGGAACATGGCGTTGGGCAGGGGCTCGATGACCTTGCCTTCCACTTCGATGGCGTCTTCTTTGGGCATCTGTCGGGGCACCGCCGGCGCCGGGGTCTGCTGCCAGGCCGGTTGGTTCAGGGTTCCGGCCAGGCCTGCCGGGCAGGGCGGCCACAAAATATTTATCTTATTACAATAGCTTAAATTTTGCTCAAAATCAAGGCACCCTTTTCGGTCAGCGCCACGGTGTGTTCAAAGTGGGCGGCCAGGGAACCGTCCTGGGTCACCGCGGTCCAGCCGTCGGCCAGGATTTTTACCTGCCAGGAACCTGCGGCGGTCATGGGTTCCAACGCGAAGGTCATGCCCGCCTTGAGGACCGGCCCCCGTCCCGGCGGCCCGAAATTGGGGATCTGGGGGTCTTCGTGCAGGGAGCGGCCGATGCCGTGCCCCACGAATTGCCGGATCACCGAAAAGCCGTATCTTTCCACCACGCTCTGGGTGGCGTGGGAGATGTCCGAGAGGCGGTTGCCGGGTTTGGCCTGCTCGATGGCGGCGTAGAGGGATTCCTCGGT
>FWPV01010391.1_pt1 | contig 15263 bp, 9 predicted proteins | sample 2228371 | NCBI WGS metagenome assembly FWPV01 (sample SAMEA103939776, study PRJEB20133) | metagenome | reverse complement strand
CGCTCTACCTCGGCGTTCCTGCCGCGCTGAACTTTGAAAAAAGAAAGCGCACTTTTGAGCTGCCGGTGGAATGCCCGGGTCTGACCTATGAGGGCCGTGAAGCACAGGCACCCTGGCGCAGCCAAGCTTTGCAGCGCATCGAAACCTTGCGGCGGGGACCGTTGCAGGTGCTCGTTCGCGACGAGAGCGGACGACCGGTCGTCGGCGCCCAGGTGCAGGCGATCATGAAGAGCCACGCGTTCGGATTCGGCACCGCGCTAAGCGTCTTCCCTTGGCTGCAGCCGAGCGCCGACGGTGAAAAATACCTCTCCAAGCTGTGCGACCTGGACGGTAAAGACCACGGCTTCAACACGGTGGTTTTGGAAAATGCGCTCAAATGGCCGGTTTGGGAAGACGACCGCCTGCACGGCAGCAAGGAACAAGTGGTCGACATCCTGCGCAGCCTGCGCGAAAAGGGCTTTCGTCTGCGGGGCCATACGCTTTTGTGGCCCGCCTGGTCCGCCATGCCCGCCGACATGAAGAAAAACAGCACCGACCCTCACTATTTGCGAAACCGCGTGCGCGCCCATGTATTCGAGCTGCTGCAATATCCCGGCATTCACGGCGTAGTAGACGAATGGGACGTGCTGAATGAGCCGCTGGGTTGCCGCGATTTGGCTAACGCCCTAAAGTCGGATTCCATCTACGCGGACTTGTTCAACTGGGCGCATCAGGCGGACTGCTCTCGGCTTTACCTCAACGAGACCGGCTTCCTTGGTCGCGCCGGAACGGACACGGCGAACATCAACACCTTTTGCAGACTTTTGCAGAAGCTTCGCTTCGCCGGAGCGCCGGTTCAAGGCATCGGGGTTCAGGGCCATATGAAGTTCGGGCTGGTTCCGCCCGAGCGTTTGCTGCAGCTCTTCGATCGTTTTGCCGAATACAGCACGGAAGTCAGCATCACCGAATACGATGCCGTCAACATTCCGGAAGAGACGGCTGCAGACTATATGCGCGACGTGCTGATCGCCGTCTATAGTCACCCGGCCGCCAAGAATTTCATTATGTGGGGCTTTTGGGACGGCGTCCATTGGCAGAAGAACGCCCCAATCTTCCGCCAAAATTGGACGCTCAAACCGTCCGGCGAGGTGTTCATCGACTATGTCTTCAACAGATGGTGGAGCGACGCCTCAGGCAGCAGCGACAAACAGGGTGTGTGGAGCGCGAATCTGTATTACGGCCGCTACGACATCCGCGTGTCTCTCAACGGTCGAGTACATGAAGCGTCGATGCATTTTACGCCGGAAAACCGTTCCCTGACCCTGGAGATCCCAACCGACACAACCCCTCCTTTGCCTCCAAAAGGCCTGGTCCTGCTGAACGGACGCAGTAATTCTCCTAATCTGTAAAGTCCCCTTTGCCCTTCAATGGCTTCTCATCTCACTCCTCGAATCGCTGCAAGGTTTGCGGTTCTGCTAACACCATTTTTTCATCTGCGTAAGAGCAAATCCAGATGCAAAGTAAAAAACAAGTTAAAGAAAGCCCTTCATCGACGGTCGGTGAAGCTGTGTCGAAAGATGGGGGAACGCTTTTCAACACAAGCGAAGGCCGTACGACACTGCGGTTGACGTGCATCCTCAGCTCCGGCATCGGCCGTGAAAGCCTCATCGTCCTTTGACGTAGCCGTCACCGTCCGGCAAAGATCCCTCAGCTCAAAATTCCTGCAGGAATGGCTGCATCATCTCCATTGTTGCACACTTACCTATCGCAACGTTTTTCGATGGGTAACGCTGTGGTTGAAAGTCCTCACGTCAACGAGGACCAATTCGGGGTACATCCCCATTTTTCTGAATTTCACCCTTAAACAGAGGTAGGAGAAAGTTATGATCAAACGTCGTTTTCTTTTCACGGTTCTCTGCGCGGCCGCGGTGGTAGGCCCGGCGGCTGCACAAGGCAAATACCAGGTTTCCATTTCTGATGCTTGGGTGACGGAGGGGAGTTTCCCTCCCGCTGCAAGCACGGCAACGTTGACGGTAAGCTTGGATCGCCCAATCTCGGGGGATACCACTTTTATCGTAAACCCGTCATTGATGATGGCGACCGGTCCCGATGCAGCAACGCCCTTGATCGATGTAATGGCGGGCGTAATTCCCCTGTTCCTTACCTTTAGGACGGGTGATCAATTCAAGACAGTAAACGTGGCGGTCATGGCGGATCATCATGTGGAAGGCGATGAACGCATTCTGCTCAGGTTGAGCCTGGGGCCTATTGCCCGACGTTATGCTGAACTTGATGATGATACGGGAGAAGTATTTATCCTGGACGACGACCAAGCCGACGTTGCCGTTTGGAAGAGCCTTTATGACGAGTATGGCTATCCTGTAGAAGGGTTGTTACGCACCTGCCATGAATACGAGTACCGCGGCTGTTTTGTCAACAACGGGCCCGGCAATCTCTGGGGTGAAGGGCCATTGCGAGTAATCGACGAACTGTCCCCACTGGTCGAGTTCATTGAAGCAGGACCCGGCGGCACCTACGATGCACTGACCCATACGGTGACGTGGTCTTTTACCTTCTCCATGGGTTCACCTTTTATGCCCGGCAACGAGCGTTGCAGTTGGGTTCGCTTCCGAGCGAGGGAGGATATTCTTCACGGAAGCCTCGTTGTCAATCGTGTGTGCGTGCAGTTTCCTGAATTTACCTATTACGAAGGTCACGAGTTCGCGCCGGATCCTGATCCGGAAAACAACTGCTATGTTCTCGAGAACGAGGCGTACATTCCGGACGTCGATTTCTGTTCGCAGTTCGACTCTGATCGCAATGTGGGACCTGCGCCGGTCATCCCCAAATTTTGGGCGTTGAAAAAGCAGGTAGCCTATCTGTGGAATCTCGGAGACCGAACGGAAGAGCACACGGCTTCCACCTGTCATGCCTACTGGACCCCCGCTTTGCCGTTCGACGACACCGCCTACGACGTCTCCCTCAGCGGTAACGAAAATCGGGAGTTCATCAAAGTCTATGAGCCGGGCGAGTACTCCTACACATGGCTCAAGCTGGTCACTTCCTCGCCCAGCCAGCCCAAAGAAGACTGGGACAATGCCGTCGACGGCGACACCTACTGGTGGAGCGGCACCGCGATGGTGAAACCGGATGCTTCCGGAAAACCGTGGGCACTTTTCAGCTTTACGGACGACGGCGTCAAGCTCGTGAACAAAATCCGCATGATGAACGATACCGGCGTTACGCCCCAATCGATTCCGGACGATGATTGTCACTTGATGGTACCGCCCGAAGACGACTACGGTTACGACTTTCCCGACGATTGGGAAGAGTTGCCTGCTGTCGACGACGGCGCCGGTTGTCATGTGCGCAGGTTTTCGGTCTATGTCTCCACGACCGGTACTCAGGACGGCGACTTTAACCTGCTGCTGCAGGCGGAAAAGACGAACAACCGCTTTACGCCGTGCGAACAGAATGACGACTGGATGGAGTGGCCGGTTCCTCCCACAGCCGCCAAGTACATCAAGCTGGTGATCGATGAGCCCGGCTGCAATACGGTCCAACTCGGCGAATTCGAGGTCTATGAACAAAAGACCCTGCCGTCGCCGGCTCTCTCCGCCGTCGAAGCCCATGGCCGGCCTTTACCCGACGGCGTCGATCCGGCCGAAGTGCTCATTACGCTGAAGGATAATGACGGTAAAGCGCTTACCGGCAGGACGTTCCACGATATCCGTCTGTTCTCGATACAAAAGTACGGCAAGCCGAACTATGAAAACGAGTGTACGGACACCGACCTCTTTACGTCGGTCGAAGAAACCTCGGAACCCGGCGTATACCGGGCCCTCATGACCTCGACCAAGGCGGGTACCAAAATCGTTCGTGCTGTGGTCAACGGCGTGATCCTCAACGATGCCGAGGCGGCGTTCGGCGAAGAACAGTTGACGAGCGGTCAGCGCCCCGTCGGTGCCGCAAACAATGCACTGGTCTTTATCACCGGCACCCCCACGTCGAAACGTGAAGGCTGGGACAACACCGTGGACGGCGTTATTGACGGTTGGGACGGCACCACCACCGTCCGCGGTGCAGGCGACCCGCGCGGGCCGGCATGGGCGATCTTTGAATTCGCTGATAAGGGAATCTACAAGTTTAACTATGTCGTCATTCAAACCGACAATGGCCCGGACGATGACGCCTACGCCAACCGCCAAGCCGCCAAAATCGAGGTGCTGGTTTCCACCACAGGCACGAATCCGGCGGATTTTCGATCGGTCGCCGTGATCAAACGCAACACCGGCGAGGAAAAGTGGTACAAGCTGGCCGATTATGCGACCGCCAAGTACATCAAGCTCGTTCTCCTTGAGCCGACCGGCAACTACGGCGGTTGGCGGCAAATCGTCGAGTTTGCGGTGCAGACCGAAGCCAAGAAGGGCGCCGTGCCGGCTTCGCATCGACTCGAATTGGCGGCGCTGCCTTCCCGAATAAGCTTGGAGCAGAACTATCCCAACCCCTTCAACCCGACGACGACGATCCGCTTCAGCCTGACCGAAGAGACTCATGTGACGCTGAAGGTGTTCGACACCGCCGGTCACGAAACGGCAACCCTGATCGATGACATCAAGAGCTCCGGTGAACACGAGGTGCAATGGAACGCCGTCGACCTCCCGAGCGGCCTCTATTTCTACCAAATGACCGCCGGTTCTTTCAAAGAAGTGAAACGGATGATTCTGGTCAAATAGCCGAAATGAAAAGGGGCGGAACTTCCGCCCCTTTTTTTCTAATCCCCGATTTCAAACCCCTTATCCGTTTCCAGCGTTTCACTCGCCGCCGCAGCCTGCGCCAGTTGATCGCAGCGCTCATTTTCCGAGGCGCCGCCGTGCCCCTTGACCCAAACGAACTGCGGATTCAATCGATCGACCAATGTCATCAGCTTTTTCCAAAGATCCGCGTTCTTTACGGGCTCTCCCCCGGCGGTGACCCAGCCGTTGCTCTGCCATCGTCGGACGTTGCCCTTCAGCAAATTGTCCACAACATAGCGCGAATCGCTATGGACGATGATCGGCTGCTCGCCGGAAGGCAGGCTTTCCAGGGCCGCGATGCAGGCCATGAGCTCCATGCGGTTGTTGGTCGTCAGCCGAAAGCCCTTGGACAGCTCGTTCCGCTTGTCCCCCGAGATTACGACCGCACCGTAGCCGCCCGGCCCGGGGTTGCCCAGCGAAGCGCCGTCCGTAAAAATGTGAACGGCGCCGTCGTCGTATCGTTTTCGCGGCCGGTGTTCGGCGAATTCATCAACGCGCACCCCGTGGTCGTATAGGTAGTCGAGCGCGTCTTCGAGCTCGGAAAAGCTCTTAAAGACGGCTCCGGGAAAGCCGCGCACCTGCGCTTCGGCGCCGTTTTCGCCGCTCCAACTGCGGTAAAGTCCGGGGCGCACGCCCCTTGCCACGGCGTAATACTTCTTTGCCGAACCCATCACGTCCTCTGTTTTCTCTTCCTTTTCCAAGACGTTCAATTGAGAAACCAAGCGCCCGCTGCGGTCCGCCGGCGCCAGGCAACGTATCCCCGGCGGCGAAAGGCAGATTTGCTGAACACCGCCGGTGAAAAAACCGCCGTCGATAAACCGTCGCCGTTTGGTCGATTTTCGGGGAACGCTCACGCCTTTCTCGAACTCGCCGGAAAAAGGCCGCAACGGCACATCGAAACCGCGCGGCAGGCGTCATGGCGATCAAACTTCGCATGATCATTGTTATCCGGCGCCCCGTCTTACGACAAAGTAAGCTTTGGTGAAAGCCCGGCGAAGCTTCCCCTAAATAAAAAGGGCTCCGCCGTACGGAGCCCCTGCATTGTCGGCTGCTACCGAACCTTGGAAGGGATGAGCACCTTCTTGAGTCTCACGTATGCGGGCAGGCCGTTGACGAACGGCGGATAGTCCTCGCCGCTGATGAGCGGCGTCGCATAGCGGCGGAAGGCGTCGGTGATGTGATAGCCGTCCTCGCGAATAAAGTGATCGGGAACCTCTTTTTCCTTGTTGGCAATGTTGACGATTTCGGTATCGCCGATTGACCAGCAGTAGGGGTCGTCGCTTTCGCGGACGATGATCGGCATGTGGCCGTTTTTGCCTGCCGCGGCCAGTTCCACGGCCTTTTCGCCGCAGGCGATCGCCTGCTCCACGTCGGTTTTCGAAGCGATGTGGCGGCCGGAGCGCTGGCAGTAGTCCAAGATGGCGGTGTGTACCTTCAGCTTGAGTTCGTTTTTGATGATCGAAGACACAGTCAGCGCCGCACCGCCCAACTGCGCATGGCCGAATTCATCGCGCAGCCCCGAGTCGGCCAAGAAGGAGCCGTCCGGTCGGTGCACTCCTTCGGAAACCGCCACCACGCAGTAGCCGATTTTGGCGACCGTTTCTTCGACTTTGGCGAGAAATTCTTCCTGGTCGAAGGTGCGTTCCGGGAAGAGAATCAGATGCGGGCCGTCCTTTTCGGAAACGGCGGCCAGACCGGTGGCGCCGACGATCCATCCCGCATGACGCCCCATCGATTCGAGCACGAACACTTTGGTCGAGTCGCGGTGCATGGATTCGACGTCCAACGAGCCTTCACGCGCCGCCACGGCGTTGTACTTGGCCACCGAACCGTAGCCGGGGGTGTTGTCGGTCACCGGCAGATCATTGTCAACCGTTTTGGGCACGCCGATGGAGATGACTTCGTAACCCATCTCTTTGGAAAGCAAACTGATTTTGTAGGCAGTGTCCATGGAGTCATTGCCGCCGTTGTAAAAGAAATAGCGGATGTTGTGCGCCTTGAACACTTCGATGATGCGCTCGAAATCGGCCCGCTGCTTCTGCAGGTCGCCGAGCTTTTTGCGGCACGAACCGAAGGCCGCCGACGGCGTATAGCGCAGCCCCTCGATCGCCTCCGGCGCCTCTTGGGCGATGTCGATCAGCTTGTCTTCCAAAATGCCGTTGATGCCGAAGAGTCCGGCGTAGATATTCTCGATAAAATCGGCTTTCATCGCGGCTTTGATCACCCCGTAGGCCGAGGCGTTGATGACGCTGGTCACGCCGCCGGACTGGGCATAAACCGCATTTGCTTTTACTGACATGCTATTCCTCCACCTTTAGTTTTCGATGAAAATCTTACAGAAATCTGCGGGCTGAAAAGTAACGAAAAAATTGCTGCGAATCAATTTCAAATTTCACCCTTTGCAGAAGAGCTGCTGCCGGGGTTGGTGAACATGTAGCCGACGCTGCGCACGCTTTGAATGTAGAGCGGGTGTTTGGGGTCTTTTTCGAAATAGCGGCGCAGGCGGACGATGAAATTGTCGATCGTCCGCGTGTCCACCTCCGGCGGAAGGTTCCACACGTTCTGCAGCAGCTCCTTGCGGCTGACGATGCGCCCCTCGCGGCCGATGAGATATTTGAGCACCATGGCTTCCTGCGGCGTCAAGCGGAAACGTTGTTCGCCGCGGCGACATTCGAGCGTATCGAAATTGATCGCCGTTTCGCCCAACCTGTATTCGTCCGGCGTTTTGGCGTACCAGGCTTTGCGCTTCAGCATGCCTTCAACGCGCAGCAGCAGCTCTTCGAGATGAAACGGCTTGGTGATATAGTCGTCGACGCCGCTGCGCAACCCGCGCACGCGATCGTCGGCGGCGCCGCGCGCCGTCAGCACCAGGATGGGAATTTGCGGCGAAGCGGCGCGCACGCGTTCGGCCACCTCGAAACCGTCCATGAAGGGCAGCATGATGTCCAAAATGATGAGATCGAACGATGCGGCGGAAAACTTTTCCACCGCCTCACGGCCGTCTCGGGCTCGAACCACCTTGTAGCCTTCGGCGGCCAAGTTGTACTCCAATCCCACGGCCAGCGGCTCTTCGTCTTCCACCAGCAGAATTCGACTGCCTTTAAACCGGCTGGGTGCCATCTTCAGCCTCCTGTCGTTCTTTGCGCCGCCTTCGGCTTAAAAGACGGTTGAGATACCGCGCCTTGGACACGGGATAGACCGGCAGTTCGATGCGAAAGGTACTGCCCTTGCCGTGTCCCTCGCTGAATACGGAGATGCGACCGCCGTGCTGGCGAATGATCTCGCGCACCCAGTACAGGCCAAGTCCCGTGCCTTTGACATTCGGCGCGCGACCGTCGGCGACGCGGTAAAACTTTTGAAAAATACGTTTTTGCTCCTTCGGTGCAATGCCGATGCCTTGGTCGCGCACTTCGGCGCGCGCGCGCCTGCCGTTGCAGGCCAAAACAACCTCGATGTACGGCGGCGGCGGCGAATATTTGACGGCATTGTCGATCAGGTTGGAAAAAACGATCTCCAGCGCGTTCTCATCGACCACCACTTCGCAGGGCGCACTGCCGCTTACCGTCACCGCCTCGACGGGCAGTTTGAACTGCTTCCGCGCCTTCTCCACCAGACGAGAGATCGTATCGTCGAAGCGGCAGCGGCGATACTCGAACAGGTCCCGCTTCTGCTCCAGCACCGCCACCTTGAGAATGGCGTCGATCAGGTTCTTGAGCCGAAGCGCGTCGCTCAACATCAGTTCGATGAACTCGCGGCGTTTTTCCTCGGGGACGCGCCGCTTTTTCAGCGTCTCCAAATAGAGTTGAATGGAAGCCAAAGGCGTTTTCAGCTCGTGGGTGATGTTGGCGATGAACGTGTCGTACATGTCGGTCAGGCGAATCTGACTGCTGAGGTTCTTGAAAATGATCGACAGCGCGACCGTCACGGCCACATAGAGCAGGCACCCGCCGATGAGCAGCAAAAGCCCGGTACCCAACGGCAGCTGCGCCTCCGCCCCGCCGCGAATGCTGAACAAGCGCAGAATAAAGAGCGCCAGCAGTCCGAACGACGTGAGCTGAGCCATTACAAAAAGTACAATGGAGGTGGTTTTCAGATGTTTGTTCTTCATCGCTCGGCTCTTCTTTCAAAATTAAATTAGGGCATTTTTCAAAGAGAACCAAGTCCAATTCGTCCGTTACCGTACTTTTACAACACCTTTCGGCAGAGTTCGCTATATTGAAAAGGGGGAAAGAAAACGGAGGAAAGGCCGTATGAAAATTTTGCTTGTCAATCCGAAAACACCCGATACCTTTTGGAGTTTTTCTCACGCGGTCAAATTCATATCGAAAAAGGCGTCCGATATTCCGCTGGGATTGATCACCGTTGCCGCCATGCTGCCCCCTCAGTGGCAGAAGCGGCTGGTGGACATGAACGTCTCTGAACTGCGCGACCGCGACCTGCTGTGGGCCGACTATGTTTTTCTCGGCGGCATGAACGTGCAGAAGGAATCGTTTCTGCAGGTGATCAAACGCTGCAACCTTTTAGGGGTAAAGGTGGTCGCCGGCGGACCGCTGGCCACCACGGAGCACGAATCCATCCTCGGCGTCGATCATTTCGTCCTCAATGAAGCGGAAGAGACGCTGCCGCTGTTTTTGCGTGACCTCGAGGAAGGCCGTCCGCAGCCGCTGTACAGAACAGCGGAGTTCCCCGAGCTGTCGCAGACGCCGATGCCGCAATGGGATCTGCTTCAAATGAACAAATATGCCTCGATGGCGGTGCAGTACTCGCGCGGCTGTCCTTTTGACTGCGATTTCTGCAGCATCACCATGCTCAACGGCCGCAGGCCGCGCGTAAAGCCTGCAGAGCAGTTCATAGCGGAACTGCAATCCCTGTACGACCGCAAATGGAGCGGTTCGGTGTTCATCGTGGACGACAATTTCATCGGCAACAAGAGCAGGTTGAAGAACGAACTGCTGCCGGCTCTGATCCGTTGGTCGCGAGATCGGCGTTATCCCTTTGCCTTCACCACGGAAGTTTCGATCAATCTGGCGGACGACGACGAGCTGATGGGGCTGATGGCCGAGGCGGGTTTTCACCATCTTTTCATCGGCATCGAGACGCCCGACGACGAAAGTTTGGCCGAGTGCGGCAAAACGCAGAACCGCCGCCGCGATTTGGAAGCGGCCGTCAAAACGTTGCAGCGGCGCGGCTTTATCGTTTCCGGCGGCTTTATCGTCGGCTTTGACAGCGATTCCCCCTCCATCTTTGAGCGGCAGATTCGCTTCATTCAAAGCAGCGGCATTGTGACGGCGATGGTGGGACTGCTCAGCGCTCCGACCGGCACCAAACTCTTCAATCGCCTCAAGGCGGAAAACCGCCTGCTCGCGCCGATGTCCGGCGACAACATGGACGGCTCAATGAATTTCGTGCCCAAGATGAGCTATCAGCAGCTTCTGCGCGGTTATCGAGGCATTTTGGAGTCCATCTATTCGCCCGCGTCCTACTATCGGCGTATCCGTACCTTTCTACGCGAATACCGACCGGCGGTCGGCAAAGGCGCACGGCTTCGATGGAACGAAATACTCGCCTTTTTTCGCTCGCTGTGGAAGATCGGCATCTTGGAAAGAGGCAGACGCCATTATTGGGCGCTGCTTTTCTCTACCCTCTTCCGACGACCGCGGCAGCTTCCTACCGCCGTCACATTGGCGATTTACGGTTTTCATTTTCGGCGGACGGTGCAGGCGCGGTAGCGGCGAAAAGCGGTCTCAGCCGAAGGCCACATCGAGAGCCATCATCACGGCAAAGCCGAGCATGGCGCCCATGGTGGCGAAATCGGTGTTGCGGTCGGCCTGCGATTCGGGGATGAGCTCTTCGATGACGACAAAGATCATGGCACCGGCGGCAAAAGAAAGCGCATAGGGAAGCAACGAGCGCATAGAGACGACGGCGAGGGCCCCAAGCAGGCCAGCGACCGGCTCCACCAGTCCCGAGAGCTGCCCGTACCAGAAACAGCGCAGGCGCGAAAGTCCTTCGCGGCGCAGGGGAATGGAGACGGCGGCGCCTTCGGGGAAATTCTGGATGCCGATGCCCACGGCCAAAGCCATGGCGCCGGCCAGTGAAGCCGCGGGAATGCCGGCTGCGGCGGCGCCGAACGCCACGCCTACCGCAAGTCCTTCGGGAAAATTATGCAGCGTGATCGCTAAAATGAGCAGCACGCTGCGCCGCCAGGTGGTGTGCAGTCCCTCGACCTTGGCATCGGGCGTGTTCATGTGCAGGTGCGGCAGCACCATATCGATGCCGCGCAGAAAGAGGCCGCCCGCCAAAAATCCGACCGTGGCCGGCAGCCAAGGGGGGACGCCGAGATCGCCCGCCATTTCGATCGCCGGCGAGAGCAGCGACCAAAAACTGGCGGCGATCATGACGCCGGCGGCAAAGCCCAACATAGTGTCCAACACGCGACGCTTGATCGTTTTGAAGAAAAAGACGACCGCCGCACCCAAAGCGGTCATAAAGTAGGTAAACAGCGTGGCGACCAGCGCCTGCAGTACGGGGGATTCGAGCCGTTGCATCATCATAAGATCCTATGCCTGCATGTCGTATTGGATCACTCCGGTTCCGCTCTCCACGAATCGATCGGCCCGACCGACCTCAATTCTTTCTCCTCTTCTTCCCATTGAAAGGTGGTTTCGTACCCCCAGGCGTCGTCGGGCGCGATAAAGAATTGAAAAGAGGCCTTTAGGCGATCGCCGGCGGCGGCCGCCGCATTGCAGGTAAGAATCGGCACGCCGTAGCCGTGGGCCTCTACATAGGCGTCGCAAGCCTGAGGCGAAAGGCTGAGCACAATTCCCTTGGAGCGGTGATAAGAAATCGGCCTGTCGCCGAGCTGCTCCACGATCACCAGCCGCGCATCCGGCAGCGCTTCCAGTTCGTTCTCGATCACCGCCTTGTGAAGCATCTCCTCGCGGGAAAGGCTGTCGAGCGGAGCGGCCAACGGATTGTTGTCGTAGCCGTCGGCCAAGCCGTCGCCGTCGGTATCCGGGTCGTCGGGATCGGTCCACAGGATGTCTTCCGCCAAATCGGAGAGGCCGTCGGCATCGGCATCGCCGTAGAGCACATGCTTATAGATCGTATATCCCCAAATCGTGGTGTCGATGGAGGAGCGGTAATAGCGCCGTTCCGCCGGCGGATGCATCGGCCCGAACCAATCGGCATCGATCGCGGCTTCGCTGACCCGCACCCTGAAGCTGTTGCCGGGCAGCACCGGAATACCGGTATACAGGCCGCGGCTCCAGTTAACGCGGTCGTGTGAGTAAGCGACCCACACCTCGTCGAAGCCCAGGTAGCGCGCGGCAAAAAAACTCCAATAAATGGAATGGGCATCACGAATGATCAGAGCAGCGGGAATTTCAGCCGGCCGAGAAAGGTCGGCGGTGTCCGCACGCGGCAGAGAGGTCGGCTGTGCCCACAACAAGAGGTCGCTGCCCGTCATCAGACATACAAAAACCATCAATAAACATGCGCGGCTTGCTTTCATTGCAGAACCTCTCATCGGTTACGAGCCGCCGGCCTTTCGACGGGCCGCGGAGCTCGACGACGCTTTTCGATCTCCGCGGCCGTGCGGCTCAACCCTTCAACGCCTTAAAATTGTTGTAGCATCTTTCGATGGCAACCAGCGGCGGATAGACATCCTTTTCTTCTTCGATAATGTACCACTCGGTGCCGCCTATGGTCTCGCAGAACTCCAGCACCTCTTTCCACGGGACATCGCCTTCGCCGATCACGGCGTTCGGATTGGTGCTCGAGTATTCCTTCAAATGGATCGTCACGGCGCGGCCGGGATACTTGATCAGAGTTTGATAGGCATCGGCGCCGCCCATGGAGGCGTTGCCGGTGTCGAGCTGGAGAATGACCTCCGGGCGCGTGGCTTCGGCAAAAACATCCCATGGAAGCAGCCCGTCCATTTCCTGAAACTCGAACGTGTGGTTGTGATAGCCGATTCTCATGCCGTGCTGAGCGGCTTTTTCGGCCAGTTCATTGAAATAGGCAGCCAGCTCCTTCCACTGCTCGATGGTTCCGCGGCGTTCTTCGGGCAGCCACGGCACGATGAGATACTTGTTGCCGATGATGTGGTTGAACTCGACCGTCGCCTCGAAATTGTCCTCCGAAAGCGCGTCGAACGGCGTATGGGAACCGCAGCACTGCAGCCCGTTGGCATCGAGCAGCGCCTTTAGGTCTTTGGCGGCATAGTTGTAAAAGCCGGCAAACTCGACGCCCTGATAGCCGATCTTGGCCACCGCTTCCAAGGTGCGCGGAAGATCCTTTTCGCACTCGTGGCGAACCGAGTAAAGCTGTACGCCCAAGGGAATGCCCTTTGCGGGCACAGCCTTTTTCTTCTCGGAGCACCCAAAGATGGAAACCGCAGCCAAAGCGGCGCCGCTCTGCTTCAAAAAGGTTCTTCGTGTTTCAGCTTTCATGAGTCGCTCTCCTTTTTTTCGTCTGTTCTCCCTCCGCCGATTATGATACAAAAAAATTGCTTCTAAACCAAATTCTTTTGCGCCCGATTTCGTTTCGCTGTAAGACAAGCTGTTAAAGGCTGCGACAAATTCGCGGCGAGTGTTCAATCATCCCTTCTGCGGTGACGTGTTATCTCTCGGCAAAACAAGACGGCAGTACAAGGGTTTTCTTTGAGCATGCCTTTTCCTTGGGGCCTGAATTTTGCAAAAATCGGCACGTTGAAAAATCTGTCCGGCCGCCAGGGGTCGGCGATGTGGAAAACAAAGGTCGTGTTTCGGAGATACCATGTTGAGAAAAAGCCTCGTTGCCTATGCCTTGCTTCTTGTTCTGCTGTTCCAGTCGAGCGCATTCCCGCAAAGCAGACATACACGGCTGCTCTACCACGTTCCGCTGACCGGAACGCAGGCCAATGATATCGGAACCATTACCGCTTACGGCGGCAGTTTTTCCGCAAGCGGTTGGCAAACCACCGGCCGTTCGGATCAGCTCCGCATCGACTGCCGCGGCGCGCTCCCCTTCGAGGGCACCATAGAAATCACCGTGCGCGGCTTGATGCCGACGATTTCCGATGAATGGATTCCCTTTGCCCTTCATTCCAGAAGCGCAGGCGCCTACGACCAGGTCGATCCCACACCCGGCTCCTACGTGTTTCTGAAAACCGATCCTTCGATCGCCGCCAGCACGGATCGCGATTTCAAGTTCTTTTCAGCGGCCTTTTACGGCGAAAACTCTGCTACGGCACGTCAGACCACCAACATCAAAAAGCGCACGTGGAACAAGAACACGGACTATAAATTTTCCATCGTGTGGAACCGAAGCACCATCAAGCTGATGTTGGGAACGGAAGTTTTGGCGGAGCAGAAATTCACCGGTCAGGTGGAAAGCTTTGCCTATATTTTCTTGGGGCGGGACAACTATTACAGAAGCACGATGACCGGCGTCACCTATCGCGAAATTAAAATTTGGGCGCCGGAGACCAGCTTTCCGTTCACCAACATCGCTTCTCTTGCCGCCGAAGGAGCCGACCGAAAGCTCGGCGGACAGGGCGTTGCCGTTGCCGATATTGACAAAAACGGCTTTGAAGATCTTTTCGTCGCTCGCTTCATCGGCGCCGGCATCGACGTGCCCAACCTTCTTTTCACGCAAAACAACGGCGTCTTTACCGACGAAAGCACCCTCCGAAACGCGGCCGACAACGGCTATTCATATCAAAACCTTGTCGGCGACCTGGACGGCGACGGCGACCTCGATCTCTTTGTGGTCAACTTTCATCGAACGCCCGACTATCCCCGCCTGCCCAATCACCTCTATTTGAACAACGGCGGCGGAACCTTTGCCGACGCCACGGACAAACTCTTCGGCGACACGCCCGCCGACGCCAACGGCGGCGTTTTGGTCGACATCGACAAAGACGGCGACCTGGATATCGTGGTCGTCTGTCAAACTTCAGCCCACAAGGTATATATCAACAACGGCAGGGCCGAGTTCACCCTCCAGAGCCGCGGCCTCGAAAATTTTCGACAACCCGGCAATCGGTACCAAGGCATTGCCGCAGGTGACCTCAACGGGGACGGCTTTAGGGATCTGGTGCTGGTGCACGAGACCGGCGTGCAAATCGCCAGGAACAACGGCAGCGGCAATTTCATCTCCGCCGTCGACCTGGGGTTGTCCGGCGGCGGCAGCTCGGCGTCGCTTGCCGACATCGACAACGACGGCGACCTCGATCTATTGGTCGCAAGCCGATCGTCGGGACGCGTGGAAGTTTGGCGCAACGACGGCAATTTTACCTTCACCAACGTTTCAGCCGTATGGGCGGTCTCTTATAACTCGTTCGGCGTGCTGTCGGGCGATTGGAACAATGACGGCCGCATCGACCTCTATCTGATCGACACGCCCGGCAAGATCGGTCGCCTTTTCATCAACGACGGTTCGCGTTTTGTCGAAAAAACCGGCAGCGGCGCCGATATGACGTTCGCAGACGGACGCGGAGCGCTA
>FWPV01010388.1_pt1 | contig 15268 bp, 12 predicted proteins | sample 2228371 | NCBI WGS metagenome assembly FWPV01 (sample SAMEA103939776, study PRJEB20133) | metagenome | reverse complement strand
AGGATCAGGTCGGTGTTCTGGTTGACCACCGCCAGGCGCGTGTCGCGGGCGATCGCGCCGGAGCGGAGGATCTTGTAAGCGTGCAGCTCGAGCGTGCCGAACATGTCCGGGGTGACGTCCACGCTGATTCTGGCGCGGTGGTTTTCGATGCGCACTGAACGCGTGCTGAGCGGCTGCCCGTCGCGGATGAGGTCGAGGTACACCGTCCCGCCGGAGGCGGAGGTGAGCAGTTCCAGCTGCATCGTCTGCCCGACCTGGTAGACAGGCTTGTCGGGGCGGAGGAGGACAGTTTCCTCTGACCACTGGCCTTCGAAGTGGAACTCGCGCCCGGCGGTGCGGCCGGCGCGGTCCCTCGCCTGTAAAGCGATGGATTGATAAGGCGACTGGGGCGTGAAACGGATTTCGGCCAATCCGAATTCGCCGCTTTCCGCCTGGATGGACTGGTTGGTTTCATGGATGAGCACCTCCAGGCGGGCGTCTGCCGGCGCGCCGTTCGGGTAGCCGACCAGCACATAGAGGATATTTTCAACGCCCGGACGGAAGAATCCTCCCTCCGGGACCGCGTCGATCACCAGCGCGCTGCCAGAGACGGGCAGCGTTGCGGAATCCGGCCAGCGACAGGCTGGCGGCTATCAGAACAGGGGCGAGGCCCTCGGGGGCTAGGCGCAAGTATGCTCCTCCGGATATTCGCTGATGATGACATTGCCGCCCTGGCGCTGGCCCTCGGCCAGCAGCTTGGCTGCCTTCTCCATCAAGGGCGGAATGGTGATGCCGTCGTCGGGGAAGGTCATCACCGCCAGGCTGACCGTGATCTGCTGGTGGGAGAACATCTGATCCCGAATGACCGGATCCTCGTTGATGATCTTGCGGATCTTCTCGGCGAACTGGACCGCCTGCGGCTTCTCGGTCTCCAGCAGAATCACCCCGAACTTGTCCTCGTCCAGCCGGCAGGAGATATCTATCTTCCGGACGTGCTCGGTCAGCAGGGCGCCCACCCGCACCAGTATCTTCTCGGCGGCCACCGCGCCGTGGCTCTCGACGAAGGACAGATAGTTGTCCAGGTCCAGCAGGGCGAAGGAAACGCGATGGCCGAAGCGTCTGGCCCGGTTGACCTCGGTCACCGCCCGATCGTCGAAGAAGCGGCGGTTGTAGAGGCCGGTCAGCCGATCCTTGGTGGTCAGCTGGTCGAAGAGGCGGGCGTTGTCCAGGGCCATGGAGCCCAGGCTCTGATAGATGAGCAACAGGTCCCGCTCCTGTTTAGAGCGGTGTTGGATCCTGCCCACCGCCACCACCCCCAGCAGGATGTCGTGCTGGATGAAGGGTATGCAGAGTACCGGGGAGATCCCCTTCTCCTTGGTCTGCTCCAACTTCTGTTTGACCAGGTTGCTCTCCATCTGAAAATCCTCCCGGGTCATGGTCACCCGCTTGGCGGCGGTATGGCCCACATAGCCCTCTCCCAGTTTGACGATGAGACTGTTGGCCACCTCGGGCGGAATGCCGATGGAGGTGAAGATCACTAGATCCTGGCGGCTTTCGTTGAAACGGAAGAAGGCCAGCTCCTCGGCATCGAACAGTTGCTGGGCGATGCGTATCAGAAGTTGGGGCAGTTTCTCGGTCTCCACGCTGCCCCCCAGGGTGCGGGCCAGCTCCAGGAGGACCATGAAGGCATGGGAGCGCTCGTGGCTGTCCTTCTCCAGATTGCTCAGGGTGTACTTGAGGTTGGTGGCCATCTCCTTGAGGCGCCTCTCCTCCAAACGCATCCGGTTCATCTCCTCCTCCCGGGCCTTGGCCTCCAGCGACAGTCGGGACGCCTTGCCGCTGGCCACCAGAAAACAGATGAAGAAAATGACGGCGGCGACGGCGGCTATGATAAAAAGCATGGTCATCGATCTGTCTCCATCATTGTTATAAACCGATCCTTTCGAAGATATAATCCACCCTCTGTAGAAAGGCCTCGGGCCGGAAGACCTCCTGCAGTTCGTCAGCAGACAGAAGCCCTGCGATCTCAGAATCCTGGGCGGCCGCCTCCAACAGGGACCCGCCCGTCTCCCAGATCCTCATGGATATCTGCTGCACCAGGAGGTAGGCGCTCTCCCGGCTCAGCCCCTTCTCCACCAAAGCCAGGAGCAGCCGCTGCGAATAGACCAGGCCCCCGGACGACTCCAGATTCTGTTTCATCCTCTGGGGATAGACCCTCAGGCCCTCAATCAGCCAGGCAGCCCGATCCAGCATGTAATCCAAGAGGATAGTGCTGTCCGGAATGATCACCCGCTCCACCGACGAATGGGAGATGTCTCTCTCGTGCCACAGGGCGACATTCTCCAGTCCGGCCAGGGCGTTGGCTCTCAGGATCCTGGCCAGGCCGCAGAGCCGCTCGCAGACGATGGGGTTGCGTTTATGGGGCATGGCCGAAGACCCCTTCTGGCCGGCGGCGAAAGGCTCCTCGGCCTCCCGCACCTCGGTGCGCTGCAGATGGCGGATCTCCAGCGCCATCTTCTCGATGGTGGCTCCGATGAGGGCCAGGGTATTGAGGAACTCGGCGTGGCGGTCGCGCTGGACGATCTGGGTGGAGACCGGCTCGGGCGTCAAGCCCAACTGCCGGCAGACATAGTCCTCCACCTTAGGGTCGATATGGGCGAAAGTCCCCACGGCGCCCGAGATCTTGCCGCAGGACACGGACTGGATCGCCCGCTCCAGTCGGTCCCGATCCCGGAGCACCTCCTGCCACCACAGGGCCAGTTTAAGGCCGAAGGTGGTGGGCTCGGCATGCACCCCGTGGCTGCGCCCCATCATCACCGTATGCCGATGCTCCTGGGCCCGACGGCGCAGGGCCTGGGCCAGACGATCCAGGCCGGCCAGCAATTCCAGTCCGGCCTCTTTCATGAGCACCGCCCAGGCGGTATCCAGGACATCGGAGGAGGTCATCCCCAGATGGATATAGCGGGAGGACGGCCCCACCCTCTCCCCTACCGCGGTCAAAAAGGCGATGACGTCGTGGTGCACCTCGGACTCGATCTGATGGATGCGCTCGACATCGAAGCCGGCCCTTTCCTCGATGGCCCTCAGATCCTCGGACGGTATCCGGCCCAACTGGTGCTGGGCCCGGCAGGCCAATATCTCGATGCGCAGCCAGGTCTCGAACTTATGCTGCTGGCTCCAGATGGCCTCCATCCGGGGCCGGGTGTAGCGGTCGATCATTTGATCATCCGTGGTCCTATGTTACTTCAAAAGCGGGTTGCCGCTCTGCTGTCACCCTGAGGTCGGCTCCCCCGCCCGGAGGTTTGAAGGGTGACGCCTACCTTTCACGATCATCACTCAGCCAGTAAGGCAAGGAGATTTTTCAGGATGACATGGCCTCCCTCAGCCCCCGAACTTCTCCTTGAGGGTGATGAAGCGCAGGTACTCGTCGATGTTGGCCAGGCTGGGTATTATCAATTTTCTATCCTGGATGCGCACCAGCTTCAGATCGATCAGTTTTCTGACGATCTCCTCCACCTTGGGCCCCTCGATGCCCACCATGTCGCCCAGGGCGTTGAAGTCGTAGGGGAAGTCGACGATGATGCCCTCCGGAGTCTGGGCGCCGCGCTCGTTGGCCATATTCACCAGCAGGGAGACCACCCGGCGCAGCTCGTCCCGGATCATCAGGAACTCCACCATCTTGTTGGTGTCGCGCAGACGTCGGGCCATGGTCTCCAGCACGTACTCGATCATGGGGTTGCTCTTGAGCTGGGCCTTGAAGGCCTCCCGGTCGATGATGAGCAGTTTGACCTCTTCCAGGGCCGTGGCCGTGGCCGAACGGGGGCTGCCGTCGATGACCGCCATCTCGCCGAAGAAGTCGCCCTCCTTGAGCACCGCCAGTGTCTTCTCCTGGCCTCCGGCGCTGCGGGTGATCTTGACCTTCCCGGAACGTATCAGGAACATCTCGTTGCCCGGGTCGCCCTGTTTGAACAAGACCTCGCCAGGCTTTAGGTTTCTCTCGAACTCCTGTCCAGGCATGACCGTGCTCGCTTTTAAAACTTTTCGTGGGATGATAGGTAGTATAACATTTCGCCCTCAGGATTTCAAGTTATGGCCGCCCTGGGGCCGGGGACGGCATAGAGAGCAGATCGACTAGAGATATATCTTCCCCACCCGGATGATTCCGGCGTCGCTTTAGGTTAAGTACCAAACCTCCCCTGCCGGCGCTTGACAGAGATGGACAACTATCCTATAATTGATGAAGCAACCATCTGGCCGATGACAAAATTTTCTCCCAACATATTTAACGAGGCGCCACATGGACAATATGCCCCAGCAGATCAACATCGAGATCGGTAAGAAGGAGGCCGAAGGCGTTTACTCCAACCTGGCCTTCATCACTCACTCCCCCTCGGAGTTCATCATCGACTTCGCCCGGGTGCTGCCCGGCATCCCCAAGGCCAAGGTCCACGCCCGAGTGGTGACCACCCCCCAGCACGCCAAGATGCTCCTGATGGCCCTGGAGGACAATATCAAGAAATACGAAAACCAGTTCGGCGCTATCCGGGTGCCCGGCCCCGAGGAGAAATCCATGGGGTTCAAATACGAGGGACAGCCGGCGCCGAAGAAGTGAAACAGCCGAAAATGCAGAGGGGCGAAGTTCGGGCTTCGCCCATCTCTCTTTTCCCATTATCTCCTAAGATCATTGATGGCATATAGCGATATGATCATTGCCTATGATTCTCTCGCTTCCGGCTATTAGGATTTGGCTTCTACCGAGTGGATCATCTGGATGGTCATCTCCCAGGAGTCCTCCTGACACCCTTATCTGAAAAGGCACAGGGCCAGTTAGGCTCGAAAGCGCGGCTCTTAGGGATTGGCCCAGAAGGCCCGCCGGTACAGCGATTCGGCCCGGCCCTGAGAAATTTTCGGGACCTATAGTGCCGCCTGTCCATTTCCATCAGGGTGGAGTGGTAAAAATACCACTGGCGACCATATCCCCGCCGCTATCCCACCGGCTCAGCCCTCCTCCTCCAGATCCTCCTCAGGCAGAACGCCCATCTCGGGCTTGACCTCGGGCAGCCGGTGTTTGGGCAGGAAGGCGTAGCCCGCGATCAAGGTGGGGATGATGGCGCTGGCTATCACCACGGCCACTAAGAACGAGTACTGGGCGGAATCGATGATACCGTGCGAGAATCCATAGAGCGCCGATATTGTCCCGAAGGTCAGGCCGGTGGACATCAGCAGGGTATAATACCAGCGTTCCCTGCTCTCCTGCCGGAAACAGCTGATAACCGGAAACAGCCCGAATATTTTAGAGAACACCTTGCCGCCCAGAAGCCCTAAAAATACCAGCGGCCCGGACATCAGAGCCGGCAGGGACACCAGGGATCCCGCCCTGATGAAATAGAACGGCGTCAGGAAGCCGACCGTCAGAGTGCGCAGGCGCCGTATCCAAAAAGTGTCGGCGCTGGAGAACTCGGCCAACACCATGCCGATGAGATAGGCCGGCAGCACCGCCTCGCTGCCAGACCACAGGGCCATGGCCCCCAGTCCGAAGACAATGAGGATCACCCACTTGGTCCTGATGGCCGCGGTCCGGTAGGCGTAGATGCCGGTCAGCCACTGGGTGAGATGGGGCAGTATCCAGAGGACGGCCGCCAGGGCGGCCACGAAGATCAGGGTCTTATAAGTAAAAGGAGCGAACATCAGACCCAAGGCGATCACTGTCCCCAGGTCGTTGACGAAACAGGCACCCAGAATGCCCTTGCCGAACTCGGTCTTGTTCAGGCCGGTCTCCAGCATCACCGCGTAGACCACGGCCATGGAAGTCGTCGAAAGGGCCACGCCGCACAGCAGGCTGGCCTTAAAACTCCAGCCGAACAGAGAGTAGGCCACGGCGCTGCAACCCAAAAACGGCGCTAAAAAGCCTACAAAACCTACCACCGAGACCTCCCGCCACTTGGTTCTGATGACCTCGGGGTCCAGCTCGGCCCCGGCCAGGAAGGTCAGCAGCACGGCCCCGGCTGAGGCCAGAAACCGCACCCAATCCATGTTGGCCCCGAAGGCCTCCAGCAGCCCCAGCCGGCCGGCCAGGGCCGCCGCCGCTATCCCCACGCAGATCTCCACCAGGGCGATGGAGATCTTTAAGTGATAGGCGATGACGGCCGAGACCACGGCCAGGCCCAGCCAGATGAAGGCCACGGTAAAATTATGTACCATGACGAGCTCCGTTCAAATAAAAAACCTATCGGACAAAGATCCGATAGGAGTCAGTAGCCTTGCGGCGTTTCAGGGAACTTTATCCCTATTTTTTCTGGAGCGGGTGATGGGAATCGAACCCACAATATTCAGCTTGGGAAGCTGACGTTCTACCACTGAACTACACCCGCTTATATAGTAATTTTATCGGATTTGGCCGGCTTTGTCAATGGCCTCCAAAACACTTTTCACCGAGATCCCCTCCAAACAGCGGTAATGCCCATAGCGGCAGGTCCTGAGGTAGCAGGGGCTGCAGGGCTCTCCGGAATAGAGGATAGAGTGGCCTTGGCCCCAAGGCCGGGTCCAGTGGGGATTGGTCGAGCCGAACAGGGCCACCACCTTAGTGCCTGCGGCCGCGGCCAGATGCATTACTCCGGTGTCGTTGCTCACGAACAGGCCGCATTTTGCCAGCAGGGCCGCGCTCTGACGCAGACCCGTCTCCCCGGCACAGGAGACCGCAGCCCGGCCGATACCGGCGGCGATATCTCTACAGAGAGCCTGTTCTGAGGTCGAGCCGAATATCAGGATCCTACTGCCTCCGGCCGCCAACCCGCCGCCCAGTTCGATCCATCTCTCCATCGGCCATCTCTTGGCCGGGCCATAGGTGGCACCAGGGCCAAGTCCTATCAATCTATCCTCGAGGCCGTGTTCTTCGAGCCATCTTTTGGCCCAGCCTGATTCATCAGGGGAAAGATGAATAGCTGGCGCTTCCGGCACCGTCGGCTGCTTAAGCAGCCGGCAATAGCCCTCCAGCAAATGCCGGGAGCGGAATTCTTCTTTGCGGTAGCGCTGCTCCTCGGTCAGCATCCAGCCCCGCCATTCCGAATCGTAGCCTATCCTCACCGGTATCCCGGCCAGATAGACCATGGCGGCCGAGGAGAACGAGAGGGGCAGTATGTAGCCGTAACTGAACCCGCGCTCTCTGATTCTCGAAGCGATCGAGAACAGTGATTCACCCCGGCGAAACACAACCAGCCCGTTGACCGCCGGATGCCCTGGGAATAACTCGGCCACGCCTTGGTGGGCCAGCACCGAGATCTCGTCCTGCGGCCTGGCCTTCCTCAGCGCGGCCAGGAAACCCAAAGACATGACGGCATCGCCTATCCAGTTGGGCGACCGCACCAGAATACGATCAGCCATGGAGCATCTCTCTCAGGGTCAGCCAGGCCTCCTCCGGGGAGATATCGGCCAGACATCTCCCCCCTCGGCGGCAGGCTTTGCGTCCGTGCAGGCTGCAGGGACGGCAAGGCATCTCCCTCTCCAGCACTCGGCTCTCCGGCCTCCAGGGGGCGAAGCCGAAACCTCTGACCGTGGGCCCGAAGAAGGCCAGCACCGGTACCCCTGTCGCCTCGGCCAGGTGCATGGGGCCGGTGTCGTTGGTCACCAGCACTTCGGCCAGCGCCAGATACCTTGCCAACTGGACCAGATCGATCTCCCCGCAAAGATTGGCGATCCGATCCGGCCGGACTCTCTTGATCTGTTCGCCGATGTCCCGGTCCTGGCTGGATCCGAACAGAACCACCCGGCACTCGGTCTCCTGGAGAATTATTTCCGCCAGTGCGACAAAATGTCCTGTGGGCCAGCGTTTGGCCGGCCAGTAGGCGCCCGGAGCCATAGCCACAAATGGAGACTCCAATCCCACGGTAGGCTCCACCTGGCCTAGATCGAGCCTGGGCCGGTATCTCCCAATATCTATCCCCAGCGGCGCCAGGGCCTCCAGATACCTCTGGTAGACCGGAGTCAGCCCCGACTTCCCGAGATGTCCGGCGACCAGCAGACGGCGCTGCCAGGTCTCTTTATCCCACCTCAGGATCCTATCGGCCCGCAGGCCGCGGCAGAGAAAACGGCTTCGTAGATTGTCCTGTAGATCGACCACCAGATCGAAAGGTTCCTTTTGGATATCACGCATAAAGGCCAACAGTCCCCGAATGCCGCGGTGTCGTCCGCATTCATCGAAAGACCATAGACGGTGGATTCTGGGGTCTGGCTCCAAGAGCCCGGCGAAACGCGCTTTCACCAGAAATTCGATCTTGGCGCCGGGGAAATTCTCATGCAGTGCCTCCACCGCCACCGTGGTCAATACAATATCGCCCAGGGCGCTCAGCCTTATCAACAGCACTCTCTTCATGTCGGATCCATGGCGGGCCGCTGGAGATGGGTCGCGGGCAATCGCAGATAGCCCAATGTCCAGAAAGCCGACTGGAATACTCCCAGAAGACAGACGGCCAGCACAAAGGCCGGCAGGCCCACGGCCAGCCCCAGCCCCCAGCCCCAGGTAGCATCGCTCATACCGATTATTATAAAGGGTATGGCCATCGAGAGCAGGGCCAGAACCATCGCCAGGCTCAGCCCCAGCCCCAGGCCGAAATTAATGGCGAAGAGGATGACCGATTCCGATAGATTTGTTTTTACCAAAACAAAAGACTGGGCCAGGGAAGAAAAAATCCGGCTGTCCTCGAGCACACAGTGCCGCAGAGAAAAATTCCACAACAGACCCAGAGCCACCAGGCCGGCCAGGGCTGGCAGAACCGCAGCCAGCAGCCAGACGACCCCGAACACTTTCGCCGCACCCCATCCCATTACGATCAGGGCCAGCGGCGGCAAGACCAGGAGCAACATCATAGCCAGGGCAGCGGCAATGGTGAAGATCTGCAGCCCCAGCACCCGCCAGAAACGTTCCAGGCCCGAGGAGAGGCAGGCTTCGAAATCGCAAACGTTTCGTCTTTCGATATCGGCCACGCCCCTTACCAGGCCGGCCTGCGAAATAATCTGCAGTATCCAGAAGACCAAGGCCAAGAGGGCCAGCAACACCACCAGGCCCGGATTCTCCAGAGCCCATTGCCCTATAGCCTTCATTCTCCCGGAGACTAACTTATGGTCTATCTGGGGCAGGCCGATGCCGGCGAAGAACCCGAAGGCCCAGAGACATCGTCTCCTGAGGGCGATGGCCGCCGCCTCTCTGATTATCTTCCCGTACTCCATGTTTTAGATTTATATGTCTGAGTTTTCCCCTAAAGCGATGCCGATGACATCCATTCTGACAGACGGCGCAGAGATCTTTGGGCCAGGGCCTGCCCCTTCTGTCTCCTGTCTCTATATCGCTGGTGCAGAGCGGGCAGCAGACCGAAGTTGGCGTTCATCGGCTGGAACGGCCCGGACCAAGGCCCAGAGGAGATGTATCGGCAGAGGGCGCCCATCATGGTCTCCGAGGGCCAGACACTGGGCTCTCTTCCGCAGATGGCCCTCCAGCAGTTCCAGCCGGCCACCAAGCCCGTGGCGGCCGATTCCACATAGCCCTCCACCCCGACCAACTGTCCGGCCAGAAAAAGCCCGGGGCAGTCTCTGGCCTCCAAAGCCGTCGAGAGGAGGCGGGGGGAATCCAGATAGGTATTGCGGTGCATGCTGCCGTAGCGCAGGAATTCGGCCCGCCCCAGCCCGGGCAATGATCGAAAGATCCGGCGCTGTTCCTCCTGGGCTAATTGGGTCTGAAAGCCCACCAGGTTGTACATGGTCCCCTCTCTGTCCTCCTGCCTCAGTTGAACCACGGCGAAAGGCCTTTGCCCGGTTCGGGGATCGACCAGGCCCACCGGCTTCAAGGGCCCGAAGCGCAGGGCGTCTCGTCCAGAGGCAGCCATGATCTCCAGGGGCAGGCATCCCGGGAAATACTTGCCCTCCTCGAAATCATGGGGTCGATGCCGCCGGGCCGACAGCAGTTCTTCGACGAACCGATAGTATTCGTCCCGATCCAAAGATACATTGAGGTAATCGCCCGGCGCCCCGTATCTGGCGGCGGCAAAAATTTGGTCGAAGTCCAGGGTATCGGCCGAGACTATGGGCGCGATAGCGTCGTAGAAGAAAAGATTATTCCGCCCGAACCTTGCGGCCAGTGAGCCGGCCAGGCTCTCCGAGGTCAGCGGTCCAGTGGCTATTATGGCCGGAGCCGGCGGTATCTCCCGGACCTCCTGGGACACCAGGCGGATCTTGGGATGGCTCAGAATCCTGTCCGTCACCTGGCGGGCGAACCTGTTCCGATCCACGGCCAGGGCCTTGCCGGCCGGCACGGCGCAGGACTCTGCGGTCTCCATGATGAGAGAGCCCCAGAGGCGCATCTCGGCCTTCAACAGCCCGTGGGCATTGGAGACCTCATAGGATTTGAGAGAATTGCTGCACACCAGTTCGGCCAGCAGGCCGGTGGCATGGGCCGGAGTGCGTCGGGCAGGGGCCTGGCCGTCCGGGGCAAAGCGCATCTCGTAGAGATCGACCTCGGCCCCCTGCCGGGCCAGTTGCCAGGCAGCCTCGCACCCGGCCAGCCCGCCGCCGACCACGGCCACCCTTCTTCCCATGATTTCGTCGGAGATCAAAGTCTGTCCCTATCCCCAACCGGCGCTTTGGGGAAGGACGCCGGCCATCTCTTCCTTTTTCAATCTTCCCCGGTGCCAGAGTATGCGTTCGATGACTATCTCGAAGAATTTCTCCAACCGGGCCTGGACAGCAGGCCCCTCCACCACCCCCACCGCCCCGGCCACTGCCTCGAAAGTGCATACCCTATCGTCGCGGCTCTGCTTCCGCAGCCGGTACCCTGAGGGCCCGCCCGGCGGCAGTTTGACGAATGGAAGTCCTTGGAGCGAGGGCTCCCTCTTAGCCATGCGGGCGGCCTGGCTCCAACTGCCGTCCAGAACGATCAAAGTCAGGGGTCGGTGGAAACGCTGTATAAAATCCTGATTCAGTTCACCGGCCTGTTCCCCGGGATAGAGCACCACCCCCTGATAGCCGTCCGGTATCATGCCCTGGGTATCCGTCGGCCTATCCTTCATCCCCCGGTAGGCGATGAAACTGTTGCTCCAGGCCAATGGCACCAGCCGGCCGGTGTTGCTGGACTTCCGTCTCTCGGCCACATGCATGATGACGGCCACCCGGGTGGGGCGCTTCAGCCTGGGAGCCAGGGTGCAAACGCAGATCTTTGTCGGCAGGCCGCAGCCGGAACACGGCGGGCACGGTCCCTCTGTCATAGTTATATTCTATCAGAAATCGAGCCCCAGGGCAACAACAACAAAAAACGGGAGCCCGGCTCCCGATCTATCACTATTGTTTTTTCTCCTCGACCGCCGGCGGCTCCCATTTACACTGAGGACAGGCGACAAACTGCCCCCGGGCCTTGCTGTAGCGCTGCACCAGGTGCCCGAAGCCGCAGGAGCCGCAGGCCTGAGGCAGGGGTCGGTTCCAGACGGCATAGCGGCATTCGGGATATCGGCTGCAGGAGTAGAAGGACCGGCCCCGTTTGGATCTCCTCTCCACCAGCATCCCGGAACAGTCCGGCTGGGGACAGAGCACGCCGGTGGTGATGGGCCGGGTGCTCTGGCACTGGGGATAGTTGGAGCAGGCCAAAAATTTTCCGAACTTGCTGCGCTTGACCTTCATGGGGCTGCCGCACTTCCCGCAGACCTGGCCCTCGGCCTCCTTCAGGTCTTTCTCGGCCTCCAGAGGCAGGGTGGCCTTGCACTCGGGATACCGGGAGCAGGCATAGAATTTTCCGTAGCGTCCCCATTTGATGACCATGGGCTGGCCGCACTGGGGGCAGGGCTGGTCGGTCTTCTCCTCCAACGAACTCTTGACCTGCTGGCGGTCGGCCTCGGCCGATTTCAGGTCCTTGGAGAACGGGCCGTAGAAGTCGCGCAGGGCCTGTACCCACTCCAGTTTGCCCTGTTCGATCTTATCCAATTCCGCCTCCATATCGGCGGTGAACTGCACCTGGAAGACATGGGGGAACCTCTGGGTGAGGATGCGGTTGACCACCTGGCCCAGCTCGGTGGGCGCCAGCGGGCCACCCTCCTTGGTCACATATTCCCTCTCCATGATGGTGCTGAGGATGACGGCATAGGTGGAGGGACGGCCGATGCCCTGGGCCTCCAGGGTTTTGATGAGGCTGGCCTCGTTGTAGCGCGGCGGCGGCTGGGTGAAGTGCTGCTGTCCGAGGATCTCCAGAAGCCTCAGGGCCTCACCGGCCGCCAGTTCCGGCAGCTCGCCGGATTCGGCATACTGGTCGCTGTCCTCCTCCAGGAGGCCGTAGGCCGCCAGAAATCCGTTGAAGGCAAGTTTCGAGCCGCTGGCCCGAAACAGGAAACGTCCGGCCTCGATATCGATGGTGCGCACCGCGTAGACGGCCGAGGACATCTGGCAGGCCAGAAAACGGCTCCAGATGAGACGGTAGAGTTTCAACTGGTCCGGAGTGAGGTAGGCTTGGACCGAGTCTGGAGTCCGGTCCACCGAGGTCGGCCGGATGGCCTCGTGTCCCTCCTGGGCGCTCTTGCGGGAGCGGTAGTGCTGGGGCTCCGACGGCAGATACTCGGGCCCGAACCGGGCGGCGATGTATTTCCGGGCCGCGGCCACTGCCTCCGAGGCCAGCCGCACCGAATCAGTCCTCATATAGGTGATCAGGCCGGCCGCCCCCTCCTCCCCCAGCTCCACGCCCTCGTACAGCTGCTGGGCCAAAGCCATGGTCTTCTTGGCCGAGAAGCCCAGGCTGCGGTAGGCGGCCTGCTGCAGGGTGCTGGTGATGAAGGGCGGATAGGGATGACGCTTCTTCTCCTTGTTCTGAAGGCTGCGGACGGTAAATGTCAAGCCCCTGAGCTCGGCCTCGATCTTCCGGCTGGCCTCCTCGTTTTTGATGGCCGGCTTCTTGTCGTCAATTTTTACCAGGGAGGCCTCGAAGGGAGCGCTGCTGACGCCCTGGAGCCGGACGGCCATGGTCCAGTATTCCTGGGGCTGGAAATTCTTTATCTCCTCCTCGCGTTCGCAGATCAGCCTCAGGGCCACGGTCTGCACCCGGCCGGCGGAAAGGCCGCGCCTCACCGTCTTCCATAAAAAGGGGCTGACCTGGTAGCCCACCAACCGGTCCAGGATGCGCCGCGCCTGCTGGGCATCGACCTTGCGCTGGTCGATCTTGCCCGGGTGGGCGATGGCCTTGGCCACGCTCTCCTTGGTGATCTCGTAGAACAGAGCCCGGTGGATCTTCTTACGGCCGTCGATCTCCTGCGCCAGGTGCCAGGCGATGGCCTCGCCCTCACGGTCCGGGTCGGTGGCGATGTAGACCTTCTCGGCCTTGGCAGCCGCGGACTTTATCTGGGACAGCACCTTGGCCTTGCCCTTGATGGTGACATAGGTGGGCTGAAAGTCCTTCTTCAGGTCCACCCCCAGTTTGCTGGCGGGCAGGTCGCGGACGTGCCCCATGGAGGAGAACACCTGGAAATCCCGTCCCAGGTACTTGGCGATGGTCCGGGACTTGGCCGGCGATTCGACCACTACGATATTCTTTGCCATCGATCTGCTATTGCTTGTTCCAAAGGACGCCTATGATACACTAAATTAGGCGGTTTTGTCAATCCCAATAATAAAATCTGAAAATCTTTTAAAACTCTTCAGTATAAATTTGAGCCATCAATAAAAAAGCAGCCTTCGAATCTCAGGCTGCTCAGCGACAGTATATAACAAATTTATTTTGTCATTCTAATTATCTTTGTTTCGCTAAAAAACTGATGGGAGTCTGCGTCCCAATAAAACTTACGGCCGAAAGGCTCCACTGGTATCTTATCTAATAGACCAAGGTTTAGCAGATCTTTAAAACCACTGGGCCAGGCACCGGTAGCCCGTCGGTATCTTTCTGACAAATCATTCAAACGTTCTAGTTCTTCTTCCAAAGCAATGGCTTTTAAATAATAATCGGCCACGGCCCTTTCTAGAGTATCCCTGGCAGTGTTGTATAATTCCTGCCACATGGCCTTGGACACCTCTCGCCGGCCGGTCTTGCGGTAGATCCACCCGGCGAAGCGCAGCGCTCCCTCCCAGGCGTTGGGCAGTTTGGAGGCGGCCACGAACTCCAGGGCCGCCGCGCTGTCCTGCCGCAGAAAGGTGTAGAGGATGAACCCCTTCATGTAGGGGAATTCCCATTTGTCGGGATTCAGCCGTTTGGCCTTATCCAGCAGGGCCAAAGAATTAACGCTGTCCTGGGCATCGTGGACTAAAAGCAGGGCGCCGAAGGTGTAGGGATAGATGAAGCGGGTATCGAGATCGGTCAATTTGTCGATGATGGGAAAGAGGTACTCATATTTTCTGTCTTTTTTCAAATGAAAGGCATAGTATTGAATCATCCTCAACCAAAGATAATCGGCCACCGCCAATCCATTGCCGGCCGAGAATAATTTTATCGACTCCGACGACGGGAAATACATCAACTCGCGCACCGACTCCTCGCTGCTTAAGTACTGTCGATCGTAGGTCTGGAGAAGCCAGACGGCCGAGGTCAGCAGGGCCAGTGCAGCGGCGATGAGGAGGAGGTTTTTCATGGCCTAATTGGTTTTGCTGGCTAAGTATACCAGTCACCGACCTAACCCCATCCCCTTCCCTCGAGAGAAGATGACAACGGAGGTTAGGTTCAAAAAGACCTTCACACTAGAAAAACTTACTTCAAATCCTTTTTCTCCAAGATGGCCGAGGATATCAGCAGTATCAGGGCGGTATAGAGGACGATATAGCCCACCATCAGAGCCACCCTGGACCCGGGCACCGGCAGGCCGTAGATGGCCTCGGTCCGAAAGTTGCACAGATGCAGGTTGGGGATGAGATAGGAGGCAGCCTTGACTGAGGTCTTCACCAAAGCCCCGGGCATGCGCTCGGAGAAAAGCCTGAGATGGTCGGCGGCCGTCCCGGCCAGGTAGAGGCAGATGGTAAACACCGCCGACAGGGCCGGTGAAGCCAGCACCGAGAAGAATATGGCCACCGCGGTGACGGCCGCCAGTTGCAGATACAGCCCGACTATAGCCAGCAGAAACAGAGAATCTATTCTTCCGCCCAAGGTGATGACCGTAGCTGCCAATACGACCAACATGACCACGAAGGCCCAAAAGATGGTGGCCATCAATCCGAAATATTTGCCCACCAATAGTTCCCAGCGCCTGACCGGCTTGGCCACCAGCACATAGATGGTGCGCTTGTCCAATTCCTTGTGCACCAGGGCCGTGCCCACCACCACCGCGATCAGCAGGCCGAAGAGCGA
>FWPV01003313.1_pt1 | contig 15271 bp, 13 predicted proteins | sample 2228371 | NCBI WGS metagenome assembly FWPV01 (sample SAMEA103939776, study PRJEB20133) | metagenome | reverse complement strand
GTAATGACGCCCCCGTGGCTCAACTGGATAGAGCGTTTGGTTGCGGACCAAAAGGTTTCAGGTTCAAGTCCTGACGGGGGTACTATGGCGGATTCATCAACCTCATCCGCCCGTTTTTCCGTAGTTGCTCCTTGTGAGACCTTTGCCTGGAGGCGTGTTTCATGCCTTTAGGGGAGATAACATGCCAACAAACAGTTTCGATGTGGTGATCGTGGGCGCCGGCCCGGCCGGTATCTTTGCGGCTCTGGAACTAAGTCAAAACCCCCATTTACGTGTGGCAATCCTCGATAAGGGGGACGATATTGACCGACGGCGCTGTCCCTTGCGTGAACTCAACGTCCCCTGCCGCCAATGCAAGCCCTGCGCGATTTTGAATGGCTGGGGCGGTGCCGGCGCCTTTTCCGACGGCAAACTCACCTTGTCGCCGGCCGTCGGCGGATACCTCGCCGAAATCCTGGGCAATGCCTCGGCGACCGATTTGATCCGGCATGTGGACGCGCTTTATGTGCAATTCGGCGCGCCGGAGAAGGTCCACGGGGTCTATACCGATGAAATCGAAGACCTTGCCAAACGCGCGGCGTTGGCCGGCCTGCATTTCATCTTCGTGCCCATTCGCCACATCGGCACCGAGCACTGCGCCGACATCATGCGCGCCATGCGCGATGTTTTGCTGGCGCGGGGGGTGGTGATTTCTCCGCGCAGTGAAGTCACCGACATTTTGACCGAACAGGGACGGGTATGCGGCATCCAGACCCGCAAGGGAGAACGCCTCGAGGCCGGGGCCGTGATCCTCGCACCGGGCCGTGAAGGCGCAGCCTGGCTCGAAGCAAAGGCGAAAAGCCTGGCCTTGACGATAGCCCGCAATCCGGTTGATCTGGGCGTGCGGGTTGAATTGCCGGCGCCGGTCCTTGAGCCGATCACGCGCCTGGTCTACGAATCCAAATTCATCTACTATTCTGCCGCCTTCGATGACCAGGTCCGTACCTTTTGCATGTGCCCTTACGGTGAGGTGAGCACCGAGTTCGCCGGCGATGTGATGACGGTGAATGGACACTCGTTTGCAGAGCATCGGACGGGCAACACCAATTTCGCGTTGCTGGTCAGCAAATACTTCACCGAGCCTTTCGATGATCCGATTACGTATGGCAAAAGCGTGGCGCGGCTGGCGAACCTGCTCAGCGGCGGCATCCTCGTGCAACGGCTAGGCGATCTACGCTCCGGACGGCGTTCAACCCCTGAGCGTCTCGCGCGTTCCATCGTCCAGCCCACCTTACCCAGCGCGACGCCCGGCGACCTCAACCTGGTGTTGCCCTATCGCTATGTCGGCAACATCCTGGAAATGCTCGATGCGCTGGACAAAATCGCCCCCGGCGTGGCCTCACGGCACACCCTGTTGTACGGCGTGGAAGTCAAATTCTACTCGAACCGACTGACACTGACCTCGACGATGGAAACCGAGATTGCCGGCCTGTACGCCTGCGGTGATGGTGCCGGCGTCACCCGCGGCTTGATCCAGGCTTCGGCCTCCGGCGTGGTAGCCGCGCGGGCTATTCTTCATCGGCAGTAAGGTCTTCAGCGCCTGTAAGATCGGGATCGCCGAAGCTCTCAGGCGTGGTGTCCACGGCGGGGTTGAATTCACCGAGCAGGGCCCGCGCAAAAATCAGATAGCCGGTATGGGCAATGATACGATCAAAGGGGCGTAAGCGGCCCGGCACGGCCTTGTAGGGGCGCAAAATGAGCTCCTCGACCTCGGTATAGCCAAAGGCCGGCTGTTGAAGATGGCGCAGCAACGCCGCGACCTGATTGGTCGTCGGCAACAAACAACCGAAAAATCCCCCACCCTTGAGCGCGGCGTGGACATGAGAAAGGTAAGACCAGGGATCACGGACATCGAGGAACACGGCATCAACACCTTGCTCATCGAAACCTGCGGTGACATCCCGCACCTTGAAGGTAACATAGCGTGACAGCCCCAGCGCCGCGAGATTCTTTTGGGCCAACGCCTGCGTCTCCGGGCGTACCTCATACGAATAAACATGACCATGAGGCATGACCATACGCGCCAGGGCGAGGGTTAAACCTCCACTGCCGGTACCGGCTTCGATCACCCGTGTTCCCGGCCCGATATTCATCTTCATCAGGATATAGCCGATTTCCTTCGGATAAACGATCTGAGTGGCACGGCGGACAGAGCGCACTAACTGTTCAAGGGAGGGCGGAAGAATCAAGTAATGATAGCCCAGATGCGTACTCACCGTCTCTCCCCACCGTCGGCCGATGATGTCGTCGTGCCACAAGCGGCCATGATGGGTATGATACTCATGCCCTGCTTCGATCAAAAGGATGAATTCCTTGCGATCTTTGCCGACCAGGAGTACAATATCACCAGATTGCACATTAAGAGTTGGAGATTGGTTGTCCACGTCTGCATCCTGCACTTTTTAGCGATACAATTTTCAGGACTCGCTTTTCTTACCGTCCTAAACCGATTATAATCAAAGAAAAGTGGGCCGCAAACCTAGCACAGGCCCGGCGCATGAGAACCGGAGGCTACAGGGCCTGAACAGCCCTTTCTTATCCCAGGTGTGAAGGAGAAGAGCATGCAACAAGAAGCCATCGACCGTTTAGCGATCACAATAGTAGATGGTAGCCAGTCGCGCGACTTAATTCAGGCCTTGAACAAGGCGCGCTTCCCGGTGACCATTGTTGATGCAGTCGGCGGGTTTCTCCATGAGGCGTTGGTCACCCTGCTGATCGGGTTGCCGCACCATCGTTTACCCGAGTTCTTCGCATTGGCGCGGGAACAATGTCCACGCCGCACACGCTATGTCCCAATGGGCATTGAACTCTCGCTAACCCCCGGCTACCCGATGATGATCGAAGCTTCTGTAGGTGGAGCGACGGTCTTTATACTTCCGGTTGAACGCTTTGCGCAATTGTGAGGTGAAGCCATGAAATTGATCATTGCGATTGTCAAAGATTCAGATGCCATGGATGTTTCGGACGCCCTGGTCGAAAATAACTTCCGTGTGACGCGGGTAGCCAGCACAGGAGGCTTCTGGCGACGTGGACGGGTCACCCTACTCATCGGCGTTGACGAGACCGAGGTTGATAAGGTCTTTGCGCTCATCGAGGGTGCCTGTCGCGCCCCCGAACAACCGGGCGAACACAAAGCCACGATTTTCGTGATTCCCGCCGAGGATTTCATCCAACTCGGATGACGGCGCGGGCGCGCCGTGAGCCTGCCGGCTGAGGATGGCTGCGTTTTGGTTTTCTCGGACACAGCGTTCTTCTCGGAGGGGAGGATATGGCAGACAAGGTGGAACAACGGTTATACCACGGCAAGATCAACGCCGAGGAAATGGCCCGTGCGTTGACCCTGCGTTTCAACCAGAAAGAAACCCGCGCCCAATGGCTGCGGGGTGAAAGCGGACGGGTCATCGTGCAGATCCAAAGCCAGGGCGTCGAGCGCGGCGACCCCAATACGGCGGTCACGGTGCACATCACTCCCCTCGATATCGGCGTCACGGTGGCGGTGAGTGAACAACAATGGCTCAGTGTGGCAGCCGATCTGGCCAAAACCGGCATCATGGGATGGCTCAACCCGCTGCGTCTGTTGGATGAATTGGATGATATCGCGCGCAATGTGCGCTGGTTGGGTTTGCGCGCCGAGGTATGGAAGGCCGTTGATGAATATTGCCAGAGTCAGGGAAGCGGGCGCGGGGCCACTGCCGCTTTACAAGCCGTGCTGTGTCCCTATTGCGATACCCCCAACCCCATCGGCGCGTATAATTGTCGCGCCTGTCACGCACCTTTGGCCGAGGTGCAACCGATGGTATGCCCGCATTGCGGTTTCCTCAATACGCCGGAGGGGTCATTGTGTGTGAATTGTGGAGCGCGGATTCGCGTGAAACGTTGAAATGACGACAACGCTTGTGCTGGTTCGACACGGACAGACTGAATGGAATGTGGGGGATCGTTTTCGGGGACGCGCCGACATCCCCCTGGATGCGACGGGCAGCGCGCAAGCCGAAGTGACGGCGCGGCATATAGCGGCGCATTGGACGCCGAATGCCGTATATTGTAGTCCCCTTAAACGAGCGCGCCAGACGGCGGAGAAAATCGCCCAACTTTTCCGGCTCCATGAGCGGCCCCATCCCGGCCTGCTGGACATTGACTATGGGGTGTGGGAGGGCTATACGGCCGATGAAATCCGCGCGCAGCACTGGGGCGAGGCTTTGCACTTGTGGTACACCCGTCCTCACGAAGCTCCCATCCCCGGCGGCGAAAACCTGCAGACCGTTCAGCTTCGCGCGATGGGCGCACTCCGTGAAATCCTGCACCGTCATGCCGGCGCTACGGTGGTGATTGTGGCCCATACCGTTGTCAATCGGCTGCTGCTCTTGGGCATTTTGGGCCTGGGCAACGAGCATTTTTGGCACTTAGGACAGGACCCCTGCGCGATCAACCTCATCGAGTTCGATGGTCAGGACTATAAGCTGCTGAAGATGAACGACACATGTCACCTTTTTGAAGTCGAGCAGTCCGCTAGAAACCAGCACCCTTGAAGGACCGCCGAACCCGACTAACAACCACTCAACTACCCGACTTACAAATTAGAGGTGGAGCATGGCACAGCTGAAAGGATATGGGAAGATCGTCCTCTACAGTGGCAACGGTTGTCCAGAGCTTGCTGCCGAAATCAGCACCGAACTCGGCATCCCTCTCAGTGGCCGCGATGCCTTTCAATTTGCAAACGGCAATACCTTTGTGCGCTTACATAACAGCGTCCGGGGGCAAGATGCTTTTCTCATTCAAACCACTTCGGCCCCGGTCAACGACAACTTGATGGAGTTGTTGATTTTCATTGACACATTGAAGCGCGCTTCGGCGGGGCGGATCACGGCCATCATCCCCTATCTGGCCTACGGCCGCTCCGACAAGAAAGACCGCCCGCGGGTACCGGTTACGGCGCGTCTGGTTGCCGATATGATCCAGATTGCCGGCGCGGATCGTTACGTGACGCTAGACCTCCACGCCGGACAGATTCAAGGCTTCTTCAGCATCCCCGGCGATACCTTGACGGCCTTCCCCCTGTTGGCCGATTACATGCGGCAGAAAGATTTACGCAATGCGGTGGTGGTGTCGGCCGATCTGGGCTTTGCTAAAAAGGCGCGCGTTTTTGCCGAGGAACTCGATCTGCCGGTAGCATTCATCGAAAAGCGGCGCGTCGAAGATCACACGGCGGTGCTCACCGTCATCGGGGAGGTACAGGATAAGGATGTCATCATCGTTGATGATGAAGTGGATACCGCCGGGACGATGTGCGACGATATCCAGGTGATGAAACAGGCCGGCGCCAGAGATGTATACTGTTGTTTCGTGCATCCCGTATTCTCCGGCCAGGCCGTCGAGCTACTGCGCGCGCAGCCGGTCAAGGAAATCGTGACGACGAATTCGGTCCCCTTACGGCCCGGCACCCGCGAAAGCCTGCCCAATTTGACGGTGCTGTCGGTAGCCCCCTTGTTGGCCGGGGTGATCACGCGCGTCCACGGCGGTCGCAGCGTGGGCGAGTTGTTCAAACCCTATCACGGTTATAGTTGAGGCCAACAACACCGGTATACAACGCAGCGGCCTATTGATCCCGTATGGTCAGCGGCAAATAAAGCATATAGGGGGGATTGACCCACAGGCTGGCGCAGACCGGTTTTGTCTGAAGATAGGCGGTCTGCGCCGTCGTGCAGAAGGAGTAAAGGCCGCTGTTGCGTTCGGCCCACGGCATTGAAACATGCTGTTGATGGCCGCAACACCCCAGCCCCTGAACGGCCAGCCGACCGATTGGCGTAAGCGCGGCATTGTTCTCGTAGAATGTCACCGTCAAAGGTTCCCCCAGCGCCGAGAAACCGTCGTTCCGCAGTGACGCATACAACATCGCCGTGATCGGCGTCGTCACATTGTACAGCAGCGGCGTCCACACCCGCTCGACATGCAGGTCAACATCCAGCGCGGTGATGTAGAAATCATAGGGCATCCCCACAACATAGCCCGGCCAGGTGACCGTGGCGGATTCGTGATCGCCACAACAGGCCAGACGCCTCAATACCGTCTCCCCTACCACGGCATAGTGGGTGGGAGTGAGCGGTGAGTTCCCGATCACTTTAGCGACAATCGTGGGGCCACTGGCGAGGTTGCCGGCATTGGCAATCGTGAAGGCGACCGTTGCCGTGACCGACGTACCGGTTGCCGCAACCGGCGTGCTCACGTGCGTATCGAGAACCAATAAATCCACCGTCGGCGTGATCCGCGCCGTATAAGCGGCATAATCCCGTCCCATAACGGTCGGCTGCAGCGTCAGCGGATCGAACAGCGTGCCGCCGGGATAATCGCCATGATCCAAACTGTACCAGGCCCATCCTTGCACCAGCCGCCCACCGTCCGGGCGGTAGCCGATGAGAGGATCACCGGCCGTTTGCATCCAATCGAAGCCGGCGTACATAAATTCCCGACTCTTTATATCGTAGATGCTGCCACTGTACACCAATCCTTCGTAAAAAAGCACACCGTATTCGGGGATCAGGAGGGGATGATTGCGGTAGCCGTTATCATACATCCATTGGCGGAATGTCCGAATGCGCTGCGTAAAGATGTTCATATTCCAATGATCGTATACCGAGTAAAAAGTAGCGATGGATCTGGAACTCTCGCGGTCCGGCCAATCGGGGACAAAGCAGGCGCCCCATCCCCACGGAGGTTCGCCCGGCGCCGGGGTGGGATAGCATGTCTCACAGAGGATATAGTTGTGAATGCTCCACACATCGGCCGGCAGGGGTTCGTTATAGTAAGCCCGGTAGGCTGCCAGAACGCGCTCCAGATACTTCAAGCGCTGTGGTGTGGGTTGTACAATGTTGCCGGCGGCAATCTTGGCAGTCGGATCGGCAGCTTTGATGAAATAGTACAGATCGTGATAGGCGCGGGCGTACCACTCCGAGAGCATATTATCCATCAACGTACAATCCGGCTCACTGCCGATAAACCAAGTGGCACCAGGCTGCTTGGCAATCACCGCGCGCAACGACGTCGTGATAGGAGCGGTCGTGTAGCCGATCTGGACCCCATTGTTGTCTTTGATGGGCCTGAGGCGCACGGTCTGGATGTAGTGGAGCGGCGGCAGTTGCGTCGCCCCGCGCGCGCTCCAATCCCAGTACCACCCGGCATTGAGATAAGTCGGCCAACCGTAGCGTTGTGCCACACTCGCCGATCCGGTCAACCCAAACCCGAACCGTCCATTAGGATAGGAAAATGGCGGCGTCTGCTCCGCCGGCGCAGTGGCCGTGACCGCCACCGTGCCCGTCCAAAGCACAAGAGCGATTTCTATCACGAAGTAGACCATAAGGTGTATTTTCCGTCGGAAAACAAGACTATACTTTAGCTGTCGGCCCATACCCTTCTCCCCACGCTGTCGTTCTTCATCAAGCCTTGTACCTCTATTATACATCGCCTCGTTACACCTTCAGTCATTCTGCGGCGAAGCCCCATTGACCAACTCGCCAAGTTGCCGTATACTTAACATAGTTTCCGATGCGTCTATGTGGTCATCGGGAGCGCAGGTGCTACAATCCCTCAACCTAACCGTAATGCCGTTCACATGCTCCATCCAGAGCTTGAGATTATCGGCAGATCCGGCGGACGCATTGTCAGATCTGTCGGTGGCACATTGGCTTGGTCTGTTGGCAAAATATGAGCGACTTATCAACGGCGCAATTTCTTTGCAGACACCAGGAGCTACGCTCTCTACCAAAGATGAAAATGGTTCAGAAGCTGCTGGACGCCGATTTTCGCAGATTCACGCAGATCATTCTTTGAGCCATCCCAAAAAAATCTGCTCAATCTGCTTAATCTGCTGACAGAAACGAACTTTTTTCATCAAAGAAGCTATTTTCGGAACAGATTGCTGTGGAGGTAAATCGTGACTGAAAAACCATTCCGTAATCCTTATGCAGAATTCACCGTCGTCCGCAACATCCTTTTTGATCAGGTCATGCCGACGCTCTCCTCCGACGCCTGGAAGGTGCTGTGCGTTGCGCTGCGTCAAACATGGGGCGGGGATGTGGAATGTAATCGAGCGATTCCCCTCCATATCACGCTGACGCAGTTCGAGGAGAAGACCGGCATCCAAGCGCCGGGGGCGCTTGGAAGGGCGCTACGTGAATGTGTAGACGCCGGATATTTGTTGTTGGATCAATCCGGCGATCCCAATACCGACTTCGTGTTGAATCTTCGCTGTGAAGTCAAATCGCCGGCGCCGGGAGAGGGGACGGTCGAAAAAATCCCGCCGCTGCGCCCGGGGTTGGAGATCGCTTTCCAGGCGTTAGTCAGCTTTGCGCGGGAGATGGGCGCCGTTCCCGATCTATCCCTGGTACGCCGTGCAGTCGTTGATAATGGGGCCGATGCCGTTGCCGACTGGATCGCGGTGGGGCGGGTGATGACCCACCTGGAGCCGCCCGCCCGTTTCAAGACCGTCTTGGAACGTCTGTTACAAGGTGTTCCCCCACTTCCCCTCAGTATGCTTGGGCCAGAAGAACCGACCGAGCTTGAAGGCAATACATCCGCCCGCCAAGAAACCTCCCCCCCTTCCGCTGCCGAACTATGGCAGAGGATATTGGATGAATTGCGCACCAAGATGCGCAGCAGTAAGTTCAAGTTCTTTGAATCCACCGTGGGTATCGCTTTGGAAAATGGTGTCTTGACGGTTGAGGCGCCGAACGAGCGAATACGCGAGTGGTTGGAGACGGGACAGTTGGCCGAGACCACCCGCGAGACGGTCAAAGCACTGACCCAGGGGGCCGTGACATTGAAGTTTGTCGCCAGAGGCGAGTAGTTGATGAAACGGTTTGCCGTCTTACAACTTTCGGGGTGTGCCGGCTGCGAGGTAGCGCTGCTCAACGCCGAAACATGGGTCGAGCAGTACAAGCTGGTCTACATGCCGCTGGTGGTTTCCGTCGAGGATGTGCCGGCCGTGGATATCCTGCTCATCAGCGGCGGGGTGCGCACCGACGAAGACCTCTACAAACTGCGGCGCGCCGTGAAGAGCGCGTCGCAGGTGGTCGCGGTGGGAACATGCGCCATCTCCGGTGGCGTCGCCAATCTGGGCGACCGCGACGAAGTGCGGGCCCTGTTTCTGGCCGAAGCCGACCGTCCCCACGTTCCCCGGCTGTTGCCCAAGTCCCATCCCGTGGATACTTTCGTAGCCGTGGACCTGTACGTGCCCGGCTGTCCACCAACGGCGGAATTGTTTATGGCCGTCCTGACAAACCCACAGGAGTTTCAAGCCGGCAAAGTTGTCTGCCAGGAATGCGGGCGGCAGAAACTCAAAGACGTGAAACCGGCGCATTTGCTCGGTTTCCAACAGGGCGAGGTCTTGCCCGAGGTGTGCCTCATCAACCAGGGTTATCTATGCATTGGCTCTTCGACGCGCGGCGGCTGTCGCGCTCCGTGCCCGCGCGCGGGCCATCCGTGCGTGGGCTGCCGCGGACCTTCGGATGTCTTTATCGAGAAAGAATCCGCCGCGTGGTTCACCAGCATCAAGCGTGTCTTTGCGACAATGACGACTGTGCCAGAAGAGGAAATCGAGCGTGGCTTGCGTTCGCCGCAGTTGGCGATGTTCCTCTTCCAGTTCTCCGATTACGCCGGCGGCGACCGGCTCCCACGTCCCAAAGAAAAGGTGCTGTAAGATGACGACGCTGACCTTCCCCCTGAGCCGCATCGAGGGCCACGCCCGCGTCGTCATTGAGGTACGCGATGGGCGTGTACAGTCCACAAAATTCCAGGCGACGGAGTTTCGCGGCTTCGAGTATCTGGTGAAGGGGGCGCCTGCCCAGCAAATGCCGGTGATCGTGCCCCGCATCTGCGGCGTATGCTCGACGGCGCACCACGTCGCCTCGGTCAAAGCGTTGGAAGATGCCTACGGGGTCACCCCGCCGCCGTTGGCGCTCACCATCCGCGAGTTGCTGATGCTCGGTCAGTTGGTGCAAAACCAAGCCACCTCCCTCTTCATCTTCACCATGCCCGACCGTCTGGGCCTCAACAGCCTTTTCGATGTCGCCGACGCCGGCATGGACGACGATACACTGGCGGGGATAGCGGCACGCGCGCTGCGCGTGCGGCAGGCCGGGACGCACCTCATTACGTTGGCCGGCGGGCAGTTCATCCATCCGGTCAAGGCAGTCGTCGGCGGGGTGACGGGAGGCATCAGAGCGGAGGCCGCCTCCGCGATGCGGGCAGAGCTGGCAGATGCGTTACCTGTGGCCTGTGCGCTCTTCGACACATACTGGGACTATTCGCTCGCGCTGAGCGCGCGCCTGGGCACCTGGGGTGACGATGCCCCCGCCTGTTATCTCACCGCAGTGAGCGGGACGCGGCCTAACTACTACGGCGATTTCATCCGGCTGATGGGCTGTGAGTCCGGCGAAGTCTGCGCGCAGTTCGCGGCCCGTGAGTTCCGCGCTTTTCTGACATTTGAAGAGACCGAATACAGTTACGCCGCGCAAACCAGCTACCACGGCAACGTGCTGCGGGCCAACAGCCTGGCGCGAGCCAATCTGATTGATAACCTGGCGACGCCCTGCGCGAACGAGTATTTGCAGCGTTTCCACCGCGAGTTCGGCCAACCGGCGCACGCCATTCTGCTCTTCGACCTGGCGCGCGGCATCGAACTTGTGTATGCCATCGAACGCGCCATGGAAATCCTGAGTGAACCGCTCGACGGCGCGGAGACGCGCATCCCCTACACCCCGCGCGACGGCGAAGGCTACGGCCTCGTCGAAGCGCCGCGCGGCCCGCTGATCCACCACTACCGCATCGAGAACGGCCTGATCGCCCAGGCGGAGTTCGTCATCCCCACCGTCCACAACGTGCTGGCAATTGAGCGCGCCCTGCGCGTTGCCGCCGAACGGTATATTACGCCGGAGCGGGTGAATCTGGAATTAGAGCGGGCAGTGGGGCGGGTGGTGCGGGCGTTCGATCCGTGTATCGCTTGCGCGACGCACTGAATACACAAACGTTTTCTGCCTCTTCTTCATACAGGCTTATCAATTCTTCACCAATTGCGCAATCAATTTTTGCTGGTCACTTCACATTTTCACGTCCCCGCGCGCGGACGAGGGCGCCGACGGTGCAGGTTGTCATCATCCGACCACGTCCTCCGGCGTGAACAACAACACGTCTGGATCATTTGCGGCGCGCTCGCGTAACGGCGTTGTAAATCCGCTCCGGCTGAACAAGGGATAATAGAGTCGCCAGCCGGTAGCGTCGCCTTGCCAGGCGCGCGCCTGACGTTGCAGGGTTTCCAGGTCTTGCATCCCCACCGGTTCATTGCGCCACTTGACTTCGCCTAACCAGGCCACGCGCTGCCGGTAGCTAACCGCCGCCAGGTCAATCTGATGTCCGGCATCCCACCACGAACCAACGGCCTCCGGCCAAAAGCCCGGCGTCGCGCGCGCCGCCAGGTCGTAGACGGCCGCCCGCGCTAATTCTTCCCACGTGACCGCGACAAATTGATCCCAGGTGGGGCGCAACACCTGCTCTACCAAACCCGCGCCCTGGCCCTTCTCAATCGCGCCGGTGTACGGCAGAATATACCGTCCCCAAAAGCGGATGTAGGGATCGGTAATGTGCCAGGTTCCCCTTTGGCGTTGTGCGGTCGGGGCGATCCTTACCGGGACGCGGCGCTCGACATACCCGGCGCCCTGCAAGGTGGAGAGGTAGGCGGTCAAACTGCTGCGCTCCACGCCGGCCTCTTGCGCGATGGCGGAGAGCGTGTGTTGGCCGTTGGCAATCGCCCGCAGCACGGCGGCATAGTGGCGGGGATCGCGCATCTCGTCGCGGAGCAGGGTCAAGCCATCGTGGTAAAGAATGTTTGCCGGATCGAACGCCGTGTGGCTGAGGTTGGCCCACCACGAACGCTCAGGGCGCAACTCGGCCAGGTACGCCGGCATCCCGCCGGTGAGCGCGTAGGCTTCGATCAACGCGACCGGACTGCGTTCCGGCAAGAAGCCGCGCATTTGTCCCGGCGTCAAGGGTCGCAGGGTCAACTGCGCGGTGCGTCGCCCGTAGAGAGGGGCGTCACGGTTGAGAACGTCCCGTTCCATCACAGACATATACGAGCCGCACAACACCAGGAATACCTGCGAATGTTGCAACGTTTCGTCCCACAGCTTTTGGAGGACAGAAGCCAGACGTTCGCCAGCGTCGGCCAGGTAGGGATACTCGTCGAGGATGAAGACAAAGCGGCGGTCTGCGGCCAGCCGTCCCACCGCCTGGAACAAACCCAACCACGAGCCATACGAACCGGGGGCTGCGTTAGGGCCGTGTTCAGCTTCCCACAGGGCAGCCGAGAGATTGCGCAGCAGCGTTTCCGCCGAGTCCAGGTACGCCAGAAAATACACGCCGGGCTTATCGGCGGCAAACTCGGCCAGCAGCGCCGTCTTACCTACGCGCCGGCGTCCGGTCAGTACGATAAACTCGGCTTTGCCCGATTGGTAGCGTTCGTTGAACCAGGTCAATTCTTGTTCACGGTTGATAAACATCGCGCGGTCCTTTCTGTACCGGTGTTTAATGCTTACGATTATTATAATCGTAAGCATTAAACCTGACAAGATGCAATAGTTTCGCGGTCCGTGCCACTCAACGGGCGCAGCACCAGCTACCCGGCGGTGCTGTCGGGCAGCATCACCCATTCACGTCCCCGCGCGCGGACGAGGGAGCCGACGGTGTAGGGCATGGGTAATTACCTCGGATAGAGTTTTTGTGTTGGACGTTTACTTGTAGCTCCCAACGGCTTGGTTGTAGTTTTGACTGATGTCTGAGAGCGCAACACCAATGGCAAGTACACGTAATAATGGTCATCGGGCGCTTCAGTCACAGTGATGTAATCGGTTTTGATCTTCATATCGCTACCGCCTGGGCCGCTGACGGTCAGCGTGACCGTGTATGTCCCTGCCGTCGTGTATTCATGTGTGGGGTTTGGCTCGGTATTGGTGATTCCATCGCCAAAATCCCATAACCAGGATGTAATAGTACCCCTTGAGGTATCGGTAAATACCACGGTTAATGGAGGCTGTCCCGCCAAAGGCGTTGCTGTGAAATCTGCCACTGGTGACGCCTCGGTCACCGTAATGTAGTTTGTCTTTTTCGCCGTGTTGCTGCCACCTAATCCAGTAACGGTGAGCGTAACTGTGTACACACCAGTCGCGGCATATTCGTGCATGGGATGCTGTACCGTGCTGGTGTCCCCATCGCCAAAATCCCACTGCCAGGCGGTGATAGCTCCGGTTGAGGTATCCGTGAAGGTCACATTAAGCGGCGCGTGACCAGTGCGCGGCGTCGCACTGAAAGCGGCAACTGGCGGGGCGTGGGTCACAGTGATGTAACTGGCCTTAGTCTCGGTGTCGCTGCCACCTGACCCGGTAACGGTCAAGGTCACAGTGTACGTCCCCGGCATGCTGTATTCGTGCGTGGGATGTTGCGCCGTGCTGGTTGCGCCATCGCCGAAATCCCACTCCCAAGTCGTAATTGTACCGCTTGAGATATCCGTGAAAGTTACACCTAACGGCGCGTGCCCGGTCAGTGGGGAAGCCATAAAATCGGCTACTGGCACCGGGGCGGTCACAATTACTGTGTAAACAGTCATAAAATTCGTGTATTGATTTTGCGCCGTAACTGAAACAGTTTTTGTTCCCTCGTTTTCCCAAAACAAATCAATAGTGTCACTGAGATATTCACTAACCTGAATGAATTCAGGCCAATCGCTAGTTTGCCAGGTATAGGTGATAGGTTTAGTCAATGTGTAAGGGCTTGCCATCACAAAGTATTCGCCGATCATTCCTGTCGTCAACAAAGTAGGACCGGTCATATACAACCCTGGCACATTATTATAGACCGTTGTTACAAAACCGGTTGGTGTTTCCTGATCCACAGAGATATAAATCCCATAATGAGGATCGAAAAAAACTTCACCCACAAGCCACATAGTGCCATCTACGCCTGTCTCTCCCTTATAATCTACGTCTATGATATGAGCCGGGTTGGTACGCCATGTATTAACTTCGTGAATGACGACTGCTTTCCCTGGCATAGAAACATCATAGCCTACTGGCTCACGAGCTTCTACTGTATAGAAATAATCAAAGTAATCGTACTCATCGTCTATAAGCACAAATATAGCGAGGGTGTTATTGGTTTGCGGAAGAGCCAGACGTTCAAGTGTTACAGTCTCATGAAAACCAGGGGGAATTTCAAGCCTTTGCTCTGATTCTATCCATCCTAGCAGATCCTTATGATAAGCAATCGTGTGTTGCGCGGTACATCCATACACTGGCTGTGGGTTCAAAGCACAGCTATCATAGGAGTTACTCATCACATCCCAGATATTGTCATAGGTGTAGCCATATTTCCCTGACGAGTGTGGCAATCCTAGCACATGCCCCATTTCGTGTTGCACGTAGTTCAATGAACAATAGGCTATTTCCCAGGTCGCGCGATAGGCCTGACCCTCATACCAAACAGTAGACGCGATAAAAGGGCCGCCCCATTCTGCATTGAAAAACAAGTTGAACGCAAAATAATCAGCAAGATTTACACCATCCAGCGCAGCGGCAGCGATACAATCATGCCCCGCTGAGTAAAAATGAAAGTCGGGGCGTCCATCGCCATTTTCATCATATAGATAGTAGTCCAAAGGTTGTGGGAGTGTGTACCAGCCAACTGCCCCGCTATTTTGCAGATTGATTTTGTCAAAAGATAGTTCGCGCCAGTAATGATCTAGCTCCCCGTAATTTTCGCCATACATCTCAATAAAGTAATCCAATGATTTTGGCTCATCAGGAATATCGCTGAACTTGCATAAAATTGATAACCAACGCAGTGTTCCAGAAATAGTGGTGGTCGCTTGCGGGGATATTATTAACGATGGTGAACTAAACTCTTCCACAAGGTATAGGTTGTTGGTATAGGGAGGCCAAATGGCTGCGAAATCACTCGACCGTTTCTTCAACACACTCTGATCTTTCATATCACGTATTACTTCACGCGAATTGTAAGTGGCTTTTTTGTCAAAATAGGCTAATATCGATATGATACTGATCAACATAGCGAGTAAAAGATACCTGAGCACACGCCGGTAATCCATGGGTTCCCTTGTATACTGTAGTCAGAGCGACCAGACTGTCAGTACACATCTCCTTTCTTCAAGATTCAGTTAGGCCGTCGCTCTTGG
>FWPV01010386.1_pt1 | contig 15272 bp, 12 predicted proteins | sample 2228371 | NCBI WGS metagenome assembly FWPV01 (sample SAMEA103939776, study PRJEB20133) | metagenome | reverse complement strand
ACTGCTCCGGCCCGGAGGGAGGTTGGTCGTGATTTCCTTCATGTCTCTTGAGGACCGGAAGGTGAAGCAGGCGTTTCAAGCGCTCGCCCGCCAGGGACGCGCGCGAATCTTGACCAAGCATGTGGTCACTCCCGCTGAAGACGAGGTTCAGCGCAACCCAGCGTCGCGCAGCGCCAAGCTACGCGCGCTGGAAATGAGTTAGCGACACGATATGGCAACCCTAGCAACCATTTTCTCCCGTATCTTCAGCCCGGCCGCCGCCGTCGAGGCCCCGGCGGTTCAAAGCCTGGAGGCGCCCGAAGACTTGTACCTCGTCCGCGCCTTTCCCAATGAGGATGTCTTCTTCATGGTGAAAGAGATCGACAACTCCCGCGTCGTCCGGGAGGCGGACCCGGTAGCGCCGAGAAAATGCTGGAAGATGATCGCCGCCGGCGGCGCCGTGGTGGCGTTGCTGATCCTGCTGCTCGTTCCGAGCGCCTACAGCCGTTTGACCGGTTATCAGATCCAGTCCCTGGTCGCCGAGCGGGAGCGCCTGCTGAACGAACGGGCAGCCTTGGATCTCGAAGAGGCGCGCTTGCTTAGCCCGGAAAGGCTCGAAGAATTGGCGAAAATGCAGGAGTTCATTGACCCCGCCCCCGGCAGCGTGATCTACCTGCCGCCCGCGCAAGGCTCGCTTGCCCTGAACCTCCCGCAAAAGTGAAGTCGTCGCGCACCATCAAACGGAGGCGGCAGGAGGAAGGCTGAAGATGGCGCTCTGGGATTCGGCATTGGCCCGGTTGTTCCCACTATGGAAAGCCCGTTCGCTCCACAGCGCGGATGGAGGCGCGTATGAAGAAGAAGAGGGCCGGTCCATCGAGCGCCTGCGCATTGTGATATGGCTGTTCCTAATCTGGACGATTGTGATCGTCCTCCGATTGCTGTGGCTGCAGGGGGTGGAGCACGATACTTACCGCCGCCTGGCCCTTTCCCAGCATCAAAAGCTGGTCGAAATCAACGCGCCGCGGGGCATGATCCTGGACCGCAACCTGAAACCTCTGGCGATGAGCATCCCTGTGGACTCGGTGTGCGTCAACCCCCAGAAGATTCCCGACGTCGCGGTAGCCGTGGACATCCTGGCGAGCGTGTTGGACCTCGACCGCGATCAGCTTATGGCCAAGGTTCTCGCCGCCAAGGTGATGCAGAGGGGGTTCCTGTGGGTGAAACGCAAGGTCAGCGACGAGGAAGCAGCGCGCCTGCGCAGTTATAAGCTGCCCTACGTCGAGTTCCGGAAAGAAAGCCACCGCTTTTATCCCAAAGGGCGTCTCGCCGCGCAACTGGTCGGAGCGGTGGGATTCATCGAGGACGAAGAGCGGGGCGTGGTCGGGTTGGAGTCGTATTTCGAAGAGGAACTTCAGGGACGCCCCGGAACGGTGCGCCTGGTGAAGGATTCGCGGCAACGCGGCGTGGATGCGACCGTGGCGGTCGAACCCGTAGCCGGCATGGACATCGTCTCAACCATCGACGAGCGCATTCAGTTCATCGCCGAGCGGGAACTCGAGCGCGCCGTGGTTTCGAACAACTGCAAGGCGGGCTCGCTGGTGGCTATGAACCCGAACAACGGTGAGATTTTGGCCATGGCGAGCTATCCCACCTTCGACCCGAACCTGCCGGTCAAAAAGGGCGAAAATCTGGCGCCACGGCTGAATCTGGCCATCTCCGCTCCGTTCGAGCCCGGGTCGGTATTTAAAGTCATCACTGTGGCGGCGGCGCTGGAGCGCACGAATCTGAAACCCACCACGATCATTCCCTGCGGCAACGGCATCATCAACCTGTTCGGGCGGGTGATCCATGATCACGACCCCTATAGCGCCCTCTCGATGACCGACGTGCTCGCCAAATCAAGCAATATCGGGGCGATCCAAGTCGGACTGAAGGTGGGCGAGCCGGCGCTGTACGATTACATTCTGCGATTCGGCTTTGGCCGCCCCACCGGCATCGAACTGCCCGCCGAAGCGGCGGGCACGGTCCGGCGCCTGAAATCCTGGACCAAGAGTTCCATCGGCTCGGTGGCGATGGGCCACGAAATCAGCACTACGACCCTGCAACTCGCCCGAGCCTGCGCCGTGCCGGCCAACGGCGGTTTCCTGGTCAAACCGAAGATCGTGCTGCGGAAGGGACGCCCTGAGCAAGCCTACCAACCGGCGGCACACGAAAAGCCCGTGCGCGTGCTCTCCCCGGAAAACGCCATGACGCTGCGCCGGATGATGGAAGAGGTGGTTTTGACCGGCACGGGGAAGAAAGCGCGGCTGGACGGATACCGGGCTGCGGGCAAGACGGGTTCGGCTCAGATCTTCGACTTTGAGACGCACACTTACACGCATCGCTACAACGCGTCGTTCATGGGCTTCGCGCCGGTCACCAACCCGCAAATTGTCGTGGTCGTGACGCTAAATGGAGCTTCCCTTTACGGCGGCGCGGTGGCGGCGCCGGTATTCCGGGAAGTAGCGGGCGCAGCGCTGCGCCTGCTCGATGTGCCGCGGGACGCTTCCCAAACCGGCGAGCCAGACTCCGATGCGGGCAATACGAATGATCTGCCGGCAGCGGAACTGGCTCAAGAGCCTGAAGAGCCGATGCTCCAACCGGCGCCGGCGCCGCAGATTCCCGCGCGGACCGTGATCCGCGCCGGCGCGCAACTCACCCCGGATTTCCGCGGCAAGCCGCTGCGCGCGGTATTGGAGACCGCTTCGGCGGCAGGCATTCAAGTGTCGTTCGCGGGCAGCGGGTTGGTGCGGCGCCAGCGTCCCGCGCCGGGCGAGGCGCTGCCACCGGGAGAAAAGGTTTACGTCGAGTTGGAGAGGTGACGAGGGAAGAGGACAGATGCAACCGGTGAAGACCCTCCGGGAGATTGCGGCGGGGACCGATTTGGAGTCCCGCTTGCCGGGGGACCTTGCCGCTCAGCCGGTGGCTGGAATCGCTTACGATTCCCGGAAAGTTCAGCCCGGTTTCCTCTTCTTCGCCTTCCCCGGCGCCACAACCGATGGCCGAAAGTACGCCGCCGACGCGGCAGCGCGGGGCGCTCTGGCGGTGGTGAGCGTATCGCCGCCTCCGCCCGGGTTCTCCATCCCCTGGCTCGAAACCGCCCACGGACGCCGGACCCTGGCGCTCGCCGCGCGGAACTTCTTCGACCGCCCGGATGAGCGTTTGAAACTGACCGGCATTACCGGCACCAACGGCAAGACCACCACGGCGTTTCTCGTCGAGTCGATCCTCACCGCCGCCGGACTCCGTTCGTCCATGGTGGGCACCGTCGAATACCACGTCGCAGGCGAGGTCCGCCCGGCGCCCAACACAACGCCCGAATCGCTCGACATCATGACGATCCTGCGCGAGACCGAGCTTCAGGGCGGCAGTCATGTCACAATGGAAGTCTCCTCCCACGCACTGGCGTTGGGACGAGTTTACGGGATCTTGTTTCACACAGCGGTATTCACGAACCTCTCGCGGGACCATCTGGACTTCCACCGGGGCGGAATGGAGGAGTATTTCGCCGCCAAGCGCCTGCTTTTCGAAGGCGCCGGCGCTCCGCCTCCCCGCTGCGCGGTGCTGAACGCCGACGATCCTTATTCGGCGCGGCTCGGCTTCGAGGGGGAAACCATCTGGTTCGGGATTCAGGAGTCCAAGGACTTGCGCGCCACCCGGATCAGCCAGTCCTTCGACGGGCTCCACTTCGACGTCTCATTTCGAGGCCGGAAGTTCCGGATCGAATCGCCGTTGGTGGGACGCTTCAACGTGTATAACATTCTGGCGGCTTGCGGCGTGGGGCTGAGCTACGGATTATCGCCTGAGACCCTGGCGGCGGGCATCGCCGCCTGCCGCACCGTGCCGGGGCGTTTTGAAAGGGTTGATCTCGGACAGCCGTTCCTGGTGGCGGTCGACTACGCGCACACGGACGACGCTTTGAAGAACGTCATCGCCCTGGCCCGGGACCTCAAGCCCCGCCGCGTCATCACGCTGTTCGGCTGCGGAGGAGACCGGGACCGCGAAAAGCGCCCGCTCATGGGTATGGCGGCGGCTCAATACAGCGACGTGGTGGTGGTTACCTCGGACAATCCGCGCAGCGAGGATCCGCTGGCTATTATCAACGATGCGCTGGTGGGCGTCCGCCGCTTCGATACGCGCCACATCGTGGAGCCGGACCGCGAAACCGCCATCCGCCGCGCCATCGCCGAAGCCATGCCGGGCGATGTGGTGATCCTGGCAGGCAAAGGACACGAGACTTATCAGATTTTCCGCGACCGCCGGGTTCCTTTCGACGACCGCGAAGCCGCCCGGAAAGCGCTGCGCTCGCTCGGTTACGGACAGGAGGGGCAATGACCTTCGACCTCGCCGAAGCCGCAGCCGCTCTGGGATGGAAGGCGCCCTTCGACTCGCTGCGCGTTTCCCACTGGAGCACCGACACGCGCACTATCGAGCCGGGGTCGGTGTTCATCGCGTTGCGGGGACCGTCGCATGACGGTCACGACCACATCGCGGAGGCATTCCAAAAAGGCGCCGTCGCCGCCATCGCCTCCCGGGCGGATCAGGCGGGCGGACCCGTCGTTCTCGTCCCGGATACGCTCGAGGCGCTTCAGCGGCTGGCTGCGTGGGCGCGCAGCCGGTGGAACGGCGACCTTGTGGCCGTCACCGGCAGCGCGGGCAAGACCACCACGAAAGAATCCATCGCGCATCTCCTCTCAGTGAGGAAGAAAACGGGCAGGACGCCGGGCAACCTGAACAATCACATCGGCGTCCCGCTGTCGATTTTGGAGCTTCCGGACGAGGCCGAAGCCGCGGTGATCGAAATCGGCATGAATCACCCGGGCGAAATTCGCGCCCTCGCCGCCATTGCGCGTCCCGCGGTGGGCGTGGTGACCAATGCGGGCTGGGCGCATGTGGAAAACTTTCACTCTCTTGACGGCGTGGCGCTCGCCAAGCGGGAGTTGATTGAGTCCCTCCCGCCCGGCGGAGTCGCGGTGCTCAATGCCGACGACGAACAGGTGGCCCGCTTTGCGGATGTGCATCCGGGACCTGCCGTCACCTTCGGCATCGACCGCGACGCCGACATACGAGCTACCCGCGTCGAACTTCTGCCTCATGGCTCCCGCTTTCATGCCGCGGGAGCGGACTTCGAGATTCCACTCGCCGGGCGGCACGGCGTCATGAACGCGCTGGCCGCCATTGCCGTGGCTTACGGCGTATTCGGCATCCCGGCGGCAGAGCTGGCCGGCGCCGCCCGCACTCTGGCGCCTGCCAAAATGCGGGGCGAACGCCTGGAAATCCGCGGCATCACCATCTGGAACGATTGCTATAACTCCAATCCCGACGCTGCGCGCTCTATGATCGGCGTGCTCCGGGATACGCCAGCCAAACGGCGCATCGCCGTGCTGGGGGAGATGCTCGAGCTCGGACGTTGGACCGAGGACCTGCACCGCGCCGTAGGCCGTTACGCCGCTGAGTGCGGGATTGATTCTCTCGTGGGGATACGCGGCGCTGCACGCCACATGGTGGAAGAAGCTGTCCACGCTGGACTGCCGGCCGGCGCCGCGTACTTTTTTGAAACCCCCGAGGAGGCGGGGGCGTTCCTGCGCGATTTCCTGGCGCCCGGCGACGCCGTGCTGTTCAAAGGCTCGCGCGGGACGCGCGTGGAGAAAGCTTTGGAACGAATCCTGGCCTGACCTATGCTTTACTGGCTGTTATTCGAGCAATTATTTCCTTACTTCAGCCCTTTCCGCGTGGTGCAATACGCCACCTTCCGGACCGCCTTCGCCAGCATCACCGCGCTGCTGCTGTGCATCGCTCTGGGTCCCTGGCTGATCGCCAAACTGCGGCAGTTTCAGATCGGGCAGCATATCCGCGAAGACGGACCGGAATCCCACCACAAGAAAGCCGGCACGCCTACCATGGGCGGAGTGCTCATCATCGTCTCGATCGTCATTCCCACGCTGCTGTGGACCAACCTGACCAACGTGTATGTTTGGGTGGCGCTCACCGGGCTGCTGGGTTTCGGCGCCATCGGCTTTTACGACGACGTAACCAAGATCAAGAACATGCAGAACCTGGGGCTGACTGCGCGGCAGAAACTCCTGCTGCAATTCCTGGTCACCATGGGCATCGGCGTGTGGCTGCTGGTCCTGCATGCCAAAGGCATGTATTCGACCAGCATGAACGTGCCGTTCTTCAAATGGCTGAAGCCGGACTTGCTGATTGACAGCCTGCTGGGCAGCCCGTGGACCTACCCGCTGGCGTTCGTTTTCTTCTTCGCCTTTCTTTTCCTGGTGCTGGTGGGGTCCTCGAACGCGGTGAATCTGACCGATGGGTTGGATGGTCTGGCCATCGGGCTGATGATCATTTCATCCGGAGCGATGACCGTTCTGGCTTATGTCAGCGGACATCGCGAGTTTTCCGAGTACCTGGGCATACTGCGGCTGCCGGGCGCGCAGGAGCTGGCCGTGTTCTGCGGCGCGATGACCGGGGCGAGCATCGGTTTCCTCTGGTATAACGCCCATCCGGCGGAGATCTTCATGGGAGACGTCGGCTCGCTGGCTCTCGGCGGAACGTTGGGCGTGGTGGCGGTGCTGATCAAGCAGGAGATCCTGCTGCTGTTCGTCGGCGGCGTGTTCGTCATCGAAGCGCTGTCCGTGCTCTTGCAGGTAGGCAGCTACAAGCTGCGCGGGAAACGGATCTTCAAGATGGCGCCGCTGCACCACCATTTCGAAAAGTGCGGCTGGGCGGAGTCGAAGATCATCGCCCGCTTCTGGATTGCGGGACTGGTTCTGGCGCTATTCGCGCTGACCACGTTGAAGTTGAGGTGAAGGATTGAATTTAGCGGGTGCCAAGACGCTGGTGGTGGGCATGGCCAAGTCCGGTCTCGCCGCCGTAGAGATTCTCGCCGGGCAGGGGGCGCGCGTAACGGCTCTCGATCTGAAGGCGCCGGAGGAGTTGCCGGAGGCGGTGCAAGCCCTCGCCGCGCTCGGCATCCCGCTCCTCAGGCAAACGCCGGAGGTCTTCGAAAATCAAGACTTGATCGTCATCTCCCCCGGCGTGCCCGCCGATCTGCCCGAGCTTGAGAAGGCGCGCTCCCGCGGCGTTTGTGTGATCGGTGACCTGGAGCTGGCCGCCTGGTATCTCCAAGGCGACGTCATCGGCATCACCGGTTCGAACGGCAAAACGACCACCACCGCGATGACCGGCCACATTCTCCAGCAGTGCGGCATCCCGTGTCAGGTGGGCGGGAATATCGGCGCTCCCCCGGCGTCGCTTGTCCGATCGTCCAAGCCTGGAAAATGGAACGTGCTGGAGCTTTCCAGTTTCCAATTGGAGACGATCCGCGGTTTCCGCGCACGCGTGGCGGTGGTCACCAACGTAACGCCCGACCACTTGGACCGGCACCATACCATGGAGGCATACATCGCCGCCAAAGGGCGCATCTTCGAAAACCAGACCCCGGAGGACTACGCCGTGCTCAACGCCGACGACCTGGTGTGTCTCAGCTACGCTCAGCCGGCGCGCGGGCGCCTCCTGTGGTTCAGCAGGGCGAAGCCGGTGTCCCCGGGTCTATGGTTCGACGGTCAGTGCATCCGCTTGGGCGGCGACATTTTACTGGAAGCCCGTGACTTTCCACTGAAAGGCAGCCACAACATCGAAAACGCCATGGCGGCTGCCGCGACGGCGCTCGTGGCGGGCGCCCGCCCGGCTCAGATCGGGGCTGCGCTAGCCTCGTTCCCCGGCGTCGAGCACCGTCTGGAGTTCGTCCGCACGGTGCGCGGAGTCTCGTACTACAACGATTCGAAGGCTACAAACGTGGACGCCACGCTCAAAGCCATCGACGCCTTCGAAGGAAGGCTTTGGGTCATCCTGGGCGGAAAAGACAAGGATTCCGATTACCGTCCCCTTCGCGATCCGCTGCGCGAGAAGGCGCGCGCGGCGCTCTTGATCGGGAAGGCGGCGCCCATCATCGCTGCGCATTTGGGCGATGCGGCGCCTCAGATAGCATGCGGGGATCTAGCCACCGCTGTAGCCACCGCCTACCGGGAGGCTCAGCCCGGGGATGTGGTGCTTCTGTCGCCCGCGTGCGCGAGTTTCGATCAGTTCCAAAGCTTCGAGCACCGCGGGCGGGTGTTCAAGAGTCTGGTCATGAGCCTGGAGGACTAAAACCTTGGCACAGACATTGCGTACCGATTGGGTCCTGTTCGTGACCATCGTGGTGATGGTCTGCTTCGGGTTGGTGTTCGTCTACAGCGCTTCCTCGGCGGTGGCGACTCTCAAGTTCCAAAAGGAGAGCCATTATTTCCTCGTCCGCCAGGCTGCGTATGCGGCGATCGGATTCGTGGTCATGATGTGGTTGAAGCGCATGGACTACACCAGGCTATGCAGCCCGCGCTGGGCTTTTGGCTCGATGGGCGTGGTATTGTTCGCCTTGTTGCTGGTTTATTTCCTGGACCCCAAGAACCACCGCTGGTTCCGTTTCGGCAGCGTCTCGATCCAGCCTTCGGAATTCGCCAAGCCGGCGCTGGCCATCTTTCTGGCGTGGTTCGTCAGCCGCAGGGTGCACGTGATCAATGGAAAGCACACCTTGGTGCCTGCGTTTCTCGCGATGCTGCTCATGGGTATCGTGGTGGTCATCCCTGATTTCGGCACCGCCGTGGTGCTGGTTACCACCGCCGTGGCGGTGTTTTTCGTCGCCGGCTTAAAGAAGCGCTATCTGGCGTGGGCGATACTCCTCGCATTGATTTTGGGGGCTTGCGCAATTTTCAGCAAACCTTACCGGCTCTCCCGGGTCGTGCATCGCCTGGATCGGGAGCAACGTCACGTGTACCTGCTGGTGAAGCGCCTCGGATTGGAAGAATACCTGAACCGTTCGGCCGCCAACCGCGATCCCAATTACCAAGTGAAGCAGTCGAAGATCGCCATAGGCTCAGGCGGGATTCTGGGCGTGGGTCTCATGCAAAGCAAGCAGAAGCTGTTCTACCTGCCGGAGGCTCACACGGACTTCATTTACGCGGTGGTGGGCGAAGAAGCGGGCTTGTGGGGTTGCGGCGCCATCCTGCTCGGTTTCCTGATCATCGCCTGGAAGGGATTCGAGTCATTTTGGCTGGCGCCGAACGATTTCGGCCGTTATCTGGCGCTCGCGATTACGGTGTCGATCGTCTGTCAAGCTTTCATAAACCTCACCGTGGTTCTGGACATGGCGCCGACGAAAGGCATTCCGCTCCCCATGATCAGCAACGGCGGCAGCTCTTTGCTCAGTACTTTGATTCAGCTCGGCATTCTGCTCAGCATCCGCGAACGCTCCGCATGAAGGAGGAGTACGTATTTCTGATGGCGGGTGGAGGCACGGCGGGGCACGTCCTGCCGGCCCTGGTGGTGGCCAAGGAACTGCGGAAACGCGGCCACAAGCCCGTCTTTTTCGGAACGCGCACGGGATTTGAAGCGCGATTGGTTCCGGCGGAAGGGTTCCCGATCGAATGGATTGAAATTGGCGGGCTGAAAGGGCTGGGGTGGGCGCGGAAGCTTCGAACGCTGGCGCAACTGCCGGGGAGCGTGTGGCGGGCGGCTCGCTGGATTCGCAAAGAGCGCCCGGGGGCCCTGTTCAGCATGGGAGGCTATGCGGCGGGTCCGCCGATGATCGCGGGCTGGCTCGAGAGGATTCCGATCGTGGTGATGGAGCCGAACGCCATGCCGGGGTTTACAAGCCGCAAAATGGCGCGCGCGGTGAAGCGGGCGCTGGTAAGCTTCCCCGAGACCGCGGACTGGTTTCCGCCCGGTGTGGCCGAGGTTTCGGGGTTGCCCGTCCGCGAGGAGTTTTTCGCCATCGCTCCGCGCGAACCAAACGGCGTGCTCTCGGTGCTCATCACCGGAGGCAGCCAAGGCTCGCGCAGGCTGAATCAGGCGGCGCGCGAAAGCTGGCCGCTGTTCCGGGAAGCCCGCCTGCCGGTGCGGATGGTGCTTCAGGCCGGCCAGAAAGAGGCAGAGGCGCTCGGAGCCGAATTCGCCGCTTCGGGGCTGGACGGAGAAGTGAAAGCATTCATCGGCGATATGCCCGCGGCATTCGCCCAGGCGGACTTGATCGTTTGCCGTTCCGGCGCCGGCGCGGTGGCGGAACTCGCGGCGGCAGGCAAGCCGTCCGTGCTGGTTCCCTTTCCCTTCGCCGCGGACGACCACCAGCGGAAAAACGCCCGCGCCATGGAGCGGATCGGCGCGGCGCGCGTCGTGCTCGACGAGCAGATGAACGGGGCGCGGTTGTTTGAGGAGATCCGCGCGCTGGCCGGCGATCCGGAGCGCCTGGCGGCCATGGGCAGGGCGGCTAGGTCGCTGGCGCGGCCCGGGGCGGCGCGGCGCGCGGCGGATGTACTAGAGGAATTGGCCCGGGAAGCGCAAAAACGCAGGTTTCCCGGTTGACAGGCTCCGGCAAAGCCGGAACAATAACAAGAAGAAATGTTTTTTCGGCCGCAGCATCTGCATTTTACGGGGATCGGCGGCATCGGCATGAGCGGCATCGCCGAGGTGCTGTTGAACCTCGGCTACGAGATCAGCGGCTCCGATTTGAAGCTGGGACCCAACACAGAACGTCTGGCGCGCCTCGGCGCCAAGATCTATGAGGGACACGCCGCGGCGAACGTAAAGGGCGCCAAGGCTTTAGTGATCAGCTCCGCGGTGGGCGAGGATAACCCGGAGGTTCAAGAAGCGCGCCGCCTCGGGATTCCCGTGATCCCGCGGGGTGAAATGCTGGCTGAGCTGATGCGACTGAAGTATGGCATCGCCGTCGCCGGCAGCCACGGGAAGACTAGCACGACGACCATGGCGGCAGCCATCCTGAACCAAGCCGGGCTGGATCCCACGGTGGTCGTTGGCGGGCGCGTCGGCATGATGGGCGGATCCAACGCGCGCGTCGGCAAGAGCGATTTCCTGGTGGTGGAATCGGACGAAAGCGACGGGTCGTTCCTGAAGCTGGCGCCCATCATTGCCGTGGTCACCAACATCGATCGCGAGCATCTGGACCACTACGGAGATCTCGACCGCATCCTCCAAGCCTTCGCCGATTTTGTCAATAAGGTGCCGTTTTACGGCGCCGCCATTCTGTGTCTGGATGACGAGAACGTACAGCGCATCCTGCCGCTGGTCACCCGGCGGACGGTAACCTATGGCGCGAGCCCGCAGGCGGACTTGGCGGCGTACGACGTCTCGGCGGATGCCGGAGGATCGACGTTTTCCTTGCGCCTGCGCGGGGAGAGCTTAGGAAAATTCCGCTTGCCGGCGCCCGGATTTCACAATGTTTTGAACGCCTCGGCAGCCGCGGCGGTAGGCTTGGAGCTCGGCATCGCGCCGGACATCATTCGCGAGGCGCTCGAACGGTACGGCGGAGTCGAACGCCGGTTCCAAGTGAAGGGGGAAGCAGCGGGCGTCACCGTCATCGACGATTACGGACATCACCCCACCGAAATCCGCGCCACGCTTGCGGCGGCGCGTTTATGCCGCTACCAGCGGGTACATGTCCTTTTTCAGCCGCACCGGTACACCCGCACATCGCTGCTGATGGACGAGTTCGCCCGGTCGTTCCATCAAGCCGACACCGTGCACCTGCTGGACATCTATGCCGCCTCGGAAGCTCCCATCGAGGGCGTCACCGCTCAAGCGCTGGCGGAACGGATCCGCGCATCGGGTCATCGCGGCGTGACGTATGCAGGAACGATGGAGCGCGGCGTTCAGTCCGTAACCGCGGCGGCTTCACCCGGCGACGCCATCATCACCTTAGGGGCGGGCAGCGTGACTCAGGCGGGCGAAATGATTCTCCAAAGCCTGCGGGGAGAGAGCCATGGCGCGTAGAGAAGCAGAGCCGGAAGCGGGCAGCTCGCGATCGATCTTTCGCTACATCGTTTATGGATGCGCAGCGGCGGCGCTGCTGGTGGCGGCGATCTTCCTGTTCCAGCGGACCGAGCAGTTCTTGGCCACCAACCCGCGATTCATTCTGCCGCCGCCCGCCGAGTATGGCGAGGACAGCCCGAACCTGCGGATTGAGGGCGTGCGACACGCTTCGCGGGCTCAGATTCGCCAGGTTTTCGCCGAAGATTTCGGCCGCAGCATCTACCTGTGCCCGTTGGAGAGGCGCCGTCTGGCTTTGTTGAGCGTCGGATGGGTCAAAGGCGCCACCGTGGCGCGCTACTGGCCGAACCGGGCGGCGGTGCGCATCGTGGAAAGGCAGCCCGTAGCGTTCGTCCCGATTCGCAGTTCGGATCCCGAAGCCCCGATGCGGGCGGCTCTCATCGACGAGGAAGGGGTGCTGCTCGAGGCGCGCAACCCCGGCGAATTCAGGCTCCCGGTGCTCACCGGCGTACGCCCCGAGGAGAGCCGGGAAATGCGCCGGATCCGCGTGCGGAAGATGATGAAGTTCATCGCCGAAGTGGGCGCCACGGCTTCGCAGTTTTCCGAAATCGACGTCAGCGTAATCGAAAACCTCAAAGTCACGCTGCCGGCGGGCCAGCGGGCGCTTACGTTGATCCTGGGAAGCGGAAACTATCAGGTCAAGCTTTCCAACTTCTTCGCCAACTACGCCGAGGTGCGGCGGCGCCTGCCGGACGCCACCGTGCTAGACCTCCGCGTGGAGGACCGGATTACGGCGGTGGAGGGACCGCGCAGTGACTAGGTCGAACTTAGCCGTTGGGCTGGATGTCGGATGCCGGATCCGGTGCGTCATTTGCCTGGTCGAAAACTCGCGTTTGCGGTTCCTGGGCTACGGCGAAGCGCCCGCCCAAGGCTGGGACAGAAGCTGCATCGAAGACCACCAAGCCATTTCAGAAGCGATCCGCAAAGCTGTTTCGGAAGCCGAAGGTCTGGCGCAGACGTCCGTGGAAGCCGCAGTGATAGGCATGGGCGGCAAAGCCGTGCAAAGCGTAAACCATTGCGGGCTTTACGACATGGGCCGCCCGCGGATGCTCGAACCCGGCGATTTGGACTATGCCGTCAGACGGGCGATGAAGCTGCGTTTGGAGGACCATCAGACGCTCCTCCAAGTGTGCCCTCAGGATTTCGTCGTGGACGGACGGCCGGGTTTTCGCAAGCCGTTGAACATTCGGTGCAGCCGGCTGGAAGCGAATGTCCGCGTGATCACTGCCGCCATACAGGACTACGAGTTCTTGATCTCGGCCGTGCATCAGGCCCATTTGGCCGTGGATGAGTGCATCTTCGAGGGCGTTGCCGCAGCGTATGCCTCCATCCTTCCCAACGAGCGGGAGCGCGGCGTCGCGGTGGTGGACATCGGAGCGCAGTCGACCGAGATCGCCGTTTACGACGGCGAGGCGCTCGTGGCGGCCGCCGGCATTGGCGTCGGAGGAGACCACTTCACGCGGGACTTGGCTTATTGCCTCACCACTTCATACGAAGACGCGGAGATGCTGAAGGTCGACTACGGCTGCGCCTTGCTGGGTCTCACCGGCGACAACAATCTGGTGGAGATCCCGTCGCCCGATGGCCGCCCGCCGCGGGAGGCCACCCGGCGTCAAGTGAACGAGATTCTGGAAGCCCGCGGCGAAGAACTCTTCGAGCTGGTGAGAGATGAAATCACCCAAGCGGGTATGGACAGGGCGTTGATGGAGGGCGTCGTGCTGTGCGGCGGCGGCGCCAAGCTGCCCGGACTCTGCGACCTGGCCGAGCGGATCTTGAACTGTCAGGCTCGCAACGGCTTGGCGATTGGAATCCGGGACTGGCCGGAGGAGATCAACAACACGGAATGGACGACAGCGGCCGGGCTTTCGATGTATTCAGCCCGGCTGACGCTGCGGAGGGAACGGCGCCGCCGCGCACCGGGCATCAAAGGAATGTTGGTCCGCTGAGAAAAGGGGTGTTCCATGGCGATTAAAGATGTAGGGAACCTTGAAAGCTTGCGCTTTGAAATCCAAGACGACTCGCAGGCCGAGACTCGAATCAAGGTGATCGGAGTCGGCGGCGGCGGATCCAATGCGGTGGCGCGCATGATCCAAGACGAGCTGCCGCGCGTGGAGCTTTATGTACTGAACACGGACCGGCAAGCGCTGGAAGCTTGTCCGGTCCCGAACAAGCTGGCCATCGGACAGAAGCTGACCAACGGACGGGGAGCGGGAGGCGACCCGAACATCGGCCGTGAGGCGGCGCTCGAGGATACCGACAAGATCATCGAGATCCTGCAAGGCGCCGACATGGTCTTCGTCGCGGCGGGTCTCGGCGGCGGAACAGGCACCGGCGCTGCGCCGGTGGTGGCGTCGCTCGCCAAGGAGCTGAATGCGCTCACGGTGGCCATCGTCACCAAGCCCTTCGCGTTCGAGGGGCCGCAGCGCTCCAGACAAGCCGAACGCGGCTTGGCTGAACTCGCCGCCTGTGTCGACGCGGTGATTCCCATTCCGAACGACCGTTTACTCGAGCTCGTCACGCCGGGCACCTCCTTATTCGAAGCCTTCCGGCTCACCGACGATGTGTTGCGCCATGCGGTCCAGGGCATTAGCGACATCATCGCAACGCCCGGCGCCGTGAACCGGGACTTTTCCGACATCCGCGCCCTTATGCAGGGGACGGGATACGCCATGATGGGCGCAGCCACCGCCGAAGGCAAGAACGCGGCGGTGGAAGCCGCCAGGGCGGCCATCAATTACCCCTTGCTCGAAGCCGGAGGAATCAAGGGCGCCCGGGGAATCCTGGTCAATTTCACCGGCTCGTCGAGTCTGAGTTTGCACGATGTTTTCGAAGCTTGCCAGTTGATCCGGCGCGCGGCGGAGAACGAAGAGGTGCAGCTCGACTTCGGCTTGGTCTCCCATGAGGCCATGCAGAACGTGGTTAAAGTCACCGTGATCGCGACGGGCTTTGAGCGCGACACGCTCCCGGCGATACAGCGGCGCGCCTCGGAGAGCCGCCCGGCGTCTGCGCCTGCGCCCGCTCCTGCTCCTCACCGGCCCGCTCACCCAGCCCCTGGCCTACAAGTTTGTCGAATTTGCCCTGAGCGACGAAGGACAGGCCATCGTGGCGGCCAACGGGTGGGTGCCGGCGCGTGCGTTGACCTCGCCGTAATCCGCACGTGCCTGCCATTCGTGTATTCCTGCTCGATTCGTGGAGTGCCAGACCGGCGTTTGACGGCTTCCCACCGCTGCCCTATAATGGACGGCGGAGGAAGAGCAAAATGGCGCACAGGGAGTTGGTGACAGATAGTGACCTGAACTACTTACGGCAGGAATCACTGTGGACGGTACTGCTCGGCGCGCTGGCTGTGCTGTACGTGTGGTGCATCACACTGT
>FWPV01010385.1_pt1 | contig 15273 bp, 15 predicted proteins | sample 2228371 | NCBI WGS metagenome assembly FWPV01 (sample SAMEA103939776, study PRJEB20133) | metagenome | reverse complement strand
CACAGCGGAGCAGGGAGAGCGCATCAAAGGCGCTCTGGAGACCCTGAAACCCTAACCGTTCACCATACAGCCTTTTATGAACCGCAAGGCGCAAGGAACGCCGAGGTTCTATCCTTGGGGGGCTCTTTGCGTGTCGGTCGGTTCTGAAATCCCTTGTGATTCTATACTTGTTAAGGGAAAAACCATGCATTTCTATGCCGTCAGTTACTGATGGGTTTCGTCACCCTTGGGCGTGACGAAACCCATCAACAAGGCCTGCAAATGCTCCTGCTAAATGAAGTTATGGTCTGTCCATAACCAACACAGGTCGAGAAAGGATTGGTTTCATGGCAAAGTTAAAGCTCAAGGCTCACCATATCGATCGTGACTGGTGCAAGGGTTGCGGCATTTGCGTTCGATTTTGTCCTAAACACGTCTTGCAGCTGGACGACCGGGAGAAAGCGTATGCGGCACATCCGGAGAAATGTATTGGCTGCAGACTGTGCGAAATGCGATGCCCGGATCTGAGCATCACCGTCGAGACTGAAGAGGAAGGAGAGAAGAGTTGACATGAACCCAAAAATACACTTTCTGCAAGGCAACGAGGCCTGCGTTGAAGCTGCCCTGTATGCCGGAGTACAGTTTTATGCGGGCTATCCCATCACGCCATCAACCGAGATCGCGGAGCATATGGCGTATCGTCTGCCACAAAAGGGCGGCAAGTTCATCCAGATGGAAGACGAAATTGCATCGATTTGTGCCATCATCGGTGCCTCTTTGACCGGACACAAAGTGATGACCGCCACCAGCGGTCCTGGTTTTTCGCTGATGCAGGAGGGGCTCGGCTATGCCATCATGGCGGAAATCCCTTGTGTGATCGTGAACGTACAGCGTGGCGGACCATCCACCGGCCTTCCCACCGGACCGAGTCAGGGGGACATCTATCAGGCTCGTTGGGGAACCCATGGCGACCACGCCATCATCGCCCTCACCGCATCCAATCATCAGGATATCTTCGAGATCACGGTGCAGGCCTTCAATATGGCGGAGACGTATCGGACTCCGGTGATTTTGCTGTTCGATGAAGTGATCGGCCATATGCGCGAGCGGCTCATCATGCCGGAAGAGGGCGAAATTCCGGTAGTCGACCGATTGCGCACGTCCGTCAAAGCCGGTGTCGATTATCACCCTTACCTTCCGCGTGAAGACGGGCGCCTGCCCATGTCGGACTTTGGTGGAGAACATCGCTACAATGTCACAGGGTTGTTTCACGATATGTGGGGATTCCCTTCGGACAATCCCGCTGTGGTTCATGGACTGCTGCGTCACCTGGTGGATAAGATCAGGAACAATGTGCAGGCGATCACGCGCTACAAAGAGTATCACCTGGAGGATGCCCAGACTATCTTGATTTCCTATGGATGCTCCGCGCGCTCCGCACTGCATGTCGTGCAAAACAGGCGCGCCCGGGGAGAACGGTTGGGGCTTCTCGAACTGCAATCCCTGTGGCCGTTTCCCTACAGCCTGGTGGAAGAAAAATGTGCCGAGGCTCGTCACATTGTCGTGGTTGAAATGAATATGGGGCAGGTTGTTCGTGCGGTAAAGCGCGCCGTGTACAATCCCGAGCGAGTCGTGCTGGCGAACAGGATCGATGGGAGTTTCATAACGCCAACCGATATCAAAAACATTTTGCGGCTCATTCAGGGAAAGGGAGTATAGGTTATGGCATCGGTTAAGGAATATATACGCGAGCGGTTCTTCCCGCACATTTGGTGCCCGGGATGCGGTCACGGTACCGTGCTGAAAAGCTTAATCACGGCGGTGGATCAACTGGGGCTGAGCAAAAATGATATTGTCATGGTTTCCGGAATCGGCTGCTCGTCGCGCATTGCGGGTTACGTGGACTTTCACACGCTGCATACCCTGCATGGCCGGGCGTTGGCGTTTGCCACCGGAGTCAAGCTTAGCAAACCGCAACTGAGGGTGATGGTGCCCATGGGAGACGGCGATGCTTTGGCCATCGGCGGAAATCATTTTATCCATGCAGCACGGCGCAACATTGCCATGACCGCCATAGTGATGAACAATCGAATTTATGGCATGACCGGCGGGCAATTTTCCCCCTTGTCGGGGTACGGCAAGGCGGCCACCACTGCTCCGTACGGCAATATCGACCACGATTTCGACGTGGTTCAACTGGCCAAGGCGGCAGGGGCGTCTTTTGTGGCTCGCACCACCACCTACCACGCTCCCCAGATGGTCGAAATACTGAAGCAGGCCTTCACCCATAAGGGCTTTGCCGTTGTAGAAATCCTCACCCAGTGTCCTACCTACTTTGGCCGCAAGAACAAAATGGGAGAGGCCCCGGACATGCTCGAATGGTTTAAGGAGAATACCACGCCGATCGGGTCTCAGGCGAAGCAAAAGAATCCCTCTCTGATTGAGCGGGGTGTATTTGTTGCCGAAGAAAAGGCGGAATACTGCACAGAATATGAAAAAGTTGTGGAAAGAGCAATGAGGGGGCGTGAGTGATGGAGAGATGCAGATTGGTTTTTTCAGGTTCGGGGGGGCAGGGAGTCATTACGGCCGCCATCATCCTGGCAGAAGCGGCCGTCCTGTATGAAAATCTCATGGCCACGCAAACACAGGCCTACGGACCCGAAGCCCGAGGCGGCGCAACCCGGTCCGACGTGATCATTTCCGATGCTCCGATCTATTTCCCCAAGGTGACGCAGCCGAATGTTCTCGTCTGTCTTACTCAGGCGGCTTACAACAAATTCTACGGCATCATCCGGCCGGGCGGTCTGCTGTTGAGCGACTCCAAGTACGTGCAGATGGAAACCAGGGTGGATGCCAGGCAGGTGCAGTTGCCCATGTATCAATCGGTCATGGATCAGATCGGCAAGCCGATCGTATTCAACATCTGCATGCTGGGAGCGGTACTCGGTCTCACCCAGGTCATCCAACCCGAAGCGGTTATGAAAGCGCTCGGGACTCGCATACCCGCGGGATTTCTCGATCTGAACCGGAAGGCTCTGGACCTTGGCATGAAGCTGGCCCTTCAGGTCAACGTGTGAAGTTGACACCCCTGCGCAGCATCTCGCTTGCGGTTCTTATTCGAATGGCCGGGTGAGTGGAGCGGTGCGCGCCCATGCGAGCGCAGGTGCCTGGCCGCAGGGGTTCGAGTCCGACCCTCTAGCGTTCCTTCCATTGCGGTTTGCGTTTCTCGAAGAAGGCCTGCACACCCTCCTTGGCATCTTCAGTGGTGCACAGACGGGCGAACGCTTCGTTCATATAGTTGAACGCCTTGTAGTAGTCCAGGTCGGCCGCTCGGTAAAAGGCTTCTTTGCTGATCTGCACGGCTATGGGGCTCTTTGCCGCCAGGACCGCCGCCCATTTGCGCGCTTCGGCAGGCAGCTCGGCAGCCGGAACCACCTTATTTATCAGTCCCATTTCAAGAGCCTTGGGTGCACCGATCAGTTCGCCGTACAGCAGCAGTTCGAGCGCCCGTTTCCTCCCCACCGAGCGCGACACTGGAACTACCGGCCCGATGCAGTTGAGACCGACGTTGATGGCCGTCAAACCAATGCGCGCGTCTTCTGCGGCAATGGCCAGATCGGCGGCCGCCATGAGCCCTGCGCCGTTTGCCGCTGCAACTCCGTGTACCTGGGCAATAACCGGCTTCTTCATCTGACTGATGGCGGCCAGAGGGGATTCCATCAGTTCGATCCACGCCTGATACTCGATGGCGGTCTTCCCAGCCAGTTCTTTGACGTCGATTCCAGCGCAGAAGGCCTTGCCGGCTCCTTTCAAAAGAATGACCCGCACCCGCGCATCAGCGTCCAGATCCAGCAATGCTGCCCGCAGCTCCCCGGCAAGCGGAGTGTTGAATGTGTTCATGTGATCGGGGCGGTTCAACGTAAGCTCGGCCACAAAGTCGTCACCGATGTCTACTAAAAGGTTCTCATAATTCATACTGACTCATCTCCTTTAGCGTTGATTTGATGAATTTGTCTAAACTGATTGAATTCCAATTGCGAGTTCAACCCAGCAACAATAAAGCACATACTGTTGCAACCTTGTCCTTGTCCGGTTGTGCATGTTGTGATGCGACGTTCAGGTTCCACCCGGCGGCCGCCGTGAGCCTGGATACATTGATGCCAAAGCCGGACATGGAGGGCCTCGCGCTGCCGGGATGGCGGCATTTGCCCCGTCCGGTCAGCTCTGAACAGTCCCCTTGAGCGCGGCAAAAGATCATTTTGCATGAACCTCCGGCGAATCCTCTGGAATGGGAATATCCCAGCCGCACTGCGGTGCGTTCGAGGTCGGCGGTGATTTCATGGAGCAATTTGAACACTTCGCTGCGTTCCTCACCGAACAGTATAGCAGTTGGCACATCGATTTTGAAGGTCAGAGCCCGGTCGAAGCGCCTCAGCAGTTGCCGGAATCCGGCGGGACCGGCAACATGAGGCGGGCAGCCGGCCGACAGTCCGTAGTTTGGGCAGCGCGGCTCGCGGCAGAGGTCGGCCAGGGCATCTTCGATCACGATGTCGGCGGTAGAAATAATCGCCGCATCGGTTGCCCCCAGTCGGCGTGCCAGCTGAACCAATTCATCCAACTTGTCCGCGTCTGTTTTGCCCAAATGCTTCATGCTGCCTGTTCCATCCGTCTCGTCGCCAACGCCGTCTCGCCGCGGGGATCTCGATGCGCCCGCCTAATGCAGCGCGCTCTGGCTAATAGTAAACTGATCGGTTTTATTTTATACTCATTATCGATGAAAATCTTCACCCATGGATCAATTTTCTCATGTTCCGTTTCACTGAGACTTGGTCTTCAAGAAAAGCTTTTGGACTTCCGGGCGAGAATGTACCCTAATGTTCTTAACGAGTCTAATCCAGACCCGCGTCTTGCTGGGTCCGAACGGCATGCCTGCCGGTGTAACGGTATGTGTCGGGGATGTCGGGAGGTCGCGGCGAGAATCGCTGAATTCAGATGACAGGAAAGGGAATGAGTGAAGCGGCAGCCTGGCGGAAATACCCCATCGGATGTAGATTTCCCGAGTGCCGTCCGGCAGGAACAAGCTCGAAAGGTCGTCGGGTCTCGCATCAAGGCATCGCAGATCGATGTGCTGCGGGTCCTGGCCATGGCCGGGGTATTCATGCATCACTGGTGGCGCGGAGGCAAAGAGAGCGGCATCATTGAATTTGGGATTACGGCAGTCGCTCATGCGGGCCGGCTCGGTGTTGTTATGTTCAACTTCATCACCGGCTTTGTTCTGGCCCTGCCTTATCTCGGCCCCGAAAAGCGCCCCAGTCCGTCTTATTCTGAATTCATGCAGCGGCGGTTCTTGCGCATTGTTCCACCTTATCATCTGGCATTGATCTTGTTCACCCTCCTCAATGTGGTCATCTTCACTCCGACCCGATACTTTTCGACCCTATTGCGTTTTCTCAAAAATTTCTTTTTCCTTCAAGGACTGGATCCGTCAACCCTGATGACCAACCTGGCCGCCTACTGGTATCTCACCCTTCTGGCCTCCTTTTATCTGGTTTTCCCATGGGTGCTTTATCTTTTTCGCCGGTTGGGGCCGCAAGCAGCCGGCCTGGTCCTCTGTAGCATCTGCTGGGGCGGGCTTGCTCTGCAGCACGTTCTTGCCCCGGACTGGCGGCCTTTATCAGGTATGCTCTATTTTAATCTGCCTGCGCGTCTTCCCGAGTTTGCCATGGGCATGTGGCTGGCGGCCGCCTGGAAGCCGGAAACTGCCCGCGCGCGGGACCTGCCGCTGGACCGGCCTTTCCTGTTGTTCCTCTTGGCATTGGCCTTGTTTGCCTTGTTGGGCGCTTCTTTTGCGCAGAGCATGGCTAAACCACTGAGCCTCATCTATCAGGCGGCCTGCAGTTTCACGTTTTTTGTGGCCCTGTTTGTCCTCCCGGGGGTGATCCGACTGGGCGAATGGGACCTCATGGTCAAAGTGTCATCGGCGACCTACGGCATCTATTTGGTTCATCAGCCCCTGTGCACATACGCCGGATTTTGGCTGGGCGGCAACCTGAACCACCTGACCAAGGCGTTGCTGGTGCTGGTCACGATGGCGCCCGCATCGTATCTTGTGTCTCGGGTATTGGAAAGGCTTGCCCACAGGATTGTGACCTGCACTGCGGCAAGAACCAGGTTTCGTTGATTCGCGCTGAAACTTCTGTTGCAGCTCGCTGACATTTTTCGGCTCGCATTCTGCCTGGCCAGGCCGCAGAAGGTCGTGTTCGATCAGCGACTCACTTCCGACGATGCCCCATGGGCGGCACACTGCGCTGTCGCATGAAAAATTGTGCGATGTCGACACTTGTTGATAAGCGGGACTGGTGCTATACAGTTGCGTTAATTCATTGGGTTCATGAGCTGTCTGATTCTGTTGTTGAGTGCTTCAGAAGGGGTGCTATGGAGAAATTTTTTCAAGCCAACAGTGTGGTGGTCATCGGGGTTTCCAATTCTCCGGGCAATCTCGGCCGGGCTATGGTCTATAATCTTTTGGAGTTTCGCTATACGGGCTGTGTCTATTTGGTGGGGCGCGAGGGGGGTGCTTTTCTGGGGCACAGGATTTATGCATCGGTTGCGGATATTCCTGAGTCGGTTGAGCTGGCGGCCGTTCTGGTCCCCGCCGGTGTGGTCCCATCCGTGCTGAGGGAGTGTGGAGAGCGGGGGATCAAGAGAATCGTGGTGCAATCCGCCGGCTTTCGAGAACTTGGCGAGGAACGGATGGACCTCGAGCAGGAGGTCATGGAATGCCTTGAACGCTACCAAATGCGCATGATCGGTCCCAACTGCATCGGCATCATCAATCGTCAAAATGGGTTGGCAGTGCCTTTCATGCCGTTTCAGGCGGAAGCTCCCCCCGGCCGTGTGTCGATTGTCTCGCAAAGCGGGGGCGTGGGCGCCATGATGATCAACGGGCTCGCCTCCGAGTATTTGGGGTTCAGCAAATTTGCAAGCATTGGCAACAAGTTGGATGTGAACGAAGCAGATTTGTTGGAATATATGATGCGGGATGAAAAAACTGATTCGATCTTCTGCTATCTGGAAGGAATTGCGGATGGCCGCAGACTTATGGAGGTTGCCTGCGGCTCATCCAAAGTGGTTGTTGTCCATAAGTCAAACACGGGCAGGTCCGGTTCTGTTATTGCGCGTTCCCACTCGGCCTCGCTTTCGTCCGATGATCAGGTGGTGAATGCGGCCTTCAGGCAATGCGGCATTTTGCGTGCCCAGGACCAGGGGCAGGCCCTGCAAATGCTCAAAGCTTTCATGCTGCCGCCCATGAAGGGCAATCGCCTTGCGGTCATATCGAGGTCCGGCGGTCATGCGGTCATGGCGGCCGACGCCGCTGAAGAACTCGGCTTTTGTTTGCCCGCTTTCCCGGACGATCTGGTACAAATGGTGGAAGCGCACTCGAGAGCGAAGGTCATCCAGTTTCACAACCCCATGGACCTTGGAGACCTGTTCGATCTCAAACTCTACCGGACTCTGGCGGAGAAAACCTTGGCGCGAGAAGACATCGACGGACTGCTCTTCATCCACAACTACCAGGGAATATTCGACGCCTCTGAATCGCGGAGGCTGATCCAAGGGCTTGGAGACATCTTTCATCACGCTCACAAGCCGCTGGCAATCTGCGTATTTACAACCCGCAGTGAATTGGAATATAATCGAAAGTCTTCAACATTTCCTATATTTACAGATCCGCGGGAAGCTTTGAAGGCGCTTGCACTGAACCGCAGCAGGCAGCTTTGCAGCCCGCTGCCATTTTCTGCGGCCAGGCCGTCCGGGGTCGACAGAGCCAAAGTCCGTCAGGTGTTGCCAGAGGACGCAACCGGCCCGCTGGCCCCCGACAGGGTTGCTGCTGTTTTGAGCGCTTACGGAATCCCGCTGATAGACTGGCGCCACGTTGACCGGGAAGTCGATGCAGTGAATGCGGCAAAGGACCTCGGGTTGCCGGTGGTTGTGAAGACGGCTGAGCCCGAGGTGATTCACAAGAGCGATGCCGGTGCGGTTCATCTCAATCTCGCTGACGAAAAAGCGATAACGTCTGCTTACCGGGCACTTTCCTCCTTCGGCCCTTCGGTTTTGCTGCAGAAAATGGCTGAACCGGGCCTGGAATGGTTCATCGGTGGACGTCAGGATCGGCAGTTTGGGCCGGTCGTGATTGTCGGTCTGGGGGGGATCTATGTAGAGGTTTTTAAGGAATCCGGCATGCGCATTGCCCCGATCGCCGAAGCGGAAGCCAATCGCCTGCTGGATGACGTCAGGGGAGCGAAACTCTTGCAGGGAATTCGCGGTGAGCCGCCGTTGGACCGAGAGGCTCTGGTGAACACCATCGTCAGAGTCTCGTGGTTGTTGACGGATTTTCCTCAGATCCAGGAACTGGATTTGAACCCCGTGCGAATCTATAAGCAAGGGTGCCTTGCGGTTGACTGGCGAATCATTGCGGGAACCCCGTAGTTCTTTCAGGAGAATTTATGAACTTTGCCTACAGCACCAATCTATTTCGTTCGCGGCCGTTGTCGGAGGCCATCGAGAGCATATCCAAAGCCGGTTTCTGTACCATTGAACTGATGGCTGATCGGCCCCATGCCTTTCCAGACGATCTTTCCGCTGCGCGTACGGCGCATCTGAACCAATGCCTTACCGAGCAGAAAATGAGAGTGTGCAACCTGAACAGTGCCATCGTGACCGCCATATCCGACATCCATAATCCTTCCTGGCTCGAAGAGGACTGGCAGCACCGCGAGGCGCGCATCCGCTATACCCTGGACTGCCTGCGCTTGGCTGCTGCGCTTGGCATCCCCTGCGTTTCAACCAACGCTGGAGGCGAAATACCGGAGACCATGAATCAGGAGGAGGCATTCAGGCTGTTTGTGGCCAATATGCACCGGGTTCTGCCGCTCGCCGGAAAGCTGGGGGTAAAACTGCTGATCGAGCCCGAACCGGGACTTTTGATTGAAACCAGCGAGCAGATGTTGAGATTTCTTAAGGAGTTGGAATTCAACGAGTTTTTGAGTATCAACTTCGATGCGGGACATTTCTTTTGCCTGGGTGAGGACCCGTGCCAATCCTGGGAGAAACTGCGCTGTTACGTCACTCACGTCCATCTGGATGATATTCCGGCCAACCGCTCGCATCGGCACGTCCAACTGGGTGAAGGGGATTTGGACATACCGGCTTTGCTGCGCAGCATTGAGGCTTCAGATTACCGAGGGCACGTCACGGTTCGAGTCGACAGTTACGATCAGAAGCCTGAAGAAATTGTGGCGGCCTCTGCAGAGTACCTGCGGGAAAAGGGATTCATGTCGAAGCGGGACGAAGCATGCGCTTGAATCGGCGGAATGCCGCCACGGACTCCCTTGGGGTCGCTCCAGTCTGTACCCGGAACATGGACCGGGTGTGCGCCTGCTGGTCGTACCGGGGAGGCAGAATCGCATGTGTGTGGAATGGTCAAATCACACCTGGCATAACAAAGGAGGTTCCAATGCGACGATTTTTGGCTCTGCTGATCATTTTGTGGGCTGTTGCATGGGGCAATGGTGCAGCAGCCAAGACGACCATCAGGCTTGGACTTGTAACCATTCCGGGATCGGCTCAGAACATTTGTGCCGAAAAATTTAAAGAATTACTGGAAGCTCGATCCGATGACTACGAGGTGAAGATTCACCACAGTGCGTCCCTTGGCAGTGAGACAGAAATTCTACAACAGATTCAAATGAATACGGTGCAGATGGGAATCATTACTGATGGACCGTTCGATGTGTTTCTGCCCGAAGTGCGCGTCATCAACTATCCCTTTCTGTTTGGAAGCTACCGGCAGGTCGATGAGGTGCTGGACGGGCCCGTGGGTCAGGAGCTGTTGCAGCGCCTTGAGAAAGTGGGCTTCAAAGGCTTGGCCTTTTCCGAAAACGGCTTTCGTCACCTGACCAACAACAAGCGCCCCGTCCACACCGTGGACGATGTTTCGGGGTTGAAGATTCGCGTCATGGAATCGGTTCTCCACAAGGAGCTGTGGCGCATGCTCGGCGCCAACCCAACCCCCATGGGCTGGCCGATTTATACCGAGCTGCAGCAGGGAACCATTGACGGTCAGGAAAATCCGCTCTCCGTCATCTGGACCTATAAGCTCTCTGAAGTGCAAAAATATTTAGCCCTGACCGGCCATGTCTATTCGGCACACATCGATGTGGCCAACCTCCAGTGGTTTGAAGGTCTACCCGGCAAAGATCAGGATCTTATTCGACAGTGTATGATTGAAGCCGCCAGGTATCAACGCGCCTGGAATCGCGACAATGAAGCCGCTTTTCTCGACGGCCTCAAGCAAGCGGGCATGCAGGTGGATGAGCAACCGGATCTGGCGGCCTTTCGCAGCAAAGTGGCAAACATTCGTCAGTTGGAAATCTACCAGGGCCCCGCAACCCGGCAGCTGCTGCAGAAATTTCTCGAGGCGGCGGGTCAATGAATTCAGGCCTGTCCCGGCACATTCAGGGGATTCATCTTGCCAGTGACTGGGCCAACCGCGTAACGGAAATCTTGTTATTTATCGTTGGCTTGAACATGGCGCTGATCATCGGAGCTCAGGTGTTCAGCCGCTACGTGCTCAATCACTCGCTGTTCTGGTCGGATGAAGTTGGGCGCATCTGCCTGGTTTGGATTTCATTTCTCGGAGCGAGCGCCGCTTATAAAAGACATGCCCATATCGGCGTCGATTTTCTGGTGGCTCGGTTATCTTATCACCTGCGCATCCGCTTTGCCGTCTTTGGCGTCCTTCTGTCTCTGCTGTTTTTTGCAGTGCTGGTCCTTTATGGAATCATTTTCGCCCTTTTCATCTCCGGCCAAAAAACGGCGGCCCTTGGCCTGCCGTTGTCTCTGACCTACAGCGCCATTCCCCTGAGCGGGATGCTGTTCTCCCTGCACGCTGTGAGTCACTTGTGCCGGCTCTTGGGTCTGCGTGAGGGGAGTCCGTGACGACCTTCATCCTTTTTTCCACACTGTTTGTTCTGTTTGTCATCAATATGCCCATTGCGCTCGCCATTGGTCTGGCTTCCCTCGTGACCCTGCTGTTTTTGGGCGATTTCTCTCTGATGATGGTAATCCAGAGGCTTTATGCCGGCACCGATTCGTTCCCTCTGATGGCCGTGCCGCTTTTTATGTTTGCCGGCGCCCTCATGGAACATGGGGGAATCTCCTCACGCATAGTGCGTTTGGCGGAATGCCTGGTGGGTTGGATGCCGGGGGGGCTGGCGGCGGTTTCCATCGTGTCGGCCATGTTCTTTGCCGGTATTTCGGGATCTGCGGCGGCGGATACGGCGGCGGTTGGAGCCATCTTAATACCCTCTATGATCAAGCGAGGCTATGAGCCGGGTTTTGCCGGGGCGGTGCAGGCGGCCGGAGGGTCGACAGGTGTGATCATTCCTCCGAGTATTCCCATGATCATTTTCGGCTTTCTGACCGGCGCCTCGGTTGGGAAGCTTTTCGCCGCGGGGATTTTGCCCGGGCTCCTGATAGGGATAAGCTTGATTGCCGTGTCAACCATCCTGTCGGCAAAGAATAAATATGGGAAAATCGAGTCCTTTTCTCTGCGGCGGTTAAAGGGCAGCCTATGGGAGGCCAAATGGGCGCTGGGGGCGCCGGTTGTCATTCTTGGAGGAATATTGGGAGGGATCTTCACTGCCACCGAGTCTGCCGCTGCGGCCACCCTTTACGCTCTCGCAGTGGGGCTGATGGTGCATCGACAGCTGTCTCTCAGGGAGCTCCCGAACATTTTTGTCCGGGCATCCATCACATCCAGCGTAATTCTTTTTATTATAGCTACGGCTTCGGTGTTCAGCTGGATTATGGCGATAGAAGATATTCCCGGTCGAATTGCGGCCAATTTCCTGACTCTCAGCGACAACCCTGGGATACTGCTCATGCTGATCAACATCATGCTGCTCATTGCCGGGGTTTTTCTTGAAACCACGGCGGCCTTGATTCTGCTGACGCCGATACTCGTCAACGTGCTGCCGAGCCTTGGAGTCGATATCATTCAGCTGGGTGTGATTGTGGTGACCAATTTGGCCATCGGGATGTTGACCCCCCCCTTGGGAATTTGCCTGATTGTCTCGTCGGGCATTGCGGGCTGCCGAATGGAAGACATGGTGCACAGGATCCTTCCCATGCTGCTGATCCTTCTTGTGGACTTGATGATCATCACTTATTGGCCTCCCCTGACCCTGTTTTTCCCTGATTTATTGAATTATTGACGCCTTTCCGCAAGATCTATTGACGGAAGGTTCTCACGGGTCTATCTTCGCCCGTGTTTGATAATTGGTAAAGTTCCTCCCAAAACCAGGAAAACCATACAGGCTTGCAGCCGGGCCTCTCGCAATAGTCGGTGAGGACTTTTTGTAAGAGGCTCGTTGAGGTGATGGAAGTCGCCATGAAATATATTTTGGTTGCCTCTGCCGATGCCGATGCCTGCAAAGTCATCCGTTCGTGCTTCAGCGAATCCAGAGTGGACGTGGTGTCCGATCGGGATGGGTGTTTCGACAGATTTCACAGAAGAACGTATGAATTCGTGTTTGTGGATCTTCACCTGCTGCGCGGCAGCCCGGTAAAAAATGGCTACAATGACTACCGGGAGGCGCTGCAGCCATTCTGGCAGGCATTTCCCAACGCAGAAATCATTGTGCTTTCGTCGCCGGAAAGGATCCGCGAGTCTGTCAATGCCGTCAAGGCAGGGGCCAGCAATTACTTAACCTACCCGATCAATCGGGACGAGGTTAACTACGTTGTGGAGAGTATTTCAGAATCTGTCCGGATGCAGTCGGAGCTGGATTATCTGCGCAACCGATTCTGGCAGGACGATTCCTTGGAGGTCATCCGCACCCATAATCCGGCCATGAAGAAGGTGCTGGAGAAGGTGAGGTCGGTGGCGCCGACCAAGGCCACGGTTCTTCTGATCGGTGAGACGGGAACAGGCAAGGGGGTCATCGCACGATTGATTCACCGGCACAGTGCCCGCAGCGAGCGGCAGTTTATAGCGGTTCACTGCGGGGCGATTCCGGAAACCTTGCTGGAAAGTGAATTGTTCGGACATGAAAAAGGAGCGTTCACCGGCGCGGTGAAACGGAAACTGGGCAAGTTTGAAATCGCCCAGGGTGGAACCCTTTTCCTGGATGAAATCGGGACGGTCACGGCATCCGCCCAGATCCGACTGCTGCAGGTCTTGCAGGACCGCACTTTTCAACGGGTCGGCGGAGAAAGCGTCATCGATGCCGATGTCAGGATCATTGCCGCATCCAACGTTGACCTGAAAGCGATGAGTGAAAGCGGCGTTTTTCGTCAGGATCTGTATTATCGTCTAAACGTTTTTCCCATCGAAATTCCTACCCTGCGAGAACGCACCGAAGACATACCGATCCTGACCGAGATCTTCATCAAACGATTGAATAAACTCTATGCCAAGCAAATTCGCGGTGTGCACCCGCAGGTCCAGGACGCTTTCAAAAGGTATTCCTGGCCCGGCAACATTCGCGAACTGGAAAATCTCATTGAACGGGCCTACATCCTCGAAACGGCGACGCTGTTGCGCCCCGAAAGTCTTCCGCGCGATCTCTTTGCCAGCGGCAGCGCGGGGGCGGGAGTCCCCGTCGATATCTCTCTCACTCTTGCCGAAGTCAGGCGCCAGGGTATCGAAGCCATAGAACGCTATTATCTCAAGGAACTACTGGCTCTCAATGCGGGCAGGATCAACGCTACCGCTGCAAATGCCGGAATCAGCAGTCGCCAGTTGCGCAAGCTCCTTGCCAAGTATGAAATCCACAAACAAGACTTCAAGCAAGGCCCCGTGGCTCAATAGGTTGGATGTGAGCGGAGATGGCGGTTCCGCAATGGTTTAAAGGGGAACATACGATTCCGCTTTACTCGGTGTTTCAGCCAATGCGGAATTGCCGGTTCCGATTTTGCCTGAGTGGAGGCGTTGCTTTTTGTCTTTTGCCCCTGATAGCGGCCCGTCGTTAACCCAAGAGGACACCGATCGATGGCGCAAACCGCCATCCAAACAGTCCCGTTCACATGTGTCCCAAACGGTATGGAAACCGACCTGCGCTGACCGATTACCTGTGGAGCCGCATGGCTGCTATACGCCTGCCCTTGCAGTGCCGATGCTCAAGTCACGAGCAAATTTAATGAGGCAGATCGGATCCGGATGGATTGTCTGGCATGCATATTGCCAAGCAACTGGAACACCCCCGTGCAGGTCAAGGCTGCGGCGGGATGAGGAGGCGCCGGTGCAGGACAGGATTTCATGAAAAATCAATCGAGCGGACAGACCGTCATTGAGGGTATCGTGACTGCATGCAGCTGGGATGACAGCGGAATGGTGACCGCTGTGAGCATATCGGCGAACGACGAAAAGGAATACCACATCGGCGCTAATGCGGGAAGTGATCGGCTCGTCGATTTGGTGCACAAACACATCAGGGCAACAGGCAATTTCCATGCAGGGCCGGGATTAGGAGTTTTTCACATAAAAGAATATGAAATTATATCGTGAGTTTATATAAAATCTTATGGTCTGATTGAATTGTACGAAACCGATTGGAGGAGCAATCGAACATGAGTCGCAGGATTTCATCATCATTTGGCTTAGTGATCGCCTTCACACTTGTAATGCTGATATGGTGCAGTGTCCTCTCAGCCTCAGGGCGGGATGAAGTCATAACCGGTACGGTAATCCAAACGGAGGAAGGGATCATCATCGAGGCCGATGATGGCGATTATCTTGTCGAGGGCAGGGATCTGTCCGACATGATCGGCAAATTTGTCGAAGCCACAGGCCGCGTCACCGAGACCGAGGAGGGCTACGTCATCTCTGTGGAGCAGTTCGAGGAGTTGCAGGAGTAAGCTTTTCCAAGAGTCGCCGGAAGGCTTTGCGAGAATGCCTCGATTCCGTCATTGCGAGGCACTGCCGCCAACTCGGCTGGATTCCAGAGAAGCGCAGAATTAAGCTTTGCAGCGTTCGCCGGCATGGCCGGGAAGCAGCTTGAAAGCATTTTCGGACAGGCGTCTGAGGGCCGGCAGCCATCAAAAAAAAATAGTATCGAGTCAGGAGTGGAAAACAACATGAAACGCAAATGCAACGCCGACAAGAACACAGGTGCAGCCAATGAAGAAACGGAGCCTCCAGTTAAAGCGGGCTGCAGTGTTGCACCCGAAAATCTTATAAAAGGTTGCGTATCGCTGACGTCATCTTCTTTTTTGAAGAACCATAGATCA
>FWPV01010384.1_pt1 | contig 15273 bp, 11 predicted proteins | sample 2228371 | NCBI WGS metagenome assembly FWPV01 (sample SAMEA103939776, study PRJEB20133) | metagenome | reverse complement strand
AGACTAGAGTTTAGCTCCCCCATTGGCGCTACTCTTGCATCCCCTTGCCGGTTGGCGCTAGAATGATTTACATGAGCGCCACGAACATCCAAGACACCCCCACCGTCGAACGCAAACGGGTAGCCCTGCGACCGCCGCCCTTTTACAAGGTGTTGCTTTTGAACGACGACTTCACGCCGATGGATTTCGTCGTCGAGGTGTTGCAGCGCTTCTTCCATCACTCCCTGGAACGCGCCACGGCGATCATGCTCAAAGTGCATCATGAAGGCATGGGCGTGTGTGGCACGTACCCCAAAGACATCGCCGCCACCAAGGTGCAACAGGTGACGGAATACGCGCGCGCGCACGGCCACCCTCTGGCCTGCACCATGGAGGAAGCCTAACCATGATCTCGCACGAGCTCGAAACCACCCTCAACGTCATCTTCCTGCAGGCGCGCCGCCAACGCCACGAATACGTGACCGTCGAGCATCTGTTGCTGGGGCTTTTGGACAACCCCAGCGCGATGGCCGCCCTCAAGGCCGTCGGCGCCAATTTCGACGTGCTGCGCCGCGAGCTGACGCAGTTCATCGACACCCATGTCCCCAAAGTGCCTGGCCACGCAGACTTCGACCCCCACCCGACGCTGGGATTCCAGCGTGTGGTGCAGCGGGCGATTCTCAACGTGCAGTCCTCCGGCAAGAGCGAGGTGCTTGGCAGCAGTGTGCTCGTGGCGATCTTCGGCGAAAAGGACAGCCATGCCGCGTACCTACTGCAGCGCCAGCAAATCAGCCGGCTCGACGTGGTCAATTACCTCGCCCACGGCGTGACCAAAGACGGCAGCGGCTCGAGCGGTGCGGCGCAAACCGCCACCCGCCGGCAAACCCGCCCCACGCGCGCCAGCGACGACGACGACGAAACGCCAACCCCCGCCCACGCGGTACTGGAACAATTCACGCTCAACCTCAACCAGCTGGCCAAAGAGGGCAAGATCGACCCGTTGATCGGCCGCGAACAGGAGCTTGAGCGCGTCGTACAAACGCTATGCCGGCGGCGCAAGAACAACCCGCTTTTGGTCGGCGAAGCCGGCGTGGGCAAAACCGCGATCGCCGAGGGTCTGGCCAAGCGCATCGTCGAGGGCAACGTCCCAGAGCCGCTCGCCGATGCCGTCGTCTATGCGCTCGACCTGGGGGCACTCGTCGCGGGTACCAAGTTTCGCGGTGACTTCGAACAGCGCCTCAAAAACATCCTCAAGCAGCTCAAAGAACAACCCAACGCGATTCTGTTCATCGACGAGATCCACATGCTGGTGGGCGCGGGCGCCAGCGCTGGCGGCACGCTCGATGCCTCGAACCTCCTGAAACCGGCGCTGGCCAAAGGTGAGCTGCGTTGCATCGGCGCCACCACTTACGCCGAATATCGTCAAATCTTCGCCAAAGACCACGCACTGTCGCGCCGCTTCCAAAAAATCGACGTCCCTGAGCCGAGCATCGAGGACACCGTCGCGATCTTGAAAGGACTCAAAGAGCGCTTCGAGCAGCATCACGGCGTCAAATACACCGCCGCGGCGCTGCAAGCCGCCGCCGAGCTCTCGGCGCGCTACCTCACCGACCGGCAACTCCCGGACAAAGCCATCGATGTCATCGATGAGGCAGGCGCGGCGCAGCGCATCAGCGCCAAACCCAAAAAAACCATCGGCAAACCGGAAATCGAAGCGGTGGTCGCGAAAATGGCGCGCATCCCGCCGCGCGCGGTGGCGGCCGACGATCGGGAAAAGATCGCCTCGCTCGAGACCGACCTCAAGCGGGTCATCTTCGGTCAAGACGAAGCGATCGAGCGGTTGGTGCGCGCGATCAAGCTCAACCGCTCTGGGCTCGGCAACCCCAACAAACCCATCGGCGCGTTTCTCTTTTCCGGCCCCACCGGTGTGGGCAAGACCGAAGTCGCCAAACAGCTGGCGTACCATCTGGGGATCGACCTGGTGCGCTTTGACATGTCCGAATACATGGAGCGGCACACCGTCAGCCGCCTCATCGGCGCCCCGCCCGGTTATGTGGGTTACGAGCAGGGGGGACTCTTGACCGAAGCGGTGATGAAAAAACCGCACTGCGTGCTGCTGCTCGATGAAATCGAAAAGGCGCACCCGGACGTCTATAACATCCTGCTGCAGGTGATGGACCACGGCACGCTCACCGACGCCAATGGCCGCAGCACCGATTTTCGCAACGTCATTTTGATCATGACCACCAACGCCGGGGCCGAAACCATGCAGCGCGCCTCGATCGGCTTTACCTCGCAGCGGCAAGCGGGCGACGAGATGGAAGAGCTCAAGCGCGTCTTCACCCCCGAATTCCGCAACCGGCTCGATGCGATCGTCTCGTTCAAGCCGCTGACTCCTGAAGTCATCGCGCGCGTGGTCGATAAATTCCTCATGCAGCTCGAAGCGCAGCTGCAGGAAAAACACGTCGAGGTCCATTTCACCGATGAGCTCAGAGCGTGGCTCGCCGCCAAAGGCTTCGATCCGGTGATGGGCGCGCGGCCGATGGCGCGGCTCATCCAGGACACCATCCGCGCGGCGCTTGCTGACGAACTGCTCTTTGGGCGGCTGAGCAAAGGCGGAGAAGTCACCATCGACGTAGACAATAACGGCGAAGTCAAACTGCGCTTTCACGACCAGGACACCGCCGACGTGCCGGCCGGATGCGTGTAGCAACCGTCCCCTTGCCGTGCGCCACAGTAACCCCCCTGCCCCCGCGGCCAAACGCCGCCACCGCGTCGGCACCGAAACACGCAAACGGTCACACCCCTACACCGCGGCCAAGCGCGGTCTTTTGCGTCGGATAAGCCGCAGGCATGGCTATCTCTGTTGCCTTAGAACATCTGCACTGACCAAAGAAGGGAGCACTTTTCCATGACCGTACCCGCCACCACCGATCTTTACGACGCCTTCGAAGCCGAAGTAGAAGTGCTGGAGCTTCCTGGTCTGCGCCCCTTTGGCGGCGCGGCCGCGATTGCCGGCCCCATCCGCACCCTCAAAGTGTTCGAGGACAACGCCCTGGTGCGAGAAATGCTCTCCAGCCCTGGCGACGGCGCCGTGCTGATCATCGACGGCGGCGGCAGTTTGCGCTACGCGCTGTTGGGCGATCAACTGGCCGAGTTGGCGGTCAAGAACGGCTGGGCGGGAGTGATCGTTCATGGTGCCATCCGCGACAGCGCCGCGATCGCTCAGATGCCGCTTGGGGTTTGGGCACTCGGCACCATTCCGCGCAAGACCGTCAAGCGCGGCGAAGGTCAGCGCGACGTGCCGGTGCGTTTCGGCGGCACCACCTTTCGCCCTGGTGCCTATGTCTATGCCGATGTCGACGGCGTGCTCGTTGCCCCTCGAGCGCTGACGCTGGACTGAAATTTCGTGCGCGCCGTTCGGTCGTCGGGTCAGCCCACGCGGCAATCAATGCTTGCACGGTGTGGACTGAAATTTCGTGCGCGCCGTTCGGTCGTCGGAGCGATTCCATGCCCTGATCGGCGCGCTTCGCACCGAACCCCAATGCGCTGGGCTTCCCCTTCCCTTAACTCCCGATGACCGCTGAACTGCTGCGCGTGCTGTACGGCCTAGGGGGCTTGGGGCTCTTTCTGCTCGGCCTCGAGCTCCTCAGCGACGGGCTGCGCCGCGGTGCCGGGGCCAACCTGCAGCGGCTGCTGGCGCGTGCCACCGCCACCCGCTGGCGCGGCCTGATTGCCGGCACGGTGGCCACCGCGCTGGTGCAAGCTTCCTCGGTCACTACGCTCACCACCATCGGTTTCGTCAACGCGGGTCTGATGTCCTTCTCGCAGTCGATGTGGGTCATCTTCGGCGCCAACATCGGCACCACCACCACCAGCTGGATCGTCTCGCTCATTGGACTGCGCGTCAAAATCGACGCGTTGGCCCTGCCACTCATCGGCATCGGCGTCGCGCTCCATTACCTGCGCAAGCACGATCGCGCGGGCGCCATCGGCTGGGCGCTCGCCGGCTTCGGGTTGCTCTTCCTGGGGCTGGACTTACTCAAAGACACCTTCAGCGTCTATGCCGATCGCCTCCATTTGCCCGAGGGCAACGGCTGGCAGGGGCTAGCGCTGCAATTTGTCGTCGGTGTGCTTTTGACGGTGCTGCTTTTCAGCTCCAGCGCCGCCACCGCGTTGATCCTCACCGCCGTGCACAGCGGTCTGCTCACCGATCTGGGAGCGGCAGCGATGGTGGTGGGCGCCAACGTCGGCACCGCGATCACCACCGGGCTCGCCGCGCTTGGCGCGACGTCTAACGGAAAGCGTGCCGCGGCAGTGCATGTGCTCTTCAACGTGCTCACCGCTGCGGTGGCGCTGCTCACCCTGCCCGGCTTCGTCGCGGCGATCGATGGCACACGCGTCTTTCTGGGTTTCGAGGACGACCCGGCGGTGCGCCTGTCGCTGTTTCACACCGGTTTCAACGTCTTCGGGGTGCTCCTGATGTGGCCGCTTGCCACGCCGCTCGCGCTCTGGCTGCAAACGCGCTTTCGCTCGCAGGAAGAAGACCTGGCGCGGCCGCATTTTCTCGACCGCAACGTCGCCAGCGTCCCCACCCTGGCGCTCACCGCACTAGGCAACGAAGTGCTGCGCCTGCGTCGGTTGGCGCATTCTACGTTGCGCCAGACGCTCACCCAGGGCGAAGCGGACGCCACCACCGTCGCGGCCATTCGTCGCCTGGCGATGAACATCGGAGAATTCGCTGCGACGATCCATTGGCCCAACGGCAGTCAGGACGAAGTCGCCAGCGTGCAGCAGTGGCTGCGCACCGCCCGTTACGCGGAAATGAGCGCGCGGCTGGCGGCTGAGGCCATCGCCACCTGGCAGGCGGCCGGCGCTGACGCGGCGCTCGCCTCCGGCGCCGACGCGCACGAAGCGCAGCGCTGGCCACCGGCGTTTCCGCCAGCGTGGCGAAATTTCCTTGCTGCGGGCACGGCGTTGCTCGACCGGCTGAATGCGGGGCCAGTCGTCCCCGCCCAGCCTTTGGATGAAGAAGTGGCGATGGAGACGGCTTACCAAGCGCTCAAAGAGGCGCTGTTGGCGGCCGGAGCGCAAGGTCGAATGCGCATCCCGGAAATGGACGCGCAACTGCAAGTCGCCAGCCAACTGCACCGCGCCCTGCAACAATGCCTCAAGGCTTACCGGCGCGCGCCACAAAGCTCGGTTGCGCCCGGCCCTGCCGCTACCTGATCGCTCTTCGCCGCACCTGGCCCCGCGTTATAATATTAATATCCTCTGCTGGATTCTTGCGATGGGCGATCAAATCAAAATCTATATCCCCCCTTGCCCGTCGGTGCTGGGCGAAATCACGCACCTATACCAACAGCCCGACCCCGATTTCCGCCAACTGGCACATCTTATTCAGCAAGATGCCGCGCTTGCCGCGGCGGTGCTGCAAGCAGCCTACAACACCACACACACCCGCAACATCGCCTCGATCCTACAAGCCATCCAGATCCTCGGGCTGGATCGAGTCCAACAAGTTTGCCTGTCGGTGCTGCTTCGTAGCGAATTCGGCACCCCCGCTGGGGTACGCAGCACCTTGTGGGATGAGCTGCGCGTTGCTGCCGAGTGTTGCGAGCGTTTCGCCAAGCGCTTTCGTGGCTTGCCAGCGGGTACCGCTTATACGCTCGGGCTATTGCACGATACCGGCATTTTCCTCATGGCCCGATCGTTTGCTGGCTATGACGCCACCACCGCGCTGGCGCGCGGCAACCCGCACGCCTCCTACACCGACATTGAGCAGCGTCGCCATCAAACCGACCACGCGACGGTGGGTCTCTTTTTGGCGCGGCGCTGGGGGCTCAAAGACCCCATCCCGGAAATCATCGGCTGCCATCACGACTATCGTCTCCTCAAACATCCCACGCCTGTGGCGCACGGCATCGCCTATCTGGTGATCGCCGATCGCATCGCCGGCGAGCTGGTAGGCATCGGCGCTGACCATGAATGGGACAAATCGCGCGCCGGCATCGCCGAACTCCTCGGAATGGACGAGGAGGACCTCATCAACTTCGTCGAAATGGAAACCGACCTCATCGCTGAGCAACTGCACAAACGGCGGTAGTTTTCTCGTGGTAGCGGGGTCAGGGAGCGGTTTTCCGTCCTCCCTTGCCGCGCCATTTGATCAACCCTTGACCTTTTTCTCGTCATCCCCACGGCATCTCCCCGCAGGCCTTGCTTCGATCCTTCCTGCAAAAGTGCCTTCGACACGGCCCCAAGGACGTAGCACCGGCTTTCACTTCCGCACACGCCTTGCACCACGAAATGCCGAGCCTGCGCGCCAGCTCTGTCTGTAGCACTGGCTTTCACCCCTGCACACGCTTTGCGTCTTTCCCTGCAGTTGCTTCTCCTCCGTACCGGTTCGCTCTTGCGACCCCACTTATCTCACCGGCGTCACTTTTCTGTCTTATGTCTTATATAAGACACTTGACGCGGCGCAGCAGAAGGCGTATCATCACCTCCGTTCGCTATGTCACTTGCCTTAGAGAGGTCGAAGATGAACCGCCAACAGCAAATCGAAGCTTTGCAGAAAGACTGGGCCGAAAACCCGCGCTGGAAAGGCATCAAACGCCCCTACAGCGCCGAGGAAGTCGTGCGTCTGCGCGGCTCGTTCATGCCCGAATACAGCTTTGCCCGCCGCGGCGCGCAGAAACTGTGGGAACTGCTGCACACCGAGCCGTACATCAACGCGCTCGGGGCGCTCACCGGCGGTCAGGCGATGCAGCAGGTCAAAGCCGGCCTCAAGGCCATTTATCTCTCCGGCTGGCAGGTCGCCGCCGACAACAACGAATACCGCGCCATGTACCCGGATCAGTCGCTGTATCCGGTCAACTCCGTGCCGGTGGTCGTGGAACGGATCAACAACGCTTTTAAGCGCGCCGACGAAATCCAGTGGGAAAAAGGCCTTAACCCTGGCGATCCGGGCTGGATCGACTATTTTGCGCCGATCGTTGCGGATGCCGAAGCCGGTTTCGGTGGCGTGCTCAACGCCTATGAGCTAATGAAAGCGATGATCCGCGCCGGGGCTGCCGGGGTGCACTTCGAAGACCAGCTTGCCTCGGTCAAGAAGTGCGGCCACATGGGCGGTAAAGTGCTCGTGCCCACCAGCGAAGCGGTGCAAAAACTCATCGCTGCGCGGCTGGCGGCCGACGTCTGCGGCGTGCCCACGCTGGTGATTGCCCGCACCGACGCCGAGGCGGCCGATCTGCTCACTTCCGACCACGACGAGAACGACAAGCCGTTCCTGACCGGCGAACGCACCTCGGAAGGCTTTTATCGCACCCGCAAGGGGCTGGAACAAGCCGTATCGCGCGCGCTGGCCTATGCGCCGTACGCCGACCTCGTGTGGTGCGAAACCGGCACGCCCGATCTCGAGTTCGCGAAGAAATTCGCCGAAGCGGTGCATGCCAAGTTCCCGGGCAAACTGCTCGCGTACAACTGCTCGCCGTCGTTCAACTGGAAGAAGAACCTGGATGATGCCACCATCGCCAAGTTCCAGCGCGAGCTCGGCGCGATGGGCTACAAGTTCCAGTTCATCACGCTGGCGGGCATTCACAGCATGTGGTACAACATGTTCGACCTGGCGTACGACTACGCCCGCCGCGGCATGAGCGCCTACGTCGAAAAAGTGCAAGAACCCGAGTTCGCGGCGCGTGAGCGTGGCTACACGTTCGTCGCGCACCAAGCGGAAGTCGGTACCGGCTACTTCGACGTCGTCACCACGATCATTCAGGGCGGCCAGTCGAGCGTCACCGCGCTCACCGGCTCCACCGAAGAAGAGCAATTCCACTGATACGATTGCTTTGAGGGAACCCGGCGGGGGCACCCGCCGAGGGAGACAACCGATTGGGGCAGCCGCGCGGCTGCCCTTTTTTCTTGTGACGGCAAGCACCGAAGAGTTAGGACGCAGACGTACGGAATGAATGATAGCAATGACTGCTAAGCGTCCGTTGTATTATTGTCGAGCTGCCTTTACGCCCTCTCGAACACGAACTGACCGCTCTGCACATCCACCCGCACCGTGTCTTTCGGCGCAAAGCGCCCTTCGAGCAGCAGTTTGGCAAGCGGGTTTTCGATGTAATCCTGGATCGCGCGCTTCAGCGGCCGCGCCCCATACACCGGGTCGTACCCCACCTTGGCGATTTCGCGCAACGCCGCGTCGGTGACCACCAGGCCGATCTCCTGCCGCGCCAAGCGTTTCTCCACCCGCTCGAGCTGGATGCGGGCGATCCCGGCGATGTGCTCGTCCTTGAGCGGATGGAACACCACCACCTCGTCGATGCGGTTGATGAACTCGGGCCGGAAGAAGTTCTTCACCTCCGCCATCACCGCAAGCTTGAGCACCTGATAGTCGCCCTCTTCCGCCAGCTGCATGATGCGCTGGCTTCCCCAGGTCGAGGTCATCACGATCACCGTGTTGCGAAAATCCACCGTGCGCCCCTGCCCGTCGGTCAACCGCCCATCATCGAGCACCTGCAACAGCACATTGAACACGTCCGGGTGCGCCTTTTCGACCTCGTCGAAAAGAATCAAGCTATAGGGTTTACGTCGCACCGCTTCGGTCAGGTAGCCGCCTTCCTCGTAGCCCACGTACCCGGGGGGCGCACCGATGAGCCGCGCCACCGAGTGCTTCTCCATGAATTCACTCATGTCGATGCGGATCAGGTGCTCCTCCGAATCGAACAGGAACTCGGCAAGGGTTTTACACAGCTCCGTCTTCCCAACCCCGGTGGGCCCCAGAAACAAGAACGATCCGATCGGCCGGTTCTCGTCGCCCAGCCCGGCGCGCGAACGCCGGATCGCGTCGGCGACCAGCTGCACCGCTTCGTCTTGCCCCACCACGCGGCGATGCAAGTACGCTTCCATCTTCAGAAGCTTTTCCCGCTCGCTTTGCATCATCTTGCTCACCGGGATGCCGGTGGCGCGCGACACCACCTCGGCGATCTCCTCCGCACCCACCTTGGTGCGCAGGAGCTTGAAAGGCGCGCCGCTGCGTTCGGCTTCCTCGGCCTGCCGCAGCTGCTGCTCGAGCCGAGGCAACTCACCATACTGCAGCTCCGCGACCTTGTCCCACTGCCCTTGCCGCTGCAATTCCGCAATGCGCGCGCGCAGCTGGTCGATTTGCTCTTTGAGGTGCTTGGTGCCCTCGACGCGCGCTTTTTCCGCTTTCCACACCTCCTCCAGCTCGCTGTACTCGCGCTCGAGCTTGGCGAGCTCGTCCTCAATCAACTGCAGGCGCTTCTTGCTTGCCTCGTCGGTTTCTTTCTTCACCGCCTCGCGCTCGATCTTGAGCTGAATGATCCGCCGCTCGAGTTTATCCAGCGCCTCGGGTTTGGAGTCGATCTCCATGCGGATGCGCGCCGCCGCCTCGTCGATCAGGTCGATTGCCTTGTCGGGCAAAAAGCGGTCGGTGATGTAGCGGTGACTCAGTTCGGCGGCCGCGACGATCGCCGGGTCGGTGATCTCCACGCCGTGGTGGATCTCGTACTTCTCCTGTAGCCCCCGAAGGATCGCGATGGTTTGCTCGACCGTCGGCTCCTGCACCAGCACCTTTTGGAAGCGCCGCTCCAGCGCCGGGTCCTTTTCGATGTACTTGCGGTACTCATCCAGGGTGGTGGCGCCGATGCAGTGCAGCTCGCCGCGCGCGAGCGCGGGTTTGAGCATATTGCCGGCATCCATCGCCCCTTCCGCTTTGCCGGCACCCACCACGGTGTGGATCTCGTCGATAAACAGGATGATGTTCCCTGCCGCGGCAATTTCTTTCAGCACCGCCTTGAGCCGCTCCTCGAACTCGCCGCGGTACTTCGCCCCGGCAATCAGCGCCGCCATATCCAGCGCCAACACCTTCTTGTCGCGCAGCGTCTCGGGCACCTCGCCGTTGACGATGCGCTGCGCCAGCCCCTCGACGATCGCCGTCTTACCCACCCCCGGCTCACCGATGAGCACCGGGTTATTCTTTGTGCGCCGCTGCAAAATCTGCACCGTGCGCCGGATCTCGTCGTCGCGCCCAATCACCGGGTCGAGCTTACCCTGCCGCGCCCGTTCGGTCAAATCCACCGTGTATTTGCTCAGCGCCTCGCGCTGCGCTTCCGCCTCCGGGTGATCCACCTTCTGCCCACCGCGCACCTGGCGGATCGCCGCTTCCAACGCCGCACGGCTCAGCCCGTGCTCTTTGACCAGCCGCCCCACCTCGCCCTTGTCCTCGGTGAGCGCGAGCAGGAACATTTCGCTGGCGATGAACGGATCGCCCCACTTCTGCGCCTCGCGGTCGGTGAGGTTCAAAAGATTGGCCAATTCCCTGCCCACTTGCACCTCACCACCGGTGCCGGTGACCTGCGGCAGGGCCTCGAGCGAGCGTTTGAGCGCGGCCTTTAGCCCCGGGACGTTGACCCCGGCGCGTTGCAGCAACGCCGTCGTAGCGCCGTCTTCTTGCTCCAGCAGGGCCATCAACACATGTTGCGGCGTGAGGAACTGGTGGTCCATTCCCACCGCCAAGCTTTGCGCCTCTTGGAGCGCCTGTTGAAACTTGGTCGTGAGTTTGTCGAATCGCATGCTCGGTTCCTGGTTGAAGATTGCCTGGAACCAACGTGGGGGTGAAGCAGGGGGAATTCAAGTCGTAAGGCGCCAGTGGAGAAAAAAGCCGCCGGCAAGGACAAAGCGCACGCAAGCACAAAAGTCACAGACAAAGGCAAAAACGACTCAGATGCCGCCAAAGCGCAAAGAAATTGCAAAAGAGGGAGTGCGAATCAGCAAGCCAACACGAACGCCACAAAAACAACGAAGGCGCCGGATGGCGCCTTCTTGCCAGCTCAGATCGTCACGCTGCGATTAGAACTTGTGACGGATCCCGAGGTTAAAGCCTTTCTGGTAGCCAGCGCCACCGTTGGAGCTATCGCCAACGCTGAACGCGGCGCCTTTCTTGTTGTTGATGTCGGAATACGCGACATACAGATTGGTGCGCTTGCTCAGATCATGCTCGTAGCCGATCGCCCACTGCGAGGCTTTCGGATCGGCAGCGGCGCCTGACACATCCAGCTTGGTGTGGTTGTAGGAAGCCAACACGCGGCCCGCCGCCGACACCGGCACCGTCACGCCGAGCATGTAGCTGGTGCGATCATCGGTGGCATTGACTTCGCGGTTGCCAAACGCCAGCGCCACTTTCGCCACCCCGAAGTCATAGGAGCCCGCCAAATCCCACACGTTCAGATCGGCAGCGCCCGCGGTTTGCGGATCGATCTTGTGATAGTTCAGACCGACCAGGATCGGACCGTTCTTGTACACCGGGCTCAGAGCATAGACCCGCACATCGGCGTCATTGCCCGCGGTTTCAGCGCCGCTGAGGTGATTGACATAAGCCGCGGTCACCGTCAGACCCGAGAACGACGGGGAGATGTACGCCACGGTATTATCCACGCGCACATCAGTGGCGTAGAGGTTGTTCATCTGCCCCACCGTACCAAACCCGAACGGATCGACCGAGGCAAGCAGGTTAAATTGCGGGGTATAGACGCGACCCACCGCCAGCGTACCGAAACCACCCGACAGGGTCACGAAGGCTTGACGGCCAAAGAGCGGGCTGCCGTTACGGAATTCCGGCTGCTCAATCCCAAAGCCCGTTTCCAGCACGAAACCGGCTTTCAGGCCGTTGCCCAGGTCTTCCGTCCCGCGAAAGCCCAAGCGGTTACCCGACTGAATGCCGCTATCCACCGAGAACTTGGAACCCACGCCCGGAGTGATGTTGTCGCCACGATGGGAGATCCCGACATCTACCAACCCGTAAATCGTCACGTTGGACTGCGCCATCGCGGGAGCGGCAATGAGGCCTGCCACGGCCAGCGCGATCAGTTTTTTCTGCATCGCAAATCTCCTTTTCTCTAGACCCAAACCTTGGGCATTTTGCCCGCCGATTCAGCAACGCGACCAATTGCGCGTGTGCTTGGCCGAATTGTGACGAGGATCACAAGGCTTGGCAAGCCCAACCCGAGAATCTTCACTGCTGCGATCATCGCGTTGTTGTATCGTTGCAACACTCAAACCGAACGATCCAGCAAAACCGGGGAGGACTAGCGCACTCGGTCCCCCTGCCCGTGACCGCGCAGCGTGGCGCACAGGCAGCGCCAATAGAGCGCCGCATCCAGCTGTCGCACGAGATGTGCGTCCCAGCGCGCCAGGCGTCGCGGCACCGACATGTCCACCCCCCGCACTTGCGCCAACCCCGTCACGCCCGGGCGCACCGCCAACACCCCGCGGCGTGCGCGCTCGACAATGAGCTCGACCTGACTGGGCAGGCACGGGCGCGGCCCCACCAAGCTCATCTCGCCTTTGAGCACATTGAGCAGCTGCGGCAACTCGTCCAGTTTCGTACGCCGCAACCAGCGCCCGAGCGGTGTCACCGCCGTGGCGGGGACCATGTGGGTCGCCACCTGCGGTGTGCCAACGCGCATGGTGCGAAACTTATAAAGCACGAACGGCTGGCCGTCGCGACCCACGCGCACTTGACGAAAGATCGGCGCACCGCTTTCCCACCACAGCAGCGCGGCAATCAGCGCCAGGACTGGCGCGAGCAACACCAGCCCTGTGCCAGCGAGCACGAGGTCGAAAAAGCGCAGCAAGGCAAAATTCGTGGGGTAGCGCGACATGAGGTAGCAAGAGGCCTGTTGCGTCAAGCAAGTTCAACGGAAGTCAGTATACTTCCTCTTGCTTTGATTCTGACTTTTACGCGCCGAGACCCGCGCGCCCCAAAGCACCAAAACCGAGAGCGCCATGGCATCGCAGCGGACGGGCCACTCCCGCCCAAGCCCTCGCCGCAATCTCGACTGAGGCAACTAGGTTTTCCTTCCTGCGGCTTCAGCAAGGTTCTGACCAGCCAATGCCCGCAACGACTCCGCCAACCCCTCCTTCAGGGCCACCTGCGCGCGCCAGCCGAGGAGCTTCTCCAGCCGCGCCGGTGAGTACCACGCCGATTCGCACAAACGCGACACCACCGGCTCCAACGGCGGCAACCAACGCCCCCAGCGACGCAGCGTTTTTTCCCCCACCTTGCCCCAACCGCGCCGTGCCGGCGGCACCGCCAGCGCCATTTCGCACAACGTTGCCGTAGAAACCGCCTGCGGATGCGCGACGATGAACACTTGCCCCGCCGCTGCCGGATGGGTGCTCACCACGCGCGTGACCGCCACCACGTCCTTGAGATGCACGAACGAACGGCGATTGCCGCACACCGCGATGCGCGGCAGCCAACCGGCGCGCCAAGCGCGCGCCAACCGCGTCAAGCTGCCGCCGCCGCGACCATACACCGGCGCCAGGCGCAACACCACCACCGCCATCCCAGTGCGTGCCCCTGCCTCCAGCACCGCCTCCTCCGCCGCGCGCTTACTGCTTCCGTACGCCGTTGTCGGCGGCACTGGCCAATGCTCGTCGACACAGACCTCCCCCGGCTCGCCCATCGCCTTGACCGAGGAAAAAAACACGAACCGCTCCACCCCGGCCGCCGCTGCCGCTGCCAGCAGCCGCCGCGTGCCTTCGACATTGACTTGCCACAGCCGCGCTGCATCGCGCGCGTCGGCGTCGGCAAGCCCGGCAGCGTGCCACACCACCTGCACGCCATCGCAGGCACGCGCCAGCGCCGCCGCATTCTCGAGCGAACCGACGATCTCCCCGGCCATCCCACGCGCTCGACGCACCAGCGCGCGCATGCCCGGCTGCCACAGCGCCCGACCCAGATAGCCTGTGGCGCCGGTGAGCAGGATAAAAGAAGGCTCGAGCGAGGAAAAAGCGGTTGGTTTCTCCGTGGGTCGCCCCAGCACGGATGGCTCACGCCCTCTGTCACGGCGATCTGCGGACTCGCCGCCTGCGGCTTTGGCGTTCATTGCTCCGCCCCGGTTGGCGATCGCGCTGACACACTGCCGCGATACCGCCACAAATACCGCGCCATGCTCTGCGCGTGCCAAAGCGTGTAGCGCAAGCGACGGCGACTCGTACGCTGCGCGGCGTGCGTCACCACCGCTTGCGGCACCAGCCACACCGCCTCGCCCCGCTGCCACAGGCGCGCGCAGAGGTCAACGTCCTCGTAATACAGATGGTAACCCTCGTCGTAGCCCCCCACCGCGGCAAACGCGTCGCGACGAAACAGATGGAACATCCCCGCCACCCAATCCACTGGCCGCGGCGCTTCCCCGGGTGCGTACGCATAGCGCCCGTCCGCACCGCCCAGCGCTTTCGCCCAAAGCGAGCGCAGCGTCGGAAAGTGCCGCGCGCTGTCCTCCACCCGACCGTCGGGCGCCACGACCGCGGGAGCGACCAGCGCCGCGTCGTGTCGGAAAGCGGCCGCCAGCAGCGCCGGAAACGGATCGCGCGTCCAGGTCACATCCGGGTTGAGCACGCAGAAAAACGGCGTTTGACATTCGACGAACGCCGCGTTGTGATTCGCGGCAAAACCGCGCGGCGCGGGATTGTGCCGCACCACCACGCGTTCGGCAAGCGCCGGCGGCACGGGCACGGCGGGTTGCGGCAGGTTGTAAGTCAGCACCACGCGGGTGACCGCCGGGCAAGGCGCCAGCGCGGACAACAGCGCCGCCAACATTGTCGGCGCATGCGCGTGGCTGACAATCGAGACGGTGATCAGAGACTGTATATCCGGGCACGACTCTGGCAAAGCCCTTGCCGTGCCGTTCATGAAGGAATTCGCTTTACTCTACTCATCAAGCCAGTAACGATAAGTAAGGTGCAAAAAACGACCCATCCCCTTGCACGCCAGTGACGATGACTTGGTTCAAATCTTGCGCAACGAACTGCTCAAGAGAAACCCCTTCAAAGCGAAGCGACCAACCATCATGAGGGTCCTGCGGTGAGCGAAAGTCGACGGTAAAGCCCTGCGCGCTGGCATCGCGCACATTCACCACGTGTTGCAGAAGATCCTCCAGGGTATCGTACATATCGAAGTACAAACGCTCACCGAGCTCGTAATCGGCAAGCGATGCCGCCCTCCTTTCGCGCGCGGGTTCAAACGATGCAATGATCGATGAAATCATTGTAACAAAAACGACGGGACTATTCCAGCGGGAAAACCGCAGTTGTGTATCCTTCTGGGCCTCTTGTTTTTCACCCCACCCCCCGCCGCTGCCAGGCGGGCAGCGTCTGCGCCAAAAACGCCTGCACAAGTTCCACCGCCCGCGCTTCGATGGCCTCGGGGCTGGTGAGCGCCTGCCCGTCCTTGGCCAGGCCCCGGATCAAAGCCTGCAACGTGTCTGCGGG
>FWPV01010382.1_pt1 | contig 15278 bp, 11 predicted proteins | sample 2228371 | NCBI WGS metagenome assembly FWPV01 (sample SAMEA103939776, study PRJEB20133) | metagenome | reverse complement strand
TATCTGGTTATCAAACTGACGATGGCAAACAGACCATAAGCTATGAATTAAATAATTTTCTGCCAACAGATGGGACTGCAGATGGCATTTATACGATTAAAGTTAAAGCTGTCGATAAAGTTGGTTCTGTCAGAGAGTATTTGTCAACATTTGTATACGATACACAAATACCTCTGATGACCTCGATCACACCAGCGGACAATACAATTTTGACAAACACAATATCTGAGATAGTGGTCAAGGTCAGCGATGGCACAGGTAGTGGAATTGATTTTATATCAAGTAAGGCATCAATGAAGCTAACGATTGGGGCAAAGACCATAACAAATATATCAAGACAGGATAACGGCATAGATACGATGACGTTTGGCTTTACACCATTAGAAGATTTCGGCAGATATATCGTTGAGATAACGCTTAAAGACAGGGCAGGAAATAGCTTTACATATCAGACGAAATTTGACTATGTGAGAAAACCGACAGAATCCTTGCCAAGTGTCTCATCAACAGACCCAGCAGATAAATCGTTTAAGAATCTGATCTCAAAGGTAACTGCGGTTTTAAAGGATAATAGCGGAAAAGGCATTGATTTTGATCTGACAACTATCCGGCTTGAAGACCCGAATGGAAACCTTGTCGATGGACGTCAGACTGACAACGGCACAAATACAGTTTATTGGGAATTGGCAAATCCACTTTTGGGTGATGGATCAGTGGATGGTAACTATACTATAAAGGTTAAAGTAGTAGATAATACAGGCGCTTCTTCTGACTATAGTGCGACGTTTTTGTATGATAGTCAAGCTCCAATGGTTATCAAGACTATACCATCGGCAAATGCTGCTTTAAGCACCGATGTAACACAAATTATAGTCCAACTAGATGATGGAAAGGGCAGTGGAGTAGACTTGAAAGGCACTGACGTTAAACTTCAAGGTCCCAAGGGTCAGGTTCAAGCGAATAGAAGTGATGGGGCTAATAATACGATAACTCTCAGTTTTTCAAAGCTCACAGATACAGGATATTACACAATCCAAGTAACACCCAAGGATAGAGCAGGTAATACAGGTTATCTTATGACAGTGAAATTTTCTTATGTGGTAAAGGCTCCCGCTGTTAAAAATGTTCAGTTAACTAATCGTGAATATGTAAAAGATTTCAAAGAGATCATAGCTGTGCTTGAAGACAGAAGCGGAGTGGGACTTGATCTTTCTGAAAACGGATCAACTATCGTCGTTAAAGACTCCACAGGCAAAGTTTTGCAGGGAGATCAGACTTCATCAGGCACAGATACAATAATATGGAGACCGCTAAATGCCTTTGCCATTGACGGGACTGATGACGGACACTCTTCCGTTACTGTAACACCTGTTGATACACTTGGCACGGTTGGTCAAGCAAGACAATATACTTTGATTTATGATACACAACCGCCGAAAGTTGAATCTGCCTCACCTGTGGACATAAACGCGAATGTTACCTACGTTGGACAACAGATTATATCTGTCCAAGCCAAAATAAAGGATCAGGGTCCAGCAGGATTAGAGATAAAAGATCAGAAGATTTATCTTGAAGATTCAGTCAAAAAGCAGGTTGCTGGTGTTCAAACAGACAACGGCACAGATACTGTTAACTGGAATCTCAACATTCCATTGGCAAAAGACGGCAGTGCAGATGGAGAATATACACTTGTCGTTGTAGCATCAGACAAAGCAGGGAATACAAATGAGTTTCGCTATCCTATAATTTATGACACTATTAATCCAGAGGTCGTATCGGTTACTCCACAGGACGATAGCATACTCAATACAGTCTTGACAAACGTCACGGTTGTTTTAAAGGATGCAGGTAAGATAGATTTTCAAGCATCTAAGATAGAACTTCAGAGCCCATCATTTATAAAAGTTTCTGGCGTGCTAAGCAATAATGGCATAGATAAGATGGTTCTCACCTTTGCTAATCCAGAAGAAAGCGGAACTTATACCGTCCTTATTACTGCGGTTGACGTAGCAGGAAACGGCGCGTCGAATATTTATAGGACAAGGTTTGTATTTAAGACAGGTCTACCTGTGGTCGTCTCTACCGATCCAGTCACAATGCCACCAGAAAAGGCATACACTAATAAATCTATAAATATGGTAAAGGCAATAATCCGTGAAACTGATGGCGGAGGCATTGACTTCTCGCCAACAGGATCAGAGATAAAACTTAAAGGACCTGATGGTAAAATCGTTACTGGAAGCCAAAGTAATGACGGACAATCTACGCTTATATACACACTCGGAAAACCGCTTGCTACTGATGGTTCTGATGATGGACAGTATACTATATTAGTAACTACTGCAAATAGTGCAAAACGTAAAGATCAGGAGAAGTCATTTAGCTTTATATATGATACACAGCTTCCAGAAGTGGTATCTGCATCATCTCCTTTAAGTTTAACTACGGAATTGTCTTATGTGTCCTCTCCGTTGACTTCAGTATCATTTAGGCTAAGAGATAAAGGGCTCGCGGGGATTGACCTTGATAGATCAACAATAAGTATAGTTGATGCATATAATAATCGGCTATCTGGGACTTTAAGCGATGATGACATTGATACAATAAGATTAGATTTCCCAGCAGGATTATCGACAGAGGGAAAATATACCGTTACAGTTGTTGCGGTAGATAAGGCGGGAAATACGTCATATACAATTATAAAATTCATTTACGCAATAAACATACCAAAGGTTATATCAACAACTCCTGCGACATCACCATCGACAAAGGCTTATGTTCATACACAAATTAAGGAAGTAAGGGCAGTCTTATCAGAGACAGGTTCAAGTGGGATTGATCTTTCACCAACAGGTTCAACAATCAAATTAATAGGATCTAAGGGCGAAGTTCCAGGAGTCCAAAGTAACGACGGAAAATCAGTCCTTATATATACACTTACAAAGCCATTAGAAGTTGACGGCTCTGATGATGGAGTATATACAATTTCTGTAACACCTGTTAACTCAGCAAAACTTAAAGGTCAGAAACAAGATTTCACATTTACCTATGACACCGTTCAACCGAAGGTATATCCTGACGACATCGGATTGTGGTATGGAGGAAGCGCTGGAAGCTCACTTGTTGAGATAACTGCGATAATAAGAGATGATCAACCAAGCTCTGGATTTGACTGGACTGCGGTAGATAATACATGGATGTCATTAAGGGACTCCGGCGGTAAAGAGATCAAGGGAATAGTCAGTTATGATCAGACACAATCAATGCTGATATTCACATTGGATTCTCCACTTGCAAGCAACGGCAGAGATGATGGATATTATACAATCACGATTATTCCACAAGATAGAGCGGGAAATACCACCGATGTCAGATATGAATTTTACTATGATACAAAACCTCCAAAACTGAGCAGAACTGATATAACAATAAATGATAATCCACTGATATTGGACTCATCATCGGAAAACTATCCGACTGCAATCAGCAGTAAAACAGGCGTCACTATAAAAGCTAAAATGACTGATGATGGCGTAGGCGTTGATCTAACAAATTCATCAATAAGTATCATAGATCCAAAAGGCAATAAAATCTCAGGAAGTATGATGCAAGATGGTATTGATACGATATGGTTTACAACAGGGCTATTGACCGAAGAAGGACGTTATAAAGTTGAGATCAACCCTGTTGATCTTAGCCAAAACGGCAGAAATAAGTCGGCTGAAACCATATCGACTGAATTCTTGCTTGAATTGACGAAACCAGAGGCAAGCATTACGTCCCCAGCAGTTGGTTCAGCTTCCGCTGAGTCAGAAAACAAGCCGATAAAGATAAGCGGGACTGCACAAGATAGGTCAGTAAATAATATTCCGGCTTCAGGAGTTGCGAAAGTGGAGGTTGGTGGTATAGGTCCCGATGGAGAGGAGCTCGAATGGATAGAGGCATTTGACGATGAAAAAGCAAGAGGTGCTAATCAACCAAAATATAGCAAATGGTATGTTTATTTCTTGCCAGATAAGTCTGGAAAATACAAGATTAAACTGAGAGTATGGGATAAAGCTGGAAATTATGGAATATATGAGACTAACTTGGAACTGAAATTCACAATTTCACTATCGTTCCAAGATGCTGTTTATTGTTGGCCCAATCCGGTCACAAATGGTGTAGCACATATATCGTTTAAGGTAACGTCTCCGTCTAGCCAAAAGGTATTAGTTACGCTTTATGTATATGACGTAAGCGGTGATCTTGTGTATGAGGAGACGACAGAGCAGACCACAAGAGATAGAACATTTATCCCTTGGGAATGCAGAAATATGAACGGCGAGAAAGTCGCTACTGGAATATATGTATATAGACTAAAGGCTGAATTGCCTAATGATAACAAAGTTGTATATAAGATCGGTAAACCGATAGTAGTAAAGAACTGAAATAGTGATCAGTAAACTTGGATCACTTCAAGGAGAACATCCGAATGCAAAGAAAATTCCTCTGTTTTCTAGTTTTAATGGTCTTCATTATAGTTAGCAGCAGCTTTTCAGAAATTCCTGACAAGATCGGCACGCAAGATGCTGGATTTCTCAAGATAGAACCAGCGACCAGACCTGTCGCAATGGGCGGAGCTTATGTTGGATTGGCTAATGATGTCAATGCAATCTTCTGGAACCCTGCAGGGCTTACACAAGTGGAAAAAAAGGAGTTAACCACGATGTATAACCGATGGTTAGCGAATATCCGTTATGGATCATTTGCTTATGCTCAAAATGTCGGTAAAGGCGCTACTGTCGGCGTTTGCGCTCAGGGATTATGGACCGATATAGAGGAAAGATTTGAAGATACACCAGAACCTGAAAGCAATAAGACAGTTTATGCCTATGCAGTGGGGCTTTCTGGAGGATATGCGCTCGTTCCAAATGCTCTTTCGCTCGGAGGAACTGTCAAGTTTCTAAATCAAGAATTTGACGTTGATAGTTCCAATGGTTTATGCACTGACTTCGGCGGTCTGATTCAGGTTATTGGTTTAAGATTGGGATTCTCTGTTCAAAATATTAAATTACAGATGAGCAATGAAGCAGAACTGCCAACCTGCATAAGATTTGGCGGATCGTATCAGTTAGATAAATCATTGATATTAGCAGGCGAATATTCTAAGTATGGCGTTGCAAAACCAGCTTACCATCTAGGTTTTGAAAAATGGTTTTATGGGACGTTCGCTATCAGATTAGGTTACAACATAAGCTCTGGCGATAATCCAAACAAGGGCTTGTCTGCGGGGATAGGTCTTAGAGGCTATGGAACAAAACCTTTGGATAATATGGATTTTCAGATTGATTATGCCTATGTCCCTGCACCAGATTGGGGAAGTTTAGGAGATACACATAGGATTTCAATGCTTGTTAGATTTTAATTGTTAAAGTCCCTCTTTTTATGTTAAAATTTTAATATGACTTTATAAAACATAGAAAGAGGGATTTTTTGTCTCTTTAATTTTAAATTGGAAATAACAATTTTCAAATGAATTTCATTGATCAATGATTTGATATAGCCACAAAAGCAACTGTGAAGGCTTGTCTTTACAGTTAGATATTTTTTGAATCGGAAGATGAATATTTACGACAAAGAATACGATGTTATAGTGATCGGCGGAGGACATGCAGGCTGTGAAGCCTGTCTAGCATCTGCTAGGATGGGGCATAAAACACTTCTGCTCACTATCAATCTGGACACTATTGCTCAGATGTCCTGTAATCCTGCCATAGGTGGATTGGCGAAAGGTCAACTTGTCAAAGAAATAGACGCGCTTGGCGGGGAAATGGCAAAAAACATTGATGCAACAGGTATCCAATTTCGCATATTGAATATGCGAAAAGGTCCCGCTGTCCGTTCATCTAGGGCACAAGCAGATAAAAAAGACTATCAATTTAGAATGAAATATGTCCTTGAAAATCAAAAAGACCTTGATATTAAACAGGCAATGGTTGATAGGTTGATCGTGGAAGATAGGAAAGTCAAAGGCGTTGTCACAACAACTGGAATGGCTTATTTCGGTAAGGCAGTAATTGTGACGACTGGGACATTTTTAAAAGGTTTGATACACATAGGCGAATTAAGCTATAAATCGGGCAGGGCTGGCGAACCGTCAGCGGAAGGTTTATCGGGCAATCTTGTTGAACTTGGTTTTGAGATTGGGAGACTTAAAACAGGCACCCCACCAAGAATCAATGCAAGAAGCATTGACTATTCATCGCTTACCATTCAGCCCGGAGACGATCCACCAAAACCTTTTTCATTCTCGACTGAGAAAATAACGCAGTCACAACTTCCATGCTATTTGACATACACCACAGAGAAGACTCATAATATAATACGAGAAAATTTAAGCAGGTCAGCGATGTATAGTGGTCGCATAGTTGGAATAGGTCCAAGATATTGTCCTTCCATTGAGGCAAAAATCGTCCGTTTTCCAGACAAAGAACAACATCAGATATTCCTTGAACCAGAAGGACGCAGAACACAAGAGGTATATGTCAATGGTCTTTCTATGAGTTTACCGGAGGATATACAACTTCAAGTCTTGCATAGCGTTATTGGACTTGAAAAGGCAGAGATGATGCGTCCTGCCTATGCCATTGAATATGATTTTGCACCGCCATTACAGATAAAACCGTCATTAGAGACAAAATTAATAGAAAATCTCTTCTTTGCAGGTCAAATTAACGGCACTTCTGGATACGAGGAAGCTGCTGGACAAGGAATTATGGCAGGTATTAATGCTGTTTTAAAAATTCGCAACGAAGAACCATTTATCCTTAGCAGATCACAAGCATATATCGGCGTGTTAATTGACGATCTTGTCACAAAGGGGACTGATGAACCTTATCGTATGTTCACATCCCAAGCAGAGCATAGGCTTATTCTGCGTGAAGATAATGCTGATCTGCGATTGATGGATTTCGGTAGAAAATTCGGTCTCATTGACAACGAGACATACAGTAAATTTGAGAAAAAAAGAAGGCAAATTGAACAGGAAATCGAAAGGTTGCAAAATACTAGAATAATTCCAGATTTGGCAGTGCGAGATAAACTTAAAGAGATTGGGACTGCGGATACTGTTAATCCTTTTACTCTTATGGATTTACTCAAACGTCCGGAGATCAGTTATGACGACCTTGAAAGATTTTCTCCACCTCCGAAGGATTTATTGGACAGCGTCAAGGAGCAAGTGACGATTCAAATAAAATATGAGGGATACATTCGTAGAGAATGGTCTCAAATAAAACAAACTCAAAATTTGGAGTCATGGAAAATTCCACAGGATTTGGACTATGAAAGTATACATGGTTTATCCAAGGAAGCTAGGGAAAAGTTGTCAAAGGTTCGTCCGTTCTCTTTAGGGCAAGCATCAAGAATTTCTGGCGTTTCTCCTGCTGATGTGTCTGTGCTTATGATTGTGCTCAGTCAAATGAAACAAAAGAAAGAAACTTCAAAAGAATTCACTACATAGTAATATGTGGGAAAAAGGTTTATGAAAAAGAAGCATTTTAACATTGTAAAGGACGCACTGATCTTGTCATTTTTCATTTCAATGTTCATCATTGTCCCATCTAATTCTGATAGCTTGAAAAAAAGTGAAAAGAAGAAAAATGACGATAATTCCAAAGTTTCGAAGATAGTCGTCACAAAATCGAAGTTCACGTTAGAAGTGTATAACGATAAGAACGAGATAATAAAAACATATAAAGTCGCTGTCGGAAAAAATCCCGGGGATAAACAACGCAAAGGCGATATGAGAACACCTGTCGGTGAATTTAAGATCGTCCAAATACAAAATAGCCAATCATGGGTATACAACTTTCCAGATGACGATCTTGGTCCTATTAAAGGGGCTTATGGACCTTGGTTTATCAGACTGAAAACGCCTAAATGGACAGGTATCGGCATCCATGGGACACATGATCCAAAATCAATAGGGACTATGTCAAGCACAGGTTGTATACGAATGCGAAACGAAGATATAATAGAGCTAAAAAACATAGTGAAAATAGGAACTCCTGTTATAATAAAAGAATAAGTTGATCGAACATCTATTGTTTTACTTTTTTCTTGACCAATAAGGTAATTTAGATTAATATATGTATGCAAAAGTTTAGTGATATTCTAAGAGAAAAGTTTGCTGAACGGAACTTATCAATAGACAAGGAAAAGCTAAATCAGTTTGAGATATATGCAACTGAATTAAAAGATTGGAATAAAAGGATAAATCTGACATCTATAAGGGATGATCTTGATATCGTAGAAAAACATTTTATTGACTCACTATTGATATTGCTTTACGAAGATATAGACAGAGATGCAAAAATCGGAGATGTAGGAGCAGGCGGAGGTTTCCCTGGTATACCGATAAAGATATATCGTCCGGATATTGCGTTGACTTTGATAGAGTCAATTCGCAAAAAAGCGAGATTTATCAAATATGTTGTTGATACATTAAAGCTAGAAAATGTTGATATTGTAAATGATCGTGTGGAGACAGTTGGACATTTAGAGGAATATAGGGGAAGATATGACCTAGTGGTTGCTCGTTGTGTGGCTCGTTTGCCTATACTTGTTGAATATTGTCTTCCACTTGTAAGAATCGGTGGAAAATTTGTTGCTTATAAGGGTCAAGAAGCGAAAGAGGAATTAGATGAAGCGAGAAAGGCGATAGAGATATTAGGCGGACAGTTTGTAAGAATTGAATACGACAGTATTTATCCAGATAGAAGGTCATTGATATTTATCGAAAAGATAAAAGATACCCCTACACAATATCCACGTCAAGCAGGCAAGATTGGGAAAAAGCCGTTGTAAAAAGGAATTATCTATGTCCAAAGTGATAGCGGTTGCAAATCAAAAAGGTGGTGTTGGCAAAACAACAACAGCTATCAATTTATCAGCCTGTTTAGCTGATATAGGGTTCAATATATTGCTTTTGGATACAGACCCACAATCAAATACCACTAGCGGGCTTGGTTTTGATCCTAGAAAACTAGAAAAAAGTATATATCATGTCCTAATTGATAATGTTCCAATAACAGAGATAATAACAGATACTGCGGTTAAACGTTTAAGCCTTGTGCCTTCAAATGCTGATCTTGTCGGTGTGGAAGTAGAGATGGTTTCACTGATAGCGCGTGAAATGAGGCTCCGAACTGCTTTGCAATCTGTGCGTAATCAATATGATTATATAATAATAGATTGTCCGCCATCGCTTGGATTGATCACTCTTAACGCTTTAACTGCCTGTGATTCTGTGATAATTCCTATTCAGTGTGAATATTATGCTCTTGAAGGGCTTGGTCAACTTCTGGAAACAATAACGCTTGTGAAAGACAACCTAAATCCCAAACTTGAAATAGAAGGCATATTATTGACAATGCAAGACAGAAGGGTTAGGCTTTCAGATCAGGTTATCTCAGAAGTCCGAAATTACTTCAAGGGTCGTGTTTATAATACAAATATTCCCCGAAACATAAGGCTCAGTGAAGCTCCTAGTTTTGGTAAACCAATAATCTTATATGATCCCAAATCAGCAGGTGCTAAGGCATATATGAAACTTGCAAAGGAAGTCGTTGGAAATGAATAAACCAATACTTGGACGAGGGCTTAGTGCTCTTATACCTGACGCAGTAAAGACACAAGGTGGAGAGAGGGTGATCAGTATTCCTGTTGAGAATATTTCTCCAAGCCCTTATCAGCCGAGAATGCAGATGGACGATGAATCACTGGAAGAACTTTCGGCATCAATAAAGGAGAAAGGCGTTGTCCAACCGATAATAGTCCGCACAATGGGAACAGATAAGTATGAGGTCATCGCAGGTGAACGAAGATTGAGGGCATCAAAATTGGCGGGATTAAATGATGTGCCTGCAATTGTTAGAGAAGTTAATGATGCGGAAGCGATGGCTATCGCTATAACTGAAAATATTCAAAGGGAAGACCTTAACGCTGTTGAACTTGCAAGGGCTTATCAGGCTTTGATAAATCAATTTAATTTTACACAAGAACAATTAGCCCAATCACTCGGCAAAAGTAGACCGGCAATTACGAATATACTGAGACTTTTGCAATTACCTCAGGAAATTCAAGAATATATATTGTCCGATAAGATAAGTATGGGGCATGCGAGGGCTTTGTTATCTTTGGAAGATAAAAATTTACAAATAAGTATTTGCAAAAAGATAATGGATATGGATTTGTCTGTCCGTCAGACCGAAAAGCTCGTCCAAAAAATGCTTCAACAGCCGAAGCAAAGAAAAAAACAGACAATGGTTAATGCAATTGAAATAGAAGAATTAGAAAACAGGTTAAGAAAGCTATTGGCAACACAAGTAAAAGTGCGTCATATGGGGAATAAAGGCAAAATAGAGATAGAATATTACTCCTCTGATGATCTCGAACGTATAATGGGTATCATTGAGTCAGGATTAAGGTAAATCTATGAAAATTGATGTTGAAAATAAAGATAGCGGAGTTATATTGCGTCCCGAAGGGAAGATAATAGGGGATAGCACTCCAGAATTCAGAGATGAAATAGAGTCTCAGATAAATTCTGGCGTTAAGTGGATCATATTGGATTTAGCAGAAGTCCCTTTACTGGACAGTTCAGCACTTGGAACGATTATAATGGCATACTTAAAATTGAAGGAAAAGAATGGCAAATTGGCTATTCTCTATGCTCAAAAAAATGTTATTGATATTTTTAATATAACCAAGCTAAATACAATTTTTGAGATATATGACGATATTCAGGAAGCACTTAAGTCTGTTCAGACTGCGTGTTCTACGAGCGATAGTCAATGAAAATAAAAAATAAATCGTTAATAAGAGAAATAATACTTGATATTCCAAGTGAATTTAAGCACATCTACCTGCTTGACCTTGTAATATCTTATGTTTCCAAAGAGATGAACTTTGACGAGGAGACCAAAGAAAAGGTAAATCTCGCAGTCATAGAGGCGGGAACAAATGCCATAAAACATGGAAATAAAAGCGACCCTAGCAAAAACGTCCATTTTAGATTTGATATATCTGACGATAAATTAACCGTTTTTGTTAAAGATCATGGCTGTGGTTTTGATCCAAGCAGTATAGAAGACCCGCTAAGCCCCGAGAATTTTATGAAACCATGCGGAAGAGGCATCTTTCTTATGAAAGCACTTATGGATGAGGTAGATTTCATAGAATCTGATAATTGCGGAACAGAAGTAAAAATGGTCAAATACAAGGAGTTGAAAAAAAATAAGTGATCAATGGTCAGAAAATTGACATCTATCGTTGATCATTTATTCTAAATAGATATGGAAGATAATACAGCTAATACATGGATTACTAACAGACGAAAAGACATTGCAAATGGAACATGGGCAAAGTGTCCAGAATGCAACGAACTTATATATAATCGTGAATTAGATAGAAATTCCCGCGTATGTAAAAGATGCAATTATTACTTTCCTATGGACCCGCCAACACGTATATCATTTATTGCAGACGAATATAGTTTTGCTAAGTATGATGATTCTAATAAGGATATTATGATAAGCGGAGAAGCAAAAATATCAGGCTACCAAGTTGCTATAATGACCCTTAATTTTGATATGTCTTTAAATATAGATTTTCTTTTATTAACCGAGAAGATCGTCAATACGATAGATAGAACAATTGAACGTAAACTTCCCTTATTGGCAATTTACACAGTTGGCAAAGAAAGACATTTCGTCAACGCTCCTGCACAACTGTTAAATGTTACAGCGATAATTAACAAATTGAACAAAGAAAAACTCGCTTACATTTCATTGCTTTCCCAAACGTCAGCAAACAGTGATTTCCCTGTCTTCGCCTATTCAGCAGATATTGTCATTGCAGAGTCAAATCCACCTGGAAGCTCACACACGGGAAGCAGAATTGGACGTAGAGATGCAGAACGGGCTATGCAAGCGATGTTTCAATCCGGCATAATTGATATGATAGTTCCGAGAGAGGAATTGAAATCAAAGCTTACCGATATTCTTAAATTCTTCTATTAAACCCGCGAAAAAATAAGATAGCATATCTCTTCACCACAATGGCATAATATTTGCTCTCAATAATAATGAAACAAATATTGGAAATTTGTTTATATTTAAAAGAGAAGTTAATCCTTCCGCACCTTTGAACTGTAAAGAGTAAGGGATTTTACCACTCTTTACAGTATTTTCAACGCAGGAAATTAATTGATGGTTACATCAATGAGATAAGGATGTTTGACTTTTAAGCTAAAGTTTTTTATGAGGAGTGATCAATATGAAAAATATAAGATTTATTTTAATATTGTTACCTTTAACATTTATGTTCACTTTTTGGACATCTCTGAGCATATATTGTGCAGAGACCGTGTCACCAACAATAGATAAAGCCTTAAAGGCAGAGATTAGGGCGTCAATAGATAAGGGTCTCAAATGGTTAAAAGATCAGCAACAGAAAGATGGGTCTTATGCTAATCATCCGGGGATAACAGCACTTGTCGCAACTGCATTTATGAAAAGTCCCAGAAAGTATGCAGAAGATGATGGAGTATATGTAAAGAATGCTATAAAATATCTTCTAAATATGGTAAAACCAGACGGAGGAATATATGATCAGGATATGCCGAATTATAATACTTCATTAGCCATAATGGCACTGGCAGAGACAAAAAATCCAGCATATAAGACTATAATACAGAACGCTCAGAAGTTTATAATGGGCTTGCAATTTGATGAAGATAATGGCTATTCGCCTGATGATAAGTCCTACGGAGGGATAGGTTATGGAAATGACCTACGCCCTGATATGTCTAACCTCAAATTCAGTTTGGAAGCATTAAAAGAGACAGGAGTTCCTGATAATGCAGATGTCTGGGCTAAGGCGATAAAATTTATAGAGAGATGCCAAAATAGGAGTGAGTCAAACGATCAACCGTGGGCTACTGACGACGGCGGGTTTGTATATCGTCCTGGTTATAGTATGGCTGGCAACGATCAACAGGGGAGACCAAAGTCTTATGGTTCAATGACTTATGCAGGTGTGTTAAGCTTCATTTATGCTAATGTGGACAAAAATGATCAAAGAGTTCAAGATGCCGTGAAATGGATAAAGGCTCATTATACCGTTGATGAAAATCCTGGGATGGGCGCACAGGGACTTTATTACTATTATCATACTATGTCAAAGGCTCTGAAAACTTATGGCGAACCAATAATAACCGATGCGAACGGGGTTAAACATAATTGGTATGCTGATCTTGCGAAAAAATTGATAAAACTCCAGAGACCTGATGGATCGTGGGTTAATGAAGAAGATAGATGGATGGAGGCAATGCCTATTCTTGTAACTGCGTATGCAGTTCTTGCTCTTTCTATTGGCTACCCTGAGTAAAAAATTATCTAACTAATGTGATAGGACGACCTTTTAAGGTTGTCCTTTATAATCAAATGTAGTTAATCTTCGAATTCACCGGCACATTTTCCGCAGACCATATAAAAATGAATGTCCTCTGATTGGGCATATTTTTTTATAGTATCAACCAGCGGTTGAGCTAGGTCTGCACCGCATTTTGCACATTTATAAAGCGACCCAGTAGGATTTGGCACACTAGACATATCGCCAAGCATATATTTCCATCTTTGATAATCCCAAGGGATCGGAGTTCCCACAGCATTAGAGATGTAAAGCCCTCTTTGGATAAGGACTTTTGCTTCATTTATACCTATTTTTTTTGCAGGACGACCTGCCATCACTGAAAATCTTTTATCAAATTCCTCTTTGCTTATATCAACATCAACAAAGCAATCTTTTAGCCCCATCTTCCAAAAATCGAGCAAAAAAAACATCGATTTCAGACGTTTATTTGGCTTTTCAAATCCCAATGCGAGGGACAAGAGACCTGCTCTATCCGAATCACTGACCCATCCGCCATAAAATTTGGGGTCTGGCTCTGGAAAGTCTCTACTGCGTGCCAAAGTGTAGGTGTAGTATTTGCAAGATGAACAAGCAGAAAGGCTAGGACGCATACGTTTACAGCAAACAGGACATATGCTTGCATTCATTCCCGGACAATATCTAATTGCTTCGCGAATGCCACAACTTCTACATCTAATTCTACTGTGCCTTATTGCTCGTTTTCCTGTTTGTCCCATTATTAAGTCACTACTTTATATTATACGAATACTTTATTCTATGATTGCGTTTTTACGAAGACCTCATATTATTTTGGCTGTTGAATTTTGATCAATCCTGATAGATATTCTGATGCTTTTTTCGCTAAGTCATCAGCATTTATATCTGCAAACTTCAAGAATTCTTTTACAATAGGCATAACTGCGCCAGTATCCATAAGATTAGTTGCTAGCTTCCCCATTGAAGACTTGCCAATTCCCGGTGAAGCTTGGTCGCCCATATTTAATATCCTTATACTCTCTATCTTTTCAACTGGTTTCATCATACGTTCAATGATCTGTGGAGCTGTCTCTATAAGTTGAAGTATTGCTTGCTGGACAAGTATTCTTTGTTCGGTTACGTTCTTGGCTTCTATCATCTTCATTTGACCTTCAGCTTTAGCCTTTGCCTGAGCTAATATCGCTTCAGCAAGTCTTTCCATCGGTTTAGCTTCACGCTCTGCATTGATGATAGCGATCTCCTTGTCTCTTTCTGCTTCTCCGACTCTTAACGCGGTAATTGCGTTGACATCTGCGACATTTTTAAGAGCGGTAGCTTCTAGATGTTCTTTGGTTGCGAGGTCAGTCTGTTTCATCTTGAGTTCCATGCTGATCTTACGGTCTTCATCAGCCAAACCAATAACCAATCTCTGAGATATATCTGCCTGACCGACTTTCTGTCCCATATCGATCTGTCTCAATTCAATAGCAAGATTTCTGTCAATGTCTCTTTCAAGGATGCGTTGTTCTTTGCTAATCCTTGCAACTTCCTTGACTACTTCTTGATCATAAACAACTTGTGCAGCTTCTGCCTGTCTCTGTGCAACGTAAGTCGTAATACGTTTTCTCTGATCTGCTTCTGCCCAAGACCGATCTTGTTCAAGTGCAAACTGTTTTATCTGGGAATCTACATCGGCACGCTTGATACCAACATTTGCCGAGAATATAGCTTTTTGGACTTCTAGATTCCTCTCTATCTCTCTGATCTGCACCTTCTGTCCCATCTCTATATTCGCTACTTCCACTACTCGGTTCTTGTCTATCTCTCTCACCTGTATCGTCTGG
>FWPV01010380.1_pt1 | contig 15281 bp, 11 predicted proteins | sample 2228371 | NCBI WGS metagenome assembly FWPV01 (sample SAMEA103939776, study PRJEB20133) | metagenome | reverse complement strand
AGTCCCCAGCGCAGGCCGGCGTTGGCACTGCAGCCATCGCGTTCGCCCTCGCGGGTGAGCCCCTCCCCAGCGCAGGCTGGCGTTGGCTAATCCGCGACGGGGGGCGCCAGGAACAGGTCGGTCCGTCCCCAGCGCAGGCCGGCGTTGGACTTGAGGTCGCTTCCTATGACGGGGCACCTGCTTGCCGTCAGGCTCGCGTTCTGGCAGCCCGATAGTCGGGACTTACAACCTCCTCAAGATAGGAAGCTATTTTGTTTGCCAGACTATCAAAAGAGAGGTGCTGCATGTAGAACGAGTAGGCATTCTTTGAGAGCCGCTCTCGTAAGGCATCGTCATTTTTGAGATGCAATATTGCCCGCGCTATAGCCTCTGAGCTTTGTCGCTTGCATAGATAGATTTCCTCTCCATGTTTCAAGGTACTGCGCATCGCAGGCGAATCGCCGTTGACAACTGGCTTCGCCATGGCAAATGCCTCATGGATCTTGTTCTGCACCGTCATGAGAGCTTGAGGCGTGACCCCAAACGTGCCGAGGCAGATGTCCGCGGCAGCGATGCGCTCGACGAGCTCGGCTGCCGGAAGCCAATCAAAGAAGGTGACGTTGTTCAGGCCATAGCTCTCGGCAAGCCCACGGACCACTGAGAGTTCTGGACCAGAACCGATCAGCTCGAAATGTATATCAGTTCTGTCACGGAGTAGGTTAGCCGCATCCACAATGTATGTGACACCGTGATTGGGTATGAAAGTTCCGTGGTATAGGCAGCAAAACAATTCCTGGCGTTTGGGTGCCACAGGCAACGGCTTGAAGACTCGATCATCAGCCCCGAGAGGCAGTAGCCGCACTCGGTTGGAGCCCACACCGTAGTTCTCTTGGTACCACCGGGCGTATTCAGCTGTGTCGACTATGAGCATATCCGGCATTTGGATCGCGGCCCGTTCCAGGGCGCGCAGAAAGCGGGCCGAAGTGCTCCTATCATGACCGGTTCGTCGCTCGCAGGCAATGAGATAGATGGACATTAGAATGTCCCACACCAGTGGTTTGCCCCGTAGCCTGCTCAAGCGTCGGGCCAAGAGCACGTCTGCCTGGCCCGGATAGCCGACCATCATCACGTCATACTCACCCGCCCGCCGGTAGCGCCACAGAAGCCGCAAGTACGTCCAGCCCAGCCGCCACCAGAACCGGGGACGTCGCCAGCCCCCAGCAGCCGCGGCAACTCGATCCTCCGGCCCACGCCACAGACGCACGTGACACTCGACCACATCGATCCCGCTGCGGCGCAGGCGGTCGATCATCAGACGGTTGCGGGCATACTCAGCCCGATAGGTGCCAAAGTAGCAGACCCGCATCCAGATGCCCCAAGTACGATGCGCCGGACGCTTCCTGGCCAACCCCGAGTCCACACCGCGAGTCGAGATCTCGCCCGCGGCGGAGTCCGGGGCTCATGCCGCCAACCCAAGAACTGGTGGCCGCCGTGGCGACGACTCCTCTCTACAAGAGGCCGCCCGCCCGCTGCCGTTGCCAGCCGCCCCCAGACCCCAGGGCAACGACTGCCGCCCCGGCCCCTATCCTACCCCAGGCTGCACCATGGCAGCCAGCGACTGCCCGCCTCCTCGAATGCCACCACTCTCCGTGCACCCGCGCAGCCAGGATTCTTACCGCCCGACTCCCATATAGAGTGCATGCATCCCGTACCATGGCCTTTGTAGATCAATTACGCTCCTCGCGCCAAGCCTGCTCACCTCGCGACGTTGCTGCTCTGAAATCTTTCCTGGCACCGCCAGGTACCACCTTCCCTCAACCGCCGCAACCTGATTTTCCAGATCATTCCAATTCGTTGGACTCAAATGCCGAATGAGATCATGCCGATTCATATCGGCTAGGTAAAATCTGTAAATCTTCTCCTCGTGCGCTGGGATCACAAAGATTCGCTCACTGCCTTCGCACCTTTTCACCAGCTCCATTACGATTCTCTTACCCCCGCTTTTTTCGTACTGATAGTATTCCATCACACGTGGCACGGCAGCACATACCACAACCACCACAAGCGATGTATGCACTGCCACACTACTTTTCCTCAAACTCGCCAATTTCCTATGCACCAGTCCACGTTCTACGATAACATTGCTGCACCTAACAGTACCAATGGCTACCCAAAGAATCGGCAAGAGCGAGAGATGCAAAAGCTGTCGGCCAAGAAACCAATATCCCTTGTACAAGTCAGCAGCTACAATCAGCACCAACTGTGCAACAGCACCCGTCAGCCAGCCCAGCACCAACGGATAGTCCCACCTCCTACTAAAGACCGTCAACAGGCCGACACCCGCAAACACGATGTTCAGCAGCTCCCACAAACCCACAAGTGGCGTACCAGGTGTATATGGAAAGGCAATCCATCCTATTCCCCGAAGTACCGCGTTCGGGATCGATCCGTAAATCTCAAGCAAATCGTAGTTAAACCTCTGTGAGCCTCCAAAAGTCGTGTATCCTGGTAAGAATAACAGGGTGACAACAATACCTGACAGAAATAAAGCAGCCAGACGCCGTTCGAATTCTTCAAGCCTGGGTTTCAGAAATAATAGACCTCCCAGGCCGTTTAGTAAGGATAGGAGTACGTAGGGATGAAAGTACGATCCGATCTTGGTCAGCAGAACATAGATAATCCAGTGCCTTATCTGATTAGTCTTTATTGCTTCAAGTATAACGAAGCTAGAAGCGATATAAAAGAAGCACATTGACGCATAGAATCTCAGTTCTTGTGAGTAGCGCAGATGAAGCGGAAATATGGTCAGTATCAGTGCAGCTACCATGGCAGTGCGACGATCTGCAAGTCGCTTCGAAAGCACGAAGAACATAGGTATCAACAATGTGCCCCACATTGCAGATGGAAAACGTAGAACAAACTCCTGGTGCGATACCAGATTAGCAGCTCTAGATAAAAGATAGTCAAGTGGCATCGCCATAGCGTGCAACCGAATACCGTCAAGTACCGATGCTATTGTTGGCTGGGCCGCCACCAGTGCTTGACCGGCCTCATCGTTCCACAGACTATCATGCCCCAGTTGATAAAGGCGCAACGAGAAACCTAGGAGCACGAGCAGTACAATCGAATTGATCGGACGCCTGTCCATCGCTGGAAGTCTCTTCTGCTATCGTAGCACCATTCTCAGATCTTTGACCAGCGGCCGGTCCTCAGTCGGCCCCGGTTCGCTTCGCTGGCGGGCGAGTAGATTTGCCGCGTGTTGGGAATGGGGGCACAATGGCAGAGCGATGTCACCGCTCCCGGCCGGCGGGCCGCTGAGAGGTCCGCTGCGTCTCAACGGACGACGGCGTATGGCAGTAGAACCCGGCCGGCGTGGGCCGGATCGGTTGCCCTGGTGGCCGTGGACAACACACGCGTACTCGTGGGCCTGCCCAGTGTCGGGCTGGACAAAGCGACGGGCGTGGCGCTCGACGTGGCGACTGCGGGCGTCGGCCGGGACGTCGCCAGCTCGGTGGGAGATTCCGTGGCGCTGCCGGTCGGTGTGTTGGCCGGCGCCACCGTGGCCGAAGCCGTGGCGCCGCCGGTCGGTGTGTTGGCCGGCGCCACCGTAGCCGAAGCCGTGGCGCCGCCGGTCTGTGTGGACCCCGGCGTACCGGGACCAGCCGTAGGGCTCAAGGTTGGCTGGGGCGCGCGCGGCGTGTTGACCGCCGCTCCGACCGGATAGCCGAAGTTCCCGCTATGGTGATGGTCGTGCGAATAGGTGGGCCACTCACCGGCTCGCGCGCCAAGCGCCAGGGCTACAGCCCGGCCCCAGTTCTGCTCGGGCGTGTCGGACTGACCCCGGCCATAGACGGTGAAAACCTCTATGCGGCCGTCGCCGTCGAGATCGGCCAGCGCCGGGTGAAAGTCCATGGCGGCAGAGCCCGGCAGCCGTTGTTCCCACAAGAGGGAGCCGTCGTTGCCGCGATAGACCTGCAGCCTGGGTCCCGCAAGGGCCACCAAGATATCCGCCCGGCCATCGCCGTCCAGATCGGTGAGCAGTGGCCCGCGGCTGCAATAGCCAGGCAGGCGCACCTGGAGCAGCCTGCGGCCGTCAGCCCCATAGACAAACAGCCTGTCGGCGGCCACCACCACTTCTAGCCGCCCGTCGCCGTCCAGGTCGGCCATCGCCGTCGGGCCAAATACGTAGTTCACACCCTCCAGGCGTCGCGACCAGAGGACCGCACCGTCGCGTCCGTTGAGCGCCCAGAGCGTGCCGGAGTAGTCACCCAGGGCCACATCGGGCACTCCGTCACCACTGAGGTCACCAAAGGACCCGGCATGATAGGTCTGATCGCCAATGGTCGTCTGCCAACGCAGACGACCGTCCAGTCCCGAGAACGCCCGGACCTTGTCGTCGAACCAGGTGGAAACGACCACGTCAACAAGCCCGTCGCCGTCCTGATCGAACAGCAGCGGGGCGCTCTGATAGCAACCGCCACGCTCAGCCTGCCAGACCAGTGACCCGCTCATGCCTCGAAAGGCACGCAGGCCTGGCGCACCAGGAACGCGATCTGATCCGCAGCTGGCCAACACGATCTCCAGCCAGCCATCGCCGTCCAGATCGGCCACTCCGTGTGGGGCATCCAGTACCTCGCCGATGCGCCGACTCCAGATATCGCGCCCGCTGGCGTCGGCCACGTGGAAGACGGTGGTACGGGCATTGCCCCACAACACCTCGGGGCGGCCGTCAGCGTCCAGGTCAGCCAGAGTAACCGAGCCATCCACCGGTCCGCCCCCGCTGGGCAGGGCCCACAGGAGCGAGCCGTCGTGATGCAGGGCGATCACCCGCTCGTCGTTGAAATACGTACCAAACACAATCTCCTGGTCGCCGTCGCCGTCCAGATCGGCAATCGCCGCCCCACCATAAGAGCAGGAGGCAAGCTCGACCTCGAAGAGGCCGGGGCCGGCCGGCAGGTTCTGGCCGCAGCTGATCGCGGGGCGGGTCGGCGTCGCGCTGGCCACCAGAGCCATGGTGAGCAGCGGCCACAGGAATGGCAAGACCCGCCACGCTCGGGGAGCGGGACCAGGTGAGCGGTCTGGTGTCCATGCCGGCGACGTGCTCCCGGTCGGAAGCGTCGACCACTCCTCGGTAAGACCTGTCTCTTCTCGTCGTTCCATAGTTCCCGAGCCCTCCAGGCCAAAGGCCGTCGCTGGCGAAGAGGCCGGCCGCGCGCGCGACGTCCGAAAAGCTCACGCCGCAACCGGAGCCGGTTCCAGGTAGAATTCTTCGTCGGCATCATCGTACGCCAAAACCTCGCCGTATCGTCCCCATTGGATGGCGATCTGCACCTGGCGCTCAGCTTCCTCCTCGGGGAATTCCAGCTCCAGGGCGGCCTGGACCACGCCGCGGTCGAGCCGCTGCCGCTGGGCAGCCTTCAGTAGCGACAAGAGCCAACGGAACAGGGGCACCCGGCGCAGCCGAGCGGCGAAAATCGCCTTGCGGCCCAGAATGCTAGCTTCGGCGAAGGTCTCGCCCAGCGGTGTCAGGCTGATGTCACCCTGGGCCACCGAAGCGAAGCCCAAGAGCTCCGCGGCTTCGATGAGCGCCAGCAGGTGACTGGAGTCGACTCGGTGGTCCTCGGTAAGACGGTAGATGTCCGCTCGATTACCCGGTAGCTCGTCCAGGCGCTCGAGGAAGCCAGCCAGATCGTTGGGGTCCACAGCGGGCAAGGGCCGCGTGCGGCCCGGCTCCCCGGGGGCACTACCCAGCTCAATGCTCTCGGCCTCGGTCTGGCCGGCAAGAGTGGCATAGACACGGTCTACGGTGGCCAGAAAGGCGACGCCCTTCCGATCCCTGGGATGAGCCAGGTCGACCCTGACCTCGGACACCACCCGGCCAGGGCCCTTGTCCATGACCACGATCCGGTCAGCCATAAAGACCGCCTCCTCGATGTTGTGGGTAACCATGAGAATCGCCAGGGTGGGAATGCTGCCGGCAGTCCATAGCTCCAGGAGTTCGCCCCGCAAGGCCTCGGCGCTCAAGACGTCAAGGGCCGAGAAAGGCTCGTCCAGGCACAATAGCTCGGGTTCGACAGCCATCGCCCGGGCGAAGCCTACCTTTTGTCGCATGCCGCCTGAGAGCTCGCGCGGATAGGCTGATTCGAAGCCATCCAGGCCAACTCGATCCAGGAGATCGACTGCTCGGAGGCGCCTTAGCTCGGGCGGCGCTCCGCGAGCCTTCAATGCCACCTCGACGTTCTCCTGAACCGTGAGCCAGGGGAAAAGAGCGAATGTCTGAAAGACGATGGCCGCATGCGGGTTTACGCCTGAAAGCGGCTTGCCACGGTACAAGACCAGCCCGTCAGTCGGTTTCTGTAGCCCGGCAATGATTCGCAATAGGGTGCTCTTGCCACAGCCGCTCGGACCAAGCAAAGCCACGTATTCGCCAGCGTCTACGGTCAGGCTGACCTTGTCCACGGCGACGAAACGTCTCTCACCCTGGCCATACGCCTGGCTGACCCGACGCAGCTCTAGCAGGGGCCCATTCATGTGTTCCATGGCTCACTCCATGCGGAAACGATCCTCGGCCAGCTGGTACAATCGACGCCAGAAGGCACGGTTAATCAGCACCACTGTCAGGATCATGCTCATTGTGCTGGCCAGCAGTAATGGATGGTCGCCCTCCGCAGTCGCTCTGGCAATCAAGCTGCCGACGCCGGTGGTGAAGTGCACCTGCCCGGCATAGCTCACATGCTCCGCCACGATGCTGGCATTCCAGGCGCCGCCGCTAGCGGTAATAGCCCCGGTCACAATGTACGGGAACAGGGCCGGGATGATCAGAGTTCGCCACCGCTCACGCCAGCTCAATCCCAAAAGCGCTGCCGTGTACTTCAGATCTTGCGGGATCGCGGCGGCGCCCGCGATCACGTTGAACAGCAGGTACCACTGGGTGCCCATCAGCATTAAGAGAACGGCTGCAGCGCTTAGCCCGCCCGGCATAGCCAACAGCGCCAGCAGTACCACCGGGAACAGGGCGGTGGCCGGGATCGAAGCGGTCACCTGAACGACTGGCTGCAGCCAGCGGGACAGCCGGTCATTGGTGCCGATCGCTACCCCGACCGGGATCGTCCAGGCCAGCGCGATCAACAGGGCAGCAACGACCCGCGTAAGTGTGGCCAGCAGGCCCATCCCGATGGCGACCCATTGCTCGCGCGGTACGGCAACCAGCATGCCACCCGCGCGGAGCCCGCCATAGAGCAAGCCCAGGGCTAGCCCGGCAGCAAGCAAGTACCACAGCCAAGCGGAGCAGCCCGGCGCTGCCTGGTCATCGTCCAGGCCGGAGATACGCTGTGCCAGGAAGCCATCCAGGCGCTCGATGATCGGCCGGAGCAGCCGGGCGCTCAGAAGTTGGACCAGGCGCGAGCCGCGAAGAAGCTGGTAGAACCAGGAGCTGGGGGGATTCTCCTTCTCCACCATCTCCAGGTTGAAACGCTCTGACCAGGCGATTAGCGGCCGCCAGACGAGCTGATCCAGAGCCACAATGACCGCCACCAGGGCACCGAGGCCCAGCAGGATCGCCGCAAGATCGCCGCGCCTGGCGGCCTCGCTCAAATAGGCACCCAAACCACGCAACCGAAAGTCACGCTGCCCCACAGTGAAGATCTCGGCGGCCATCAAGAAGAACCAGCCGCCCGCCCAGCTCATCATGCTGTTCCAGATTAGGCCATTGGCGCTGAAGGGCAGCTCTAGCGCCCGCAGGCGCAGCCAACGATTGAAACGGAAGATGCGACTGGCCTCCCGAAGCTCGACCGTAATCGTGGTTAGTGACTGGTACCAGGCGAAGGTCATGTTCCAGACCTGGCTGGTAAAGATAAGGACCACTGAGGCCGCCTCGGCGGCCAGCCGTTCGGGGAGCACCGCGCTCAGGCTCAAGAGCACCACCGGCAGGAAAGAGAGGATGGGCACACTCTGAAGCACGTCGAGCAACGGCATGAGCACTGCTTCGGCGCGGCGGTTGTAAGCCGCCACATAACCGTAAACCAGGGTGAAAACAAGGCTGAGGACGTAGGCGGCCAGCATCCGGCCCGTCGAGAACAGTGCATAGAGAGGCAATACCGCCGGCGACAGCGAGATGGCTGGACCCTGGATGACTCTGGGTGCGCCCAGCGCCAGGCGGCTACCGAAATAGAGGACCGCCGCCACCCCCAAAATGACCAGGGCATCGGCCCGACTGAACCGCCGCTCGATAAACCGGCTGCTGCGGAAAATGCGCTCAAATCGGGACATGCTCTGGCACCTCGTCCTCGGACAGGCGGGCGGCACAAAGCTATTGCCCATTCGGCCGGGTGATCCGGGGCTGGATCGCCCCGGCCTGACTTGAGGGGGGCGATTAGCCAGCCAGATAAGGCAGCGCCGCGCGGTCGCTGATCTGCTGCCGGCACGCGACCGCGGGCACCGGCCCCATGGCCGGGCAACTACTGCTGGGGTCGCCGTCGATTGCGACGATCGAGCCTGTCACCGGGGGGCATTCTACGCCAGCGCCATCCAAAGGGCCAAGCGGGCCGATCGACGGCGGGATCGCGGCGGCCGACCGGCGGGGGCCGATCGCCGGCGGGACCGCGGCGGGCCGATCGACGGGGCCGATCGACCGCAGGAACCGCGGCCGCGGATCGATGGCTGCCGACCGACGGGGACCGATCGACCGGGGGAACCGCGGCCGCCGATCGACCGGGGGAACCGCCGGGGCCGATCGACCGCAGGAACCGCGGCCGCGGATCGCTGGCTGCCGACCGACGGGGACCGATCGACCGGGGGAACCGCCGGGGCCGATCGACCGGGGGAACCGCGGCCGCCGATCGACTGGCACCGATCGACGGGGTGATCCCGGCGGCCTCACGGCCGCTGCAGGGTGGTCCGTGCTGCAGCCGGCAGCCTTGTGGCACCGCTGGTACAATCAGTCCCGCAAGGATCTCGGCGATGGGTGAAATGGACCTGACGCTCGCTAGCCTGCAGGCCGCGGCGGTTGCTTTCCGCGATGAGCGCCAATGGGCGCCCTACCACCAGCCCAAGGACCTGGCACTCGCTCTGCTGGTCGAGGCCGGCGAGCTCGGTGAGCTGTTTCTGTGGCGCTCGCCCAGCGAGGTCACCCAGGCCCTGGCAAGCGACGATTATCGCGCCCGGGTCGCCTCGGAGATGGCGGATGTGCTCATCTTTCTCCTGTACCTGTCAGAAGCCACCGGTCTCGACCTGGCCGAGGCCGTTCTCACCAAAATCAAGGAGAACGCCGAGAGGTACCCCGTGCATCTGGCGCGAGGCAGGGCGCGCAAGTACAACGAGCTGGCGGACAGCGTCGAGGAGCCTGGGTGACGGCCCACGGCCGGGCTCCGTAAGATGCTAGGCCCAGCAGCAACCGGCAAGCAGGCCAACCTCCCGCGGCCGGGCCATAGTAAGACCCCTGCGCCGGGAGCAAGCAGGCTAAGCTCACGCGGTCGGACCAGAGTAGGACCCTGCGCCGGGAGCGACCACGCCGATGCACGATCAGTGCCACGCTTCAGGCACCAACGGATGCCCGGTGGCCTGCCGCGCGGCAGGGCGGGGACGACATGGCGGCCCGTCTCTCCGAGCCGAAGCGTGCCTCGAGCGGCGAATGACCGCTATCGCTTAGCCAGATAGGGCGGCGACTACTGCGCGGGCAATCGCCTCCGTGCCCCATTTGTCCACCGCCGCGCCCGGCGGCGGCGGGTCAGGCGCCCGGTCGAGGAAGCTCCAGTCGCCGGCCAGGAAGGAATCCAGGTCGACCAGCTGGTGAGGGTGTACGGCCGCCATGCCGGTCACCAGGATCTCGGCTTCGGCAAAGTCGGGCCGCGGCATGGTAACGATGGGCACGCCCAGCCGTATGGCTTCGCTGAACGTCGAGAAGCCCGGCTTGGCGATCAGTCGGCCGCAGACGGGCAAGAGATCTACGGGCCGCAGGACGGTGTCGCGTCGCGGGATGATGTTCGGCCCGGCCGGTGCCTGCGGATCGAAGACCAGGAAGGTCCAATCAGGCCGCGATTGCATGGCGTCGTAAGGCAGCTGGTGGCGCCCGAAGCCGCCCAAGGTCACCAGGGCCGTCCGCTCACGAGGCGTCTTGATGCCAAGCTGGCTTGCCAGGCGTTCAGCAGGCCAACGAGGCTGGCCGCCCGTCAGGCCAACGTCGCTCCTCGAGGGGAAGACGGCCATCGGCTCGTGAAAGGGCAATCGGAAGAGCTGGTCGCATAGAGCGTAGCAGTCCTGCACCCAGCAGGCGATGCCCTCGAAGGCCGGCCCCCAACCGCCGTAGATGTAGTCCCAGCCGAAGTTGGAAACCATCCAGCATGGCACACCGGCCGCCTCGCCGATAACTGCGGCTAGAGGCGGAATGTCGGCCAGGATCAGGCCGATCCGCTCGTGGCGGACGAAGGCCACCTCGCGGCTCACGATCTCATGCTGGCGCTGCCGGATACGCCGGGCCTGGCGATGGGTGCCTTCGAGGTCGATGATTAGACTGTCGGGTTGCGACACGCCCGCGTCCAGCACCACGTGGCGCTGCTCGAACGGCCCCGGCACGTACGCCGCCAGTAGCTCATGCGGCGCCAGGCCAGCGAACACCAGGCGCACGTCGGGGAGCAACCGCTGGACCTCGGCAGCCACGGAGGCCAGGCGCGTGGCGTGGCCATAACCATGCCGGCTGATTGCCAGGTAGAGAGCAGGTCGATGCTTCGCGACCATAAGAGCCAAACGCGCGTAGTGCCCGGCCGCCACCCAAGCAGGCGGCCACGTCAGGCTGCACGCCCCAGCGGCGGCCACGTCAGGCTGCACGCCCCAGCGGCGGCCACCCAGGCCAGCCCAGAACGCACACCGAGCCCCGCAACGGGCTCGGCCACACCCGGGAGTCTAGCCCAGCCGTTACCAAAGTCGGAAGCGAGAATACCGCGTGCGCCCCGGCATCGGCCGGAGGCAGCTCAAGACCGTTGACAAGCAAGGCCCGCGCGAGTAACCTCGCCGACGTGAACGTGCCACCGCTCGCTTCGCCGCTGCCTCGTTTTACCGCACCCACTCTGGCTGCTCTGGAACAAGCGGCCCGTGGCCTGCCAGTCGGCCGCAGCCAGGTCCAGGCCGTGGACCTGCTGCTGGCACTGCTGGCCCAAGACGGCAGGGCGCGCCGGCTGCTCGAGGTGCTGGCGCCAGGACGTCTGGGCGACCTGCTCACTGAACTGCAGGCCGTAGCCTTCTCGGCTCGGGATGCGGCCGAACCATATGGCGAGCTGGAACTCGCTGGCGGCACCAGCCTTCTACTGGGCCCCTCGGCCAGAGAGGTCTGTGACGGTCTAACCAGCCTGAGCGGCCGCACGGCAGACACGGCGACCGTTCTGCTCGTAGAGGCGCTGCGACCGCAGTCCGATCTGGTGGCAGTGATGGCTTCGGCCGGCATTGGCGGCAGCCCATTAGGCCTGGCGTCGCAGGTCCGGGCCTTAGCGGAGCGGCTGCCGACAGACGAACCGGTTGCCCCCAGGCCACTGGTCGTTTATCGCCCGAGGGGCAACCGCCCGGCCATCGTGGACCTGTATCGCAGCTCAGCCGGGCCAATCGAGGTTGAGTTCGGCCGTCCCCTGGTGCCAGACGCGAGCGAGACCGGGGCCGCCGGGCAGCCTGGCGCTGCCCCAACGGGACCGGACAGCCGACCTGAAGAATTCGGCGTCACGGGCGGCCCGGCAGTCAGCTCAGGGGTCCCCGAAAGGGTCAGCCCCGTTGGGCCGGCGCCTGACCTGGCCGCCGCAACGCGGCGGGCAGCCGAACTGGCACCGGTGGTGGATCTGCTGGAGCGGGCTCGCCGCACCACGGCGCCCAGTGCGCCTCTGGTCCGGCCCGAGCTCGTGCAGCGTCTGCTGGCCGCTGTGGAGCGAACGCCGCTCACGGTCCTGGTCACCGACAGCGCCGAAGCCGCTGGCGAGCTGTATGCCGCCCTGGCCCATAGCCTGGCCCAGGCTACGGAGGGCCTTTTCAGCTACCGGGCGGTGATCGCCCTCGCCCCCGGCTACCTTGCGACTCAGCCCGCGAGCGCCATACGCGAAGGGCTACAAGCGGCTCAGGGCGGGATCCTGCTGTTGCCAGGCATTCTGCGGTGCCTGAATCTAGAGCGATCGGGCGGAGCGAGCCACGATCTGCGCCGCGCTCTGGCGCGGGGCGATGTTCGGGTGGTGGGCACGCTGGCCGACCGGGACGCCGGACGAACCTGGCCGCCCGAGGACGCGCCCGAGCACGAGGTGATCTTTCTCGAGCCGGCAACGGTCGAGGACACGGTCGCCTTTCTACGCGCGCGCCGCGAGCAGATCGCGCAACTGGCCTCCGGCCGCACGTTGTCCTTGAGCATCACCGATGCAGCCATTGGCGCCGCAGCCCGGCTGGCCGATCGCTACCACCGGGAGCCGACGCCGCCCGCCGGTGCCGTGCGGCTGCTGCTCGAAGCCGCCACGGCCATCAAGATCCGGCACGTGTCAGCCCTGGAAGCGCTGCACGACCGCCGGGTGCAGCCTGAACCGTCGATCGACGCCGACGATGTGGCCTACGCGCTCGAGCGCCTGACAGGCATCAAGGCTCACCTTGACGACACGGCCAAGCTACTGACCATCGAGGACTTCCTGCGAGAACGGGTGGTGGGACAAGATGAGGCAGTCGCCGCCGTGGCCGATGCCATACGGCGAGCCCGGGCTGGACTGCAAGGGTCGCGGCGGCCCATTGGCAGCTTCATGTTCATGGGACCATCCGGGGTGGGCAAGACAGAGCTGGCCAAAGCACTCGCGGAGTTTCTGTTCGACGACGAACGAGCCATGGTCCGCCTCGACATGAGCGAGTATCAGGAACGCCACACCGTGAGCCGGCTCCTGGGCGCACCACCTGGCTACGTGGGTTACGACGCCGGTGGCCAGCTTACCGAGCCGATTCGGCGCCGGCCCTATCAGCTGGTCCTGTTCGACGAGATTGAGAAAGCGCATCCAGATCTCCATCACGTGCTGCTACAAGTTCTGGATGAGGGCCGACTGACCGACGCCCAGGGACGGACCGCCGATTTCCGCAATACCCTGATCATCATGACCGGCAACGTCGGCAGCGAGTTCTTCGCGCTGGAGGCTGAGGAGGGCCGCGAGCGGATCGTCGAGGCAGTGCGGGCCGCAGCCAAGCAGATCTTCCGACCCGAGTTTCTGGGTCGCATCGATGAGTTCCTGGTCTTCCACAGCCTGGGACCTACCGAGATGCGGCAAATCGTGGACATCCAGGAGCGCAAGCTGAACCGGACGCTCGCCGCCCAGGGCCTGAGTATCGAGTTCAGTCCCCAGCTGAAAGACCATCTGGCCAGCGTCGGCTATGCGCCGGAGCTGGGTGCCAGACCGCTGCAAGGCCGCATCCGGCAACTGATTGAGCGGCCGCTCTCGAGGCTAATCATCGAGGGGCGTTGCCAGGCCGGCGACCGGCTGCGGGCCGAGCTGGCGCCGGATGGAACCGTGGTCTTCGCGAGTGCCCAAGGCCGATGACCACGCCCCACCGGCAGACTATCGAGCGGCTCTCAGTGGCGGTAGTCAGCATGGCGCAGGAGAAGCGCGGTGTCTGGCTCTTCGCCGGCTGGGACGCCGACGGGCTGCCCCAGTCGACCGATAGGTTGGCCGAGCTTGCGAGCGAGGCGCGCGAGGCCCTTGAGCTCTACCGCAGCTCGGGCCTCAGTCCCCGGCGGGTGCCGTACGCCAGCCTGACAGCGGTTGAGTATGCCCTCACCGGCCCGGCGGTTGACTTTGCGGATGTTCCGCCGCAACGGGCTGAGGATCAGGTGCGATACACCGTGGTTGACGGAGAGGGCGCGCGGCACGATCTGGCGCTGGGCGAGATGGCGGTGCTCGGCGCCATCGCCGACGCCCGGACGCCCTGGCAAGTGGCCGGTCGGACATCAGCCACCGCTGTGGCCGACACGGCTGTGCCGCTGTACACCGTGCTCCTGCCAGCACCCGGTCAGCGCCCCAATCGTGGTCTGGCACTGCTGTTCCGGCCAACACTGGCTGGCAGCGGCAATGAGGCGGCATTTGCCTCTTTTGTTCGCGGCACCATTAGCCGCTTATTGATCCTTGACGAGTCACAACCCCCGGAGCGCCGGAAGGGCTACCTGGAGGTTGCCGGCCGCCTGGCCGGAGTGCCGCCCACCGGCGGCCTGGCCGCCGCACTCCGTCTGCTGCGTCGCCTTGGTTTGGTCAGCTTCAGCGAAGAGTGGTACCGCCAGGTGCGCCGTCAGCAGCAGCGCTCCAAAGGGGCACTGGTCAGGCTGCTTCGCGCCGCCGGCCTGGTCGCCGTGAGCGACGAGGTGCTGGCCGAGCTCAGCAATCCGCGGCCCGACTATGACGTCGAGCCGCTGGACATCGACGCTCTGGTCAAGCTGGCCGGCGAGATGTACGCCGTACTTCGCCAGTCCCTGCGCCAGTCGTCGACCCTGTGAGGCGGACCCCAAGCCGGTCGCCCGTCACCTGGCCCGGCTCCCGCCATGACCACCCAGGCTCCGCTGCCTGCCAGCCCATATCGCCGCCGCTGGTTCCGCTCAGCGCTACTAAGGCGTTCGTTGGCTTCCCCGACTGAGGCTTTTGACCCGGGCCTTTCAAGCGGGATTCCCGCCCCAGCCGCCAGACCACAGCCCGGCTCGAGGACGCTGGATATGGGCCCATGCCCCGCTGGCCGCGTCGCGGCCACCAGCTTCTACCGCCGAGCCCAGAACGACTCGGGCGGGCAGGGGATGACGTAGGCGATGCGGCGGTAGATGGCGGCCAGGTCCTCGCCGTCGGGGGCGTAGAAGTAGTCCGTGGGGCTTGTTGCCATGCGCTGGAGGGCGCCGGTCTCCACCTCGATGCCCAGGCCGATGGTGAAGAGGCGAATGCCGGCCTGCGTGGCCACTTGGGCCTGGCGGCCGGCCTTGAGCTTGCTGCGGCCATCGCGGGTGAACTGGTCGCGCATGGAGGTGGAGGCGTCGATGAAGAGGACGAGGTCGGTATGCTTGAAGCCCTTGGCCTAACTTCCACACTCCGGGCTCCATCTCGACTAGTTTCAGTGTCTTGTGACGAGCGCCGATGGCGTCATTTCGGGCTTTCCCAGGTGCGCGAGGTTGGGCGGCGTCCAAATAGTCACTGAATGGACTTGCACGTTTGCGCCATCCGTGCTATAATGTATGCCGGAGGACAGGGACGCATGTACATCAAGAAGACCACCAAGCGCGTCAAGGGGAAGGAGTATCACAACTACCTCCTCGTCGAAGCGGTCTCCACGCCCAA
>FWPV01010377.1_pt1 | contig 15282 bp, 9 predicted proteins | sample 2228371 | NCBI WGS metagenome assembly FWPV01 (sample SAMEA103939776, study PRJEB20133) | metagenome | reverse complement strand
CCGGCCGTCCTCGCGTCGCGCACGGCCGACGGCCTGTTCCAGCCGCTCGCGCAGGAGTTCGCGGTTGGGCTGCCAGGGAAAATCTCGGAACTCTTGCCGCAGGGGCGTATCGGGTGTATTCGGAAAATGATAGAGCAGGTGATGGGCAAATTCTCGCCAACCCAACTCGCTGAAAAAGACGCGAATACTCTGGTCGTACCGTGCTGAGTTGCGAGCCTGAGGATGCCCTTGGACTGCGTGCCATACTTGGCGAATACTGAGTTCGCCGAAGTGCAAATGCGGAGACAGTCGCGACGTACTCGGCAAATCGGGCCGGTTCCGCAATTCGGCGTACGCGGCCAGTCCCTCGTTCAAAAATGCATCGAGGACCGCCTTCGCCCCTTCTTCCCCGGGAGCCCACGCCGCGCGCAAGCCCGCCGCCCAGTCGACGGTCGGCTCCAGCGCCAACTCTTTCAATGCGAGGGAGTGAAGGCTCAACGGCGGAGACGGCAGCCGGGCGGGAGCCGGTTGCGGTGAATCGGGCGGCAGCCGCGCGGTGCACGCCTTCCAAAACGGCGTAAACACTTGATACGGCCGGCCCTGCCCGGTGACGACTTCCCACGGTTCCAACAACAGCGAGCCGTTGAAGCTCTCCGCATCTATTCCGTTTTCGCGTAGGTATCGCTTCACCATCGCGTCGCGGCGGACGGCTTCCGGCTCGTAAACACGATTCCAGTAAACGGCATCGCACTGGGCGGCTGCGACCACCTCTTGGATGGCTTCGAGCGTCGGACCACGCCGCAATATCAAGCGCGAACCCAGCCGCCGTAACGAAGCATCCAGTCGGTTTAGGGATTGGTGAAGCCACCAGCGCGACGCGGCGCCGGGCGCCCAATCACCTTCCTCTTCCGGCGCCCAGACGAAAAGACAGATTACCGGGCCGCCCCGCCGAACCGCCGCGAGCAGGGCGGGGTTGTCCGCCACGCGCAGGTCTCGGCGAAACCACACCACGCAACCGCTCATCATCCTCCTCCGTCAAGCCCGTATTCGGCCGCCGAAGACTCAAGACTGCGATCCGCCCGCCGGCACGCCGCCCAACTTGGAACCGCGGGAACAACAGGCGATGCACCCAACCGGTCCACGACGCCCCATTCCCTGCGGTTGCATTCCATTGTGCCTGCTGCCGGAACACTCGGCGGCGGCCCCAGTCGTTCCGTCGCACTTGTCACGGAATTGACTTTTCCACCGCAGGGAAACTACATTGACGTTTGCGACGTCGGGAACCAACATCCGTATTGTACGAAGACGAGCGATTCGGCAACGACGTCTTCCCCATTCCGAGGAGAAGCGATGCATATGACGTCGGCCTCCCGATTTTCCCGGCGTTCCCTGCTCAAGACGGCATCGGTCGCGGCGATCGGCCTTTGGACGTTTGCGGCCGCACCGGCGTGCGAACCGCGCAATAGCTCCGACGCGCCAAAGCTGCGACTCTCCGCGTCCACGATCAATTTTTCACGCTTGCCGATCGAGGCGGCCTGCCGCAAGATCGCGGAGTTGGGTTTTGAAGCCGTCGATATTTGGTCGGCGCACGCGGGCTGTCCGCATTTGGACGACGTGCATGATCGACTCGGCGCGTCCGGCCTGCGAGAGCTGCTGGACTCGGTAAATCTCCAGCTTTATGCCTTCTCGGTATACTCGGGCGGATATCCGAAGTACGCCGAGTTGTTGGGGCGATGCGGGGGCGGCGTGGCCGTGCGGGGTAGCGCCGGGCCGTGCGATCCCGCCGAATTGGTCCCCAAGATGAAGGCCTTCTTGGAATCGCTCCGACCCGAGTTGGAGTTGGCCGAGAAGTATGACTCGTACTTGGCCGTCGAAAATCACGGAAACGCGATCCTCGATTCCTGCGACAGCTTGACGGCCTTCACCGACCTCAACCGGCACCCGCGCTTGGGAATCGCCTTGGCGCCGTACCATATCCAGGCTCGCGGCGAGGACGTGGCCGAGGCGGTTCGCATTTGCGGCCGCCAACTGCTCTACTTTTACGCATGGCAGAAGGCGGAGGGCATGGGGCAATTGCCGGGGTACGGTCCGAGCGATTTCACCCCGTGGTTGGCGGCGTTGCGATCGATCGACTACGGTTGGTATGTGAACCCCTTTATGCACGACGAACCGGCGCCGGAGGTCATGGCGGCCGCCCTGGCGAAGACCCAAGACTATCTTCGAGAACGATGGCACGCCGCGCAAGCCGACGCCGGCTGATTCCTGACAAGTTTTGGGAGGGTTGCACGCCATGAATCCACGGTCGCGACTTCGGCTCTGGACGCGGAGAGGCTGGCTGCGAGGGACGGCGTCGGCCTGGGCCGGGTTGAGCTTGCCGATGATCTTCCCGCGCGTATCGGCGCTGGGCTACGAAGCCAACGACCGGCTGGCCGTTGCTTTGGTGGGAGTCTCCGGCCGCGGTGAGTGGTTCGTCCACGCCATTCCCGCCATCGGCGAACGGGTCGTCGCCCTCTGCGACGCCAATCAACGACGAGCGGCGGCGGCATTCGAGAAATTCCCCAACGCCCCCAAGTTTTCCGACTATCGTCGGATGTTGGACGCGGAAGCCCCGCGGATCGACGCCGTCGTGGTTGCGGTGCCCGACCACAATCACGCGGTGATTGCCAACGCGGCGATCGAGTTGGGCAAGCACGTCTATTGCGAGAAACCCTTGACGCATGACGTGCGCGAGGCACGCATCTTGCGGCTCAATGCGGCGCGCCATGGCGTCGCGACGCAAATGGGGAACCAAGGCACGGCCACCAATCCCTTCCGCGAAGGGGTGGAATGGATCCAATCCGGCCGGCTGGGCGAGGTGAAAGAGGTCTACGTATGGAAGGACGGCGGCGGGCCGGGACCGCGCCCCGTGCCGCAAGGACGCGGTACCCCGCCCGACTATTTGAATTGGGACGTTTGGTTGGGACCGGCCGCGGAACGCCCGTTCGACCAACAGTGGCTGGAATGGCACACCTGGCGTGATTTCGCTACCGGGAATTTGGGAAATTGGGGATCGCATTCCGCCAACATGGCCTTCATGGGGCTTCATGTGGACGCCCTGTGGCGGGACGGCGGGGCGCATTCGCCGATCGTAGTCCGAGCCGAGGTCGGTTCTCCGCCCGGTCCCACCCACCCCCGTTGGGAAATCGTGGAGTGGCGCGTGCCCGCTCGCGATCCCATGCCGCCCGTCGTCTTCCGGTGGTTCAACGGCGCAGGCTCGCCCGGCCAGCGCGACCATGTCGAGGCCCTGATGGGAAAGAAACTCGACTGGGGGGATGCCGGCGCGAAGAAGTGGGACGATCACGCAGGATGCTTGATCGTCGGCACGCGAGCCATGATTCATGCCACCGGGCACAATTCCACGTATGCCCTGCTGCCCGCGGAAGCCGCGAAGACCCTCGAAAGACCGCCCCAGACCCTGCCTCGGCACGGCAGCCACGAGCGGGAGTGGGCGCAAGCCTGCAAAGGCGCACGGCTTCCCATGTCGCACTTCGGCTACTCGGGACCATTGACCGAGTTCCTGATGCTCGGGAACGTGGCCACGCTTTTCCCAGAGCGAGATCTGGAATACGACCCGATTTCCGGCCGCATTCGCAACGACGCCGAAGCGGACGCCGCCCTTTTCCGCGAGTACCGCAAGGGCTGGCAACTCGATGTATCGTAGACGCCACGGCTTCGTCAGCGTCCATCCCATGCGGAGCTTGGGTTCCGCCGGAAAGGCGGGCGAGGGGAGGGGTTTCGTGGAAACGGTTCATGTGGGAATCTACTCGGCGCTTCCGTGTTCGATCAGCCGTTCGAATTCCTGCTCCGTGAGCTGCGGTACGCCCAGCGACTGCGCCTTCCGAAGCTTGCTGCCCGGATTCTCGCCCACCAAGAGATAGTCCGTCTTGCGCGAGACCTGGGACGCCGCCTTGCCGCCGAGGCGTTCAATCAGGCGTTCCACTTCTTCGCGCGTTCCAAGCTTGAAGCTACCGGTGACGACCAGCATCTTGCCGGCGAGAGGGGAAGGCCCGTGCGTCTCCGCCGCCTCTTCCGTCAGCTTCACGCCGCATTGAAGCAGGTCCTCGAAAATGCGGCGTCCACGGGAGCTGTTGACGAATTCGTGGACGCTTTCGGCGATTACCGGTCCGATCTCCGGAATGCGTGAGAGATCCTCAATGTCGGCGGCAAGGAGATTGTCTAGGGTTCCGAAATGCCGGGCCAGAAGGGAGGCGGTCTTCGTGCCCACATGACGGATTGCCAATCCGGCCAACACCGCGGCAAGGCCGCGCTGTTTGCTTTTTTGGATGTTGTTGAGGAGGAGGCCGGGAAGTTTCTCGCCCATCCCCTCCAGTTGCGCAAGCTTTTCCTGATCCAGGCGAAAAATGTCCCCGTAGGTCCGCACCAGCCTCTTCTCGACCAATTGATCGATCAGCCGCTCCCCCAAGCCGTCGATATCCATCGCGTCCTTCCCCGCGAAGAATCGCAATCGCTCCTTGAGCTGGGCGGGGCATTCCGGATTACGGCACAGGACGTACACGCCGCCTTCCTCGCTGGAAAGCTCGCAACCGCAATCGGGACAGAGGCGAGGAAAAGGGAAGGGCGGTAACCAATAGCGGCGGCGGTGTCTTTCCACACGGACGATATGGGGAATGATCTTGCCCGCCTTTTCCACCACCACCACGTCGCCCACGCGAATATCCTTGCGTCTGATTTCGTCGGCATTGTGCAGACTCGCCCGCGTGACCACCGTGCCGGCCAATGGGACGGGAGCCAAGATCGCCACCGGGGTCACCACGCCCGTCTTGCCGACCTGGGCGTCGACCGCAACCAGTCGCGTTACGGCTTCGTACTTCTCGAATTTGTAGGCGATCACCCAGCGCGGACTTTTGGCAGTCGCACCCAACCGCTCGCGCTGGTCGAAGCGATTGACTTTGACGACGAGCCCGTCGATTTCGAAGTCCAGTTCGTGCAGCCGCTCGACGATGGATTCGCAATACTCCAGAGTTTGGGAGACGCCGCCGAAGCAGGCAGCCAAGGGCGTAATCGGGACGCCGTATTCCCGCATCTTTTGGAGGAACGCGAAGTGCGTGGCGATCGAAAGACCTTCCGCATACCCCAGGCCGTGGCAGAAAAACCGCAGTCGCCGTCGGCTGCAAATCTCGGGATCCAGCAAGCGGATCGTGCCCGCCGTCACATTCCGAGAATTGGCAAAGGGCGGTTCGCCGCGACGCTTCTGTTCCTCGTTCAGCAAGCTGAGATCCGAGTTCGTCATGTAGACCTCGCCTCGAATCTCCAGCACCGGCGGTACATCCCGGCCCACTAATCGTAAAGGAATATCCCGAATCGTCCTTGCGTTGTGCGTGACGTCGTCGCCGACCATTCCGTCACCTCGGGTCACGGCGCGGCGGAGCAGGCCGTTCTCGTACAATAGCGAGATGGCGACGCCGTCGATCTTCAGCTCCACCACCCATTCCACCTCTTCGCCGGGAAGCAGCTTCTGCACGCGATGCATAAACTCGCGGAGCTGGTTGAGATCGTACGTGTTCTCGATCGACAGCATCGGCACGCGGTGACGGACTTTTTCCAACCCCTCCACCGGCCGGTCGCCGATGCGCCGGGTGGGGCTTTCCTCCGTGGCGTATTCCGGATGTGCCGACTCCAGCTCGCGGAGCCGCTGCATCAAGCGGTCGTACTCCAGGTCGGATATCTCAGGCGCCGCCTCGACGTAGTACTTGCGGTCGTGATGCTGGATGAGTTCTCTCAGGTGCCGTATTTCCTGCTCAATGTCCTGTGACATAAGCGACCTTTCAACCCTCGAACCGCGGCTCCGGGCCCCCAAGACGCCGGCCTTCAATGACGGCGCACGGAATCGAACATCACTCGTGGGTCGTCCGCCCAAAACGTCGACGTGGAAATCGAGTTCGGCGTACCCGACCGTGGGGCATCGCCGCCGTCGTTTCCTTCTTTTCCAGGAAAAGGCCGGTTCCGTCCGCTCAGAAATCTCCTAAAGGTTTCCCATCGGCAATGTTTGCCATGCGGCGAAACACCTCGGGGTCGATGGTTTCCGAAATAAACCGCACGGAACCGTCGCAAAAAAGCACGTTGAAACCGCGGGGATGAGCGTTTCCCAAACCGTCGAGCGGGGCTTCGGGGTCGAAGGGAAGGTCCTCGGGCTTCGTCCAAATCACAGCCCGATCCGGATTCACTTCCACCAGCATAATGCTATTGCTGCTGCCGTCGAGGATGTGCCGAAACGAACGTGCCTCCTGGCTTTCAAAAAGCGTGCCCGGTCCGACAAGGGCGACGTAGTGTGCCAGGCCAGGCTCCGACGTTGCGCTGGGGTTCTTGTAAACATTCGGCATTTGCGGTATCAGCGCCTTGTTATGCTCGCTGTCCCACGGTTCGTCGAGATGGAACTGCTCGTAGAGGTCTCGTTCTTCGATGAACGGCAGTATTTGCACGCGCCAACTCAAGAGAGGCCGGCCCTCGGAATCGAAAATCGCCCGCGCGGGAAATCGCCTATAAACGTCGTGATAGTTGTGCATCGCCAACCCCAGTTGTTTCAGGTTATTCACCGCTTGGCTGCGACGTGCGGCTTCCCGCGCGCCCTGGACCGCAGGCAGCAGCAGGGCGACTAAGATGCCGATGGTCGCCGCTTGCGACTCCCGCCCGCCGTCCAACCGTTTGTAAAGGGTGTCTCCTTTACGATCGGGTTGGATCGCCCCGAAATAGTGGTCCGTGATCCTTTGCAGATATTGCGCCATTGCCCGTTCCACCGGGTCTTCGCTTTCAGCGTGGCGACCGATTTCCTTCGAGAGCCTCCCTTTGACCTCTTCCAACATCGCCGACACGATGTTTTGGAGCTTCAGTGCGTCGGCATCATTGTTGGCCCTCACCGCCACATACAGAAACGGCTTTTCGATCTGGTTGGCTCCGGCCTCGACTTCCGCCACCAGCGCCGGGATATCTTGCAACGCAGCCAAGGTCGGCGGAGGCGGATTCTGAAGCATCAGGCCGGACACCAACGGGCGGAGAGGCTCGAAATCCATGGCCAACGCCGCGTCCGGCAAGCGCTCCATGCCCCGGATGATTCGGCTGACTTTCCCGGGCTGGGGATCCTGATGATTTTTCAGCATCTTTTGCAGCAATCCCTCGTGCGCCACGATCACGGAATGATCGTCGGGCAAGAAAATGCTCGGCGTCAACGAAGGAATGCGAGAACGATAGTAAGGACGGCCGTCCAAAGTCTGTTTCTCGGCATCTCGCTTGAGCGGTACAAACAATTGAGCATCATCCAGGGGTGCGGAAGAGCGGAGGATTACCCCGACTTGCGGCGGACCGAATCCCGTCACCTCGGCCACCCCGACCGCCCATTCGATTTCCAAAGGATCGAGGCCGAACTGCTGTTTGCCCGCTGCGGAAATGACTTCGAGCGGAAGCAGCTCGGATTCGGGGGCGGTAAGGACGCGGCGGGGATGCAGCACCACCGCCGCTGTAGCACTCGGCGGAATGTAACCGATATCGGCCGTGACGCCGTCCGACGACCCCGTCGAGGCACTTTGGGCGAGCAACTGACGAACCTTTCCGGCCGGTCGGGGTTTCGCCTGCTTGACCGCAGGGACGCCCGACTTGCGGACAACGCCTCCCTCGTTCGCCGCTGCGAGCGCGGCCAACCAGTGGCTGTGCAGTAAGGCCGTTGTAAGCAACCATACCGTCACAAGTCTGCATCGACATTTCATGTCGCACCCCCTCTGCGGACGAGACCTTTCGCGACGGTCCTTCCCCCGGCCCCGGCGGCCAAAGCATTCAAGGCCTTATCGCTTGACCCAACCTCAGTCCATGCACGATCACGCAATGTCCGGATATTGCCACGGCGGGCGATAGTCGCGGCGAAGCAAACAATTCGCCTCATCGTCGCCGACGATTACCTCCTTCTCCCCGTCCCAAGCGATGCTGCGTCCCAACTTCAAGGACAGCATCCCCAGCAAGCTCATGTTCGTGGAGCGATGGCCGATTTCGATGTCGCAAACTGGCAGACGCCGATTCTCGATCGCGTCGAGGAAGTCGGCCCAAAGCTCCGGGATGTTGTGGTTGTCCTGACCGTGGAGCTGGGCGTCCTCGTGAATGACGGACTTGCTCTTGTTCGTGGGATAGAAAGTCCAGCCGTCCAGCCAGCCCAGATGAAGCATGCCCTCGGTGCCGTAGAAGTAGCAGCCGATGTTGTGCTTTTCCGCATCGTTCCCGCCGTAGCGGCGGTGCTCCCAAACGGCGGTGAACGACTCGAATGTGAACTGCACGACCTGGGTATCGGGCGCGTCGTCATTGGCTTGCCGAATGAAGCGCCCTCCCGTTGAGGCCACGTGGCGCGGGTATTTCTCCTCGGTCCACCACAGGATTTGATCCATCCAGTGAATGCCCCAGTCTCCCAGCGTGCCGTTGGCATAGTCGAGAAACTGGCGAAAACCGCGGGGATGAATGGCCGGGTTGAAGGGCCGCAGGGGGGCCGGGCCGCACCAGAAATCCCAATCCAAGCCGGCCGGCGGTTCGGCATCCGGCGTGGCTGAACCTGCTCCACCCGGATAATGCACGAAAGCCCGAACCATGCCGATCTTGCCCAACCCGCCTTCCTTAAGAAACCGCTGAGCCGACATGCAGTGCGGCGAGACCCGTCGATGCGTCCCCACTTGGACGACGCGATCGGCTCGGCGCGCCGCGCGGACCATGGCCCGCCCCTCATAAATCGTGTGGCTGATCGGTTTCTCGACGTAAACATGCGCTCCGCTTTCCACCGCGGCGATCGTAATCAGCGGGTGCCAGTGATCGGGCGTGGCCACGATCGCGATCTCCGGTTTTTCCCGCTCCAAAAGCTCCCGATAGTCGCGATATCGGGCCGGAGTCGTGCCGGTCCATTCTTCGACCTTGGCCGCCGCGGGACGGAGATGATTGTCGTCCACGTCGCACAGGGCGACGACTTCGCATCGCCGCGATTCCACCGCCGCTTGGAGGATGTTCATTCCCCACCAACCGGAGCCGATCAAAGCCGTGCGAAAACGTCGTTCCTTCTCGGCTCCGATCACTGCCGGTGCGTTCCACGACATGGCTCCCACTCCGATGACTTGCATGGCTCTGCGTCGGGAAAGTTCCACGATCTCACCTCCGGTACTTGAGGGCCGGTAGCCGATAACGCCGAGTTTGGTCGGCGTTCCAAGCTTGAAACCCGTGCTGCGATCCAATGGCCGCGGGGTGCGAAACGAATCCTGAGATTAGTGTGACTCTTGACGCGGCCATTTGCAACTTGAAACGGAAGGTACTCGGATGCCGGACGGCTGCGCGTAGCCCGCGTCCCCTCTCTTCCGTTGGAACCAATCGCGGCCGCGGCCGAGCACGAAGCCCTCCGCACCGCGCGTTGAATTCGGCTTTTCGAAAGGATAAACTTTGGGGGCGGTTGAAAGCAGTGTTTGAGACGCAGCCCTGCGCCGCCGGTTGCATGAAGAAAGGCGGCGGGAATCGCCGAACCTCTCGTCAGGTCGGTTGCGGCAGTGAGCGGCATCGCAGGCAAGATTGGAGCAACGACGCATGCGAGTCGGATCGCACATGGTTCAAGCGCCTCGAATGGCGCTCTTCGCGATGATGATAGCGGCCGTTTGGGGAAGTTCCCTCCCGTCTTTGACTGCCGAGGCGTCCGGCACGGAAGATGACTCCGCAGCCGTGATTTGGGTCGAAGCGGAGCACTTCCAACAACCGGGCGGTTGGGTCAATGATGCTCAATTCGTCGATCAAATGGGATCGCCCTTTCTTCTCGCCATCGGCCTGGAGGGCCCCGTGGCGGATGCCGTGACGACCGTCTCGATACCCAAGGCCGGCGGGTACCGGTTGTGGGTTCGCTGCCGCGATTGGGTGCCTGAGTTCAGTCCCGGACGGTTTCAGGTCTTCTTGGGCGACGAACCGTCGCAGAAGGTCTTCGGAGCCTCCCGATCCGGCGAGTGGATTTGGGAAGACGGGGGCGAATTCGATTTGCCGGCGGGGAACTTGGAGATACGCCTCCGCGATTTGACCGGACACTACGGACGTTGCGACGCCGTCGTCCTGACGTCGGATCCGGAATTACGTTTGCCGGACGACCCGGCCAAGATCGCCGTGCTGCGCGAGCGCTACGGCGGCGTCAGTCGCGAAATCCGCGACATGGGGCCTTACGACACGGTCGTAGTGGGCGGCGGCTTGGCCGGCACGTTTGCCGCCGTAGCCTCGGCTCGGATGGGCTGTCGCACCGCGCTCGTGCAGAATCGCCCCGTCCTCGGCGGAAACGCCAGTACCGAAATCCTCGTCAATCCGGAGGGCGATACCACTCGCGAACCGCTGGATCCCGGCGAGGGAGGGATCATTGAAGAGGTCCGCGGCGACGTGTTCGGGTATTCGGAGCGATTGCTGAACCTAGTACGGAATCAACCTAACTTGGACCTTTTCTTGAACACACACGCAAAGGGCGTGGAGTTGGCTGAACCGAACAAAATCAAGGCGGTACTGGCCTTGGACGTGAACAGCGGACAGCGCTATCGCTTCCTCGGGTCCACTTTCATCGACTGCACGGGTGACGGGGCGATCGGCGTTTGGGCGGGAGCCGAGTATCGTCACGGACGGGAACCACGGTCGATGTACGGCGAAACGCGAGCGCCCGAGGTCGGCGATCTCAACAAGGGGACCATGGGCGGAACCCTCCGTTACGCCACCGAGCAGATGGCATCTCCCGTCGCATTCGTCGGCCCGGAATGGGCAAGGCAATTCCCCTCCTGCGCCGACTTCAACCCCGGCAGGCATCCGCAATTGCGATTCGGCGGTTGGCAGTGGGTGATCGAGTACGGCGGCGAATTGGATACCTACAAGGATGCCGAAGTGATTCGCGACGAACTGCTTCGCATCATTTGGGGCATGTGGGATCATGCCAAGAACCACTGCACGCAATTGGGAGACGAAGCCGACAATTTCAAGCTCACCTGGGTCAGTCACGTCGTCGGAAAACGCGAGTCGCGGCGTTTGATCGGCGACTATGTGATGACGGAGCACGACATCGCGAATCGCACACTCTTTCCGGACCGCGTGTCCTACGGGGGCTGGGGAATCGACATCCACCCGCCCAAAGGTTTTTACGACCCCGGCCCGGCCGCGATCTTCTCGCACAAAGTCAAGTTTTCGGTCCCGTTTCGCAGCCTTTATTCCAAGGACGTGGATAATCTGATGATGGCCGGGCGCTGTATATCGGTAACGCATGCGGCGTTGGGCGCCACCCGGGTCATGATTACCTGCGGACTGCAAGGCCAAGCGGTGGGAACGGCGGCCGGCTTTTGCAAGCTGCACCGGACAACGCCGCGCGGGGTCTATGAACGGTATATCCAGGATTTGCAGCAACAGCTCCTCAAGGACGGCTGTTACATCATCGACCTGCCGAATCAGGACCCGCGCGACCTCGCCAGGGGCGCGTCCGTTACGGCTTCAAGTATGGCCCCGAACGATGTCTATCAACCCAGTGCCGCCTTGACTCGCCACAATCTGGATCACGATCGCGCCGTGATGTTCCGGTGGAAAGGCGGCCGTCTCGAATCCGTCGCGGCGCACCTCGAGTCCACCGCGGCCGGCCCCGTCGCCTTGGAGGCTCATTTGTGTCGCGCCGCGACCCTGGAGGATTTTCAGAACGCCGAGCAGATCGCAGCGGTCAAAATCGCCGTCCCGCCCGGCAATCGCGATTGGGTTAGCATCCCGTTCGGCGCGCAGCTCGAGCCGGGCTACTACTATTTGTGGCTTCCCAAGACCGCGGGCGTGAGCTGGGGATTGTTCAGCGAAGAGCCGCCCGAGACGGCCCGAGCTTATCGGAGCGGGGCCGCATGGACTCGCATGTCCGGTTGCTATGCCTTCAAAACCGAGCCTTCCGGCGGACAGGCCTTGCCCTTGGCGGAGGAACGGGCGGATCGACCTTGGTTCGCGCCCGAGAACGTGATCGACGGATTCGCCCGAGCCGTTCGAGGAGTCCCGCACTCGTGGCGTCCCGACCCCACGCTGAATCTCCCGCAATGGGTCGAGCTAAGGTTCGCTTCGCCGGTGGAATTCGATACGGTCCACGTCAGTTTCCAAAGTCGTCAGCTCGCAGCAAACGATTTTTCCTTGTCCGCGTTCGTGGATGGGCGTTGGCAAACTCTGTCGCGCGTGTCGGACAACACCCAGCGGCGATGCGTTCTGGCCGTCCCTCCGACGCGTGCCGATCGTGTGCGTTTAACCGTGGAAAAGGCCCCATCCGAGATGGGTGTTTGCGAAATTCGCTTGTACCGAGAGGAGGAATCGGGCAGACCTTGAACACTCCGGCCCGACGCATTTTCCTCTCCGTTGCGGTCTTGGCCGTAGCGAAGGCATGAGGGAATCGCATTCGGTGTTCCGGCGGCAAGCATCGTCCGGGTTGTCGCGTGGGAAAGAGAATCGTAAGAGTAAGCATATCCTACCCAGGAGGAAAACAATGATGTCTCACGTCAATCGGCGCACCTTTGTAACGACAGGAGCCGGTGTTCTGGCGGGAGCCATGGCCGGACGCAGCCTGTCCTTGGCGGCGGGAATGATGACGGAGGAGTCGGCCTATCGGACGAAGCTGTTCAAGTCCATGATCGGTACTCCCGACGAATCGACGCTGAAATCGTTGAAGGACGCGGGCTTCGACGGCATTGAAGCCAATCAGCGGCACGCGCCGCTCGATGAAGCCGCCGCAGCCCGCAAGCTGGCCGAGTCTCTCGGACTCCGCGTTCATTCCGTCCTATACGGATGGGCCAATTTCAACACCGACAGCGTCGCCGCAGATATCGACAGCGTGGCCAAGTCTCTGGAGACGGCCGCCGCGTACGGAGCGGAGGCCTTACTGCTCGTCCCGTGCCGCATCGGCGGCATGGCCATGCCCAAGCCGTGGGAATTCGATATCGAATTCGACGAAAAGACGGGCCACATCCTCAAGGTAGTAGCGGGCGACAACGCCCCGTATCGCGATTACATCGAGGCCCATAACCACGCCGTCGATACGTCCACCGAAGCCGTCAAGAAGCTCATTCCCGCGGCGGAAAAGACCAAGGTCATCATCGCGTTGGAAAACGTTTGGAACAATTTGTGGGTACAACCCGCCGTTTTCGCCCACTTCGTGAAGTCGTTCGACCATCCCATGGTGAAGGCCTACTACGACATCGGGAACCATGTAAAATATGCCCCTCCGCAAGAATGGTTGCGAGCCTTGGGCAAGGAAATCGTGAAGTTGCACGTGAAGGATTTCCTTTTGAACCCGGACGGTCGCGACGGGAAGTTCGTCCACCCGCGCGACGGGAGCGTGAACTGGCCTGAAGTTCGCGACGAGATCGAAAAGATCGGATACAGCGGCTTCATGACGATCGAAGACGGCGGGCTAAGCCTGGAGGAATTCAGCCGGCGTCTCGATCTCATTATCGCAGGTAAGTGAAACGCACCACGGCGGAGGAGCTACTGATGAGAAATGCCATGAAGTGGTTCACGGGTTTGGCGCTGTGCGCTGCGGCCGTGATGCATACGTCACTGGTTTTGGGAGAAGAAACCACCGCAAAGCCGCGGCCGCTGCGGGCCGGGCTGATCGGTCTGGATACGTCGCACGTCATCGCCTTCACGGATCTGATCAATGATCCCGCCGCCGAAGGCCCCCTTGCCGAGGTCGAGGTTACTGCAGGGTTCCCCGGCGGTTCACCGGATCTGCCGGCCAGTTGGGACCGCGTCGAGGAATACACGGCGAAGTTGCGAGAGAAGGGGGTGACGATCTACGACGACATCGAAGCAATGCTATCCCACGTGGACGTCGTGCTCGTGGAAAGCGTCGATGGGCGTCCCCATTTGGAACAAGCCCGAAAGGTAATCGCGGCGAAAAAGCCGCTTTATATCGACAAGCCGATGGCGGCCTCGCTGGCCGACGTGCTGAAGATTTTCCGCTTGGCGGACGAGGCCGGCGTGCCGGTGTTCTCCAGTTCCTCCTTGCGGTTCAGTTCCGGTTTCCAGGCGGCGCGGCGGGGGGAATTACCGATCGGAACCCTCCGCAAGTGCACGGCTTGGAGTCCCATGCACGTCGAGCCGCATCACCCGGATTTATTCTGGTACGGCATCCACGGCGTAGAGACGCTGTACACGATCATGGGTCCGGGCTGCAAGAGCGTGGTACGCGAGAGTCCGGAACGCGTCGTCGGTACCTGGAGCGACGGTCGAATCGGCGTATTCGAGGCCCGTAACGGCTACGGTGCCGAGGTCGAGGGCACCGACGGCACCGCTTCGGCAGGGACGTACGAGGGTTACAAACCCCTGGTCATCGAGATCTGTCGCTTCTTCCAGACGGGCGTCGCACCGGTGCCCCGTGAAGAAACCATCGAGCTGTTCGCTTTCATGGAGGCCGCCGACGAAAGCAAGCGGCTCGGTGGCAAACCGGTAGAGATCGCGGACATCTTAAAGCGTGCGGAAGCCGCCGCGAAAGCCGAGTGATGGCACGGATTGCCGGGTGATTGTGCATGGACCGACGGACGCGCGCATGGTTCGATCGGCAGCTCGAGGAGGTGTTGGCCTCGCTGCCCGATCGCGTCAAGGAGATGATCTCGGCAGTCCCGCTGTATGTGGAGGACTATCCGTCTCGAAAGTTGGCCCGCGAGTTGGGGCTGCGACGGCGGTCCGAACTCTGCGGGCTTTTCTCGGGAGTACCGCTCCACGAAAAGCGACTGGACGAGCCGACGGTCATGTTGCCGGATCGCGTCACGCTTTTTCGCGAGGGGATTCTGGCGGCCGCCGCCGACCGCGGCCCCGCCACGGAAGACGCCGTGCGTGAGGAGATACGGATAACGCTGCTTCATGAGTACGGCCACTATTACGGAATGTCCGAAGAGGAGTTGGAGAACTACGGATACGGATGACTCTCCGCGGTTAGCTCGCGAGAACGTTTTCGTGCTTCGGCGGTACATGCGACTCGCGGTTGAACGACGAAGAATCATTCCCCATCCGTCGGGCAGGGCTCTCTTTACGGAAGACGGAATCTGCGTCTTTGCCGTCGGATTTGCCCATTTAGGTGGGAAGGTATTGACCATGAAAGCCCGTTTGATACGCCTGCACCCCGACGACAACGTGGTCGTCGCGAGTGGGACGATCCCCAAAGGCACGACCGTAAAACTGGCCGGCGTGCGATTGACTACGGCATCCAACCTCCGCATGGGGCACAAGGTCGCCGTACGCCCCATTGCCGAGGGAGAAAAGGTGCTCAAGTAC
>FWPV01010375.1_pt1 | contig 15284 bp, 14 predicted proteins | sample 2228371 | NCBI WGS metagenome assembly FWPV01 (sample SAMEA103939776, study PRJEB20133) | metagenome | reverse complement strand
TGAGCATAGGAATGCTTTGAGAGCGGTTTGATCCTATACCATTTACTAATAGTATAGGTTGAATTGATAAACTTCTAAAAAAATAAATTAATGCAAGCAGCATTAAAATCCTGTTTAAAAAATCTTTTTGTAATAATTAAATGTCATTCCCGTGAAAACGGGAATCAATTCGAAAATAGATTCCCACTTTCGTGGGAATGACATCGTAATATTTTTATTGAGTAACCTGTTGGTCTGCCGGTGGATTTTTCTTTGCTTCTTTTTCAGCTGCTTCCATCAACAGTTTTTTTCTGCTTAAAGAAAACTTCCCGTTTTCAATCTTTAGAAGTTTTACAGTAAGCTTATCTCCAACCTTTAAATAATCCGAAACTTTGTTAACACGTTTAACATCAATTTCGGAAATATGAAGCAATCCTTCTTTACCGGGCAGAATTTCTACAAAAGCGCCAAAGTCTGCAATCTTTGTAACAACACCATCATACACTTCTCCAACTTCAGGAGTTGCTGTAAGCTTCTTGATATAATCTTTTGCCTGCTGTGCACTTTCTCTGTTTGGTGATGCAATATGAACTGTACCATCGTCATCAATGTTGATATCTACGCCAAATAATCTTTGCATACCCTGAATTGTTTTACCGCCCGGACCGATTACCAATCCAATTTGATCCTGAGAAATATTCATCGTAATCAATCTTGGAGCATATGGTGAAAGGGTTTCTCTAGATTTATCGATAGCCTCATTCATTTTACCAAGTATATGCATTCTGCCTTCTTTAGCCTGATGAAGTGCTTTTTCCATAATTTCGAAAGATATTCCCTGTATTTTGATATCCATCTGAAACCCGGTAATTCCATCACTTGTTCCGGCTACTTTAAAATCCATATCACCAAGATGATCTTCATTACCAAGTATGTCAGATAAAATTGCATATTGATCTCCTTCTTTTACAAGACCCATTGCTATTCCAGAAACAGGTTTGGAGATAGGTACGCCTGCATCCATCATTGCGAGAGAGCCTGCACATACCGTTGCCATAGAAGATGAACCGTTTGATTCGAGGATATCTGAAATCACTCTTACCGTGTAAGGGAAAGCTTCATCAGCAGGGAAAACCTGCTTCAAAGATCTCTCGGCAAGATTTCCATGCCCAATTTCTCTTCGGCCAACCCCGCTCATTCTTCCAACTTCACCAACGCTAAAAGGTGGAAAGTTATAATGAAGCATAAACTTTTTTGTGTATTCCTGCATCAAACCATCTACTGTCTGCTCATCGTTTTTGGTACCAAGAGTAACTGTTGTTAATGATTGGGTTTCACCGCGAGTAAATAAAGCTGAGCCATGTGTTCTTGGTAAAATTCCCAATTCAATAGAAATCGGACGAACTTGTTTTGTGTTTCTGCCATCGAGACGAATTCCTTCTTTTAGGATTCTCTCGCGCATCAAATCTTTTTCCATATCATGCAGAATTTCGCCAATCACTTTTTCCTGCTCCGGATATTTTTCCGCCAAAGTTGTTTTTACAAATTCAGCAAGCTCACCATTTTTTGATGATCTTTCTTCTTTCGAGAGAACAGAATAAACTATTTCTTTGAACTTTGCTTCTGCAAGATCGTAAACATCTTTTTTAAGATTTTCATCAACAGCTTTTTCTTCAACAATCCATTTGGCTTTTCCAGCCTCATCTCTGAGTTGATTTTGCAAATCAACAATTTTTTTAATTTCTGATTGTGCAAACTTTAAAGCATCAAGCATTTCCTGTTCACTAACTTCTTTTGCTTCTCCTTCAACCATCATAATGGAATCAGCAGTGCCGGCAACAACAAGTTCAAGATCGCTTAATTTAATTTGCTCGTGGGTTGGGTTAACAATCAACTCCCCTGCAACTCTTCCAACCCTAACCTCACCCACTGGTCCATCAAAAGGAATATCTGATATTACAAGTGCTGCAGAGGCTCCGCAGGCAGCTAAAACATCAGCATCGTTTTCTCCATCATAAGAGAAGACCATAGCGATAACCTGAGTTTCATTAAAAAATGATTTTGGAAATAACGGTCTTATTGGTCTGTCACATAATCTTGCACTTAAGATTTCTTTTTCCGAAGGTCTGCCTTCGCGTTTGATATAGCCACCGGGAAATTTTCCTGCAGCCGAAGTTTTTTCACGATACTCAACCTGTAAGTACACTCTTTCCATTCCCTCTGCTGCCTGCTGTGAAGCAACGGCTGTAACCAGAACCATTGTATCTCCGTATCTTACCATCACAGAGCCGTTGGCCTGTTTTGCATATCTTCCGGTTTCTATTGAAAATAATCTTCCGCCTATTTCAACTTCTTTCTTAACAATCATTTTTTAACCTTACTTTCTTATGTTCAATTCTTTAATTATTGCTCTGTAACGTGCAATATCTTTTTTCATTAAATAATCGAGAAGTCTTCTTCTCTTACCTACCATCATCATCAATCCTCTTCGGGAGTGATGATCTTTTTTGTGAGCATCAAAATGCGCAGTTAAATCATTAATTCTTTTTGTTAAAAGCGCAATCTGAACTTCAGATTTTCCTGAGTCTTTTTCGTCTTTACCGAATTTTTTTACGATCTCAAGTTTTTCTTCTTTAGTCATTTTATTTATCCTTTATTTGTTTGTACGATGTAATTCCAGACGCATCCGGAATTAATTATTTAGTTTATTAAAAATTTTTAATCCGTTTTCTTTGTCTTTGTTCATTTGATTAATTAACTCATTGGCAGAATTAAATTTTTCTTCGCCGCGCAGCCTTTCAATCAATTCCACAGTAACTTTTTCTCCGTAAATCTCACGATCGAAATCGTAGATATATACTTCTGAGACGAGTTCTCCATCATCATAAAAAGTCGGGCGCTTACCTATGCTCAAAAGCCCGTTGTGCAATTTTCCACCAAGAAATATTTTTACTGCATATATACCAACAGCAGGTAAAAGTTTTTCCTCCGAAGATAATTTTATATTAGCAGTTGGATAGCCTAACTGCCTGCCGCGTTTATCGCCCCCAATTACAACTCCGCTAAATTCATAATTTCTTCCGAGCAGCTTGGTGGCTTTTTTCAGATCCCCGATAATCAGTGCATTTCTGATTTTGGTGCTGCTTACAATTTCTCCATCAATCACAACTGCATCGGTTTTAGTTACAATAAAATTTTCTCGTAAACCAATTTCAGTTAACAGCTCAACATTTCCTTCTCTTCCTTTACCAAAGTGATGATCGTGACCTAATACAATTTCTCTTAACCCGATGCCATTAATCAGATATTTAAAGATAAATTCTTCTGCGCTTAGTGCTGAAAAATCTTTGGTGAATTCAACTATCAAAAGATTTTCAACCCCGTGCTTCTCAAGAAGAAATATTTTTTCCTCCAAAGTTGATAACATTTTTACTGAGTTATCCTGCCCCAATACTGTTCGTGGATGAGGATAAAATGTAATTACAACATTTCTGCATCCCTTTTCTTTTGAGCAGCTTACCAATTTGTCAATGATCTTTAAGTGACCCGGATGAATTCCATCAAAAGTGCCAAGTGTAAGAATAGTATTTTTATTCTTCGTTAAATCTTTAATACTATTAAAAACCTGCATCTATACTATCATCAAAATACTTGTTATTAACTATAATTAAACATCGATGAAAACTCATCTATTGTGTAAGCATCATCAACCTTATATTCCCCGATTCCTGTTCTTCTGAGTGAACTCAAAACTCCGCCGCAACCAAGTTCTTCACCAAAATCGTTTGCAATAACTCTAACATATGTTCCTTTTGAGCAAGTAATTTCAAAATGGATATCAGGTAAATTAATCTTTGTGATATCAAAAGAATAAATCTCAACCTCTCTTGGCTCACGCTCAACCTCTTTTCCTTTACGGGCAAGTTTATACAAAGCTTTTCCGTTTTTTTTTATTGCTGAGTACATTGGCGGAACCTGCTCAATTTTTCCTAAGAACTTATTTCTGACTGATAGTATTTTTTCTTCAGTTAGATTTTCCGGCAACTGCTTTTCGGAAATTTCAGTTGCTAAATCCATAGACGGAGAAATTTTACCCAAAATAATTTTTCCCGTATATGTTTTTTTAAGATTCTGATAGTCCGAAATATCTTTTGTCCTTTTGCCGGTACAAATTATCAGTAATCCCGTTGCCAGAGGATCAAGCGTACCAGCATGCCCCACTTTTTTAATTTTAATTAAACTTCTGATTTTTGCAACAACATCAAAGGAAGTCCAATCAACAGGTTTATCAATCAGGATAACCTGTCCGCTAAGGTAATCCAGATCCTTCAGATTCTTCGTTTGGTTTGTTATCATCTTCATGAATTTTTCTGATCAGTCCTTCTATTTTCTCAACGTAGTCAAGAGTATCATCCAGAAAAAATCTTAACTCCGGAATAAATTTAATTCTGATCCTGTGCGCAAGTTCTGTTCTTATCAGTCCCTTTTTATCTTCAATTTTATCTAAAGCCAGGTCTCTTTTTTCTTTCTCAAGAATTGAAAGATAAATTCTGGCAATTTTAAGATCCGGACTGACCCGAACATTTGTGATTGTAACAAAACCAAGATTTAAATCCGCAAGTTTATGCAGAAAAATCAGACTGATTTCTTCTTTGATTAAGTGTTCTACTTTGTCAATTCTATAAGACATAAATCATTTGCCTGTTCAATTTTCGCTAAGCCAATGTCTTCTTCGTTTCAACAAGCTTATATGCTTCAATTATATCGCCAACTTTAACATCATTAAAGTTCTCGATATTAATTCCGCATTCATAACCTGCATCAACTTCTCTAACATCATCTTTAAATCTTCTTAAGTTTCCGATTGAACCTTCGTGAATTACAATACCATCGCGTATCAATCTTATCTTGTTGCTTCTGGCAATCTTACCATCGACAACATAACAGCCTGCAACTGTGCCCGATTTAGGTACTTTGAAAGTATCACGAACTTCCACAGTTGCGGTAACCTCTTCAGAGATTACAGGCGATAATAATCCTTCGAGTGCAGACTTAACTTCATTAATTGCATTATAGATTACGCTGTAAAGTCTGATATCAACCTTTTGATTTTCTGCCAGTTTACGAGCATTCATATTTGGTCTGACATGAAAACCAATAATAATTGCATTAGATGCAGCTGCAAGCAGAACATCGCTTTCTGAAATTCCGCCTACACCTTTGTGTATTACTCTAACAACAACTTCCTGGTTACTCAATTTCATAAGTGAATCGGAAAGTGCTTCAACTGAACCATCCACGTCACCTTTTACAATTAACGCTAATTCTTTTACTCCACCGATACTAATCTGTTTTGCAATTTCATCCAGCGTAACATGATGAACCTGTTTTTGATCCTGTTCTCTTTTTAATTGCTGACGTTTAAGACTTATTTCACGAGCTTCACGTTCAGAATCAAGAACTATGAAAGAGTCTCCTGCCTGTGGTGCACCTTCAAAGCCTAAAACCAATACAGGTGAGGATGGTGGAGCTTCAAAAACTTTATTACCGCGTTCATCAAACATAGCTCTAACTTTTCCATGGTGTATTCCGGCAATAAAAGGATCTCCGATTCTCAACGTACCTTTTTGTACAAGGACTGTTGCAGTTACGCCTCTTCCTTTGTCCAGCTGAGACTCGACAACTGCTCCGCGTGCATTTCTATCCGGATTAGCTTTTAAATCGAGCAGATCAGCTTCAAGAATAATTTTTTCTAAAAGCAGATCCACGTTCAAACCTGTTTTTGCAGATAAATGAACACATTGATATTTACCACCCCAATCTTCAACCAGAACATTTCTGTCCGCCATCTGCTGTTTTATTTTATCTGGATTAGCACCCGGTTTATCTATCTTATTTATTGCAATAATAATCGGCACACCAGCGGCTTGTGCGTGATTAAGCGCTTCAACAGTCTGTGGCATTACGGCGTCATCTGCAGCAATGACAAGAACAACTATATCCGTTAGCTGTGCACCTCTGGCACGCATTGCTGTAAAAGCTTCGTGACCGGGAGTATCAAGAAATGTAATCTGTTTGCCTCCATCAACTTCCACCTGATAAGCCCCTATATGCTGCGTAATTCCACCTGATTCACCGGCAACAACATTTGTTCTTCTGATATAATCAAGAAGCGATGTTTTTCCGTGATCGACGTGACCCATTATGGTTACAACAGGTGGGCGTGGCTTAAGAGATGCTTCATCATCATCAAAATCCTCCAGAACTTCTGCGGTGTATTCCTTCTGGAATTCAACTTCATATCCAAACTCATCTGCCACAAGTGTTATGGTCTCTACATCCAGCCGTTGATTAATAGACACCATTAATCCAAGCCCGATACATTTTGAAATTACATCGCCCACGGGAACATTCATAAGATTTGCAAGCTCGCTTACAGCGATATACTCATTAACTTTTATTTTATTTTTTTCTAGTGTCTTTAGTTCAAGAAGTCTTTCTTCTTCTGCTTCTCTTTCTTTTCTTTTCTTCTTTCTGATCGCTGCGCGGCTGGTTATCAGGGTATCATCCATACTTAGCATTGTCTTTTTAATTGCAGCTTTAACTTCTTTTTCATCAATTTCAAATTTCTTAACACGTTTTTTCTTTTTAACAATAAGTGGCTCTTCTGCTACTGTTTCATCGCCGGCTTTTTTCTTTGTTTTGGGGCGTTTTTTCTTTTTAGTTACCTCAGTGGTTTCATCTTTTGGAGCAGGGACCTCTTTGTTAACTGATTTTTTATCACGCTTTCCTTCTTCAAGATCAATTTTACCAACTACTTTAAGACCTTTTACTTTTTTAGCTTCAACGTCTTTGGGAGATACAAACTTATCTTTTTCAGATTTATCAGCTACTTCACTAACGGAAGCAGTTTCGGCTGTTTCAGCTTCCAGCATTTCAGAGACCACTTCTTCAACCTGAGGCTCTTCTACATTTTCTGCGGGTTGTTCTTCTTCAACTTTAATATCTGTTATTATAATTTCTTTAACTTCTTCTTCGGGCTCTTCTTTCACTTCAGCTTTAGCACCTTTTTCTTCTTTTTCTGATTTTTCAGCTCTCTTTTTATTGAACTCAGCTAATTTTTTATAATGCTGCTCGGCTTTTTCGATATCCTTTTTAAAGTGTGCATTAACCGCATTAATCATTTCTTCAGTAAGAATAGACTGATGCGATTTTATTTCGTAGCCTTTAGATTTAAGAAAATCAATAAGATTTTCGGAAGAGAGATTAATCTCAGCCGCATATTTATACAATCGAATTTTCGGTGCTTTTGTTTCAGACATTTGGTATTTATCCTGTTATAGAGCTATTCTTCTTCTTCAAATTGTGATTTAATTATCTCAAGTATTTCTTCAATTTTTTCTTCATCAAATTCTTTTATTTCTTTCAACTTCTCTGCACCGGCAGTAAGTACATCAATTGCTGTATCATATCCATTGTTAATGAGAATATCATATACTTCGCTGCCAAGTTCCTCTTTAAGATCGAACAACTCGATATCTTCCTCATATTCTTCAAATGGTTTTTCTTCGCGCAGTATTTCTATATCATAACCTGTAAGCTTCATAGCCAATCTTATATTTACACCATTTCTTCCAACAATTAAAGAAACCTGATCGCTATCGGCGGTTACAATTGCTTTTCTTTCTTCTTCATCAAGCTCAATCTTTTTAAGTTTTGCAGGAGCCAACGCTTTTTGAATGAATACAATCGGATCATCAGAGTAACTGATAACATCTATGTTTTCATTATTAAGCTCACGTACGATTGCATGAATTCTTACTCCTTTCATTCCAACACACGCACCTACTGCATCAATTCTTGCGTCCTGAGATTCAACTGCCACTTTTGCTCTTTCCCCGGGCTCACGGGCAATGGATTTAATTTCGATTATACCATCGTAGATTTCAGGAATTTCTATTTCAAACAATCTTCTTAAAAACATATTATCTGATCTTGAAATAATAATAACGGGTCCGCTGCTTCCTTTTTTAACTTCTTTAACAATCGCTCTTATTGTTTCACCTTTTTTATATTTTTCAAAAGGAATTTGTTCTGAGCGTGGAAGTACAAGTTCATTTTTGTTATGATTAACCAGAATATCATTTTTTCTTATCTGATAAATATCACCAACAACTATCTCACCGAGTAATTCTTTGTACTCGTTATAAATTATTTCCTTTTCCAGTTCTCGTATTTTTTGATTTAAACTTTGTTTGGCAAGTGTTACTAATCTTCTGCCAAGGGAGGCCAGTTCTATTTTTTCCACATAGTCTTCGCCCACTTCCAATTCATCCTCATTACCTTTTTTGTTTACTTCATCGATACTTATTTGAGTAACCGGATTTTCAACAACATCAACAATTTCTCTTTCCCAAAAGATTTCAATATCGCCTCTATCCATATTCACAACAACATCAACCTTTGCTTCTTCGCCATATTTCTTTCGAACAAGTAATTTAAAAATATCTTCAAGGATTCCTCCCAGAACGTCTCTATCAATGCCTTTTTCCCTTACCATTTGGGCAAAGGATTCGACAATATCATAATTCATTTATTATCTCCTATACTAAGAAAAACTAATTAAAACTTTTGCTTTTATTATATCGTTAAATTTAATTAAGAAAGTGTCTTTACCCGAAAGAAATGTTAATTCATCTCTTCCAACAGATAATAGTTTAGCCTTAATTGTAAATACGGCTTCATCTTTTTTATAAGTAATTTCAAAATTTCTGTTTATGTGTTTCGGAAATTGCTTAGGGAATTTAAGTGGTCTGTCAACTCCGGGAGAAGAAACATCCAGCCTGTAAGGTTCTTTAATCAGATCAGCAGTTTCAATTGCATCATTTATTTTTTGGCTTAACTCAGACAAATTTTCTGCTGAGATGTTTTTTTCTCCGTCAACATAAATTTCAATAATTCTTTTCCGCTGATCACCACGAACTATCAGATCTACAAGAAAAAATCCCTGAGATTCAATCAATTCTTCACAAATTTTGCTGATATTTTCTTTTAATAAATCCATAGTAACAAAAAACGCCCTTAAAGGGCGAATCAGATGTTTCAAAAATAGAATTAATTTAGTTTATAAACAAGAAATTAAACTTGCGAATTTATCCCGTAATTGCTTTATTTGGTCCAAATTTCAATGAATCCAACTTTTGACTGTAACCAACTTGGTTTTAAATAATTAAAAATAAAAAACTCCTCCAAATGGAGGAGCTTTTTCATATGCAAGATTCCACTTATAATTTTACAAAATAAGGGATTCCCCAGGATTCCAATTCAACAGGGGTTGAATCATCTTTTATAACTTGCTGAGGCATGGCGTTAATAATTGCATGGAAAAATCCCGGAAAGAAATTTGAGACAAAGGTCTGTTCATAGATTTTATTAAAGAGAGAACCATCCGGAGTTGATGAAACCAATTCGAATAATTTTTTATTTCTGTGTGCACCTAATCTATCTGCTCCAAATGTTAATGATACAAAATCATCCTCTTCATAGGCACTTGTTAATTCTACTTTAATTTTAACTTCTCTGTCTCGGGGTACAACCGGAACATTGTGCCATCTCCACCACCAACCCCATTTTCTTACAAGGTAGTAATCATTCGGAGAAGTAATTTCAAGTGTTTCACCATTTGGGAAAGTAACGGTTACTTTTTGTATTTCAATATTTGCAGATTGAGTTCCACCCTGTGGTAGAGAGACTTCTGTAACCACCCAATTTCTTCTCTGATTTTCCGTATTGGCAATTTTTACCAAAACAACATTTCTGGTAACAATTGAAGTAAAAGATTTTTTAATTACAGTATCTGGTTTTACTGAAGAAGCATCGTAAGAAGATGCGATGAATAAAGTACCTTCAAATGTATTTGTGATATGAGCATAAGCAGTATCTTCATCAAACGAAACATCAACATTTCTATCAATCAATTTCATTCGATGCCACACTTTAAAAGGTTTTATTTCAGCATCAACCTTTTGAAGATAGTTTAGAACACCTTCTTCATTATAATTTGGTTCAAAAGAAATTAAAAGTGAATCCGAATCTATTGCCTGTAATACTTCCTGCTTTGCAACTGAATTTGCATCTTCTGTCACATCTACAGAATTATCCTGACATCCGACAAAAAGAGAAAATCCTGCAATTAAGAGCAGAATAAAAGCGCTGTTCTTTAAGTTTTGTCCTCGTTTCATAATTTATCCTCTTAATTTTGATTAAAATATTTGATTTCGAAATAGTATAAGCACTTCATCAAAAAATTTACCAGAATTCCGATACTTACGGTCATTTGACATCTGAAAAATACAAGTGGTTTAAAATATTTTAATAATTATTTAGTGCATTTTCTAAAAGAAAAAGCTATTTTAACCATACATTATCGCAGTACGGTCCTAAATTTATATTTCAGGGGTAAGATATGATAAAAAAATCATTGGGTGTTATCGTAACTCTGTTGCTAGTCTCAAATATTTATGGACAGAGCAATCCACTTCCATTTGGCAGAACAACTTTATTTGCCGGATCAGGAAGTTGCGCAATATGCCACGTTAGTGATGGCAGCGCTTTAACGCTAAGTGGTGTTGATGTTTCGCCGCCGACTTACTGGCGCTCAACAATGATGGCAAATGCAAGTAAGGATCCTTTGTGGAGAGCATTTGTTGCTGAAGAAGTTCATAACTTTCCTCAGCTAAAAGAGACTATCGAAACGACATGCACAAGATGCCACGCACCAATGGGATATACTGAAGCTGAATTTAAAGGTCAGGAAAATTACTCGATGGCTGAATTAAAAGCTGATCCGATTGCAAATGATGGAGTTAGCTGCACTGTTTGTCATCAAATCAAACCTGATAATTTCGGAAGCCAGAATTCGTACTCAGGAAATTATATCATCAATCACGATAGTTTGATTTATGGACCATATGAAAATCCTGAAACTCAATCAATGATCAACTCATTTGCATTCAAACCAGTTTACTCTAATCATTTAAATCAATCTGAGCTGTGTGCAACTTGCCATACACTTTTTACACCGTTTCTTGATAATCAAGGTCAGATAGCCGGAGAATTTCCGGAGCAAACGCCTTACATAGAATGGAAGAACAGTATTTATTCGGCACAAAATATTCAGTGTCAGGATTGCCATATGCCAAAAACTTATGAGCCAATTGACATTGCAAACATTCCACCTACTCATAATGTGTTAAGAACTCCATACTGGAAACATAATTTTGTTGGTGCAAATGTTTATATGTTAAGGCTATTAAAGAACAACATTAACACCATTGGTATCACTGCATCACCAGAAAATTTCGACTCAACTATTGCACGTGCACAGGATAATCTGGAAAATCTTGCTCTTGATTTAAACTTAAACACAAATTATCAAAACGATTCTTTAAATGTATTCGTTAGGATTGATAACAAAACCGGACACAAATTACCCACAGGAATCCCTCTTCGCAGAATGTGGATTCATCTTAAAGTAACCGATCCATCTGAAAATATAATTTTTGAATCAGGTAATTGGGATACAAATGGAGAGATAGCTGGACTTGATAGTGATTTCGAACCTCATTATGACTTGATTACAAATCAGGACGAAGTACAGATTTATGAGGGAGTTTTTGTTGATGTTGATAAGAATGTAACATACACTCTTCTCCGTGCTTCTGAATATATAAAGGATAATCGCATTCCTCCAAAAGGATTTAAGACATCTCATCCCGGTTATGATACAACAGCTATTTATGGTTCTGCTATTTCAGATCAAAACTTTAATAAAGACGATGCTTTAACAGAAGGAACCGGCAGTGATATTGTAACGTATCGTTTCCCGGCTTTTGGTGGAGTTGAATATACTGTTAAGGCAGAAGTATGTATTCAGACTATCAAACCAAAAGTAGTAGAACATCTTGCAAGCATAGATGAACCTGATATTAATCAATTTGTTGGAATGTATAATAACACTCCCAATATTCCTTATATTATGAAAACCAAAACCCTTAATACGGTTACAAATGTAAATGAAAGTAACTTATCAGTTAGTAATATTTATTTATCACAAAATTATCCAAACCCTTTTAACACAAGTACAAAATTTGAATACATGATTCCAGGGGCTTCTTTTGTAACTATCAAAGTATTTGATGTAATGGGCAGAGAAATAAAAACTCTTGTTGATGACTATAGAGAAGCGGGAAGATATGAAATAGAATTCAACACAGACAAAGCGGGAATAAATTTATCATCGGGCATTTACTATTATAAATTAAAAGTTGGTACCTCTTCTGAAATCAAAAAAATGCTCCTATTGAAGTAAGGTTTAATTTATAAATATTAAATTGCAACCGTGATATTAATATTAGATTAAAAATTATTTTTTAAAATTAGAAAGTTTATTCTCGAAAGTGTCTTTTTTCTTTAACATAGATACCCGTAGGTAATGAGCTAATTGTGGAACAACATTTTCAATTTTGTCAATTTCATATCCGGCAAGATCAAAATTATTTTCGTTTGAATAAGATGAAATTAATATCAAGCTTGCCTTTAAATTAATCCCATCAATTTTACTTGCCTTTTTTGCGTTTTCAATAGCTTCTTTATTATTACCAAGATGTAAATTTATCCATGCCAATAATCTGTAAGAATCCCCGAAGTAAGAAGGACTAATTTTTACTAATTGCTCGCATTCCCTAATAAAATCATCAACTCCAATTTTATCTGCTGCTGAAGAAGTATAATAGTAATATAAACCATCGTAAACAGAGATGTTTCCATTCCACTTACTGCCCAGTAATAGAAAGTTCCGCTAAGTGATGTAATCAGCACCGATAGAAAGGAGAATAACAAAAGATAATTTTTATTACTACTGCCTGATCCTTTTGTTACCTCTAGAAATAAAAGATAGGTGACAATCAGACTAATAATACTGAATCCAACACTTAAAATTTGAGAAAAGATTTCTATATTAAAACCAACTTTGTAAGCAGTACCTAAAAATATTACCCAAAATAATGATGTAAATCCTTCAACTTTTTCCCCAATATTAAAAACAAGTCCATTATCATTTGCAAAATTTTTTGCATATTGAAGAGTTATATAGGTGTCATCCTGTATAAAATTAATTTTTAACACAGAAATGTATGATAAGATAATACAAGCAGTAAAAGCATATAAACATAATTTTGTTTAATAAACTGAAATCTGTTCCTATAAGATTCTGCGGGTTTGAGTTTATTAAATTTCTGTTTTTTCATTTATGAGCAAGAAAAAAAGCAAACTATTTTTGAATTGTTTTTAGAAATATATGCACCATTAAATCTAATTTCCTAAATTTGCATTAGAGAGAATTATTCTTGTTATCGGATATAAAATGCAAACTCATATCAAACAGGTTATCAAAAGAACAGGAGCAATTGTTCCTTTCAATCAGGAAAGAATTGCAAATGCAATATACCGTGCAGCGGTTTCAGTAGGAGGCAGAGATAAAGAGACTGCCTATAAATTGTCGGAAAAGGTTGTTGAACTGATGAATGAAAAATTTCCTGAAGGTTCAACTCCGCATATTGAGGATATTCAGGATATTGTTGAAAAGGTATTGATTGAAAATGGACATGCCAAAGTTGCAAAAGAATTTATTTTATACCGTGAAGAAGCTGCGAGAAGAAGAGAAGCAGAAGGAAGATATGCATCAAAAATAAATGAAAACATTCCGTGGCAGAAAATCTGGCGCAACCTTGATTGGGCAGTTTCTCACAATCTTCATACAGTCAATCATCTTAACGATAGAATTGCAAAAGGTGAATTTGCTCATATAGTTCACGAATCTGAATGTCTTTATGAAGATGATGTTGAACTTGCTGCTAATCTAATTATTGAAAGACTCGACTCATTAAGAATGGTAATGATAAGCGGACCATCCTCCTCGGGCAAAACAACCACTACACTTAAGCTTGAGCAAAAGCTTGTAAAAAAGGGATTCAAGTTTAAAGCTCTGATAGTTGATCATTACTTTTTCGATCTGGAGCTTCATCCAAAAGATGAATTTGGTGATTATGATTTTGAAACTCCTCATGCACTGGATTTAGAATTGATTAACGAACATCTTGTAAAACTCAGTAACGGCGAAGAAGTTTTAATTCCATATTATGACTTTAAAACAGGAACCCGAACTCTTAATGTTACACCGATGAAGCTTGCTAAAGATGAGCTTCTTTTGATTGACAGCTTACACGGACTCTATCCGGATTTCAGCAAAGACATTTCTGTTGATGTAAAGTTTAAACTATATCTTGAGCCTCTGCTTCAGATGAAAGGAGTGGATGGCAGATATATACGCTGGACAGATTTAAGATTAATCAGAAGAATGCTTCGTGATTCCGTTTACAGAGCTTATAATCCGCAGCAAACACTTGAGCACTGGCATTACGTAAGATCAAGCGAGCTGAGAAATATTATTCCATATTCCAACACTGCAGATTTTGTTATCAGCAGCGGAATGCCTTACGAAGTTCCGATTTATGCAAACAGAATGCTTAAACTTTTTGAACAGTGGTCAAAGATGTATAAAGATAATCCGCTTAAAGCAGATGCAGACGAAAGAGCGAATCGTGTTTATAATTTATTAAAAACTGTTACTCCGGTTGCGGATGAATCTGCAATTCCGGGAGATAGTGTATTGCGAGAATTTATTGGGGGTAGTACAATGGAGTATCATTAGACAAATCACTCCTGTGCTTGCATCCCGTATTGTGCCCATTCCTCTTTTGAAGGACCATAAATGCCGGGAAATTTTAATCCGAGTAATCTCATCACTACTGTTAACTGCCCGCGATGATGTATCTGATGATTGATTATAACTTCAAGTGTGGTTCCGCGTTTCCACATTTCTCCATACATATCATCTTCAATCATTAATGAATCATCGTTCCAGTTTGATTTAATTGCATTAAGCATATTATCTGATGCTTCTTTATATGCTTCAGCAATTTCTTTTGCGCTTGCAGGAACCGGGGAATCAGTTTCAGCACAATTAAAGTTTAATCCGGTACGCTGAGCCATTTCTCCAATCGAAGTGGTAATATGCCATGCAAGTCTTCCTGCTGTTCTGACATTTTCACTAACAACCCTGTTGATGCAGTCATCGGTGAGATTGTTAAGTATTTTTAATGTGGCTCCGGATTCGTAAGCCCAATCATTAATGAAGTCTTGTAGTTTGTAATACATATCATCAACTTTTCAATTGTCCCTGCCTT
>FWPV01010374.1_pt1 | contig 15285 bp, 14 predicted proteins | sample 2228371 | NCBI WGS metagenome assembly FWPV01 (sample SAMEA103939776, study PRJEB20133) | metagenome | reverse complement strand
GTATTAACATATTTCAAAAAAATTAATATCACAACCAACTCTTCATTTTTAATTATTGCTAAAAGAGAATCTAATGGGGGAAACAATTATTACTTTAAAGTGGCTTTCAATATATAAGTATAAGGTTTTGTGAGTTTAAAAAGTGTACTATTTTGGGAATTTATAGGAAAAAGAGCGATCTTTGTAAGATATAAAGAAAAAAGTTTGTAAAAAAAGATGGAAAAACTCACGTTTTCCATCACTTTTACAAACTAACACTAACTACAACTAACCACTAAACTATGAAAACAAAACTACTCACTACTCATTTAATAATTTAAACAAATATTGTGCCAAAGTAGTATTTTTATTGATTAGACTAAATTTTAAGTTTTATATCTCTGTATTAAAAACTAAAACCATCCATTCTTTTTCATAAAGTAAAGAGAGTTTATAATTAATAAAGAAAAAATTACATTTGTAATGATATTTTCAAAAGGAGCTTGAATGAAAATACATTTTCCATTATTCATAGAGAATATAAAAATTGCCATTCGTTCTATTTTTTCAAATAAGATTCGTAGTTTTATAACAATTTTTATTATTGCCTTTGGTATAATGGCAGTGGTAGGGATACTTACAGCCATTGACGCAATTAAAAATACTCTTACTCGCGAATTTTCATTGATGGGAGCTAATACTTTCGCTATAGTAAAAAGCGAAGTAAGAATAAGAGAGATGGGGAAACAAAGTAGAAAAGTTAACAATCCTAATATATTATACTCACAAGCCAAAGAGTTTAAAGAAAAATTTACATTTCCTGCTACAGTATCTTTATCAGTACATGTCTCTGGAATGATACAGGTGAAATATAAGGAGAACGAAACACATCCCAATATTGATGTATGGGGGGCAGATGAGAATGACATTGTAACATCGGGACGAGAGATAGAAAAGGGAAGAAATTTTACACGTAATGAAATAGAGATGGCCTATTCTGTTACTATATTAGGAGCCGAAGTTGTTCGAAAATTATTTAAAAAGGGCGAGGAACCTATTGGTAGGATGGTATTAATAGGTAATGCCAAATACAGAGTAATTGGTGTTTTTAAAGAAAAAGGGGCAAGTTTTGGGGGGTGGGATCGCATATGCTTGATACCTATTACCAATGCGCGACAAAATTTTCCATCGTCCGATCAATCCTATAGAATTAATATAAAACCATTTGATGCTTTTATGTATGATGCTGCTATGCAAGAAGCTGAAGGACTTTTTCGTGTTATCCGACATTTAAGGCCCAGCGATGAAAGTGACTTTACGTTAGAGGCCAGTAATTCGGTATCTGAGATGTTCATCAATAACATCCGTTTGGTTACCATTGCTGCTACTATAATAGGAATTATAACTTTGTTTGGTGCAGCTATAGGTTTAATGAACATTATGTTGGTTTCCGTGGCCGAACGAACTAACGAAATAGGAATCAGAAAAGCTGTAGGGGCGAAAACTTCTACTATTTTACAACAATTTATTATGGAAGCGATCATTATTGGTCAAATTGGTGGAATAGTGGGTATTATTCTTGGGATTGGTATTGGGAATATAGTCTCACTTATTATGGGAGGAAAGTTTATGATTCCCTGGACGTGGATATTACTCGGAATTTTTCTATGTTTAATTGTTAGCTTGCTTTCTGGCTTTTTTCCTGCCCAACGAGCTGCTAAAGTAGATCCTATTGTTTCTTTAAGATATGAATAATCTATTAAAGTTTAATAGATAATCCCGTATAAAATTTATTATATTTTTCTTTTAAGGTTTCATTAAATATCTGGTGTGCTTGTTTACCGTTATAATGTCCACTAAAAAAAAACATATCGGGAAAGTTTTTTCTCATACTTTGAGCTATTTTTCTTATCTCTTCTTTTGTCTCAAATTCATAAAATGAATTGCTATCAATTAAATGGGTACCTCCAATACAAGCGTAGATGGGTCTCTTTTTATAATTGTAACAGGCTTGAAGAATATTTAGTATACCATTATGTGAACATCCCGAAAAAACTATTAATCCCTTTGGCGTTTCTATGGCAAGAGCAATTTCATGTTTAAAATCATCTGGTTGTTCATCTTTATAAAGTAAATAATTGGCTTTGGGGGTAAAGTAAATATTTTGAATTTGAGTAATAATCGATACATGATCTGATAATTCCATGCTCTCTTCTAACCAGGTTATGCGTTCTATATTTTGATCTAAAATTTTTGAGTCAATACTTATTTTTTTAGGTATTTGATGCCTATGAGAAAAGAATTGTGCTCTATAAATATATCTAGACATAAAAATTCTTGCTTTTTTGTTTTTTTCTAAAAAAATACCAAGTCCTCCTATATGATCGTAATGACCATGTGATATTATCAAAAAATCTATTAAATCTATTTGAATACCCAACTTTTGAGCATTATTATAAAAAGCATTAGTAGCACCTACATCATATAACCATCGATAATTATCTATCTCGAAATATATGCTGAGTCCATGTTCGGTTTGAAGATCTAATTTTTCATTTATAGAATTATCTACAAGAATAGTTACTGTCATTTAATTTTATGTGCTAATTATTAATTTATTTCTTCAGCTAATAAATATTTATCGTTAATTAATATATTTAAATTAGAGGAGTCAATTACAATACCATCGAGTAATTGGGATGGGATAAGTGAGTGACCATTATCAATTTTATTGGTAAGTATGTCGTTAACTGATTGATTTTTGAGAAATCGTAAAGAAACTTCAATAGCCAGATCGGCTAATTTTCTTACAGGTTTGTATATAGTTATAGTTTGATATCCCTCTCGTATTGATTTACATGCATAAGGTTCGGCATTCTGGCCTGTAACAATAATTTGATGTGGTTGTATACCTAAATTTTTTAAAACTTTAATACATCCTCTTGACATCAAGTCCGAAGTGGATATAATCACATCAGGTAACATTGCTGAGTATCTTATATATTTATCGAGGCTATGAGCTGCTTCTTGTTCATTCCATGAATCTATAAATAATGTAAAATTAAGTTGAACTTTCTGAGTATTTATTGCAGGCTGAAGTTTATTCATCAAGCCTTCCTTAAGCCATACAGCATTAATATCGCTTTTATCTCCATTTAGAAGAATATACTTACCTTCAGGTTTAATTTTTAATACATAATCTGCCATCGATTCGCCTATTTTTATGGCATCGAACGATATATAGGCATCGGGAGTACTTCCCACTATTAATCTATCATAAGAAATAACTTTTACACCAGCTTCGTGTGCTTTTCTTACCATTATTGCAGCAGTGTAACGATTTACGGGATCAAGAATTATTACTTTTACTCCTTGCTTTAACATTTCATTAAACTGTTCAATTTGTTTTTGTTCGTCGTTATTGGAATGTGCAAAAAGAACTTCTATCTTCTTATGCTTACATTTCTCAATTACATAATCTCTCTCAACAATATACCTCCTATTGTTAAGATTGGGAAGAATAAAGCCTATTTTAGAATTGGTATTTGTGCATCCCCAATTCAGAATAAAAGCAAATAAAAGCAGGTATTTATACATATTTTTTTGAATAAAATTAAGCATTAAAATTTTTTCCATGGGATACATTTCAATATTAAATGTTTACAAACTACAATATAAATTTATCAAATATAGGAATACTGTATATAAATTATTTCAAAAAAGGGGAAATTTTTTTCAAAACTTAGGTATATCGTTTTTCTTTATGATTAAAACATTCAGGAAAAACAGGTTATTTAATAATGTTACTTTATAAAAATTTAGTTTTACTCATCATAAATAAGTAAAAGTGTACAATAATTTTTTCCCAATTTTAACTTTTCTTTAATCTTTTAAACATAATGTATATTTTTGCAAAAAAAACGTATGGTTGAAAGTGAGATAAAGCATACTCCTTTTACAGAAAAACACATTCAGTTTGGAGCTAAAATGATGTCCTTTGCTGGTTTTTATATGCCTGTCGAATATTCTGGTATTACCGATGAACATATAGCAGTTAGAAAAGGAGTAGGTGTTTTCGATGTTTCTCATATGGGGGAGATTTGGGTTAGTGGTCCTAAATCATTAGATTTTTTACAATATGTAACTACCAATGATGTTTCTCGATTAACGGATGGGAAAGTACAGTATTCATGCTTACCCAATGGCAAGGGAGGGATAGTGGACGATATTTTAATTTATCGTTTTTCAAATGAAAAGTATTTATTGGTTGTAAATGCTTCTAATATTGATAAAGACTGGCTATGGTTAATAGAACATAATAAATGGGGTGCTATTATGTCTAATGTATCTGATAAGACTGCTCAGCTTGCTGTTCAGGGGCCACTTGCCAGTAAGGTTATACAAAAACTTACAAAATTTGATGTTAACGAACTCAAATATTATACATTTAAGGAAGTAACTCTTGCTGGAATACCGGAAATTATTTTATCGGCCACAGGTTATACAGGGGCAGGAGGTTTTGAACTTTACTTTGAAAAAGATCATGCACAAAAGATCTGGGAGGCAATTTTTGATGCGGGTAGTTCATATGGGATCAAACCTATTGGATTAGGTGAACGAGATACTTTACGTCTGGAGATGGGTTATTGTCTTTATGGTAATGATATAGATGATTCAACTTCCCCCATTGAAGCAAATCTCGATTGGATAGTAAAATTTGAACCTTATAAGAACTTTATCAATAAGGAATTATTCTGGAAGCAGAAAATAGAAGGTGTTACGAGAAAAAGAATTGGTTTTAAGCTTAAAGAAAGGGGTATTCCTCGACAGCATTATCCTATTAAAGATGCTCAAGGTAATCAAATAGGAGAGGTAACAAGTGGAACACAATCACCTGTTTTAAAAGAAGGAATTGGGATGGGATATGTGAAAACAGAGTTTTCTCAACCCGGAAAAAAAATTTTTATAGAGATAAGAGGAAAACTCATAGAAGCAGAAGTGGTAAAATTACCTTTTGTGTCACCAACTATATAAATCATGTCGGAAAAAAATTCTGTTGAAGTTTGCTTTTCACCCATAATGTACCATCGTTTTCATAATGAAGAATCAATAGTGGTAATTGTTGATATACTTCGGGCTACATCGGCAATATGTACTGCATTTTATCACGGCGTAGAAAAGATAATACCCGTTCAAACTCTTGAGGAAGCAAAAGCATATAAAAATGATGGATTTCTGGTTGCAGCAGAAAGAGATGGTGTAAAATGTGATTTTGCTGATTGGGGAAATTCTCCTTTTAATTTTACTCAAGAAACTGTTAAAGACAAAACAATTGTTTATAGTACAACTAATGGTACTCAAGCTATTCATCTGGCCGAAAAAGCTTATAAAGTTGTAATAGGTTCTTTTCTTAACATAAGTGTATTAACAGATTTTTTGGTTAGTCATAATCGTTCTGTAATAATTTTATGTGCAGGTTGGAAAGATCGTTTTAGCTTAGAAGATACCATATTTGCTGGTGCACTGGTGGAACGATTATTGGATTCAGGTTTTTATTCTACCATTTGTGATAGCGCTATAGCTTCGCTCGACTTATGGTTGATCGCAAAAAATAACTTACTGAGTTACATAGAAAAAGCGGCTCAAAGACATAGACTTAAAAAAAACAATCTTGATGATGTTCTGGAATATTGTTTCTCTTGCGATTTGACTCCTGTGGTTCCAGAATTTAAAAATAATGTTCTACTTGTTGAAAAATATTGTGAAAATATTAACAATTTTTCATCAGGTAAAGGAAAAATATATAATTAATCATTACTTTTGAGGAAAATTTTTTCAGAAAAATTAATAATTGTTCGACAAAATAATTTTTTTATGAGAAAGCACAATTTTAATCCGGGTCCATCTATTTTACCAGAATTTACACTAGAACAAACATCAAAAGCAGTTATGGATTTGAATGGAATAGGAATGTCTGTTCTTGAGATCTCCCACAGGAGTAAAGAATTTGAATCTATACTTTCCGAGACACAGGAGTTATTCAAGGAATTACTTGATATACCATCTGGTTATAGCATATTATTTTTAGGGGGGGGAGCAAGTATGCAGTTTGCCATGATACCTCTGAATTTCCTAAATACAAGAGCTGCATATCTCAACTCAGGTTCCTGGGCAAGTAAAGCAATGAAGGAGGCTAAAATAATTGGTGAAGTTATTGAGGTGGCCTCATCCAAAGCGGATAATTATACCTATATTCCTAAAAATTACACTGTTCCCGATGATGTTGATTATTTTCATATTACCACCAACAATACCATATATGGAACAGAAATAAAGACAGACTTGGATGTAAAAGTACCCTTAGTAGCCGATGCTTCATCCGATATTTTAAGTAGGCCCATGGATGTTTCAAAATATAGTATTATTTATGGAGGTGCCCAGAAAAATTTGGGACCTGCTGGGGTAGCATTTGTTATAATAAAAAACGACATGTTGAATAAAATACAACGAACGTTACCCTCCTTGCTCGATTATAGAGTACATGTTGAAAATAATTCATTATATAATACTCCACCGGTATTTGCAATATTTGCCTGTATGCAAACATTAAAATGGTTAAAATCACTAGGAGGGATTCGGGCTATTTATAAATTAAATATTGAAAAGGCACAAATACTATATGATGAAATTGATAGAAATAAACTTTTCAAGTGTCCCGTGCGTGATGTTGAGGATCGTTCTATAATGAATGTTTGCTTTGTAATGAATGAAGAATATAAAGAATTAGAGACATCTTTCTTAGAATTTGCTAAAACAAAAGGTATAGTGGGTATAAAAGGCCATCGATCGGTGGGAGGTTTTAGAGCATCAATATATAACGCATTACCCAGGGAAAGTGTTGTAGCCCTTATTGAAGCTATGAGAGAATTTGAGGCAAAAAACTAAACTTACTTATAAAACTTTTTTAAAAATAATTAAATATGAAAACGGTACTAGTTGCCACAGAGAAACCATTTGCTAAAGCCGCAGTTGAAGGAATAAAAAACATTATTACAGAAGCTGGTTTTCAGTTTCAACTTTTAGAAAAGTATTCCTCCAAAGAGGACCTGTTAAAAGCTGTTGAAAATGCTAATGCTTTAATAGTACGAAGCGATATAGTTGATAATGAAGTAATAGCCTCAGCCCCAGTACTTGAAATAGTAGTAAGAGCTGGTGCAGGATACGATAATATTGATCTGGGGGCATGTACAGCACGAAAAATTGTTGCTATGAATACTCCTGGTCAAAATGCAAATGCTGTGGCAGAGTTGGTATTTGGCATGCTTATCTATAAAATCAGGAACCAATTTGATGGCACTACAGGAACCGAACTGCGGGGTAAAACAATGGGCATATTTGGATATGGTAACATAGGACGTTTAGTGGCTCAAATTGCGCATGGTTTTGGAATGTCTGTTTCGGCTTACGATCCTTTCATTGGGAAAGAAATAATGGATACCGATGGGGTTAAACATTTATCAACGGTAAGTGATTTATTTGCATCCAATCAGTATATTTCGCTTCATATACCTGCTAATGAACAAACTAAGCGTTGTATTAGCCTCCAGTTACTTGAATCAATGCCCAAAGGTGCTTGTCTCATTAATACAGCAAGAAAAGAGATAATTGATGAAGAGGCATTACTCCAAATGTTTGAAAAAAGATCCGATTTTACATACATATCCGACGTAGCACCTGATAATGCAAGTTTAATTACAGAAAAATTTTACGGTCGATTTTATTATACCCCCAAAAAATGTGGGGCACAAACACAAGAAGCAAACAACAATGCTGGACTTGCTGCTGCTCGACAAATAGTTGATTTTTTTATACATGGAAATACCAAATTTCAGCTAAATAAATTTTAATTATTAACCTTATATATTGGTAATTATGAGTCTTTTTGAAAAAATAAATGAGGATATTAAAGTTTCCATGTTAAATAAAGAAAAAGAAAAACTGGAAGCTTTAAGAGCAATAAAAGCAGCCTTATTACTGGCTAAAACAGAAAAAGGTGCCTCTCAGGAACTTACCCCAGAGACAGAAATTAAAGTACTACAAAGGCTCGTAAAACAAAGAAAAGAATCTGCAGAAATTTATCAGTCTCAAAATAGGACTGATCTGGCAGAGAAAGAGTTATTCGAAGCATCCGTTATTGAACAATACTTGCCTGCGCAAATGTCGCAGGAAGAGCTTGAGAATGCATTGAGAACGATAATTGAAAAAGTAGGGGCAAAATCGCCTTCCGACATGGGCAAGGTAATGGCTTTGGCTAGTAAAGAACTCACAGGTAAAGCTGAAGGGAAAATTATTGCAGAAACAGTTAAAAAAATGCTTTCGAATCTTTAAGCCCTTAAGGAAAGTTGATGGCTAATTCCATATTTTTTATACCAAAATAAATATAGGTAGCAGTTAACATTTCATCATTTTCGCCCTCAACGACGTAATTTACTATCCCTTGACGTTTGTCTAATACTTGAACAGTATTATTTTTTTCATCATAGCGAAGCTTGTATGCCCCTTTGGTTATTTCTAATTTAGATGCTTCAACTAATTCTTTGAACATATATACCACACATTTCTGTTGATGATTTAACATCCAACAATGTAAAAGTATAAATTAAATATACATGTTATATTTTATTAGTCAAATTTTTGTCAACATTATTTTTTAGTTTTTTTAAAATTAGCATTACTCATACTTGTTTATGCTAAAAATTTCTTCAAAAGGTTTTCTTCTTCTGGTTGGAATGATATTATTTTCGGGATAACCTAGCGCTAAGATGAGTACAGGACGACTTAATAAAGGTATATGAAGTATTTTTTTTACTTTCTTTTCGTTGAACCATCCTACAATGCAAGTTCCTAAACCCAAGGCAGTAGCTTGAAGGCAAAATTGAATTGTCGCTATACCAATATCTATTAAGGTATAGGGTTTGTTCTGTATTACTGTTCCTATGGATGAGGTAAGATTAGGTTTTTCCATTACTACTACTACCAAAACAGGTGCCTGTTTGGTAAAATGATTCATTGGTACAATATGTTTTGAAGTGGTATTGGCAAGCTCATTTTTAATTTGCGGATCGTTTACTACAATAAATTTCCATGGTTGTGCATTACATGCCGACGGAGATAAATGAGCAGCCTTTAAACATTGTATTATTTTTTCTTCCTCTACAGGTCGATTACTAAATGATCTAACACTGTATCGCATATTTACTAATTCATAAAAATTGGCATATTGATTTTCCATATGAATTTAGTTTTACGTTAGCTAATTTAATTTTTTTTAAAGAATTTTATACGTGAAATTATAATTTTCTCTTTATAGATAATTTATTTCTGTCAATAAAATATAACCGTTAGTCATTAATATTTGTCTGTTAATCAATATTTTTCAATTTTATGAGCAAATTTTTATTTATACTATTATATTTGTGAGTTAAATGTCTGATTATTTGAATGATATAAATAAGGGTGTAAGTAAAAATAATTAATATGTTAACCCATATTAATGAAATAGAAAAAAAAGAAAATATAGACATGCTTATTAAAGCAATTCCTGTACCCTTATTAAAAATATCAGAAGAAGGCCAAATACTTGAATATAATATTGCTTTTAAAAATTTATTAAATCTTTCTGAAGAGGATATAATAAGCTTAAATTTTTTCAATAATAACTATCGAGTAGTAGAATCAAAAAAAGTGAATTTGTTAGAATTACAAAAAGAAGAATCTTTTGTATTAGAGAGTATTTGGAGAGGGGGAAATAAAGGAGTTTTATATATACAGGAGAACTTTACCTACTTAAAAAAACATAAATGTTTTCTCATATTTTTAGAAAATATCACGGATAAGAAAAAGTTATTACGTTCTTTAGAGATTACTGAAGAAAAGTTTCGTTTTTTAATAGATCAGGTACCTGTTGGGATGTATCGGATCATAGCAACAGGGGAAATAGTTTTTGCAAATGAATATCTTGCAAAAATATTAGGTTATAAAGATAGGGAGAGTATTGAGGGTAAAATTGCAGAGGAAATTCTTCATTTTTCGGAGGATTTTAATAATATACTTCAAACGCATATTAAAAAGAAGGATACAAATTTTAGTTTTGAATATTTATTTACTACGTCCGAAGGAAAAGAATTATGGCTTGAGATTACAGCACATATTTTTTACGACACATCCGAAGAGATGTTATTTTATGATGGCATAATAAAAGATATTACAGAAAAAAAGCAGATAGAAAATCATATTAAACGTTTACTCACAGCCATTAATCATATCTCAGAGGCAATAGTTATTACCGATAATAGTGGAAAGATAATATATGCCAATCCTGCTCTTGAGAAAATGACAGGTTATAGCATTACGGAGTTACACGGAAAAAAAATGAATATATTTCGATCGGGAATTCATTCCAATGAATTTTATTCAAATCTTTGGAAAAGCATCTTAAGTGGTATAAACTGGGAGGGGACAATAATAAACAAAAGAAAAAACGGAGAACTATTTACTGAATATATGGTAATTACCCCTGTAAAGAACAACGATGGACAGATTGTTAATTTTGTTGCTGTAAAGAGAGATATGTCTGAGGTACTAAAGCTCGAGGAGAAAATAAAACACTCGCAAAAACTACAGGCTATTGGTACATTAGCTGGTGGCATAGCCCACGATTTCAATAATATTTTAATGGGAATGCAAATTTTTACGGAAGTACTATTAAAAAAACTTCCTCCGGAATCGTATGAATATGATTTGGGAATAAAAATTTTAGAATCACAGAACAGAGCCAAAGAACTCATTCAACAGATTTTAACATTTAGTCGTCCTGGTACAGAGGATAAGGCACCATTAACAATTCACGTAGTAGTGAAGGAAACTTTAAAACTCATAAAAAACACTTTTCCGGCAAGTATTAATATACAGGAAGATATTGATGATTGTGGAACAATACTGGCCAATCCTTCTCATATTCATCAGCTAGTTATGAATTTGTGTACCAATGCTAATGATGCAATGCGTGGGCATGGAACACTTACAGTTCAATTGAAAAGAAAAACTCATATTACATATCCTAATAAAAGCATTCATACTACAGGACACGATTGGATTTGTCTTTGTGTAAAAGATACTGGTTGTGGAATTGAAGAAAAAATTCGTTCACGGATTTTTGATCCCTTTTTTACAACCAAACAGGTAGGAGAGGGAACTGGTTTGGGCTTATCAATAGTACATGGAATAGTTAAAAACTATGGAGGGGAGATATTTTTTAATACTCGTATAGGAAAAGGTACTGATTTTTACATATACTTACCTGTAAGATAGTATGTTAACTATAAAAAAGTTGATATGAAGGCATTTGATATTTTGGTAGTGGATGATGAACCTATGGTTAGAGAGGGTTTGAAAATTGCACTTGAGTTGGAAGGGCACAGAACCATGACAGCTTCCAATGGGATAGAAGCTATAAAGGCTATGCGGGCACAGAAACCCCATCTCATTATTACAGACATTATTATGCCCGATAGTGATGGTATAGAAGTAATATGTAATGTAAAGGCTAAAGATCCTGATATTAAAATTATTGCTATTTCGGGAGGGGGGCGAATAAGTGCCAGCGATCATCTTCGAGTAGCTCAGCGATTAGGCGCTAATGGTATTCTTGCTAAACCATTTACTATTCAAGAACTTCTTAGCGAGATAAATAGAGTTTTCAACCCTGTCTGCTAAGGTCTTGGAACTATTGGCTTTTCATCAATTAGAGGTTTATTATAATAGGTAATTTCTATTTCATCAAGCAATATTGCCGAAGGGCAAACTATAGTGAGAGGTGTTCCATTAGGCATATTTTGTTGTGTTATATATGTGCTTCCTTCGAGGTTAAGTAAATTTTCATTTAAAAAAGTATTATATACAAAAGGGGTTGAGGATGTCCATACGTTTTTTCGAAATGAATTTATGTTTAAAGATTTTAAAATACCTCCTCTAACTAATTTTTCTTCACCTGTTGTAAGGTTAATTTGGTAAAGATTTAATCCCGAATTAAAATTTCCCGAAACAGAAGGTTTTACAATGTAAGTGTATTCTAAACCTTGTTCTTTTGCTTTTTGAATGAGCATTTTCTTAAGTTCTTCTTCCTTAAACGTATTTTTCATATTAATGAAAATATTTCCTGGCCCTAATCCCGATATTAATGCTCCATTTACAAAATTATATCGCATATGACCATTTGAAAAAAGTACATTACGAGAAGGAGTTCGTCCATTGTAAAGTGTTTTTAAAAATCCATCTTCTATAAGCAAAAGCGAATCAGCAGGTATAACTCCTTCTGCATCTACGGGATAGAAACCAAAAAGTTCATATCCATTCCATTGTTGGACTCTTGCCATATCGTATATATAAATTCCCTTTGCCATTATGGGTTTATTTACCTTCGATTGGAGAGTGTTTAAATTTTGCCCATAATATAAAGTCTTTTGTGAAGTATTGTATAAGGGTTCTCTATAGGCAAAAAGATTATCGGGGTAACCAAATAAACCCTGTAGCCAAGTTTCTGCAGCAGCCTGATGTAAAAATAATACAGGTCCATAATAATTCTCCTTTATATATGAAGAAAAAGATTTTTCTTTGAGTCTTAAACACAAGTCATTTATAGCTGTAAGTATAATATTTTTTTTATCGAAGATTTTTGAAAAATCCCTTTCTAAAAATGTTAAAGCATCAGAAACAGGCGAAGAATTCTCACCATCGCAGACCACACCAATATTGAGAATAGAATAGTCTATAGGTACCTGTATTTTTGTGTTTTCGGTACTATAAAAATATATGACTGCCTGTATTTGGTAAAATGAAACATTTGAATAGCTAATATCTGAAATATTCTTAAAGATTGAAGAAAGAAAACGCACAAAGTTTTTAACTGAATCAATAGAAGCAATTTTAATGGTAGGAGGTATAGTAATTTTCACTGTTGGGGCTACTGAGAAGTCAGGTAATTCTAAGGAATCTTTAGGGAAATTTTTTTCTTTTAAAGCTTCTATTTTATTTTGATAAGTTTGAGAGGCAGATTTATAGGTATTATTTATGATTAACCATAATGCCCTTCGAATTCCCCAGTAGTCGTTTTCTATGGGCAACTTTAACATACCATCGCTTTTTGCCTTGGTTCGTGTAGCATCGTAAAAATTTTCATCATTAATTTGGTAATTACCACATAAAACTCTATTGCTCCAGCTTCTGTCTTTATATAATTTACAGTTTATAATTGCTCCAAATGAGGCTTCAACAAATAAAGTTTGAATATCCTGGATGGTAATACTTATGTAGAATGGAGGTGCAAAATCTTTGTATTTTAATTCCTGCATATTGCGAATTACCTCATCCTCTATCGCTTGATGTATTATACTATCAATGGATTGAGCATTTATAATATTTTTTTCAATGTTGCAAACAATTACTATGGCTAATAATACTATTCTAAACATTTTTACATTTAATAAGGTGAAACAATATTACTTTTCAGGATTGGGTCGGGGTAATATGGGGTTAGGACTATTAACTTCAGGTTTTTTTTGGGTTTCAATTTTTCTAACCAGAATAGCAGGAGCTGTAGCTGTTACAGGAATACTACCTGATTCGGCACCACAATAACCAGTAAAAACCCCTTGAGTGTTACCCATGGCAATAATATCAGAAAAAATTGCTAATGGCGTACCAATAAAATCAACTCCTTTAACCAATTCGTCGGGACGACCATCGGTATAAACTTTGTATACAACTGTGGGAGTTACATTAAATACATTGGGGCTATAACGGGAGGTTTGCGTGAAACCGCCAACAACTTCTTTAAAGTATAAACCATAACTTTTTTTCTGACGTTTACATTCAGCAATTAGTTTTTTTCTAAGTTGTTTTTCGTTAAATGTTTTGTTTGATTCAATTATTAGATTGGACTGTCGTGAAACTGGCATTTTTCCAATTTGAGATCGACCATGTCCATTTGATTTATTGAATCCCGAAATGGGAGTGCGCGACATTAGGAAATTCTTTAAAACTCCTTTTTCCACAATATTTACCTTTTGAGATTTTACTCCTTCATTATCGTATTGGTAATAACCGTACATGGCTTTATTATTAAAATATTTCAAAGTAGGGTCGGAATAAATGTTAATGAAACGAGGTAAAATCTTTTGTCCAATTTGGGATTTAAAAGTTTGGCTATCAAAACTGTATTTAAGACGATGCCCTTCAATTCTGTGACCAAAAATTTCGTGAAAAAAAACAGCTGCAGCCTCGGGTGATAATAAGGCAGGTCCAGCATAGGCATCGGCTTGTGGTGCATTTCTTAGAGTTTCCTGAACTTGTGTTAAGCGAATTATATCAGATTCTACAAGTGGATCGTCGGGCAGGCTATCAGGGGTAAAAGCATAGTAGGATAACACCAAAGGTGTATTTCCTGTTTCTGATTTACCTACAAGTATTATTTGTAGCTGAGCATATGATAAATTTTGAACTATTTGTGTACCTTCCGAATTAACCAGATAATTGCGTGTGGTAGTAAAACTTAGTTTTGCATCGGCTCGTATAATGTTTTCATTCTTTGCAAATTGGCTTGTATATTTTTTTAATCGTTTTCTCCATTCCTTATTTTTAAACTGATAGTATGGAATATTTTCATAATAAATAGTAACCGATTCTTTGCTAAAATCTTTAATTTCTGTTTCTTTTTTATTAGTAGAGGTTAATACCTGATTGTATACATTTAAAGCATCTTTTATTGCATTTTGAGTAGCTTTCCAGATAAATAATTGTATTGCTTTTTTATCATTCTCGAAGGGTAAAGTTATGGTATAAGGAGTATATATGCTCCCTTTTTCTTCTACTTCGTGGGTATTGTCTAGACTATAATCACCAATTCGCGCCGAAATAGACATTATTCGTATACTATCGTTAACATCACTGACAATACTTCCAAAGGAACTCTCAATTTGCCAGTTTCTTATTTCCTCTATTCGGTACTCTAAATAGTAACAATTGGTTTCTTTTCCCTTGTAATAAGAGAATTCTCTTTCAAGCTCACTTGAGATAATATTCAGTAAACTATCACTATTACCAGAGGTAAAACTTTCAATGCTATAGAAAAGAAAGCTAATAATGAATAATTGTTTTCGAATCATGTGACTACCTCTTTTTAGGTTTAAAATATTAAAAAAATATATAAAAATTTTAATGGAACAAAATTTATACCTTAATGTTTATATG